>OBLT010001492.1_pt1 | contig 14917 bp, 10 predicted proteins | sample 1518721 | NCBI WGS metagenome assembly OBLT01 (sample SAMEA3539307, study PRJEB22396) | soil metagenome | biome: tundra; feature: field; material: soil | place: USA | collected 2010-05 | depth 0.15 m | reverse complement strand
CAACGCGGAACCGCGTCCATGACGCGTATTGACGAAATCCTCTCGCAGCAACCGGGAATACATCCGCCGCAGTCTAGGCCTGGTCCGCCTGATGGGAATGCTCTGGCCTACGCTCGAACTCATGCTGGGCGGCGCCGTCGTCATCGTGCTGTGGCTCGGCGGACGACAAGTGCTGATGGGAAAAATGAATGTCGGCGATTTTGTAGCCTTCAACACCTACATGGTGCAGCTAACCTGGCCAGTAATCGCCTTAGGATGGGTCATCAACATCTTCCAACGCGGAACCGCGTCCATGACGCGTATTGACGAAATCCTCTCGCAGCAACCGGAAATTGCAGACGAGGTTGAGCGTGCTCTCAATAATGGAGCGACGGGCGTCTCGCCCGTCCAGCCGGGCGAGGACGCCCGGCGCTCCACCGGCGAGATTCTCGGCGAAGTGGAATTCCGCCATCTCAACTTCGCTTACAACGGCGTCTCCGTTCTCAAGGACGTCAACCTGCGCATCCCCGCCGGCTCCAGCCTGGCTATAGTAGGCCCCACCGGCTCCGGTAAGACGACGCTCGTCAACTTAATCCCGCGCATCTATGACGCTGACCCCGGCGCGGTTCTAATCGACGGGCGCCCCGTCCGCCAGTTCCCTCTCGACTCCCTGCGCCGCCACATCGGCTTCGTTCCCCAGGAGACATTCCTCTTCAGCGACACCATCCGCGAAAACATCGCGTACGGCATAGCGCACGAAGTTTCGCAGGAAGACGGCGAGCCCGCGCTCGACGACATCCAAGCCGCCGCTGCGGCCGCCAACATCGCGCACGACATCGAAAGTTTCCCCGAAGGCTACAACACCACCGTAGGCGAACGCGGCATTACGCTCTCCGGAGGCCAGAAGCAGCGCACCGCCATCGCCCGCGCCCTGCTCCGCAGCCCTCGTATCCTCATCCTCGACGACGCTCTCTCCAGCGTCGACACCCACACTGAGGACAAGATCCTCAACCATCTCCGCGAAATCATGCAAGGACGCACCACCATCTTCATCTCCCACCGCGTCTCCACCGTCCGCAACGCCGACGCCATCGCCGTCCTCCACCAGGGCCGCATCGTGGAACAAGGTACCCACGACCAACTCATCGCCCGCAACGGTTATTACACCGACCTCTATAACAAGCAGTTACTGGAAGAAGAACTAGCGGAAGTCTAGCGGGCACGTGTGGGGCGGAAACTCCCTTCGACTGCGGCTCAGGGCGTGCCTGTCCGCCAACCGCTGGCGCGGAATCAATGTCAAATTCTTGTCACAAAAGCCAACTAACAGCTCCCAGTCATACAACCCCACGAGGAATAACTTGATCAGATAGGGAGAAGCGTAGATAATGCTCCCGAGTCCCCACCAACCCTAGCTCTGCCACGGAGTGACCATGCGACGTTCGGTATCGGCCTTGCTGTCCTTGTCCAAGAGGTCGACAATCAACCTTTCGACCCTCGTCCTCTGCCTCCTGATCTTTTCCACTCTCGGTTTCGCCGCCGATGCGGGCCGCGTCGCGTTGAAGGGCCACCGCGCGCCGTGGGCCGTGGTGGAAGATGACCAGGGCGCGGTCCCCAGCGATACCATGCTCGAGCACCTGACCGTGGTTCTACAGCGCTCGCCGCAACAGCAAAAGGCCTTCGAGAAATTCCTGCAACAGCTGCAGGATCCCTCTTCTCCCAACTACCATCACTTTCTTACGCCCGTCCAAGTCGGAAAGAGGTTTGGCGCCTCGCAGCAGGATATCGAGGCGGTCTCACAGTGGCTCAGCGGCCAGGGATTGCGCGTTGATTCCGTCGCCAACAGTCGCATGATGATCGACTTCAGCGGCAACGCCGCGCAGGTCGGCGCCGCCTTTGCCACCGAGATGCACTACTACATGGTAGCCGGCGAGCAGCGCATCGCCACCGCCGCCGATCCGCAGATTCCCGCAACGTTTGCCGGAATCATTCAGTCCGTCAGCGGCCTCCACACCCTCAAGAACCGTTCCTACCACGGCACGGGACAGGCGTACAAAGAGCAGGGCGCAGGCTTCACGGTGCCCGCGTCTACGTTCTGCACCCCTACTTGCAACAACTTCATCTTCCCGGCCGATTTCGCCACCATCTACGATGTGCCGGCTCCCGGCCTGGGCATTGACGGCACGGGACAGAATATTGGAATCATTGGCCGCGCCCGAGTTTACAACCCCGACATCGAGAACTTCCAGTTTCTCTCTGGTCTCGCGCAGAAGGATCCGACGGTGATCATCGCCGGAACCGACCCCGGACCGGCCGACGGGACCGTGAACCCAGCGCCCGGCGACCAACTGGAAGCCACACTCGACGTGATGCGCGCCACCAGCATTGCACCTGGGGCAACCGTTGATCTGATCGCGAGCGCAGGTACTCAGACAGAGGACGGGATCGCGGTCGCCGCCCAGTATGCCGTTGATACCAACCCCGTCCCCGCCCACATCATGAACATTAGCTTCGGACTGTGTGAAGCGGACGTGGCCCTGGCCGACGCGCAGTTCTGGGATACCTTGTTCAGCGCGGCGGCCCTGGAAGGGATCTCGGTGTTCGTGGCTTCCGGAGATGCGGGCGTTGCCGGCTGCGATACCTACTTCGCGACTCCGCCAGCAACCCAGGTCGCCAGTCCGAATTATATTTGCGCTTCGAGTTACTCCACCTGCGTGGGTGGAACCGAGTTTGCCGATACCGCGAATCCAGCGCAGTATTGGAACCAGAATCCCGTTCAGTCCCCTCCGTTTGAGTCGGCCTTGGGCAACATCCCCGAAGGCGGATGGAACGAACCGCTGAATGGTTCGCAGACCGAGGCGGCCGCCTCCGGAGGCGGAGTCAGCTCTTTTTTCCCGACACCTTCCTGGCAGACCGGAACCGGGGTTCCGGGAGCCCGCGCAGGGCGTTATACCCCCGACCTCGCGTTCAGTTCCTCCGGCCATGACGGATATTTCGGGTGTATCGCCGCAGACTTAGGGAGTTGCGTGGTTTCGGGCGGTAGTTTCTCCTTTTTGTATTTCTTCGGGACTTCCGCCGCCGCGCCCGACATGGCCGGCATCACCGCCCTGCTGAATCAGAAATTAGCCGGGCCTCAGGGAGACCTCAACCAGCGTCTCTACGCACTCGCCGCGGTTACTCCTACGAACAATGTTTTTCATGATGCCACGGTGACGTCAAGCGGGGTCAGCGGATGCGTGGTAACCACGCCCAGCATGTGCAACAACAGCACGCCTTCGCCGACGGCGCTGACGGGCGGTCTCGCCGGATATCTATTGACTGCGGGGTTTGACGAAGTCACCGGCCTCGGCTCCATCGACGTTGGGAACCTGCTTGCCAACTATTCATCCCTGTCCGCGACAACCACCACCCTCGTTTCCAGCCTGAACCCGGCGAAATTTGGTGTCGCGGTGACCTTCACTGCGACCGTTGCCACCGCCGGCACAAACCCGCCCACCGGCACCGTGACCTTTGACGATGGAACCACATCTCTCGGCACCGGCACCTTGAACGGATCCCTGGTGGCAACCTTGACAACCTCAACACTCGCCAGCGGCTCACACTCCATCACTGCCGTTTATGGCGGAGACGCGAACAACGCTTCCAGCACATCGGCGGTCCTGACTCAGACCATCACCGCCCCGGACTTCACTCTAAAGAACACCGGCAGCACCACGGCCACCGTGTTAGCGGGAGTATCGGGAGTTGGTTACGCCTTCACTGTGGCTCCGGTGGCGCCAGCTGCTACCTTCGGAGCGACGGTCACCTTCGCTTGCTCGGGGCTGGATGCGACGACCAGTTGCGTTTTCAATCCAGCGTCCATTGCAGCCACCGCGGGATCTACCTCTGTGACGCTGACCATTACAACCTCCGGACCGAACACCGTTGGGGCGAATGCACAGCATCAGCGGGCTGACAATCGCTTGCCCTGGCTGCCATTCACGCTGCCGATCGCTGGCGTCGTGATGCTGGGCCTGGCGGGACGGAAAGTGTCCCGGTACTCGGCCATCGTGGGCCTGTGCCTGGCACTGGGGTTGATCGGGCTGTTGATCGCCTGCGGCGGCAGCAGCACTCCCATAAGCGTAACGTCCGTTACTCCCGGCTCGGTGAGTCTGTGGCCGAACAGTGCGAATTGGCCCGTGTCAAAGCAAGCGTTCACAGCGACCGTGAGCAACAACTCGGCCGTCAACTGGTCGATCTCGCCGAGCCCAGCCGGTTCCTCGATTGACGCCAGCGGAAATTACACCGCGCCCACGGTAGCTGCCGGGCTTCCACCGACCGTGACCGTGACCGCAACGTCGCAATCGGATTCGACGAAATCGAATACCGCGACCGTAACCCTGAAAACGGCCACTGTTCCTCAAACATTCAGCAATGTAGTGGTGACGGTGACGGATACGACTACACCGCCAACGACGCATACACTGGCGCCGCTAACGCTGGTCGTGCAGTAAGGGGATACTTACAGTTGGCTGATTTGTAACTGGGGCGCGGAGAGGTTCCGCGCCCTTTATTTGTTGGTGGCGCTGCAAACTGCGCCGAAGCGGGTCCGCGAACGATGTCCTCGGCTGGCACTTGTGGTGTGCTTTCGCCGGATCGGAGTCCCGAGTTTTCTTGTATGGGGACGGGGCTTTGCCCCGTCCAAGCGGGGCGGAGCCCCGCGTCCACACGGGAGTCGAAGAACTCCCGCTCTGTTCAGTCGTCGTCCGGGTCCGTCGGCGGCGTCTTGTCATTCAGAAAGTACTGCGCGTCCAATGGCGCCGCAATCATCTTAAACTGCAACGGGGTCTGATTGAAGTTGAAGCAATCGGAGAAGTCATCCGCCGCCACATCCGCGGTGCCGAGCGAAGGCAGGCTGAACGTAGTCTCGACGAACTTCAATATGCTCCCGAAATCATGCTGCGCGTGCGAAATGTACTGCGCTTTGACGTACGGCGAGACCACAATCAGCGGTACCCGGAAGCCATAGACATAGCCGCATCCCCACTGCGCGCAATTCACCAGCACTTGCGGCGGCGCGACGTGGTCGTACCAGCCGCCCCAGTCGTCCCACGTAATGAAGATGGCCGTGTTCGCCCAGTAGGGGCTATTGCCGATCGCATTTACCACCGACGCCACCCACGATGGCCCCTGGTTGCCGTTGAGCGACCCGGCGTGATCCGATGCCAGGCCGTTAGGAATCACCCAACTTACGTCCGGCAATTGGTTGCTGGTAACGTCGGTGAGAATCTGCTTCGGATCGAGGATCACATGGGTGGTCCAATCCGGGCCCCCGCAGGTGCCACTCGGCGTCAAGGTTCCACAAATGTGCTGGATCGCCTCCGGGCCCACCCAGAGCCCCAAGCCGGAGCCGCCCGGGTAACCCGAGGAAGTGTAATACCGCCAGCTATTGCCCTTCGTCTCCAGCAGGTCGGTCAGCGTTTGATGCTCGAAGCACGGATAAACTGGAGGGTTGGAATTTTCGAGGCCGAAGGGATCGATCAACGCCACCGTGGATCCCGCAGGCGCGTCGCATCCGGCGTTTGGCGGGCCTTTTGTGTTCGGATTCTCGGAGGCAAACAGATTACTCCCGGCACCGGGACAAGGAAGCGCCGTACTACATGGAGCCGATGTCCCGGAAATAATGAACTGATGCGCCGGGAAGCTGGGCCCCTGGTTGGTCTGGAACATGCGGTCGGCGAAGGTGTACTGCTCAGCCAAAGCGAAGTAGGGTTGCACATCCGCCGGGTCCACGTAGCCAAACGTCAGGTCGGGCACGGAACAGTCCGTGGCCTGCGGTGGGCATGAGACGTGAACCAAGTCCGCCCCATCCATCTTGCATTGTCCGGCCGTCAGGTCGCACATTTTGTTGAACGAATTGTGGCTGTGGCTAGGATCGTAGTCCACGGCGAGACTGGCCTTTCTCAGCTGAATCGTATGGCCGGTCGAGTCGGTTCCGCTCGGGGCAATGTCTGGCGGGTCGGGTCGTTGGAGCAACACTGGATCCTGGAAAAGATTGTCGGGAGTGCGATTCTCCTGGAAGATGATCACCACGTGCTGAATCTTCCCCGGCGGTGGAGGAGGAGTACCGCCATTGGAACCGCCGCAACCGTTGAGGCTAACCAGAGTGCCTGCCATGGCCAATACCACAATTGCGAACACCAGGATGCGGAGTTTGATCATTTCAGTCAGTTACCTCGGAGGAGTGAAGTCTTACTTCATCATGCATGCGCATGCTGATGCTAACCCGGCCCAACCGTTTTACACTCGCATAGCCACTACAAATTATCGTCGGTCTGCACCCAGAAACACAATGCCCTGTACGCTCTCTTGGATGCGGGCGCAGGCATCCTGGCATCCCGAACCGTGAAGCAAGTCTGAATTTATTCTAAGACCGTGATTTATGAGGGTTAGTTGGCGATAACTCTCGATCGAGAAGGAGCCAGCCAGCGAAAGGAACTGGGCCTCACGCAGCCCGAAAAACAAGATGGTGGGCAGTGCAGGACTCGAACCTGCGACCTCCTGCTTGTAAGGCAGGCGCTCTAACCAGCTGAGCTAACCGCCCGCTGCGCGCGGATGCGATCCCGGCGAGTTTCAAACCCGCCGCTCGCGAAACAACTTCTTGCAAAACTTATGCTGAGGATACTGGACCCCTCCCTTGCCGGTCAAACCACCACATCTAGTCCGGTGCAATTCGCGAGCGGTTTAGTTGTACGGATTTGGGGGCACGCATACGCGAAAGGGTCGGTGTTCGGTGCTTCCACACCGGAGAGGCTGCTACACTTTCTGCGTGCGAAAGCTAATCGTCAACGCCGATGATTTCGGTCTGACCGCTGGAGTGAATCGAGCCATCGTGGAAACCCACAGCGGTGGTGTCGTGTCGTCGACGACCCTGATGGCCAACGGCGCCGCTTTCGATGACGCGGTGGCGGCGGCGCGCGCGGCATCGAATCTTTCCGTGGGGTGCCACGTCGTATTGGTGGACGGAACGCCGGTGTCACCTCCCGATGCGGTAGATACGTTGCTGGGGATTCGCTCGGCGGAGCCGGACAAGTTCTACTCCAGCCTTTCGGCTTTCGCCGCACGCGCCATGTTGGGAGGCTTCGATCGCGATCAACTGGTGACAGAAGTCACCGCGCAAATCAGGAAGATTCAGTCGACCGGCCTCCAGGTTAGTCACCTCGATACGCACAAACACGCGCACGTCTTTCCCGAGATTCTAACAGCGCTGCTGCGCGCCGCGCGGATATGCGGCGTGCGCGCCGTCCGCAATCCGTTCGTTCCGGTGAAGGCAATGCCCGCGAAGCTGTTCAAAGGCCAGCGCGGTCTCTGGAAGCGTTATACACAGGTGCGCATGTTGCACACCTTCTCCGGTCAATTCCTGCAGCGGACTAAGCGCGCTGGACTGCTTACGCCCGATGGTGTGGTGGGAGTGATCGAGACGGGCTCGATCGATCGTCCTGGTGAGAGTTCCGGTGATCGTTCCGGCCAGAGTTCCGGCTATAGTTCTCTGCTGCACCAGACGCTCGCCAGCCTGCCCGAGGGAACGTGGGAGTTGGTCTGCCATCCTGGCTACAACGACGCCGACTTGCGCGGCACCGGCACGCGACTGGTCGATTCCCGCGAAATGGAGCGGCGTCTGCTGAGTTCCGCGGAACTGCGTCAGTTTCTGGAGGAGCAGAAGATTCAGGTCATCAGTTATCGAGAGTTCGCGGACCAGGTTGCCGAAAAGTTGGCGGTTGCCCGCCCCGGATGACGCTTGGCAGGTATCGAGAGTGGCACTCGCTCGTTACTGCACTGGCTAATTTGTAATATCTTGGCACGTCCGAGGGCGGTATCATCGCATGAACCGGATACGAGGATAAGGAATGGCTAACCATCAAACTGAACCTCGCCTGAGTGTGGACCTGCCCGTGCGTATCTGGGGAATGAGCGCCGAGGGACGCGCCTTTTCCCAACATGCTCGCGCTCAGAACATCAGTTCGGACGGTGCGCTGATCTCGGGCGTCGAGAACGAACTGAAAGTCGGTGACGTGATCGGACTGCAGTGCGACGAGAAGAAAACGCGCTGTACGGTGGTCTGGGTGATGAACACCGGCCCCGTCAAGAAGAATCAAGTAGGCGTGAAGCTGGTTACCGATCAGGAGTGTCCTTGGAAACGCTACCTGCCCATGGAAGGCTCGACGGTGACGATTGCGGCCTCCAACCGGCGGCGCTGGCACCGGCACAAGATTTCGCTTCCCCTGGAAATTCGCGACGAGCGCGTCAATGCGCCGATGCGTATCAATGCCACCGACGTGAGCGGCAATGGATGCTACGTCGAGAACATGCTGCCTTTTCCCCTCGGAACGGTGCTGCGCCTCGATTTCTATCTGGATTCGGAGCACGTCAGGATCACGGCCGTGATCCGGACGTGCGATCCGGGCGTGGGCAACGGCATCGAGTTCACCGGCATGACGGCCGAGATGAAGCAACGCATGCAGGCCTACCTGGACGCGGTTGACCCGCAGAGGGGAGTCTCAGCTCCGAGCCCGGAGTAGGGTTCGCGGCTGAAGTGCATCCGATTTCTGTAGAGACGCGGCTTGCCGCGTCTCCCGCTGCCCCCCACAGCAGACGGGGCAAGCCCGGTCTCTACACGACTTCTGCGTAGCGGGCGAGCACGATCGCGCGAATCAGTCCACCCATGGTGAATTCACGGGCCTCGATTGCGACCGGCATCTGCAATTCGCGCAGCGTTGCCGAAGTCACCGGACCGATCGAAGCAAACTGAACATTCTTGAGCGAAGCTGTTTTCACGTTGCCGAGCAGTTCGGCGAAGTTCTTCGCCGTGGAAGAACTGGTGAAGGTCACTACGTGCGGGCGGCGAGCCGTACTTTTCATCAGCGCGCGCAGGCGCACACGCGATTTTTCGGGCACCACGGTTTCGTAAGCTTCGACCACATCGACTTCGGCCCCGGCCGCGCGCAGTTCCTCCGGAATCACATCGCGCGCGATTTTCGCTCGTACCAGTAAGACGCGCTTGCCTTTGACTTTTTCGCGCAGCCCCTTGACTACAGACTCGGCAACGTACTCCTCGGGAACCATCTTGACCTTCAGGCCATGCTTCACGATCGCTTTCTTAGTGGCGGGCCCGATGGCAGCGATCTGGAGATGCTTCAGAGTACGGCGCGTGATGCGAAGTTTCCGGACGCGCTCCCACATGGCTTCGACGCCATTGGCGCTGGTGAGAATCAGCCAGTCGTAGCTCTTGATACTTTTCAGAGCATCGTCGAGGGGCCGGTACGATTGCGGCTTGCGGATCTCAATGAAGGGAATTTCGGTCACCGATGCACCCAGGCTGCGCAGGCTTACGGAAAGGCTGCCCGCCTGATGGCGGGCGCGTCCGACTAGAATCCGGGTTCCGGCGAGGGGATGGTTTTCGTTGGGCTTGCGCATGGGGCAGCTTTTAGCTTTTAGCTCTTGGCTTTTAGCTTTCAGCTCTCAGACTAATCTTCCCTGCTACGGGTTAGGCTCCGGCTACGAACAGCAGGTCCTTCGCTACGCTCAGGATGACAAATTTGAAATCGATGAAAAATCCTAAACACAAATCTTAAACAGACGATCGTTCATGGTTGCCGCGGCAGTGCGAAACCTTCGCCGTAAACTTCTTCGAGAATAACATCGCCGCCTCTGCGGAGAAGGGTTTCGCCGACTTCTTCGCCCAGGCGCACGGGATCGTCGCCCTCGCGCGTCTCGCGCAGCACTTTGGTTCCATCGGGATGGGCTACGAGCCCGTTCAGGCGAATGCGGCCTCCGAGGGCTTCTGCGAAGGCTCCGATGGGAACCTGGCAGCCGCCGCCGAGTTTATTGAGCAACGCGCGCTCGCAGGTAGTGGTGGCGCGAGCGGCAGCGTCATCGAGAAAGACGAGCAACGCCCGCGTAGTGCTGTCGCCGTTGCGAATTTCGATTCCCAAGGCGCCTTGTCCGGCGGCGGGAGTCATCACTTCCGCGGGGATCACCTGGCGGACGAGTTGCGTTTTGCCCAGGCGGTTGAGGCCGGCGGCGGCCAGAATGATGGCATCGTAGTCGCCGGATTCGAGCTTGCGCAGGCGCGTATCCACATTGCCGCGGAGCGGGTGAATCTTGAGATCGGGACGTAGCGCCATCAACTGGGCCTGACGGCGCAGGCTGCTGGTGCCAACGTTCGCCTGTTGCGGCAGCGCTTCGATGCTGGCGAACTTCACGGAACAAAAAACGTCGCGTGGATTTTCTCGGGTAGTGATGGCGGCGATTTCGAAATCGGCAGCCAGTTCCGTGGGCAAATCTTTCAAGCTGTGCACGGCGAGGTCAACCCGGCCCTCGACGAGCGCCTCTTCAATTTCCTTGGTAAACATGCCCTTGGTGCCGACTTTCGCCAGCGCAACGTCGGTGATTTTATCGCCGGTGGTCTTGATGATCTCGAGTTCCACGGTATGGCCCTGAGCGCGCAGCAAATCGGAGACGTGATGGGCCTGCCAGAGAGCGAGTTGCGAGCCGCGGGAGCCGATGCGCAGGCGGGCCATCAGTCTTCCGCTTCCGGGCGACGGGCGGACCTCGAAGCGGTCGCCTCTTTTTCCTCGTCGCGCAGGTTGAAAAGGCGCCGCACGAGGTCGATGACGGTGGTGGATTCGGGATCGCGCGCCGCCGTTTTCAGGGTACTGATGGGAGTGTGCATGATTTTGTTGACGATGCCCCGAGTGAGCGCTTCGACGGCAAGTTCCTGGTCGGTGGTCATCGAGCCAAGCCGGCCGCGAACGCGATCGATCTCGGCCTGGCGAATGGTTTCGAGATGGTCCTGCAAGCTGACGATGGTGGGAACCACGTCGAGAGTCTGCAAGCGAGCGTGGAATTTCGCGACCTCGCCATTGACGATCGCCTCCGCCTTTTCGGCTTCCTTCTTGCGATCGGCGACGTGCGAACTGACCGCCTGCTGCAGATCGTCGATGTCATAGACGAAAATGCCATCGACCTTGTTCATCTCGGGATCGACGTCGCGGGGAACGGCGATGTCGATAAAGAACATGGGCTTGTTGCGGCGCAGCGCCATGAGCTTTTCGCCGTGTTCGCGCCGGAAGATGAAGTGGGGCGAGCCGGTCGAGGTAATCACGATATCGGCGCGATCGCAGGTGTCATACAGCCGGTTGAACTCGATTGCCTGTCCGTCAAATTTTTGCGCCAGCCGGATGGCGCGGTCGTAGGTGCGGTTGGCGACAAAGAGAGAGGCGGCGCCGTGCGCCAGCAGATGCCGGGCCGCTAACTCGCTCATCTTGCCCGCACCCACCAGGTAGACGCTCTTGCCGTTCAGGCTTCCGAAGATTTTCTCCGCCAGTTCGACAGCCACCGAAGCAATCGAAACCGACGAAGATCCCACGGCGGTTTCGGTACGGACGCGCTTGGCCACGGCAAACGCCCGGGTGAGCAACTGATCCAGTTGCGCGCGCACGGCTCCAACGGCGCGGGCGGTGGCGTAGGCTTCTTTGACCTGTCCCAGGATCTGGGGCTCACCGACGACCATGGAGTCGAGGCTGGCGGCAACGCGAAAGATGTGGCGGACGGCTTCATCCTCGCGGAATTCGTAGAGATGACTTTCAAACGAATTGAGATCCGTTTCGAAATACTCGCGCAGGAATTCGCGCAGGTCGCCGGCGCCGTTCTTCATGTTAGCGATGAATTCGACGCGGTTGCAGGTGGAGACAATCATGCCCTCGGCAACGGCGGGATGCTCGGCCAGTCGCTTGCAGGCCTCCGGCAAGCGCGATTCAGGAATGGCCAGGCGCTCGCGCACCTCGACCGGCGCGGTCTTGTGATTGACGCCGATGAGCTGGAATTTCATGAGGCGATAAACCTGTGCATTCCGCTGAAGTAGTTGGCGAGCCAGGCCACGATCGCCGCGACGAAGGCCACGCTGGCGAGCATGGCGGCCCGGCGGCCGCGCCACCCGGCACTCAGGCGCGTAAACACCATCAGCAGATACACGGCCCACATCAGGACGGAAAGCAGAATCTTGGGGTCGGAGAAATCAATGCGGCCGTAGGTGGATTCGGCGACCACGGAGCCCGCGATCAGGCCCAGAGTCATAAATGGAAACCCGAGCATGAGCGAGCGGTAACCGATGTCGTCAATCACCTGAAGAGCGGGCAGCCGCGAGAACAGCCCACTCGCACTCTTGGCTTTCAACGCGCGCTCCTGCATAAGGTATAGGATGCTGGCGCCAAAGCTGAGAAACAGCGCCGCATATCCCGTAAAAATCATTAGGATATGCACCGCCAGCCAACCCTTTTTCACGACATCCGAGGCGAAGACGAGGGGTTGCTGCCCGGTGGAAGCCACGAATGTCAGCAGAAAGACCAGGGGGAAAACCACGATGCCCGGAGTAGTCGTCTTGTAAATCAGATAGGCGAGCATGAAGACGACCATGATCAAGAAAGCGAGCAGCGATTCCGAGTTGTGAACCGAGGCCGAAGCCAGTTGGCCGGTCTGCACGACGGCTTCGGTCAGCGAGACGAGATGAAACACCATGCCGAGGTAGGAGGCATGGAGCGCAACTTTACTGAGGATTTCCGAGGTGCGGGTGAGTGCGACCAACGCATAGAGCAATCCCGCAGCATAACAAACCAGCGCAACGCGCAGCCAAATCAGGGTCATCATTCTTGAGTGCTTCCGCAGGCCGGTTCGTACATCCCCACCCCCGCCTGGGTGATTATAGTTTGCCGGGAGGCGGGGATGGGGTAAACGCGCGGGGTCACTAGTGCATGTGACGTAGGTCACAGGGGCAAATGGGCCGGGGTGCGGCGCTGGTGCGCTCCCGAAGCTACCGAAGGTCACGGGAAGCAGCAATTCATGCCGCCGGCCGAACCTTTACCGCCCTCTGGCTCGCAGCCAAGGCCTGCCACGCAATTACAAACGAAGGCAGGAAGCACGCCATGGCAATGACGCTCCAAACCACCGTGACGCCACCGAATTCCATCCGTGCAATCGCGGGGATGGCATTAATGGTGCGAACCACCACGAAGACCATCGCAAACGGATAGCTGCGCATCATCCACTCGCGGTGCTGCTGGATCCTGCCCGTGCGGACGCAGTAGAGGCCGGTGGCGGTGGTCACAAGCCAGCCAACGGCCTGGATCACCGAAGCCATGGTCAGGGTGGCATGGGGCAGAGCGATGGCAACCGAAATCGCAAACGGCGCGGAGATTGCGACACACCCGACGTAGATGCGTCCCATCACGCGATGCAGTTGCAGATGCCGCTGCCGCAGACGGCTCGAAAACTGGAACATGCCGAGGAGAAGCGCCAGCGCCCCGGGAATGCCGTGGGCCAACATCAGCCATGGAATCACCGAATAGCGGTGGCGCAGGAACGAGTGGGGATCCAGGAGTGTCCGGTCGCGCGTGAGCAGGACGAACACCGTCATCAGCGCGAACACACCCAACACAACATGCCTAGCCTGAAATGAATTTCTACGAGCCCCGGATCCGGGAACAGCAGTCGCCAAAGTCCCTCCGCTCGGCGCTGCGAACCCCCGGCAGCGCTGTCAAGCAGAGGGGAGCATAGCACTTCTCTTGAGTTTGAGAATTCGTTTGTTCACCGTCCGATTACCCGGGCGGGGATTCGGCTGTCGTGCGGCCGATTTGGCACGCTGCAATCAGGCGTTGTCGCCAGCGATCAGGGAGGGCTGATACTGCCTCACCTGCCGAATCTACTCCACGCCTAGCGACGCCAGCGATTCTTCCAGAGACGGCAAATCCACTTGCAGTTGCCTCCCTTGCGCCTGCATTTCTTCTAGTTCGTCGAAGGCGCGGAACAGGCGCATCTTCACGGCGGCGTACTGCTCGGAATCGGCAAGCCGGCGTCCGTGCAATTCGGCCCAGGCGGCGACGACAAAGTGCGGCAAGAAGACACTGACCGCGTACGTCACCTTGCGGTCGCTGGTGACGTCGAAGATGTACTCATCGGCGTCGGATGCCGGGGCAAGACGTTTCCCGACAAAGTAGTACTGGTAAACGTAGCCTTGGGATCCGGTGTAGGTTTTTAGGCGACGGATGGTCATAGGGATTGCTGTCCGTCGTTCGCTCTTCGCTGTTGGTCGTTCGCGACAATGTGCGAACGACCAACGACTAGCGCCGCTGCTTCCCGTGTCAGATTTTTGCCTCGCGCAGACGTTTCACTGCAGTCTCCGAAGTGACCGGAGAATAATAAATCTCTTTGAAAGTGTAGGACCTTGCCTTCGACTCAAGAATGGGCAGAATTTCGATGTGCCAGTGGTAATCCTCATCGAGCGTCTTCCAATATCCGAGCGTTGCCGAAGGATGCTGGCTGTTGGGCGAGGTGTGGAGCACGAGGTGGAAGGCCTCCGTAATGGTGCGAATCCGTTGCAGGGTGCGCCGCAGCAGCGCGGCAAGATCGATCACGCTGCCCACGCGCGATGAACCACTGCGCTCAAAGGAAGATTCATGGCTGCGCGGCATAATCCAGGTTTCATACGGCGTGCGCGGAGCATAGGGGCAGAAGGCCACGTAGTCTCCGCGAGTTTCCACGATGCGCAGGTTCTGCCGCTCCTCCTGCGCCAGAATGTCGCAGAAGACGCAGCGCTCTTTACTCTCGAAATAGTCGCGTCCGGCGCGGAGCTCGTAAAGGACGCGGCGCGGCACGAAAGTGGTTGCCGTGAGCTGCGAGGTAGGGTGCTCGAATTCCTGGCCGGCTCCCTCGCCGTGGTCCTTGAAAATGCTGATGTACTTGAAGCGGCTGTCGCGCTTCAAATCCTGAATTCGCAGCGCGGCTAGACGCAGGAATTGTTCGACTTCGACGTCGCTCGCATTCCAGAGATTGCCGTCGTGGCGGGGATTTTCGAGCAGAACTTCGTGCGCGCCGACCGATCCCATGCGGTCGTAGAGGCCGTCGGCAC
>OBLT010001490.1_pt1 | contig 14919 bp, 21 predicted proteins | sample 1518721 | NCBI WGS metagenome assembly OBLT01 (sample SAMEA3539307, study PRJEB22396) | soil metagenome | biome: tundra; feature: field; material: soil | place: USA | collected 2010-05 | depth 0.15 m | reverse complement strand
TGCTCCTTCAACAGAAGCCTCTATCGAAAGAGAATTGGAGCAGCCTGTTCCGCTTACGATCTTCGGCATCGCTCTCCTCTTTCTGGCGATTCGGCAAAGCGCCGGCCGCAATGGGACCGTTTACCACGGTAGGTTGATTACGACGATCAGACCGTTCTCACCGGGCGTAGCGTGCAGCACACTCAACCCACTCGATGACAGCGTAATGCAAGCAGTATCACAAATAGAGGTGACTCACGTCAGCAGAGTCAATATTGTTGGCGTAGCCGACGCGATGCCGGTCGGCAGAAAGCTGCTCAATGAGTTTGGCAACAATACTGGCTTAGCTTTATCACGCGCCCGCTGTGTGGCCGGCTGGCTAACGGATGTCCTTGGCGCTCGCAATATTCATCTGGACATGACTGTGGCTGCCCGAGACCCGGCTGACCGGACGGTCCACGCCTGGCGCTTTGGAGCGGATGCTGACCGGGTTGTGCAGGTCTGGAATTCCGACCCGCAATAATACTTCTGTGAATTGTGGGCTGTGACGCTAATATATGATATGACTCATACTTTAACAGTTATGTTGTACAGTTGGCTGCCTTGACTTACTGCCATCAACCGACTAATAGATATCAGAGAACTGTGAATAATGAATCCGGAGCGGTCGTCGTGTTCAAAGGCAGTAGAGACAAGCAGCATGTACAGGATGATTTCCAACCACTTACATATCGAGAGTTGGTGCGGGATGCGAGCCGCGGAGCACTGGGTCTGGATCTCGTCGTGGAAAAGGCCCTTGAGACTGGGTACGTGGCTCCAGTAATTCCGGAAGATGGCGACATCGAAGCGCCGATTATGTTGGGAACACTGAGCGGCGCCTGCTTTCTTGGTACCTTTCTTGTATGCGTAACGCCGACGGCGCCGGCCGTCGTCACAGTTGGCATCGTCTTGGGAGCCTATTTTGGACTGTTGGGTCTATGCAGCGTCCTGTGTCCCTCGGAAAGAAAGCCATCTTATATCCGAGATTTCAAGCGGGCAGCCCGCAAGCTGACTGCGGTGACGGCGAAGCTGCCGGATGGTCCCGCCAAACAATCGCTTCAGGCGTTCTCCCACGAGGCGGCAAGGACCTTTATCTTCGGATATGCCGCCACGTTGCAGGGACGCGAGACGTTGCGCAAGAAGGGTCTCCGGCTCATGGAGAAGGCCGCGACGAAGATGAAATGGACCGATACACGTGAAGTGGAAGCCGCTTTGTGTCAGGGCCAGCTTCCGACTGCTTCGATGCTGGCAGCGCAACTTTCCCACGAGCACAGGAAATTGCAGGAGACCCTTCTGCACTCGACGCGGGTTGGTCAGCCCAAGCCTTTAACATCCAGGTGCCCGCGCCAGCGTTCGCTCAACGTCGATGCTGCCGTCTGATCGCGATCCGGGCCTCGAACGATCGCGAAGCGGCCTAGCCGACGTAAAGCACCAGATCGTCGCCCCCGTATTCGTGCGTCGTCCCGCAATCCGGATGTGCGCAGGTCAATGCTTCTTGCCAAGCCATAGTCACAAAATCCGGAGGGGTTTTGCCAATCGGCTTATACAGGGCGGCGGCCATGTCTGCGGCTCGTACGCCGCGAATGTATTCGTCCTCGATCTCGATTCCCTCGCCGCAACTCCTGCAAATCACGCCGACTTTATGAGCGACCATCATACTAGACATCCGCCGCTTGCAACCGGCCTCGAAGGTCTCGCGCGGCGTCTAAGAAGTGTTGAATTCGCGTTCCCACGATGAGTCGGGAGAGTCGCCGGTTCTCTGTGGCAATCGCGACGAGCGGACCCTGCTGCGTAATCCCTGAAAGATGGAAGATGCCCCCGCCGCTGACGCCCTGCAATCTTGGCGGGGTGACGCGTTTCCGTTTTATCGCGATTTCTTTGTGGTCATAATCGAGCAGTATGTGGTCTGACTGCGACAGATTCTCTCGCGCATACTCAGGGGCGCTCGCTATAAAAGTGCTCACCTGAAAGGACCGTTGATTGATCTGGCGAGTCTTGGCCGATACTTTCGCTTGCGTCCTCGACCCCGAATATCCAAGCACATAGTAGAACGACGTAAGCCCGGCCTCGTCCTGCTGATCGCCAGGGTCAATTTCGGAACCTGTCAGAAATACTCGGTGCTCGAATGCGCTGAGGGTGTTCGCCGGAAGGATCAGTACGCCAACGTCGAGACCACTACGATCCGCTAGCAATGCCAGGCCCGCGCTTTGAGGAAGGCGTAGAAACTTTTCGCCCTCGCCTCGGGGAGGAAACCATAATGGCGCGTCCCCCGCATCTCTTAGCACGTGAGCTGCGGTGAAAACGTAACAAGTCGAGTCCAGCCGCACAAGGACGCACGATCCTATAGTGCCGGGGTATCCTCGGTGATATTTGAACAGGGGCATGACCGCCCGCTGGAGGCGTTCTGCCAGATGTCGCCGCCCTACCTCCTTCTGCGCCGCGGCTTCCTCTAATCGGCCTTGAAGGTCCACGCCTTGCTGGGCGGCGATGGGCTTCAACAGCGCGATGATGTCCTCGACCGCCGCGCTCGCTGTTCTCCCTTCAGTTCGTCGCTTTTGCGCGAAGTCCATAGCTGCTTACGGGGCCTATGAGCCGGACAATCAAGCGCCCACGCTACCATTCTGCCATGACGCGTTCAACTCCCGTGGATCAGGCTTCCTTGATTTCAGGCGCTGCCGGCGAGCCCTCCCCGCGAGGGCCTTTTCGCGCGGTTCGCAACTCGCGCTCAAATCGGGCCTTGCTTCCGGGCCGCCAGCGGATGGAGACTGCGCCGTCCAGACGGCTCTGGCGTATTTCGTAGATTTCCCATGTCGATTCCGGCTCTACTCTGGTCACGGCCTCGGGCTCGGCCGCCGCCAACGCGTCTTCCGTTGGTATCAGCGAATAAAGCGCAAAGGGCGCTTTGCTGAAAAGGTCGGGACTGTACGCGTGCTGGCCTTCGCGCTCAAACTTGAGCCGAAAGACCGCGTCTCGAATTTCGCCATGATTGGTTCGCAGCGCGACCTGATCATAGTCCTCTTCCCCGGAAAACTCCTCTTCGAACGAGCGGAATACTGCGGGCATGCTCCAAGCGTAGTTATATGTCACCAAGTCGTTTGACTTGACTTCGAATGGCATGTAAACACGAAATCCAATGTGCCGGTCGCGCTGAGAAACGCTCTCAAGCCTGAGCGGTTTCTCTGAAGGCACCTTGCCCAATTTGATGAAGCGGCAATAGAACATCGGCTTCTGGAGCCGCTGCGAGATCGGCGTTTCCAGCATCGTCTGAAACGGCGGAAAGACAGCGCGATCCGATGGAAGCCAAATCGAGTGATCGAAATAGTTGCCGCGCTTGCGTAGAGAATCGGCGTCGCTGACGGCCATAGTCACGGTGTTCTTGAAGACGGCGAGACCCGTCCGGTAAATTTCGACCGTTTTCTTGAGGTACCGCTGCCGGTACGGATGCGGCCTACCTCTTCCTTGTCCTGCGTACCGATGGTACAGATCGGTAAGGTAGTGTTCCAGAAATGCCGTATCTCCCTTGATGACCTGTTCGCGGGTGAAGACGGGAAATTCGGAGCCGTTCCCCGTCGGCAAGCCCAAATGAGCATGGTTGATGCCCTTTTCGACAATTCCGTGAACGGCCTTGCGCTCGACATCTCTATACCGGCCTAGCGCATAAGAACATTCGCTGATGACGTAGGGCGGGGGAAGCGGGTGTCCGGTCTCGTCCGCGAATTTTTGCGTGAACAGACCGAAGGTAATGTCTGCCCACTCGATGTGGCCTTCAATCTTATCCGGAAACGGCCCTCCTTCAGCGGGGCGCGCGGTCCGAACGTCGAAGTGAAACTTCCTCTGTTTCAACAGCGTGAGGACGTGGTCAACAAATTCCCGGTCGCGATCCTCAAAACTGTGGGAAACGAACACCCTGAGCTTGTCGGGCACCTGAACCCCCTAACTGTACGGTATTATACCATCCGGCGCCGCCTCACGGCTCTGCGTTCCGCGCCCCGGAAACCCGCCCGCCAAGACCGGCCCTTCCGAGCCGCCGCAAACAGGCCCGCCCGCTCTCGCCAAGACCGGCTTGAAAGTGAACGACATGGGGCCGCACACTGCCGCAAATCTGGCGACGGCGTGTTGTCCCGGCCCTCCACCCGCCGCAAGCATTCCGACGCGTCGCCGAGCAAACCAGCCGCGTGAAACTTCCCAGAAGGGACTTCGCGGGCCTTTCCGGCCACTTCGGCGGCTTGGGCGTTATGCGTTAACTTGACGTGCCGGGACTTCATGGAATCTACCTGCGTCTGGTTCCCCGAATGCGTCTTGTTGGCGGCTTCACGCGCGGCTCGGATTCGGCAATTGCGTCCGAGTTGGTCGATTCGTGTATCGAAAGTCGCGGCAGGTGGAAGCACAGGATTGCGGTTTGAATGATCCGCGCACTGTCGCCAGGGAGGTGAAACTCGAAGTTGAAACGGGTATCGTCCTGTGCGCCTCTGAAGGCTACGAAGTTGGCGTGCTCTTTCGTGAAATCCTGGATCGCCTTGAGCGGTGCCGCTATCTCATTGCTATTGACGAAGTAGATGATGGCGGTCTTCGAGTCTCGGAACGTGAGGTAGCTCAGGATCTGATCTATCGTCTCAAAATGCTGCTTGCGACCACTCCAGAACTTGCATTCTGCAACGAACACTATGTCTTTCTGGTATCGGATAAGGATGTCGGTTTTCCCCGCTTTATTGAAGGTTTCGCCGGTGGTCGATGCCCACTCGAAGTGTGGCTCCAGAGCAAAAATCAGGTCATTCCGCAGCGCTTCCTCATCCTTCCCTTCATAAGTGCTTGGCAGACGTTCGTAGACGCGCCCGGCATCGTGAATTGTCTGGAGAATCTCCTGGTAGGTCGAGTCATGAAGTATCCGTTGGCGTCTATTCGATTGAGCCGAATCCGGGGCCCGGCCCGATGGGGTCTTCTTCCGCGTAATGGGCACTGCGAGCGTGACAGGAACCGCTCTTTCCTTCTTGAGGGGTAGCCCAAGCTCCGCAATGACGCTGAGGCGTTGTCGCAGCTCGGCACGCCGCTGCTCAAAGAACTCTTTTGCCCGTGTCGGCAGCGTTTGGTTGAAGCTTCTAATGTTTTGCGACAGGTATCCCAGATTGTCCCGTATGGAGCCAAGGACGTTGGCCGCTTCCTCCTTGACGAGTTGAGCGTTGCCAAGTTGGTCAATTACATCCATGCAAATCTCTCCCTCCCGCAGGTAGGCTGCCCGCTTGTTCGTGGAGGGGTTCGGTTCATCGCGCAGGAGTTCCGGGTCGCCCGTAAACGGCAGATGATATGTAATTACTTGCCTACTACATGAATCGCCAGGGCTTGCGTTTGTATAGATATTGTAGCGTTCGACCCGAAAGGTCTCTTCACGCGAGCTTATCCTTGCATGGTCAAAATCGATATTTGGCGGATCGACAAGGAACTCCGCGACCACATTTTCCAGGTAGTCCGCCGCGTTCACATTGACCAGAAAGTCGGCCTCTTCGCTCCTGATTTTCTCCTTGAGGCGCAGAAGTTGAAGTTCTGTAAACTCGCGAAAAGAGGCTTCCCCAAAAAGAGAAAAGGAGCCATAGGGCTGGGAGCGCATATGATTGAATTATCCGGGAACCCGTCTCGGAGAGCAAGCGCGAGGGTGCCTTGCGCATCATGGGAGCCGACAATCTCCGGCGCCAAGGCCGGCGGAAAAGGCATTGTGGAGCGACGGCGCGCCGTTTTGTGGCAGCGAAAATTCCGAAAGCTGACCGCCCCCGCGCCCAAAAACCCGTCCGGCGAGACCGGGGCTTCCCCGGAATGCGGCAGGCCCGGACCCAATCGGATCAGTCAAAAATCGGCGTCAACTTCGCCAGCACCTCGTCCACGATTGCGTCGGGAACGCTTTCCAGCCTCTTGCCGTTGCGCACGCCGAGATCGAGGGCACGGGGCTGGTCGCAGCGGACAATGCCGGTAGTTTTGGTTCCTGCGTCCGCCAATGGCACGGCAAAGCCGGCCGTCCGCGCGAAATTCCCACCGCTCGTTATCGGCAGAACCACGGACACTTTCGTCACCCGGTTGAAGGCCTCCGGCGACACGATCAGGACCGGACGGCGGCCCTTTTGCTCGTGTCCTTGCGTGGGGTCAAGCCCGACCAGCCAGATTTCGCCGCGCTTCATTCAGATGAGCTCTCGCCCTAGCGGCTTGGCATGGAGCCACTCGCGCTCTTCTTTGCTGGGCGGAGCCTTGGGATTGCACTGTGCGAGCAGCTCGTCCAGGGTATAGCGGGGCCGCTGCTGTGGCTCGACGACCAGCCGCCCGCTTTTGATCGCGATGCCGACCGTGGCTCCTGCCTGCAAGTGCAGGATGTCGAGCAGAGCGGGCGGGACGGCCAGCATGACCGAGCCGCCGACCTTGCGCAGATTGGTTGTGTGCATGGCGTCCCCCAGAGTTATATTTCAATATAACATCTTGGGCGAGATTTTCAAGTCCTGTCGTGGCTCGCCCAGATTCCTATCGAAAACAAGCCCTTGCCATTTTAGAAGGCATGAGCGCCTGAACGACTTTACCCCCGCCCCCCAGGAAACCCATCGGCACGGCCGACTCTTCCGAACCGCCGCAAACTTGCCGCTCCGCTCTCACCAAGACCGGCTTGAAATTGAAAGACACGCGCCGCCAAACGCCGCGAAGCGGGGCGACCGAGTCGCGTGTCGTCCCATCCCGCCACCCGTCACAAACACTTCGACACCTCGGCGACGATACGGCCAAGTGCAACGGGTTCGGAGTTAGTCAAAGATCAGGCGGGAAGGCGTTATCGCAGCCAAGGTATTTCCAATCCGACAACATCCGACAGCGGCTAGAATATGCGTCGTGACTCTTCAAGATCTGTATATCGAAGTTCCGATAGCCGTACGTGAGATGGAGTGCGAGTTCTTCCGGGTTGGCGGCGGGCACTTTGATCGCGACATGGCTTCGCAGGAGACGGCATGTTTCGTGCTCGCGATCCGCGCGGCCTCGATGCTGACGACTATGGGAAGGGTGCTCGCGACGGACAGCTTCGACGCATATGACGTTCTCCAACGGGCATTCATGGAGACGCGGGACCTCTTGAGCACGTTCCGATTCGACCGGGACGAGACAAGAAAGCGCATAAGGACGTGGTTCAAGGGGAAAGAAAAGGACGCATGGAAAGCCGACCACGCGGTCTGCGAGCACTTTTTCGACAGCGTGGGTGCCAAGGAGCTGCAGCTCGCTCGGAAGTGGGGCATGTTCTCGGCTCTTTCCCATCCGACACAAAAGGCGGTTTTCAACTCCGTCGCTGTGCGTGGTGCGTCCTTCTCCGCGCGGAAGCGGCTGGAACTTGTCTCGATTCTCGAAGAAAAGGCTGCGGACTACATCACTGCCGCGCTCACGCTCTTCATCACGACATCTTTCGAGCTCAAAGGGTGGGTCCCGCTGGGCTGTGACCTGAACCGGATGCAGACGGCCGAGCGCCTCCGCATCGCGGCTCCCCCCGTCGTGATGCCGGTGTTGGCTCGGGTGGACGCCCGCGACCAGTCGAAGCCGCGAGGTACTCGCCCGTAGCGAGGACTGATCGTTGACGTGCCTTGTCGGAAACTGACCCGCGAACCATTTTGGTTGGGAGACGCCTGATGGTGATCGGTGAGGGCGAGCAGATGTCAATCGGAGGTACGGCGCCAATACAGTCACAGCACTTCCCGCCGAAGCGGAGCACCTCACGTTCCGGGAACTTCCTCGTTCGTGCTGACGGTGATACGGGTGAGAGTGGTCTTGGGCACGCTGTCAGCAAGTTCGGGATAGGTAGTTGCGAATGCCGCCATAACGAGCGAAATGCGGACCGCGATCAGCGCAGCGCTTGCCGAGCGGTACTCAATCCCAATCCCGATCAGCTTTTCGACATTCGTTCCGTTCGCGAATTCTGCCGGTTTGCCTAGACGCCAGACACTTCCTCCACTAATTCCATGAGGGTCGGGGCCGACTATTATTGCCTTTGCTGAGTCGAGTTGCTTGTTCCGATTGAAGTTGCCTGCGAAGTGCGCAAGGCGATTCAATCTCATAGCTTTGTACCGCGTTTGGGGCAGCGCGGTTAAGACCATCGCCGTCGTACTCAACCGAAGCTTCCTTCCAACGAGCCCTTTATTCTTCGATGCCGGGAATCCCACGAAGGCGTAGAGTGTGTGCTCAGAACCCGCGTCGTCAACGTCGAGATCCTCCGGAGTGATGAACTTGTACCGAGACCACTGTTCTTCCGGTGTACCCGTAACCTCTATGAATCCGAAATCTAGCGCGTCTCTCTGGCGGTCCCCGAGTGGTGCGCGAACCCTATGAGACGATCCTTCCAAAGTGACCAGCTTTTCTGTGCCCGCGACGTATAGATTCGTCCCTTTGTTCTCGTCCAGAACATGTGCGGCAGTGAGCAGGAAGGCTCGCTGCATGATTCTGAAGGGGACCGAAGATCCGAGCAGCTTTGGGTTGTCCCGCGCGTTTATAACGTAGATAGGGCAGATGGACCCTTGAATCCGACGTTCGGCCGCTTCCAGGTTTTCATGCAGCCGCGTCGAAACTGAGTCCTTGTTCTCCTGCTCGTTGCTTTCGGCTTGCATAAACCAAGTCTACCTGTGCGGACGAGCGGGATGCATTGAGCAGTTTAAACTGGGAGAGACCAGCATCTGCCACCATGAAGATCGGATTACATCGAGATCGCTTTATCCCCCGCGGTAAGCCTTCCGCCGCTCTCTCAAATCCGCTGCGTCCGGACCACTTCAGTGGAACGAGTTTGAGCATGAAGGCTTCGCAATCATCGAGTCCAGAAAAAGCTTGGGCTTTCCGGCCCCCTAAGTGTTGATCTCTATGACCGCCGAGATTGAGCACCCGGATCATTAGCGACAGGTCTCCAGCATCCGGCGACGGCGCTCGACTGCCAATTGGTCGTATCACGCCCGTTGCTGACATTTGCCGGGTTCAGGAGACTATCCCTCACGCCCGGAGCGTTCACCCGAACGCCCGCGCCAGCAACAACACCGAAGCTCGCCGCCCGCCTCACGGGCAGCAATCGCACCCCAATTTGGAAGAATGAACGGCCATCCACCCCTCCCGCACGATGAGGGGAATGAGCGCCAACGCGGCGACGGGATCGGCCCAGCCGATTCCCCAGATCGAATTGACAAGGAGGCCTGCCAGAGCAATCCAGGCCATGTACGCGCACAAGGCGGACTGAGCCGCATCCGCCTTCAAGGCCGCGCTCGACGTGATGGCGACCAACTGCCGTTTCCGCCTCGCGAGCCAAGGCATGACAAGAGCGGCGGCCAGCAGGATGGCGATTCCGACCGGACTTCGCTGCGCTTCGCCATATCCGAGAAAGTTCAAACTCGACGTGAGCGCCACGAGTCCCGCCAGCATGAAAAGCAAGACTCCCGCGATCCGCGCCGCCCGTGATTCGTTGAGTTCAAATCGAAAACGGCAGAGGACGATTGCTGCCGAAAGCAGCTCGATCAAGCTGTCTCCGCCGAAAGCGAACAGCGCGGGACTGTGGGAACGCCAGGCCGTGCCGAGAGAAACACCGGCCTCCACAATCATCCAGACGATGGTCAGAATCTGGAGGCGGAGAATCCGCCGAGCAACATGCGACGCTTCGGATGGCCTGACCGCCTCGGGCGCCGTGGCCCGGTCCCGAAGCGTCCTTGAATCCATGACAGCACCTCGTGTCCGATACTCGGTTACAATCTTATCCCGATTCTAAAGTCTGCCGCCCGACCCGCAGACAAAATTGCCGTGCGGCAGATTGTGTTCCGGGTCCCCAGGACGCGAGCGCGTTGGCGAGTTCAGCTCTTGAGTTTTGCGAGGCGCTAGTCTAATCTTGAATTCTGTGGCTCAGATTGAAAAACCGGCCGTCTTTGCAAGCGACGCAAATAATGTTTCGGAGCTGCTGGCACAAATAACCAATTGGCATGACCGCAACAGGATCAATGCAGCCGACGTTCATCTGCGGGTCTGGTATCGGGGCCACAGCGATCAAACCTACATACTGTGGCCAGGTGTATATCGCCCCGAATTTACTGCGGCTTCAATAACGATGTATGGCGAGGACGCAGAGAAGAAGCGGCTCAATTTGGAACGGCATATGCTGGATGAGTTCCGAACATCGGGCGCAACGCTCTTGAACCCGGACGCCAAAGTCGAGGTCTATTTCGTCGCCCAGCATTCTGGCATGCCGACGCGGCTACTGGACTGGACGATGAACCCGCTCGCGGCTCTCTTCTTTGCAGTCAAAGGGCGCAATGAGGACAAAGATGGAGAACTCCTCATCATGGATGCGCCGAAGCTGCTGCCAGACGAACCCGACGTTCCCAAGGGCATTGTCGGGATGCGTCATCCCTACGCCACGGAGGCCATCGGTGTATCGTTCTGGGAACCAAAGGTGTCAGCCCGACCCGCGCTAGTGCTGCCGATCCGCCCGGACAATCAGGCGGGGCGAATTGGCCAGCAGAGTTCGTGCTTCACGCTTCACATGCATGGCGCCAAGCCTTGCACCAATCCTACATTGAGTCGCATCAGGATTCCAGGCAAAGCGAAGGCCGGCTTGCTGGATGAGCTGAGGAAACTCAATATCAACGAGTTTTCGATTTACAACGATTTGGATCATCTTGCACAGGAGATTAGGAGAACGCGAAATATATCGAAGAAGTCTTAAGTACTGGATCAGGAACTGCGTAACGCGCGTCGTCGCCATTTGCCAGTTTGGGAGCCATCCCTGACGACCGGAGCGCTCACCCGAACGCACGCGCGTGCTTTCGCGCCACTTCCCCCGCTCACCGCCCCTTGCGCAACCCACCATCCGGGCCTCGACTGTCGCGAGGCGTACATCCGCCGCGCCGCTTGTGTTGGGTCAATCGGTCTTCCGCCCATAACGACAGACAAAATTGCCTGCGGCAGATTTTGTTGCGTTCCGGGTCCCCGCGAATCCCGATGACCCCGCGCCGCGCCGGCTGTTGATCGCCCGCGTCGAGGCTCCGTTGTGGCGGCCTCCAGCAGGAAAGGGAATCGCATGACGGGGAATTTCGAACAGCCGAAACACACGGGGGCCAGCGCCGCCTGGCCCGAAGCATCTACAAGTCTGGTGCAAGCCGACGACATCCTCACGCCCGAGGAACTTGCCGCCAGGCTGAAGGTGCCCGACTCCTGGGTATACGAGAAGACTCGCGGGCGCTGCCGCAACCCGATCCCATGCCTGCGTCTCGGGCGCTACGTGCGATTCAATTGGCTGGCCGTGGCAAAATGGCTGACCGCCCCCGCGCCCCAGGACACCCGTCTGGCAAGACCGGCTCTTCCGAACCACCGGAAACCGGCCGCCCGATCCCAACTCCGGCAATAACCAAGATTGACAATCTTCGCCATCGACGCTAGCGTAAAAAAGACGATAAGGAGTGACCGGACATGAATGTTTCTCTGACTCCCGAACTGGAGAAGTTTGTCAGCGCCAAGGTACGGGCAGGACGCTACACCTCGGCAAGCGAGGTCGTCCGGGAGGCCCTTCGGCTTCTCGAAGAGCACGACCAGGAGCGCGCCGGACAACTTGCGGGCTTTAACCGGGAACTCGGACGCCGCCTGGCCTCGCTCGACCGGGGTGAGTACGTTGACCCGGCGAAGGCTCGCGCCCGGTTGCGCGAGCGCAGCGCGAAGCGCAGAGACGCCGGAAAACTCCTGAAGAGAAAGTCCAAAGAGCGCCGGAAAACCGGCCGCAATGGATCGATCCCGGAGCCAAGATGACAAAATACTGCAACCGGCGCAAGATCGGCGCTACTGCCGCGAGGTGCAGATGCGCCAACGCCATCACCTGGAGGAAAATGAAGCCATGACCGGAATCCGGTACGTGATCGATGACAAGGGCCGCAAGGTGGCCGTTCAAATCGATCTGAAGAAGTATGGGGCCATGCTGGAGGATTTTTGGGACGGCCTGATTTCGGACTCGCGTCGCAAGGAGAAGGGCATACCCCTCGAAAAAATCAAAGCGGACCTCGTGAGGCGGGGCCGCCTGCGTGGATTGTCGTCGAGATAAGCCTTCCGCGCGGCCCGCCGGTATTGCCTCTAGACCGGCCTGAAACCGGCAAAGCGCGCAGAGCTATGATGAAAGCCTGTGAACGGCCGATTTTCTGAGGTGCACGATGGGGAATCCAAAAATCAGGCGGATCGTAGCAATCACCGAGGCAATGGCACGGTTTTGGCGACAGGCGCATGGCTGGGCACCAGCGTCCGCCGCGGATCTCCTCGGCGCTGCGAGGCTAGATAGGCAAGTGTCATTTACTCACACGCTCCACGACTACATCGAACCATTCCAACCTCAAGAAGCCGAAGCAAGGGTCATTCTGGGTTACGTTACGTTGAGAAGTCTTTGCGAAGGGATTCTCAAGCTGTTCTTTGCCGTATGGTTCGAAGACTATAGCGGTGATACCGACGCGGTGAGAGACAAGAACGGGACACTCACGCTGCCTGGCGATATATCTTTTGAGCGGCTCATAGCGTTGTATTCGAAGAAGGGCGATCCACAAAACGAGGAATTTCTCCGCCGGATTCAACAACGCGGGAACGCCATCCACCATTTCACCGATAAAGCAGTTGGATCTCAAGAAGAGTTAATCGCCGATATCTGCCAGTTTCTCACTTTGTTGTTAGCGGTGAACAGTCGATTGCCTTATCCCGATGACATCTATGACCCCGCCCGCGCCTAGCTGGTCGTCGCAACATGGCTGACCGCCCCCGCGTCCCAGGACGCCCGTCCGGCAGCACCGGCTCTTCCGAACCGCCGGAAACCGGCCTTTCCGGCCTTCGCCGACACCGGCTTGAAATTGAGCGACATGGCGCACGAAGCGGCGCGGCTACCCGTCACTAGGTGGCGATGCACGGCAACTCGGTACGAATTTCCGAACCTATTTGAAGCCCAGCTTCTCCTTTTCCGTGTCCGATAGCAGCCGTGGCAGAGCATCAAACTCGACCTGCGATACTCCACGCCTGACGCGGCGCGCGAGGTCGAATGCACCGCGACCGAAGAGCATCGCTCCAAATTCGTGGGTGAAGGCTGGGAGGTTGCGTGCTGCTTGGGCCATCGCGCCGCTCACAGCGCCGATGCCTAGTCTGCCACCGGACAACGCCGCAATACCTGCCCCAGCCGCGCCACCGGCCACAATTTCCCAGAGTACGCGGAGGGGACGCGTGTCGTGTTCCGTCTTGTCGGGCGAAAATAGTTTCCCAGCGTCAGCGAGTTCCTTTCGGATCTCTACAGCTTCACTCAACGACCTGCAAACCAGCAGAGCATCCAGTAGGTCCCAGATCCTGTTTCGCGCTTCGGCCCACTCATCCCGAAGGTCCCGAATAACAGCCGGAATTGCATCGCGCCGCGCACAGCGAGTTAGGACAATTCCAAGCAACGGAGGCACCGTCAGTGTCAATCCATCAAGTGGCGCTTGTTGGGCATAGTTTTTCCAACTTTGATCGAGTTCTCGGAATAATGCCTTGGGGTACTGCTGCGAGATGCCAATCAACTTCGAGCCAAACGGACCGCTTAGCAGCGCGCTTCCACCATGCCGTAGTGTCCAGACGACCTCTCCGATAGACCAGACATATTCGCCAGCAAGATCGGCACGCTCGGAGTCAGTCAGAACCTCACAAACATCGGAGTCTTCCAATAGCTTGGAGGCATAGTCAGAAGCATATTTGACAAGGGCAGGAGCTATGCGCAGAGGCTCAGCAGGCATCGCTTCAATATCATGTATTCTCGCGTCTAAGGAACCGGGCGCGATTGCTTTCAGCACGGTTACGTAATCGTTTTCCCATTTCTCTCTGTGACCGAGGCGATGTATGTAAATATCATCGTGCAATACGGCAGTGCGAACAAAACGTTCAGTGCCCTGAAGGTCGTCTACACTTTCTAGTGGTCCGAGAACCAACCTTCCCACGGGCACAATGGCATCCTGATCAATTGCGGCAATCTTCATTATTTCGCAATCTTCGCATGGGGTCGACAGATGGCGCAATTGCCCCAACTGCGGTTGATTTTGGAACACAGATGGCCCGTGCGGGAAGTCATTTCAATCTGAAGCCGGATTGGGCCGCCTCTGCTGGGCTTTCTGGGTACAAGCGCTATTCTCGCCAAGCCCCAGCGCCTTCGCTGAAGAGGCTCTTCGTAGCCCCGGCGAACAAAAGACTGGCGACAACTTTCTCAGCACCATTGGCCCCAAATGGCAGTACTCTATCGGAAGCGCCCCGACTGAAAAGCTCGCAAGCATCGCAGCTTGTGCTTTCGCTGGAGCCGTTTGAAGGAATGCCGCTGGGGACTTGGCACTATCAGATTTGAATTGTAGCTACTTGGAAACAGGGCACTTCCAAGCAAACCAGAAAACTGTCGGTTTGGCGCAAGTTGCCGGTCAGAGCGGTGGAGCACTGGCACAAGGATATCACACGCGAAGCGTCCGTGGCTGAAGCCGCAGGCGAGGCGACTTCGTTCAAGCGGCGTTGTGGGAAGTCAAACGGCACTAGTCGAAAAACGCCCGTTGCTGACATTGCCGTTTTGAAAGCCCGTCTCCTGGCGGCCGGAGCGTTCGCCCGAACGCCCCCGCCAGCAACACCCGCGCGTGCCATCGCGCCGCGTCGTGGTGGTGATCGCCCCCGCACCCCAGGACACCCGTCTGGCAAGGCTGCACCGCATCGCGGGTCATCCCGGCCCGCCGGCCGTCGCAAACACCGTGACCTGTCGGCGACTTTACGTCCATGTGGATTGCTTCCGGGTCAGGGCTGAAACGTGAGCGCCAGACGGCGTTGACTGACCGGTTCGTAGAGCCAGCACGTGCCAGGCGTGACCATCAGCTTGATCGAAAGCTCTTGAGGCAACGGGACGCCAAGCGC
>OBLT010001489.1_pt1 | contig 14921 bp, 10 predicted proteins | sample 1518721 | NCBI WGS metagenome assembly OBLT01 (sample SAMEA3539307, study PRJEB22396) | soil metagenome | biome: tundra; feature: field; material: soil | place: USA | collected 2010-05 | depth 0.15 m | reverse complement strand
CTTCCTTGGAAACCACGTCGGCACCACCGAGTTGCTCACGCCGGACCAAATCGGCTGCGGACAGTTTCAAATTGGCCTGTGCGCGCTCCAGTTGCGCTTCGAGCGAGGCGATTTCCGTCGGACGCTTGCCTTTGTTCAAATCGTCCAACTGGGATTGAGCCTGTGCGAGATTTTTTTCCGCCTGTTGGACAGTCGCGGCTTCCGACCCGCGTTCCAACTCAAACAACAATTGCCCGGTCTTCACCTCATCACCGCGCGCAACGGCCAGATTTGTCAGCGCGCCACCGAGCGGCGACGCCACGTAAACGTATTCGCCTTCGATGTAGCCTTGAAAGACGTTCGAAGAATTCGAGGAACAACCAGCGACAAAAAACGCGGCAAGCGCAAAACTGAAGGTTAAAATAAAAATTCTTCGCCGCCACATCGGGCAAAGGAAAGCCCATGCGGCAAAAAATTGCAAGTTTGCGCTAAATTGCCCAAATGATAGATTCATGGCCGTATGAAAAAGTTGTTTTTCTGTGTTGGGGTGTTCATTTGTTTTGTCTGGAACATAACAGCGCAAAACACAAATACCAGTTTGCCCGGCTGGATCACGCGCCCGCTGTCGCTGACCGACTGCCTCAATATCGCGCTCTCACAAAACGCCACGATCCTCAAGGCCAAGAACGATCTTGATGCGCAGTATGGCGTGGTCGTGCAGACGCGCGCCGTCGCCCTGCCGCAAGTCCAAGCCACCGGGCAATATAAGGACACCGATCCGAACGCGATTGAATCCTTTCCTGGCTTCAGCCAACCGCATCAAAACTGGAATGCGGGCGTTCAAATCGTTCAATCCATTTACGAGGGTGGAAAAATGGTCGCGGCGTTGCGCGCGGCCAGTGTCACGAAGCAGCAGGCGCTGGCGCAATATCAGACTGTGATTGCCGACACATTGCTTGGTGCGCGAGTGGCGTATTACGACGTGCTGCTTGCCGCACAGCAAATCACCGTGCATGAAGCCTCGGTCAATTTGCTCCAAAAGGAACTCGAAGACCAGCAACGCCGCTACGATGCCGGCACCGTGCCGCACTTCAACGTGCTCCGCGCCGAAGTCGCTGTCGCCAATGAGCGTCCGGCCCTGATTCGGGCGCGAAACAATTATCGCATCACCAAAAATAATTTGTCGAATCTGTTGGGTTACAATCTGCCGCGCGAAATTTGGGACGATATTCCGTTGAACCTGACGGATACGCTCGACGCCGCACCGTATCAGGTGGATTTGCCCGCCGCCATCCAGCAGGCGCTGGCCAGACGCACCGAACTTGTCGCCGCGCGCAAAACGGCGGAGTTGCAGCGCCTCAATGTCGTCAACGCCAAGGCCGGCTACAAGCCGACGGTTCAGGTTTTTGCCGGTTACAATTGGTATAACGCCCAATTTACGCAGCCGGTCGAACTCGATCATGATATTCACGGCTGGAACGCCGGCGGACAATTGAGCTGGGATATTTTTGACGGGATGCTGACGCGCGGCAAAGTCGTCCAAGCCAAGGCGCTTTACGAAAAATCCAGGACTGACGTGGACGACAAGGGACGCCAAATTGAGCTCGAAGTTCGCACGGCCTATTCCGATTTCATCGAGGCGCGTGAGGTTCTGGAGTCGCAGCAAAAAGTGCAGGAGCAGGCCGACGAAGCCCTGCGCGAGGCGCGCGCCCGCGCCGACGCCGGCACCAGCACGCAACTCGACGTGCTCGACGCCGAGACTTCACTGACGCAGGCGCGCACGACGCAAATCCAGGCGTTGCACGATTATGCCGTCGCCCGCGCCAGGCTCGAACGCGCCATCGGCGAGGACATGATTCAAAAGCCCGCGCCGTCAAAACCATGATTTGCCGTTGACGGCAGCGGCAGTCATGGGGGATTTTGGTCGGGCTATGGCAAAAATTCAACGGGCGCTGATTTCAGTTTCGGACAAAACGGGCTTGATTCCGTTCGCGCAAATTCTGGCAAAAGCCGGAATTGAAATTATTTCCACCGGTGGCACTGCCAAAACGCTGCGCGAGGCCGGGCTCACGGTAAAAGACGTCAGCGAACACACCGGCTTTCCCGAAATGCTCGATGGCCGCGTCAAAACGCTCCATCCGAAAGTCCACGGTGGTTTGCTTTTCATTCGCGGCAACGAAACGCACGAAGCCGCTGTCCGCACGCATAACATTCAGCCGATTGATCTCGTCGTCGCAAATCTTTATCCATTCGAGCAAACCGTCGCCAGACCGGGCGTGACGCTGCACGACGCGATTGAGAACATTGACATCGGCGGGCCGTCCATGCTCCGCAGCGCGGCAAAAAATCACGACAGTGTCACGGTGGTCGTTGATCCGCTGGATTACGCGGAAGTCGCGGAACAAATTTCCGCCAACGGCGATACGACACTCGAACTGCGACGCAAACTGGCAGCGAAAGTTTTTGCGCGCACTGCCGCCTATGACGGCGCCATTGCCGCGCATCTGCAAAAAGAATTCAACGTGGCGGAGGCTTCCAGCCTGCCATCTTCACTCAATGTTTTCGCGCCGCTGGCGCAGCCGCTGCGTTACGGTGAAAATCCGCATCAAGCGGCGGCGCTTTACGGCGGCTTCAATGAATTTTTCCAGCAACTGCACGGCAAGGAACTTTCCTACAACAACATTCTGGATTTGACGGCGGCGGCGAATTTGATTGCGGAATTTTCGGACGACCCGCCGACGCTGGCGATTTTGAAGCACACCAATCCGTGCGGGGTCGGCCAGGGCGCAAATTTGCGTGAGGCGTGGGACAAGGCGTTGGCAACGGACAAACAGGCGCCGTTTGGCGGCATCATCGCCGTGAACCGTCCGCTCGACGGCGCGTGCGCGGAGGCCATCGCGGAAATTTTCAGCGAGGTCATCGTCGCGCCGGATTTTTCGGCGGAAGCCCTGGTGATTTTGAAAAAGAAAAAAAATCTACGGCTGCTCAAAGTCTTGAAATCACCGCTCGCCGCACGGTCGCTGGACGTGCGAAGTGTTGGGGCAAATTCGTTTTTGTTGCAGGAGCGCGATTTGAAAACAGCGGCGCGCGCGGATTTGAAAATCGTTACCCGCCGGCAGCCGACGGACAATGAATTGCGCGCAATGCTTTTTGGCTGGCGCGTGGTCAAGCACGTGAAGTCAAACGCGATTGTTTATGCGGCGGCCGACCGGACGCTGGGCATGGGTGCCGGACAAATGAGCCGCGTGGACGCAAGCCGGATTGCGGTCTGGAAGGCGGGCGAAGCAAAGCTTTTGCTCAAGGGCAGCGTGGTTTGCAGCGACGCGTTTTTCCCGTTCCCGGACGGTTTGATTGCGGCGGCGGAAGCGGGCGCCACGGCGGCGATTCAACCGGGCGGTTCGGTGCGCGACGCGGAAGTGATTGCGGCGGCGGATGCACGGAATATGGCAATGGCATTCACCGGCACGCGGCACTTCCGGCATTAACGGATGAGCCAGTAAATCAATGCAAATTGGGCGGCAGTGACAGCCGCCAGCAACACCCAGACGAATGCTTCACGCAGGTGCAGGCTGCGCTGGCGGGCGGCGGCAAGCCAGAACTGGAGTTTGGCGGAACCGAGGGTGATGATGTCACCGTTCCGAAGAATCGCGGTCTGAACGGGTTCGCCGTTGACGGTGGTCAGGGCGTTTGGCGCGGTTGCGAGCGTGAAACCTTTCTGCCGGTTAAATTCCAGTGTGAGGTGCTGATCCCAAATGCCGTCATCGTCGAGTTGCAGTTCGTTTCCCGCCGCACGTCCGATGCGGAAAGGAAAACGGCGGGCTGCCGATTGAGCGCCCGCCTTTCTTCCCGAAAGGATGTTGAGTTGAATCATCACCAAATTCGACGCGGCACCTGGATTTGGTCGTTGGGATAAACCAGCGGATCTTTGGACGGGTTTCGCAACGCTTCGTTGCAATTGACTTTGATGCGCTGGCCGTTGGCGCGGATGAGCCAGACTTTTTTGTGATTGGCAAAGTCAGTGAAATCGCCCGCGGTCGTAATGGCCTTGGTGACGGTCATTTGGCCGGCGTAGAGCTGGCGTCCGGGTTGTTTGACTTCGCCGGTAACGTAGTAGACGCGATCTCCGGTATTCACGGTGACCGTGAGATGGCGGTAAAGTTTCGGCACATAGAGATTATATATTTCGTTCTGAAGTTCCCCCGCAGTTTTGCCCGCAGCTTGAACATGCCCGATATCAGGCATGGTGATTGTGCCGTCTTCCTTGATGGGTTCCTGATGCGGAAGAATATCAGACGGAAGGCCGGACAAAGTCACGATGACGATATCGCCGACGTGAAAACGGGCAACCTCCGCTGTAGTATAGCCTGTGATGGGAACACTCGATGACGAGTAGCATCCAGTGAAAATGACACTGGTGAACAGCAGGCCACAAGCAAAAGATCCCAAACTTGACGCTTTCCAAAATAATTTCATTGTCTCTAATCCTTACGAAACTGGGCGCACAATCAATACTTTTGTTTAATCCCGATCACGTCGGTGTCGTCGGAATCTTTTCCCTTGGCGGGGGTTTCCTGAGCGTCTTCGTTGCGCGAGTAGTAATAATTACCCTGGGAGTAGCCGGTGTAGTAGTAATAGCTTTCGTCCTGCGACATGTTGATGTTGTTGAGGAGGATGCCGATGAGGTTGCCGCCGACTTTTTCGATCAATTGCTTGGCGCGGATGCTCATGGGCTGTGGATAACGGCGGTATTGAATAACCTGAATGACCATGTCCACTTCACTGGCCAAGACCGAGGCGTCGCTCACACCCAGAATGGGCGGCGAATCAAAGAAGATGAAATCGTATCGCTGCTTCAATTCGGCGACCATTTCCTTCATCTGCGCCGAACCAAGAATGCTCATCGAAGTGCTCGGCAGTTTGCCGCTGGCCATGAAGTCAAGCATCGGCACGCTGGTGGGCAGGATGATTTCTTCGAGTTTGTTTTGTTTCAGCAGATAATTGGTCAGGCCGATGTTGTTGCTGACGTGCAACAGTTTATGCAGTGTCGGACGGCGCAGGTCGGAATCCACGACCAATACGCGCTGGCCGGCTTGAGCAAACACCGTGGCCAGGTTCACGACGGTGATGGATTTGCCTTCTCCCGCACCGGCGCTGACGACGACAACGGTCTTGAGCTTTTCGTCCTTGCGTGAGAACAGGATGTTGGTGCGCAGCACACGGTAGGCCTCGGCGTGCGGGCTTTCGAGACCTTCGTCCACCAAGTAGCCGACGTTTTGCGGGATAACGCCAAGCACCGGCGATTGGAACGCACGCTCCACCTCGTCAATCGTCTTGACGCTGGTATCCAGATATTCAATGAAGAAGGCCAAACCGACCCCCATGATCAAGCCGATGACAACACCGAGAACGATGTTCAATGTCTTGTTTGGTTTGACGGGGCTGTCTCCAGGCTCGGCCGGGCCGGTAATTTCCACTATTGAAGTTTTGGGAATTTCAAGGTCGAGCCTTTCCTGTGCAATTTTGACGCCAAGCAGCTTGTGGAATTCGATCTTTTCTCCCAGTTCGCGCTTTTTCTCCCAGTAGGGCTGGCCTTTACTGAAATCCAACTGGTCTTTTTCTTTGGCTGTCTCAACACTGGCGGTGAGTGAGTCGAGGGCGGCTTTCTCTGACTGAACCTGGTTTTCCAAGCCGGCCATGATGCCGGTGACCCGGGCGTCAATCTGGCGATTCAACTCGTCAATCATGGATTGGACACGGGCGATATGTAGATCGGCCGGTGAATAGTCGTTTGTCAAAGTGACGAATGCCTGTTGAGACTCATGCAGTTTGTTCAACAAATCGGATAGTGCTACATCTGGAATCAACGTGGGCAGAACGTCCCTCATTTTATCCGGGCTTAAGGCCTGAAGTTGGGTCAGTTGTTTCTCCAGTTTCATGTAGCGCGTCTCGCCTTCGAGACGCATGGCGTTGTAGTTGCGCAATTGCTCCTGCGAGAGCGTAGGCGTGGGGATCATGGAGTTGGGATCACTGTCATTGACGCTCAATTCATGACGCAGGTTGTCCACATTGGTTTGAACGGCTTGGATTTGCTCTTCGTCCGACTTAAACCGATCTTCCAAAACCTTGATGCCATTCAGGGTGAGTTGATTGCGCAGACTGATGCGGTAATTGCGGTAGGCTTCGGCAATGGCATTGGCGAGGCGCGCAGCGTCGTTTTTGTCTTCGCTATAAACGGTGATTCCAATGAGCTTGGTGTTGCGCACGGGCATCAGGCTCATTCGTCTCTTGAGAAACTCCATGGTCTCGGGAGTTTTGAGCGTTTCGCCGCCAAAGTATTTTTTGCCCCACTCGACGTTCAGGTTCAGGGCTTCGATGACTTTTCCCAAAACAACACGATCCTGGATGATTTCAAATTCGGTCTGAATGAAATAGGGATCATAAGAAGCGTAGGTCACGTGATTGCCAACGCCCGTAATGTCTGCAATAGAGTCGGGTTCGATTCTGATTCGGGCCGTGCTGGCGTAGGATTCGGGCAAAAGGAACGTTACGGCTGTGGCGACGATGGCGGTAATCAGAAAAACAGTGATGATGATGGCCTTGCGAATGCGGATGATGCGCCAGTAGTCCAGGAAGTGCAGCCTGGTTTCCTGTTGCGGCTGATTTTGTAATGAATCCATATGTCGGAAAAAAATAATGGAAGCCAGACCATTGACCCGGCTCCCGTCTAAACGTTCAAAACAATTTAGTTTAACACGGCTGGCTAATAGGTGGCTGTAACTCCCAAATAAATGCGGTTGCGCGTATAACTGTTTCCCGGAACTTTGGAGACAACATCATCAAGATTATAGCCGGCATCAACTGAAAAATGCTGGTTGAAACTATACGACAGGTTCACACCCAAACTATAGTAATCAAGCGCCTGATTATTGTAAAGGCCCTGATTGTATATCGAGTGTTGCCAGCGCCCAATGACTGTGCCCAGCAGCTTGGATGTCAATTTGTGGTTGATGGAAGCGTAAACCGTGGAACTCTCCGTAGACAAGGTGATGTGACCGTTGCTGTCGGGCGTCACTTGATCGGTTGCGTTCTGCGTTTGAGTAAAACCAATTTGGGCGTAACTGCCCGGCAAGTAGGTATAAATCAACGAAAGATCCGCATACGGATTGAGCGAAGTTGAGTTATCATTATAGCTGTCGGTGTATTGAGCTCCAAATTTGCCGGTAAAGCTCAAATTCGCAAGCATACTGCGTTGAACCCCAACATATCCATAGTACGAACGGCTGTCACGAGCGTCGCTATAATAAAATGGTTGAGGCCCTACAGTATTGAGAGCAATCGGCTCATCCCCTATATAATTTACTGCGCCAAGCTGACCGCCAAAAAAGGCCACGGTTTCCGGTGCGACATGCCATTGAAAATCCAACGAAACCAATTGCTCAATGCGATTCATCAAACCGGCAAGGCTGGCGCCTTGAGTCGCAAGATTAGCAGTGGTAGCGCCGCTGTTCTGGTAATCGAAGAATGAATTCTGATAGTTCAACGCGGTGCTGAATAACCGCGTCCAAGCCGTGTTCAGAGTTAGGGTGCCGGTGTTGCGGATGTTATTTCCATTAACGCGGCGCGTCACGGAGGTATTGGGATCAATCAATTCCGGCTCCTGCCCCATGATAAACGAATCCTGCACTCTTGCCTGCCAGCGTTCGGTGAACGCGTGATCCACCCACAAATCAAATTGCTGGGTCTGGTCAATCGGGTTTTCGCCTAGCTTCTCCCGCTGCTGATAATAATACAAACCGTAAATGTAACGCATCCCCAACTCGGTTTGTTGCAGTGGCACGTTGAACTCAAGTTCGGGGGAAAACTCAAAACCGAAGCTGCCTTGTTTGGCTCCATTTGGCGCCGTTTCGTAGTTGTCATCATAAAACCCCCGCAGCGTGCCCGAAACACTCCACATAGAAGCCGACTTGAAATTCCAGTCAGGGGCATAGGCAGCCTGAAGGCTGGCCGTCCCGGCAGCAATGAGTCCCACAGAGATAAAAAACTTCTTCATATCGTTCATATCGTTATCACTCCGGATCATTATTTAGACCGTTCACGCCCTTTAACATTCAAAAAAAAGGGCAAACAGCCAATGACCCAGTAACGCTACCAACAAAATCTTATCACAGTCAAAGCATTTTTTTGCTTATCTGGACAGCAAAAAGCCCTTAAAATCTTGCCTGCCTCAACCATTCAAGTGCTTGCGTTTTAATTCCTTCCGCAGCGATTTTAAGGTAAGAGTATTGACGACGTCTGTTTGTTCCAGCCAACCCTTGCGCGCGATTCCCGCGCCCAGCCTGAGAAAACCAGCGTGTTCATTCCGGTGCGCGTCCGGGTTGATGACGCATTTCACGCCCCGGCTTCTTGCGTAAGGCCACAACCGCCAGTCCAAGTCAAACCGGTGCGGATTACAGTTCAGCTCAATCCATGTTCCAGTCTCAGCACACGCATCAATCACCGCCTGCGCGTTGACTGGATACGGTTCGCGTTCCAAAAGCAGCCGGCCGGTCATGTGGCCGATGATGTGAACAAATTTGTTTTCCGCCGCCCGAATCAAACGTTTTGTGTTCTCCGCCTCGCCGCTGGCTGGAACATGCAAGCTTGCCACCACCACGTCCAGTTCTGCGAGCAATTCGTCGTTGAAATCCAGCCGGTCGCGCAAAATGTCCACTTCAGTTCCGGTGAGCAGACAAAAATCGCTGCCGCGTTCGGCAAGCTGCCCGTTAATCTTTTTGATTTCCTTGATTTGCTCGCGAACGCGTTTTGCGTCGAGACCATTCGCCTGAAACGACGACTTCGAATGGTCGGTGATCGCCCAGTATGCCAAACCAAGTTCTTCCATGTATTCGGCAATTTCCTCAAGCCGATTGTGGCCGTCACTCCACGTCGAGTGATTGTGCAGCGCGCCTTTCAAATCCGTCCATTCGATGAGCCGCGGCAAATCGTTCTTTTCACCCGCCGCAAATTCTCCGTGATCTTCACGCAGTTCAGGCGGCACAAACGGCAAATCCAGTTTCGTAAAAATTTCCGTTTCGTCCCGGCACGGCACAAGCAGCTTCGGGTCGCGCGTCTCTTCCTTCGATTTGAACAAGCCGTATTCGTTGAGCCGCAGGCCGCGCTGAATCGCCCGCTGGCGCATGACGATGTTGTGCTCCTTGCTGCCGGTGAAATACGCAAGCGCAAACGGAAATTCCTTGTCGCTCACCACGCGCAAGTCGCATTGAATGCCACCGTCCAGAATGACGCTTGCCTTTGTTTCACCCTTGGCGGTGACTTTGATGATGCCCGGCTGCGCGACAAACCCCCCAATTACCTCCGCCGGCTTTTTCGACGATGCCAGCAAATCAATGTCGCCGATGACTTCCTTGACCCGCCGCAAACTGCCGGCAGCACTACATCGGATGACGTCAGGATGCCCGCGCAAACCGTCGAGTAACGGTTCGGCGGCGCGCAACGCTTCGCTCAACAAATGTTTCGAAGCGTAAGTACGGCGGCGCGCAATGCCTTCGAGCAAATTTGACTGCGTTTTTTCACCAAAGCCGTCGAGTTCGGCCACTTTGCCAGCATTGCAGGCAGCTTCGAGTTTCTCGACCGAATCCACGCCGAGTTTTTGGTTGAGCGCCTGGATTTTCTTCGGCCCCAGCCCGGGAATTTCCAGCATCTCGATCAAACCGGGTGGAATCGAAGCTTTCAACTCATCGTAATACTTCAATTTGCCGGTTGTGACAAATTCGGTGATTTTTTTCGTGAGCGCTTCGCCGACACCTTTGATTTCGCCGAGCCGATTTTCGGCGACAATTTTTGTCAGCGGCTCGCTTAGACTTTCAATCGTTCGCGCGGCATTCGCGTAGGCACGCGTCTTGAACGGATTTTCGCCCTTCAATTCCAGCAGTGTGCCGATTTCGGCCAAAATTTCCGCGACTTGCTCTTTGTCCATGCGCTTGAGTATAAGCGTATAAGGACGGGTTCCAAAGAGAAAGTAGGTGAAGGCGTAAGTTCCTTCCCGGCCCGAAAAATGCTTCCTAAACCGCATGTCAGAAAGATTGACAGAATCTGATTTTGTGATTAGATATATTTGATTTGCTCGGAAAGGCTTATGCAACAATCTGAAGGTTTAATAAACAAGATTGCCAGATTGATTAAAGTGCAGCCGGAAATGAAATTATAGGACTTAAAGGTATGGATTTGATATTTTCCCCGGAATATATGCGGGCGGCGTTGATGGTGTCGCTGTTAAGCGTGTGGGTGCTGGTGGGGCTTTTTTACTACCTGAATCGTTATACCAAACGGGAATATTTCACCGTGTGGACGGCGGCGTGGTTGTTTTATGCCCTGTGGCTGACGTTAAGCCTCCCAACGCAGAATTCTTCGCCTGAGAGCGTCTTTTTCATGCTCAAGCAGTGTTGTGTGGCGATTTCGGCGGTCTTTCTTTTGTGGGGCAGCTTGCGTTTTCTCAACCTCCCCGTTCGGCAGACGTTGTTTGGTCTGTTCATGGTGTTCCTGGTGGTTTGGACCATCGTCAGTCCGCAAATCCTCTCAAGTACATTGGAAATTCAGTTGCCGGTCTTTATTCTGCTTGGTTCCGGCAGTATTTTTGCCGGGTCTTGTTTCTACCAGTTGCGGAAGAAAATGCCGTTCGTGGGCGCGGGCATGCTGGCGCTGGGCTTTTTGCTGTGGGGCTTTTATTTGGGAAGTTATCCGCTTTCGCAGCAATACGACAACCTGTTCAGCACCGGGTTTTTTGTGGCCGCAGTGTTGCAGCTTTTCATCGCCGTCAGCATGATTGTGCTCGTCTTGGAGGAGGTCCGATACAAAAATGAGCAGGTCCTTGCCGAAATCGCGGCAGTTCGTTCGGAGAAGGAAGCCTTGCAGGTCAAAGTTCTCTCCACCGAGGAACAATGCCGCAGCCTTTATGATCAAGTGCGCCTCACCGAGGGACTTCAAAAGGCTTACGAAGAGTTGCGCCGGACCCAGCATGTGGTGGTGCAGCAGGAGCGCCTCCGTGCCTTGGGACAAATGGCCAGCGGTGTTGCACACGATGTCAACAACGCGCTATCTCCCATTGTCGCCTATTCGGAACTGCTGCTAAGTACGCTGCCGGATTTGCCGGAGGTTTCAAAGCATTACCTGCAAACCATCAACCAGGCGGGCGGGGACATAGCTCAAATCGTCGCCCGCATGCGGGAGTTCTATCGCCGCCGCTCTGACGAGGAGCAATTGACCCAAGTGAACATCAATAAAGTCATTGAGGAGGTGATCGAACTCACCCGCCCTCGTTGGCGTGACCTTTCGCAACGCCAAGGGATCTCCATTAACGTCCAATGTGAACTGGAACCGGAGCCATCCTTGCTGCACAGCGATGCCGGTGAACTCCGGGAAGCGTTGATCAACCTGGTCTTCAATGCGGTGGACGCCATGCCGCAAGGCGGCACCATCACCTTTGTCACTCGTTCCATCAGTGGTCCCGTTTCGGAAGAGAGTGGGACCTCCGAGCGGCAGCTTCAGGTCGAAGTGAAGGACAACGGCTTCGGCATGGATGAGAAAACACGGCAACATTGTCTGGAACCATTCTTTTCCACCAAGGCCCAGCGCGGCGGCACCGGACTCGGTCTGGCGATGGTCTATGGAATGATCCAACGCCACGACGGCACCATTGAGATTGACAGTTCTCCCGGCCGCGGCACCTGTGTCCGGCTTATTTTCCCCGTTCAGGAAAAACCTTCGCAAACCGTGCGGGGCACCTCGCCACAAGTCAAACCGAAGCGCTCCCTTCACATCCTCTGTATTGATGACGACGCGCAGGTCCGGCAACTCCTGGACGATTGTCTCACTCACTTCAATCATCGGGTGATGGTTGCCTCCGGCGGGGAGCACGGAATGGAATTGTTCCGCACAGCCATGCTGAAAAACCAGCCCTACGAAGTGGTCATTACGGATCTGGGCATGCCAAAGATGGATGGACACCAAGTGGCCCGAACCATCAAAGCGGAGTCCCCCAACACACCCATCATCATGATGACCGGCTGGGGCACGATAATGAGGGAAGAGGGAGAAACCGCTTCAGAAGTGGACGCCGTTATCGGCAAACCGCCGCGCATGCAGGAACTGAACGACCTGCTTCTCCGGGTTACTGCGTCGGACAAACGCCTCGCTTGAGACGGTCCGGGCAACCCAAGTCCCCGCCGGCCGGTCTTTTTCCGTGCCGTTTTGTGCGAATGCCGGTAAGTTCAAACTCATGTCACGGATCGTGAAATGGCCGGTGGCGCTTACCATTGCCGGCTCCGACAGCGGCGGCGGCGCCGGCATTCAGGCCGATTTGAAAACCTTCGCCGCGCTTGGCGTTCACGGCGCGAGTGTCATCACCTGCCTCACCGCACAAAATCCCCGGCGCGTTCTCGCCGTCGAACCGTGTTCGCCTGAAATCGTGCGGCAGCAAATGAAAGCCGTGTTCGAGGAATTGCGGCCGGTGGCGGTGAAAACCGGAATGTTGTTTTCAGCGGAAATCATTCGTGTCGTCGCTGATTCTTTCAAAAAGCAAAAGTGCCCGCCGCTCGTGGTTGATCCGGTCATGATTTCAACCAGCGGCGCGGCATTGCTGAAACCGGCGGCGATTAAAATTTTGCGGGAACAATTGCTGCCGCTCGCAATTCTTGTCACACCCAACCTCGACGAAACCGGGATTTTGATCGGACGCAAAATTGCGTCCGTTGAAAATATGCGTGTGGCGGCGCGGGAAATCCACATGCGGTTCGGCTGCGCCGCGCTGGTCAAAGGCGGCCATTTGCGCGGCGTGCGCGATGCGGTGGACATTTTTTTTGACGGCCGGACGGAATTGCTGTTGAGCGCGCCGTTTATCAAAGGCGTCTCGACTCACGGCACCGGCTGCACGTATTCGGCGGCCATCGTGGCGGCGCTGGCGTTGAACCATGATTTGCCGCACGCGGTTGAAATCGGCAAACGCCACGTGACCACAGCCATCACGCGGAGTTATCGCATCGGGAAACATTCCGCGCTCGGACATTTTGCCTGAGCGCGCGAAATTTTCACGGTCGCCGCAGCCGGAAAAACTGGCTGCCATTCATCGCGCCGAGCGTAACGCAATTTTGACTATTGGTCACGGCGGCAGCCGGGTTGTTTGTGCTCCAAAGAATTGGCGAAATCAAATTGGTCGTGGATTCGAGAATAAAACCCGTTGGATAAACCGGCCATTTGAGGACAACGTTGGTGTCGGATTTAGCAACGTTCAGCGACATCGAGAAAAATTCAAACGCGAGCGCATAGGCTTCCGAACTGCTGACGATGGTCAACCCGCCGGCCTTCCAAACCTGCAAATCGTACCGGCCTTGGGCGAATTTCGGCACGAAGATATGCTCGACGTTGTCCACGGCGCTGGTGCTGACAGCCACGAGATTGCTATTGGCGGCGTTGTATAAAAAAAGATTGAGGTTGTTGATGCTTGATTGATTTTGTTGACGGTTCCAGACGAGCGTTAACGTGGCGGTGAACAGGGCATTGCTGACGCTGTTGGTGACGTTGAAATAATAGTGTTTCACCACATCGGAAGTGGCGCTGCTGGAATTGGTGTTGAAATCCCAGCCACTCAACACGCCGACTGTGCCTGTCGCGCCGGTGGGCGGATGCGGATTGCCAATGGAAACGCTGGTGGAAACAATATAACCGCGCTTGCCGCCGGTGAGTTGTTTATAGGAATTGAAAACGTTCAGCACCCCTGCGCCGTAGCGCGTGTCCAGCGGCGAAGAGGCGTTGTTTGTCCAATCGGCGGGCTTGATGGCGCCGTTCAACAGCAGCGCCTTCACCGTGCGGATGTCGGCGGGGGGATTGGTGTCGCTGCCGCCGTCACTGCGCAATCCCGCCTGCATGAGCACCGCCGCCGCGCCGGAAACATAAGGCGTGGAAAAACTCGTGAGCCCCGCGGGATAACCCGGCGCGGTGATGTCCGGTTTGGCGCGACCGTTGTCAAGCGTCGGTCCATAGCTCGAACTGCCGTTATCAACCGCCACGCCGATGCCGTTATAACAGGTTGCCGGCGGGTTCACCGGCCCGCCATTGCCCGCACCGGAAACGAAAAGGGTTTTGTATTGCGCGGCGTAATTGTCGTACTTCGAGTCAAAGGTTTGTTGTTGGCCAACGGTGGTTCCGGTAAAGTTAAAACTCTGGTTCACCACCGGATCATTGATATTGGGAGGGACAGGCGCCGCGATGATCGAGTTGTAAAAATAACTCGCGTCGTAATTGTCCACGTGCGCGACGTTCGTGGCCACACCGAGCGGCACGCCGTAAAAATTTCCCGCCACCGCGTCCGCGTGTCCAGACTCGGCGCCCAAGGCATTGGGAAAGGTTGTCGCCGAACCGCCGCTGGAGTAGTAAGTAAACAGGTTGGTCGGCTGTCCGACCGTGCTGGGATTTACCTGCCAGTTGGTCGTCGCCCCGTTCCCCGCCTCCGCCTGCCCCACGGGGATGCCCGCACCGTTGACGTTGGTCGTCACCGCTTGCAACAGCGTAACGCCGATGGTGTCGAGATTCGATGCGCGGGCGGCCATTTGCCCTAAGAAAACGAAGGCTAGGAGGAATTGTGCGCCGCGCAACTTATTCATGAATTTTCAATTTCTGCTGCAAGTTCTATGCCCGAACACCAATTCCACACCTGAAGCGCGGATAATTGCAGATTATCCAGAAGATAGCCGCGAATCGTGCTAAAGCAAATCACAGCCATTTCCTTTTAACGCCGGAACGCTACATTGCCAGCGTGTCCGACACACTGGTTGTCAACGAAATCTATTTGAGCTTGCAAGGCGAAAGCACCTTCGCCGGGCTGCCGTGCGTTTTTATCCGGCTCACCGCCTGCGATTTGCGCTGCTCGTATTGCGACACCGCCTACGCCT
>OBLT010001485.1_pt1 | contig 14956 bp, 10 predicted proteins | sample 1518721 | NCBI WGS metagenome assembly OBLT01 (sample SAMEA3539307, study PRJEB22396) | soil metagenome | biome: tundra; feature: field; material: soil | place: USA | collected 2010-05 | depth 0.15 m | reverse complement strand
TGTCGTTTCGAGTCATTCCGCGCCAGGCTGACGAGTTCACGTGTTCCAGCTGTTTTCTGGTGCATCACCGGAGCCAGCTGGCTGAGGACCGCAACGGGCAATCGATCTGCCGGGAGTGCGCGGCCTGACCGTGTGGCCGGGCAGCGCGCGGTGGGCTCGGGACTGGCTTGGGCGCTATACAGTGCTGCGCATGAAGCCGTGGTCCCTGCTGAGGCCCGCCCTGCTGCTCGCTACGCTGGCGCTCGCGGCGTGCGGGTCAGCCGGCCCGCCGACGCCCGCGGGCTCCGCGGCGGGGCACAGCGCGACGGCATCGCCGTCAGCCGGGCAGGATGCCCCCGGAAGCACCAGCTCCGGCCAGTCCGGACAGGCTGGCGCGCTGCCGGCGATCGCCCACACGGTGGTCGTCGTCATGGAGAATCACTCCTACAGTGAAGTGATCGGCAGCCCTCAGGCGCCGTATATCCACGCGCTCGCCCGGGAAGGCGCGCTGTTCACCCAGTCCCGGGCGGTGTCCCATCCGAGCGAGCCGAACTATCTGGCCCTGTTCTCGGGCAGCACCCAGGGCGTCACCAGCGATAACTGCCCGGAGACGTTCGGTGCCGCGAACCTGGCTTCTGAGCTGATCGCGGCACACCGGACTTTCCAGGGGTATGTCGAGAGCCTGCCGCCGCAGGGCGCCCTGGTCTGCTCGAGCGGCGAGTACGCCCGCAAGCACGTGCCGTGGGTCGACTTCACGAACGTGCCGTCGTCGGCGACCAAGTCGTTCACCAGCTTCCCCGCCGGGAACTATGGCCGGCTTCCCGACGTCTCGTTCGTCATCCCGAATCTGTGCGACGACATGCACGACTGCCCGGTTGCCACCGGGGACAGCTGGCTCAAGCGGAACCTGGGTGGCTATGTGACCTGGGCGCAGAAGAATCACAGTCTGCTGATCCTGACCTGGGACGAGAATGACGGGAGCGGCGGCAACCAGATCACGACGATCTTCGCAGGCCAGATGGTGCGCACCGGCCGGTTCGCCATGCCGATCACCCACTACAGCGTGCTGCGGACCATCGAGGCGTTGTACGGGCTGCCGCCGCACGCCTATGCCGCGACCGCGGCCGTGATCGGCGGGGTGTGGCGATAGCCCGCCCGGTAGGCCAGCGCCCCGGCGTAGCCCCGTAGGCCAGCCCCCTGGGCGTGCCCGGTAGGCCAGCACCCCCGGCGTAGCCCGGCAAGCCAGCCCCCTGGGCGTAGCCCGGCAAGCCAGCACAGAGCGGGTAGTCCGGGAAAACAGCGGACGATGTATCATTTCTGTAATGACTCCAATGCGTATAGTGACGATTGGAGGTTGCCCGTGTCCTCATCGCGTTCCCGCCTGCTGCGGGTAGCGCTCCTGGCCGGGACCGCGCTGACGCTCGCCGCCTGCGGCGCGCCGATGGCACCGGGCGCCTCGCTCGCCCTGGGCGGACCCTGTGCCCGGCATGGCTCCGCGGTCGCCGTGAAGTGCGGCTCCGCGTCACCGTCACCGACCGGGGTACCGCAGTTCAAGCACGTCGTGGTCGCGGCCTTCGACGGCAAGTCCTACAGCCAGGTGATCGGTAACTCGTCGGCCACCTTCTTCAACAGCCTGGCCACCGGGGGCGCGGACTTCACCCAGTCTTTCGCCGAGGCCAGCCCTGGCCAGCCGAACTACCTCGCGCTGTTCTCCGGCAGCACACAGGGCGTCACCACCGACTCCTGCCCGCACACGTTCACCGGTCCGAACCTGGGCGCTGACCTCATCGCGGCCGGCCACACCTTTACCGGGTATGCGGAGGATCTGCCCGCGGCCGGATCCGCCGTATGCACCAGCGGGAACTACGCCCGCAAGCATGCCCCCTGGACCGACTTCCCGTCGGTGCCGGCCTCGGCCAGCCAGCCGTTCACCGCGTTTCCCTCGAGCAGCGATTTCACCGCGCTGCCGGCGGTGTCCCTGGTCATCCCGAACGTCTGCCACAGCATGACAACCTGCTCGGTTGGCTCAGGCAACGCATGGCTGGAGAACCGCCTGGGTGCCTATGCGAACTGGGCGGCCGGCAACGACAGCCTGCTCATTGTGACCTTCGGCGAGAATGACGGCAGCGCGGGCAACCAGATTCCGACGATCGTCTACGGCGCCGACGTCCGGCCGGGGAAGTACAGCGAGCACGTCAACCACTACAACGTGCTGCGCACCATCGAGGAGGCCTACGGGCTGCCCTTCGACGGCGCGGCGGCCAGTGCGGCGCCGATCACCGACATCTGGACCGGAGCCTCGTCCTCGCCGAGCCCGTCGATCTCGCCGTCTACCCCGGCCTCGCCGTCCACGTCAGCCTCGCCGTCCGCGTCAGGCGCCATGCCGACGTTCAGGCACATTGTGCTCGTGATCTTCGAGAACCGCGGCTACGGCGAGGTGATCGGCAACTCGTCAGCGCCCTACTTCAACCAGCTGGCCGCCCGCGGTGCGAACTTCACCGATTTCGTGGCGATAACCCACCCGAGCCAGCCGAACTACCTGGCGCTGTTCTCCGGCAGCACCCAGGGAACGACCAATGACAGCTGCCCGCACGCGTTCACCACCCCGAACCTGGCCCAGGGCCTCATCGCGGCGGGCAAGACCTTCACGGGCTACGTCGATGCCCTGCCCGCAGCCGGGGCCGCGGTGTGCACCAGCGGGAACTACGCCCGCAAGCATGTCCCGTGGGTGAACTTCAGCAACGTGCCTACCTCGGCAACCAGGTCGTTCACCGGCTTCCCGCAGACCGCCTCGGCCAGCTTCAGCGCCCTCCCGGACGTCTCCTTCGTCGTCCCGGACCTGTGCAATGACATGCACAACTGCTCGGTCGCCGCGGGGGACACCTGGCTGAGCGCCCACATGAGCGCTTACGCCACCTGGGCCAAGGCCAACGACAGCCTGCTGATCGTGACGTTCGACGAAAACAACGGGGTGGCGGGCAACATCGTCCCGACCATCTTCGTCGGTGCCCATGTGAAGCCCGGGAACTACAGCGAGCACGTCACCCACTACAGCACGCTGCGCGCCATCGAGGCTGAGTATCGCCTGCCGTACGACGGCGCCGCCGCCAGTGCCGCACCCATCACCGGGGTCTGGACCACCAGAAGCTGAGCCTGGCTCGCCGGAGCGCCGGGGAGCCCGGATCATGGAGGGGTGGATATACGACGGCACTCGCCAGCCGCTGACCTCATCTTCAGCGGAGGGCCGGTCTACACGGCCGATGCGGCCAGGCGGAGCATGGCCGCGGCGGCGCGGGACACCCCCGGTGACAGGCCGCCGGCGGACGCGGTGGCTGTGCGTGGCGGCAGGATCGTGGCGGTCGGCGGGGCGCGCGAGATCCACGATCTGGCCGGCCCGCGAACAGAGATGGTGGACCTGCGTGGCCGGGCGCTGCTGCCCGGGTTTCAGGATGCGCACGTACACCCGGCGTTCGCCGGAGTGACCATGCTCCGCTGCGACCTCACCGATTCCGCCAGCCTCGATGACGCGCTCACGCTGATCGCCAGCTACGCCCGCGCGCACCGGGACCAGGAGTGGATCTCGGGCAGCGGCTGGCGGATGGAGTGGTTCGCCGGCGGAACGCCGCCCTATGACCTGCTTGACACCGCGGCCGGCGGCCGGGCCGTCTACCTCACCAACCGGGACGGCCATGGCGCCTGGGTCAGTTCCCGCGCCCTTGACCTGGCTGGCCTTGACGCCGCTACCCCGGATCCGGCGGACGGCCGCATCGAGCGCACCCCTGATGGCCGGCCACAGGGCACGCTGCATGAGGGCGCCGCCACCCTGGTGGGCCGGCTGGTGCCAGCCCCCACCCTCGACGAGCGGCTGGCCGGGCTGCTGATGGCCCAGCGGCACCTGCACTCGCTCGGCATCACGGCCTGGCAGGACGCGATCATCGGCGACTACCTGGGGCACGCCGACCCGCTGCCGGTCTACCTGGCCGCAGCCGTGGCCGGGCAGCTCACCGCGCGGGTCGAAGGCGCGCTCTGGTGGGACCGGGGCCGCGGCGGTGACCAGCTCGCTGACCTGCTCGGCAAGCGGGAACTCGCTGCCCGGGCCGCGAGTGCCGGCCAGCCCGGGCAGGCGGACAGGTTCCGTGCGAACACCGTGAAGATCATGCAGGACGGGGTGGCCGAGAACTTCACCGCCGGCATGATCGACGACTACCTGGACGGGTGCGGCGGCCAGACCGGCAACCGCGGCCTGTCCTACGTGGACCCGCGGGAACTGCGCGAGCACGTCAGCCGTCTCGACGCGGAAGGGTTCGGCGTGCATTTCCACGCGATCGGCGACCGGGCCGTGCGGGAGGCGCTGGACGCGGTAGCCGCCGCGCGGGTCGCGAACGGCCAGACTGCGGGCCGGCACCACATCGCGCACCTGCAGGTGGTGCATGGCGCCGACATTCCGCGCTTCCGCGAACTGGGGGTGACCGCGAACATGCAGGCCCTCTGGGCCACGCACGAGCCGCAGATGGACGAGCTGACTATCCCGTTCCTTGGCCCGCAGCGGGCCCGACGCCAGTACCCGTTCGGTGACCTGCTGCGCTCGGGAGCGCGGCTGGCCGCGGGCAGCGACTGGGCGGTGAGCAGCGCCAACCCGCTCTGGGGGATCCATACGGCGGTCACCAGGACGTTGCCCCCGGCCGCAGCCGGGCCTGGGACCGAGCCTCCCGGCGACGGCGAGCCGGGAGCGGAGCCGCTGCTGCCCGGCCAGGCGCTCAGCCTCGGCGCGGCGCTGGCCGCCTACACCGCAGGGTCGGCGTACGTGAACAACCTCGATCAGACCGGCGCTATCGAGCCGGGCCGGCTCGCGGACCTCATCGTGCTCGACCGGGACCCGTTCGCCGGGCCGGCCAAGGAGATTGGTTCCACCGCGGTCCTGCTCAGCTACGTCGAAGGCGAGCGCGTCTACGCCGCGCAGACCGCGTAGCAGACTCGCGCGGCGTAATCTTGTAATTATGGAGCAGATCACACTAGGCGGCGGATCACCGGGTCGCGCACCACTCGGCCGGGTCCTACTGGGCCGCGGCGGGCCGCAGGTGTCCAGGGCCGGGCTCGGCCTGATGGGCATGTCCGGGATCTACGGCGAGGCGGACGACGCGGAGAGCATCGCCACCATCCGCGCGGCCCTGGACGCGGGGATCACCCTGCTGGACACCGGCGACTTCTACGGCATGGGCCGGGGCGAACTGCTGCTGCGCGACGCACTGCGCGGCGTGCCCCGTGACAGCGTGTTCATCCAGGTCAAGTTCGGCGCCCAGCGGGACCCGCAGGGTGCTTTCGTCGGATTCGACGCCAGCCCCGCCGCGGTGAAGAACTCCCTGTCCTACTCACTGCAGCGCCTTGGCACCGACTACGTCGACCTTTACCAGCCCGCCCGGCTGGATCCCGAGGTGCCGATCGAGGACACCGTCGGCGCGGTCGCGGAGATGATCGAGGCAGGGTTTGTTCGTTGTGTCGGATTGTCTGAGGTTGGGGCGGAGACGATCCGCCGCGCGCATGCGGTCCACCCGATCAGCGCGCTGCAAATCGAGTACTCGCTGATGAGCCGGAGCATCGAAGCCGAGATCCTGCCGGTGGTGCGTGAGCTGGGCATCGGCGTGACGGCCTACGGCATCCTGTCCCGCGGCCTGCTGAGTCCCGAGACGGCCCGGCTGGCGCCGGGTGACCCGAGGGCCCGGTTCCCCCGGTTCCACGACGGGAACCTGGAGCGCAACCTCGGCCTGCTCGGCGCGCTGGAGAAGCTGGCGCGGGAGCGCGGGGTGACCACCGCGCAGCTCGCCATCGCGTGGGTCGTCGCCCAGGGCAGCGACATCGTCCCGCTGATCGGCACTAAGCGGCGGACCCGGCTGGCCGAGGCGCTGGCGGCCTTCGACCTGGACCTCACCCCGGCCGAACTGGCGGCCATCGAGGCCGCCGTCCCGGCGGACGCCGTCGCCGGCGACCGCTACGACTCGCACTCCATGGCCGCCCTGGACAGCGAGCGTCAGGGGCCCCGGTAGGAGTCCGCTAGGGTGCGGAGGCTGGTGTGGGCGCTGTCCATGACATCCACGGCAGGCAGGTAGCGCTTGGGCATCTTGGCCACGCTGGTGTAGTTCGGGTCGCAGACGTTGGCCAGCGGCGATTCGACGGCCTGGGTGACGAGCTGGTAGGCGTCAAGCACGTCGAGCCCGTAATCCGCGGCGATCCACTGCACCATGTCGTGCTGCGCGATGCGGAAGGCGTCCTCCAGGGGGCGGGCCGAGCCAGCCGACATGATGTGCGTGTCCGACTCCAGCCGGGGCCAGGGGCACGGCCTGCCCTTGATCAGGTCAACGGCCAGGACCGTGTTCATCGCGGTCTCCACCGCGACGCCGCAGGTCTCGCCCTCGCCCTGGCGGGCGTGGCCGTCGCCCAGCGAGAAGAGCGCGCCCTCGACATTGACCCCCAGGTAGCACGTGACCCCGGCGCGCATCTCCGGCGTGTCCATGTTGCCGCCGAACGCGTCGGGCACCAGGGCGCTGCGCACCTCCAGATTGGCGGGCGCGACACCCACCGTGCCGTGCATCGGGTTCAGCGGCAGATCCACGGTGAAATCGCCCCGGCGTGCGGTGAACCGGCAGGTGCCCTGCGCCCGGTCAAATTGCCATAGCCACACGATCTCCGGCAGCGGGTCATGCAGCAGCGCCGTGGCGTGGGTGGCGCTCAGAGCGCCGAACAGCGGGACTGTCGTGGACGCGCCCCAGTCCCTGGCCGGCTCGATGGAGACGAAATGAACGGCCAGGGTGTCACCCGGCTCCGCGCCTTCGATGTAGAACGGGCCGGTCTGCGGATTGAGGTAGGGGAACTCGCAGACCTCCGAGACCAGGTCGGTCTCGCTGCGCACCCGGCCGGCGAAACAGTCCTCGGTGAACACCTCCAGCACCGCCGGAGGCCGGATCCGGGCCAGCGGGGGAGCCCCGCCGAACGTCCAGGCGTACTGGCCGGGCGTCGGCCGGAAGTTGATGATCTGCAGGTCACTCATGTCTCGTACTCCTCCAGCGGGTCCAGGTGCACGAGCCCGACCTCGACGACTCGCCGTGGATCCGTCTGGTACAGGTAGATCAGGTAGATCACGCCCAGGATCATGAACCCGGCCACGCCCGGACCCATGTACGAGTACGGGGGCGCCAGCGGGGCCACGAACGAGAACGCCTTGATGCCGGCGGCGGTGAGCCAGGCGGGGATGAAGGTGACGATGCCCAGCACCGGGATGATCAGGTGCAGTACCGGGTTGAACCGGCCGCGCTGCCGGGCGAAGTAGCCGATGCATGCCGCGTTCATCAGGATGTAGATCGCGGCGAGGACGATGACGAGGGCCGTGGCGACCATGACGAAGGCGGTGACCGGGCCGTAGCCAAGGCCCAGGCCGAGGGTCACAGCGACCGTCACGAGGAACCCGACGCCGATGGCCACTGCCGGGGAGCGGTGTTTCGGGTGCACTTGCGCCAGGAAGCGCGGGAACGCGCCGATCCGGCCCATCGCGTAGGCGGTGCGGCTGGAGACGTTCACGCCGGCGTTCGCGTTGGCGATGGTGGAGTTGACGATCGCCAGGAACACGAAGAACCAGAAGATCCCGTAGAGCGAACGGGCCAGGCCTTCCCAGGACGCTGCCCCCGTGCCGGTGGTGAAACTGCCGAACTTCGACGGCCCGTACGCCACGTCAACGGCGTAGGTGGTGAACACGTAGAGCGCGCCGATGAGCAGGGTGGCCAGCATCACGGCCCGCGGGATGGTGCGCTTGGGGTTCCTGGTCTCCTCGGCGAGCGGCGCGGCTCCCTCGAACCCGCCGAAGGCGAGGATCGTGTACACCGATCCGCCGATCACTCCTGAGATGCCGCGGAATCCGCTCGGCGTGTACTTGGTGCTGAAGACACTCAGGGTGTTGTGGCTTCCCGCGTGCACCAGCAGGAAGATCGCGAGCACGAGGAAGACCCCGATTTCGAACAGGCCCAGGACGGTCCCTAGCCGCGCCGAGGTGCGGACACCGTAGAAGCCGGCCGCGAGCACGATAAGGGCGCCGAGGAGCGCCCACGGCCACCACAGGCTCGCCGGGTAGCCATGGAACTCGGCGTTGAAGGTGGCGGCGGCGGTGAAGCCGAGCTGCAGCAGCACGAGCGGCGGGATGAGGAACCCGACCAGCACGTATCCCCAGGCCACCAGGAAGCCGACGGACGGGTGCAGGCCACGGGCGGCGTAGGTCGCGAGCGACCCCGCGGCCGGCATCTCCCGTGCCAGCAAGCCGATGCTGGACGCGCAGAAGAGGCACGCGATCAAGGCGAAGATCACGGCCAGCGGCAGGGATCCGCCGGCGAACGCGACGCCTGCCGGGATCGACGCGGCGATGGCGGCGCCCGGCGCCATGTCGGTGATGCTCTGGAAGAGGACCTCACGCAGCCCGATCGCGTTACGGCGAAGCCCTGGCGCCGGTCCTGCGGCCGTTGTTTTTGCCGCCATGGCCGCCTCCGCTGTCTGGGTATCGCTCCTGCCGGGATGGTCTCACGGCCGGCATCGGCCGTGGCAGGCCCAAGATTCCCAGCGCGGAAGCGGGCCGCGGATCAGCCTGGGTTCCGGTGACCGTTCTGGCTGAACTCATTGGGGTCACGCTGGCGGGGCAGCGAGACCTGGCCGGTCACGTCGCCGGCGAGCCGGACGCGGTCCCCGTCAGTCAGGCGCGCCTCTGTACCCGGCAGCACCCGGTCGCCGTTGACGAAGGTCCCGTTGGTCGACCGCTCATCCCGGATCGTCGCGTTGCCTGAGTCACTGACGGTAACGGTCGCGTGCCGCCGCGACACGTTGTCATAGTCCGCGAAGGCCGCCGCGACGAGGGACTCTTCTGGGTCCCGGCCGAGCACGAGCGAGGTTCCGGCGGGGATCTCGACATTGCCGGTCGGGAACGACAGCCGGAGCACGACCGGCGAGATGACCCCCGACGGCGGCTGCGGCAAAGGCTGCCCGCACACCAGGCAGAACAGCGACGAAGGCTCGCTCAGGGCCGATCCGCAGTGCGGGCATGCCGAGAGACGCGGCGCCGGTGCCGCACCGTCGCGCCGCAGGTACTCCTGCATGACCGTCGGCGGGGTGTCCGGCTCGTTCACCGGGCGATCCCTGGGCAGGTTCGCACCGCAGGTGAAGCAGATCAGATCATCCTGCTGGACCGCAGCGGTACAGGCAGGGCAGGTCAGCGTCGCCATGTCGTCCTCCGGGACGGCGGCAGGGAATGTTCACTGAGCCTAACGCGCGCGGCACGGCCTCGGTGCCCAAGGCGGCGGGCCAGTAGCATCCAAGGGTGGTCAGTTACCGGCTCAGCGAGGAGCAGGAAGCCCTCCGTCAGACGGTCGGCGATTTCGCCCGCGCGGTCGTGGCCCCCGTGATCAGCGATTACTACGAGCGGGCTGAGTTCCCCTACGACATCGTCGCCCGGATGGCGGACCTCGGCCTGTTCGGGCTTCCGTTCCCTGAGGAGTTCGGGGGGATGGGCGGGGATCACTTCGCGCTGTGCGTGGCCTTGGAGGAACTGGCCAGGGTCGATTCCTCGGTGGCCATCACCCTGGAGGCGGCGGTCGCCCTTGGTGCCATGCCGATCTACCGGTTCGGCTCGGCCGAGCAGCGCGGCCGCTGGCTGCCCGATCTGTGCGCGGGAAACCGGCTGGCGGCATTCGGGCTGACCGAACCAGGCGGAGGGTCCGATATTCCCGGCGGGATGCGGACGACCGCGCGGCTGGTGGACGGGGACTGGGTGATCGACGGCAGCAAGTCCCTTATTACCAACGCCGGCACCTCGATCACGTCTGTCGTTACTGTCCTCGCGATCACTGGCCGCAGGCCGGACGGGCGCCCGGAGATCTCATCCATCGTCGTCCCGGCAGGAACCGCCGGGTTCACCGTCGGGCAGGACTACTCCAAGGTCGGCTGGTGTGCCTCGGATACCAGGGAACTGGCCTTCGCGTCCTGCCGGGTACCCGCGGATCATCTGCTGGGTGAGCGGGGCCGCGGGTACGCCCAGTTCCTGCAGATCCTGGACGAGGGCCGGATCGCCATTGCCGCGCTGGCCGTGGGGCTCGCCCAAGGCTGCGTGGACGAGTGCCTGCGGTATGTCGGCGAGCGGGCCGCATTCGGTCACCGGCTCGGCCACTACCAGGCCATCCAGTTCAAGCTCGCCGACATGGCGGCACGGGCGCAGGCCGCCAGGCTGGCGTGGTACGACGCCGCCGCCCGGCTCGCGGCGGGGGATCCGGTCAAGAAGGCCGCCGCCATCGCCAAGTTGACGGCCTCGAACGCCGCCATGGACAACGCCAGGGAGGCCACGCAGATCTTCGGTGGATACGGCTTCATGAACGAGTTCCCCGTTGCTCGCTTCTACCGCGACGCGAAGGTCCTGGAGATCGGCGAGGGCACGTCCGAGGTGCAGCGCATGATCATAGCCCGGGAGCTCGGCCTGGCTGAGGAGAGCTGACCAGCCCGTCAGTGGAAGATCATTTGCGCTACGTCGAGCGGCGGGTTGAGCAGGTTGAACGAGGACATCAGGGAGGCGACCCGCTGTATGTTGCTCGCCTTCACCGACGTCGGGTATTGCCCGAGCGTGACCAGGGACGCGGTCTGGGTTCCCATGTGCTCGTCGCTGGCCAGCACCGCCTGCACCTGGGCGGCCTGGGCGGCCTGACCCTGCGCCTGCAGCAGCGCGGAGCGGAATGCCAGCACGGTGCTGCGGTACTTATGGGCGAAGGAGCCGAGGGCGAAGTAGCCAGACAGCGGCAAGCTCGCGGTCTGGCCGCTGCACGAATCGATCACCTCACTGGCCCCGAGTTGAGTCTCCGCCTGGTAGATAGCCGGCTCGGTGGCGAGAATGGCGTCCACCTGGTGATTTTGGAGCGCACTGACAAGCTGGTCGACAGGCAGCGCCTTCCAGCCCACGTTTGATACGTTCATCCCGTCGTTGGTCAGTACCGACTGGGTGGCAAGCGTTTCCTCGCTGTAAGGCAGCCTGGTACTGAACGGTATCTCCTGCGGCTCGGGCGTGCCGATCGTCTTGCCCTCGAGTTGCTGCGGCTTGGTGATCCTCGAGCCCGGCAGCGTGAGCACCTCCATCACGCTGGGCGCCGAGTCGTAGGCATCCGCCACGATGAGGAAGCCACGGTGACCGCCGGTGTCCTGAGCGAAGAAGAAGTCGGCATAGTCGCCGATGGCTATATCGGCGCTGCCGCTGGCCAGTGCCGAGATCTCTTGCCCCGCCGAACTGTAGGTCTGGATGTGGACGGTGAGGCCGGCCTTGGCGAATAGGCCGTTGTGGACCGCCATGTACAGCGGGGCGTCATCCACCCCGGGCTGGGCGGCCACGGTGATCGATGACCGGGTGAGCCCCGACGAACTGGCCCCGGTGCCGGCCGCCTGGCAGCCGGCCGCCACCATGATCAGCGCTGCTGCGGCGATCCCCGCCGAGGCCACGCGTGAGCGGCGGGAAGGCTCCCGGCGAGACACGATCTTGGCACCGGCCGGACCTGACCTCATGGCTCTCCTTGGGGAACAGATGCACGCAGCGAACACAGGTCCGACAGTTCGGACAGTTCGGACAGAACGGAACACAACCATCGCGCCAGAGAGTAGCGTACTGTCGTCGAGCTATACGGAAAACGTCATGTTAGATCGGCTTTCTGATGTGATGCAGGTATTGATGCTCGTTGCACGGTTAAGAGGTTAAGATCAACCCTTGACCGCGCCCGCGCGCGGGGCTCGCAGAATCGTCACCCGGGAAGGGGTGCGTCATGTCAGTTCCGCCGCAAGTCCTGCGGGCCTGCGGGCCCGCCGTGGTCGCCAGGTGAGAGGTACAGAGGCTGTGCGGTCACGCAGCAGCAAGAAGACACGCCGCGCACCGCTGGCGGCCGGCAACGGTTCGTCGCCACAGGCGACCACGGGGGCGGTGCCGGAGTCCCGAATGTCCGGGCAGATGAACGGCCGGGCCACCGCGGGTGATCCGGACGACGGCCGTCAGGCCAGCGCCAGGCACGGTGGAGCAGGCTCGCGCCGCGGGCTGAAGAACTGGCGGGTCCGCTCGCGCCTTGTCCTGCTCATCGCCATCCCCACGCTGACCGCCGTGGTCCTCGGCGGCACCCGCATCCTGTCGTCGGCGCAGAGTTACCTCGTGGACCAGCGGGTTGAGCAGCTCGCCGAACTGAGTAACAACACGACGGCGCTCGCCCAGGGGCTTGAGAACGAACGGGACCAGACGGCCTACTTCATCGGACTTGGCACGAGGGGCGGCCGTGCTACCGCCTTGGCGTCGGGCGCCGGGGCGAAGGCCACGGCCGAGCTCAGCGTGGTCAAGCAGCAGTACGCCACGACCGACCAATCGTCCGGCAAGGTCAGCAGCCAGCTCAAGCAGATCGGCGGTTCTTTCTCCACCCAGGCTCAGCAGGAGGCGGCCACCGCGCTGACCGTCCTGCAGGCGCTGCCAGCGCTGCGCCAGGCAGCTACCACAACCCAGCTGCCGCCGCTGGTCGTCGTGCAGAAGTACACGCAGCTCATCCAGGACCTCCAGGCTCTGGAGGCTGAGACCTCGCAGGGATCCGGTGATGCGGCGCTGTCTCAGACGGTCCGCGTGCTCGGGCTCGTGTCCACGATGAAGGAAGAGGCCTCCGAGCAGCGCGCCATCCTCACCGGCGCACTGCTGCGGGGCCAGCTGACCTCCGGTGACCTGGCCGCGCTGAATGCCGCCCTCGCGGACCAGCAGAGCAACCTGCAGGCGTTCAACACGTCCTCGACCGTCGCCCAGCGTCAGCTCTGGAATGACAGCGTGTCCTCGTCGTTCGTCTACCTGGCGAGTTCCGAGGAGTTGCAGGCGATTTCGACGGCCCAGGTCAACGGTAACTCGCTGGCGACCGACACGACGAGCGCGGACGACTGGTACGGCGCCATGTCGAACACCATCAACTTCCAGATGGGCTCCGTGGAGCGGACCCTCGCGGCGCAGGTGAACGAGCGCGCCGCCGCGCTGCGTAGCTCGGCGCTCCTCGCGTCCATTGCGGTTGGCCTCGCGGTCCTGCTCGTGCTGGCCCTGGCCCTGGCCCTGACCGTGATCGTGGGCCGGTCCATGGTCCGGCCGCTGCGGCGGCTGCGCGCAGGCGCCCTGGAAGTGGCCGGTGTCCGGCTGCCTGACATGGTGCGCCGGATGAGCGAGACCGACGGTGCGGGAGTCCCGCTCGAGGTTGAGCCGATCGATGTGGACTCTTCCGACGAGATCGGTGAGGTCGCTCGGGCCTTCGACCAGGTACACCGGGAGGCCCTCCGGCTCGCGGCCAACGAGGCGGCCCTTCGCGGGAACGTCAACGCCATGTTCGTGAACCTTTCCCGCCGCAGCCAGTCCCTGGTCGAACGGCAGATCCGGCTGATCGACGACCTTGAGCAAGGTGAGCAGGACTCGGAACGCCTGTCGAACCTGTTCCAGATGGACCACCTCGCCACCCGCATGCGCCGCAACTCCGAGAACCTGCTGGTCCTCGCGGGTCACGACGCGTCCCGGCGATGGAACCAGCCGGTCGCGCTGGTGGACGTGCTCCGCGCGGCGATCTCCGAGATCGAGCAGTATGAGCGGGTCTCGCTGAACGTGCAGCCGGGTATCGCCGTCCGCGGGCCGGCCGTGAACGACGTCGTGCACCTGATCGCCGAGCTCGCGGAGAACGCCACATCCTTCTCCTCGGCGGAAACGCCGGTCGCCGTCTCCGGCCACCTGCTGAACAGCGGGGGAGTGCTGCTCGACATCTCCGACCAGGGTGTCGGCATGGGGGCCGAGGAGATGGCCCACGCCAACTGGCGGCTGGACAATCCCCCGGTGGTCGATGTCGCGGTCTCCAGGCGGATGGGACTCTTCGTGGTCGCGCGCCTGGCGGCCAGGCACGGAATCAGAGTGCGGCTGCGCCCGGCGCCGACCGGCGGGCTGACCGCCCTGGTATGGCTGCCGGATGAGGTGGTCACCCACGAGACGGTCGGTTCATCCCCGGGAGCCCGCCGTTTCGAGCGGAACACGCCAGGTTCTGTCGAGCTTCCGCCCACTGTGGGCCCCTTCGCCACGGAGTGGCCGGCCGGCGACCGGACCGCGGCTGAGCAAGCGGTCACCGCCGCGCGAGCGCCGCGGTTCACCCCGCTGCGGACCGAGAACGGTGACGGCGCGGCCTATCCGCAGGTGAACGCCTCCTGGGAGAACAGCCCCCAGACCGGCCCGATTCCGTCGGTCCCTGGCACCGGGCCGCTGCCCGTGTTCGGCGCGCCGGTCAACGGCGGCGTGGACGAGCAGGTCCGCCCGGCCAGCCGGGCGGACCGCCCGCCTGGCCGGGCCGACAGCGCGCCCAGCGGGCCGGACGGGTCGTACCACGCTGAGGCGAGCCTGCCCAGGCGCGAAGTCGTCGTGCCTCCGGCCGCTGAGCCTGGCCAGGGCAACCGCCTGCCCATCTTCGAGTCGGTGGAATCGGACTGGTTCCGCCGGGGCAAGCACAGCGCGGAGGGTACCGGCCAGGTGGAAAGCGTGCCCGGCTGGAGTTCCGCAGGGGACGAGGGCTGGCGGGCGGCGGAAGCCGTGCACACGCCGACCTCTGGCGGCGTGACCCTCTCGGGGTTGCCGAAGCGGGTTCCGAAGGCCAATCTTGTACCTGGGACGGCTGGAGCCGGAGCAGGGGCGGAGGCGTCATCCTCGGCGTCCTCGCCGCCCTCCGCCCGGTCTGCCTCGGTGACCAGGGACCGGTTCGCCAGCTTCCAGCGCGGCGTCCGGGAAGGCCGTGCCGCTCTTCGTAGCGACGATGACTCCGGCGGTGAGGAAGACGGTGTTTGATGAGGCGTGGGGGCGCGGTGCCGCCGATGTCATCGCTATGGTCATGCTGAAGCCGCCGAGAAAGGAGTGTTCGTGAGCCCGCTAACCCGTCCGGTCCAGGAT
>OBLT010001484.1_pt1 | contig 14960 bp, 10 predicted proteins | sample 1518721 | NCBI WGS metagenome assembly OBLT01 (sample SAMEA3539307, study PRJEB22396) | soil metagenome | biome: tundra; feature: field; material: soil | place: USA | collected 2010-05 | depth 0.15 m | reverse complement strand
TTTGGCATATATGGCATGGGGGGAGGCACTCAAGGACGTCCCGCCCGCGTCAATTACCCGGCCGAATGCTATCTTCCGATACACACCGTCAAGTACGGGGGCGAAAGGGTCATCGATTTCTCCAATCCTCTGACTGTCAAGCTTGAGCGCGACCGCATTCTCCAGTGGGTCACCGGTCAGGAGAAAAGCACGGGCCGGGCGGAAATGGATTTTGCGGACTGGTGGGACGCGTGGCCCGGACAGTTCGACCCCTTTATGACTGGGCTTGAGACCTATCGCGCGGGCGGCATGCTTTGGCGCGAAGCCATCGACCAGAAGGCCCCGCGAATGGTCATCCGCTCCAACATGCAGCCCGTCGATCACTCCTACGGGATTGTCGACATCTGCCGGATTTCCGAGGATGCCGATCAGGGATATGAGGAACCGGGCTCGTCCCTGGCGGGAAAGGAATTCACGGGACTGTTCACGGAAACCGTGCTGGGCTCGGCGAACCGCTTCTTTTACAACGGCCGTGTGTTCTGGAACGACGCCGACGGCTTCCATATCTTCAAATACAATGCGCCCGACAAACAGGACTTCAACTATGGCCAGGGTAAGGTCGATGCCAACTTTCACGCCTTTGCGGGAAGTACGCTCTTCCTATCGGAAGCCTTGAACGCGCCCTATCCGCCCGACCGGATTGAGCTATTGAAACGAATCAGCCCGCCGACCATGGACGTCTCCTATCCGGTGGACTTATTCGTCCGCCGGCCGGCCCGGGTCTGGGATATGCCTGTCGAACGGCCCTTTGGCAAGTGGTCCGTTCTGGCGGTCTTCAATTACACGGGCGCCGGCAGCCGGCCATTCACTACTTCGCTCGATGCGGCGAAGGATCTCCGTCTGGACCCGAACAAGGAGTACATCGTCTACGAATTCTGGAGCAAGAAGCTTATCGGGACCTTCAAGGGAACCTTCGCGACGCGTCCACTGAGTGCTTACGATTGCGACATATACAGCATCGTCGAGAAGCAGGACCGGCCGGTGTTGATTTCGACCAGCCGGCATATCCGGCAGATGGCGTTCGACATCAAAGACCTCGCCTGGGACGGCGGGCAGCGGATGCTGCGGGGCGTCTCCCGCGCGGTGGCAGGCGACCTGTATCAATTGCGCATTTACGTTCCGGACGGCTTCGCCGCAAAGCGCGTCGAACTGTCCGAGGGACTGACGCCGAAGATGGCAACCGACGGCAGTCTGCTGACTGTGGACTATACGTCGACGACCGGCAAGGATGTCGAATGGAAGGTCTTCTTCTAAGACACGCGGGTTTGCCGTACGGGCCGGGATGCTTGGCCCGAGGCCGGCGAAAAGGACGGCTGTCATGACAGTCACAACTGGCGTTCGCGTTCCGGCGGCGCTGTTCATCGTGATGCTTTTTCGATGCCTGCCGATGGGCGCGGCGCCGCCAATCAGAGTCGACACCCGGAACCTGCTGGTTTCGATTGACCCGAGCGTCTGCCGCTGGTCCGCGGAGGTCAAAGGCTCGCCGATGCAACTGAACGATGTGTACTTCCTCCCTGGAGACGACGCTTCGGGCTGGAAAGTGACCAGTTCCGTCAACAACGCGGACTCTAACAAGTTCGGATCGTTCGTCACAGTGACGCTGCGCGGGAAGAAGCCCGGACAACTCGATTTCGAGTATCGGATTTCGGCGAGCAAGACAGGCAACGACATCCTTGTCAGCTTGGGCCGTTCGAATAACACCGGCAAGTCTGTCGACCTGGTCGAAATGGACGGCTTCGTATCGAACGATGTGCGGCTGGGAGGTTCCACCGAAAGATGGACCAGTCTGGGCACGATGTCTCAAAACCGCGAGTATTACGACCTCGCCCCTGTGATCAGTTTCATCACGCCTAAAATGTACGAAGTGAATCACGTGATCAAGGACATGGACACGGGCAACAGCCTGTTGATGGGACACGTGACGGTCTCGAAGGGGGCATCGAGGTTTGAGGTGGCGTCGGGATGGCAAGGGAAAACTTCCGACCGGATGAGAGTCCGGGGATACTGCAGCTACAAAGTCACCATGCCTTCGGGAAAGAGCTTCGCCGGAGAAAAGCTGCTTATCGACTTCAATACCGATGCGCTCCGCGCGATGGAGCGCCAGGCGGACCTGATCGCGCTGGCATATGACATACGGCTCAAGCAGCGGAGGCCGATAGATCTCAACGACCGTGAGTTGGTCTCGAACAACTATAGCCGATTCCACGGGTACCTCTCCGGCGGCAGCGAGGCCAATGCGGACAAGTTTTTCAAGGCGCATGGCTTGAATGATTTCTACTGGGGACTTGGAGGACCCGGCAGACAGGGGAGTTTTGGTTTGTATGGTCTCGGGGGAGATCGGCAACCGGCTGACTCTCCCTCCCAGAATCCGGGCCGGCTCCAGCCGGCAACGGGGGCGCAGCGGCCGGCAGGGACTCAGGCAACCGGCGGGGGGCCCGGACGGACCAGCTACCCGGCCGAATGCTATCTCCCGATACATGCTCGGTACTACGGCATGACGATGGCGACAAGGGTCATCGATTTCTCGAATCCTTTGACGATAAAGCTTGAGCGCGAGCGCGCCTTTCAGTGGGTCGTGGGCCACGAGAACGAAACGGGCCGCGCGGAAATGGACTTCGCGGACTGGTGGGATAAATGGCCCGGGCAGTACGACCCCTTTATGAGCGCGCTCGAGACGTATCGCGCGGCAGGGACCCCTTGGCGCGAAGTGATCGATCAGAAGGCGCCGCGAAGGGTGATCCGCTCGAACATGAACGCCGTGGATCATACCTACGGAATTGTCGACATCACCCGGGTTTCGAACGATGCCGACCACGGTTATGAGGAGGGCGACGGCTGGCGATTGTGGCTTACCGAATCCCTGCTGGGCTCCTCGATCCGGTTCTTTTACAATGGCCGCGTGTTTTGGAACGACGGTGACGGTTTCCATGTGTATAAGTCCCAGCCAATCGATGAATCGGCCGGGCGGTTTAACTATGGACAGGCAAAGGTCGATGCGAACTTCCATGCCATCGCGGGAAGCACGCTCTTCCTGGAGGAGTCCTTCAATGAGGAATACCCCGCGGACCGGATTGAGCTATTGAAACGGATCAGCCCGCCGACGCCAGATGTGTCCTATCCCGTGGACTTATTCGCTCGGAAGCCGGCCCAAGTCTGGAACATGCCAATCGAGCGGCCCTTTGGAAAGTGGAATATCCTCAGCGTGTTCAACTATACCGGCAAAACGCCTCGGGAAGGTTTCACTTATACTACCCCGGCGACTCGGGAGGGGGCGATTAAGTTCACCGCCGAGCTGGATGCGGCGAAGGACCTCCGCCTCGATCCGAACAAAGAGTACATCGTTTATGAGTTCTGGAGCAAGAAACTGATCGGGACGTTCAAGGGCGTTTTTGTTACGCGTCCGGTGATTCCGTACGATTGCGATATCTACAGCATCGTCGAAGAGCAGGACCATCCGGTGCTGATCTCGACCAGCCGGCACATCCGGCAGATGGCGTTTGACATCAAGGACCTCGCCTGGGATGGCCAGCAGCGGGCCCTGCGGGGCGTCTCCCGCGCGGTGGCAGGCGATCCGTATCAGTTGCGGATATACGTTCCGGACGGCTTCACGGCAAAACGCGTGGATCTGTCCGGCGGTTTGACGGCGAAAATGGCGACCGACGGGCGTCTGGTAACGGTGGACTACACAACGTCAACCGGCAACGATGTGGAGTGGAAGGTGTTTTTCTGACAGACGGAAACGGGACAAGTGATCCAGGAGGAACCGGCATGAGAAAAGTTACAGTGTGGTTGGGCGCCTTGTGTTTCGCGATGGTTCCCACCATTGCGCAGACGCCCGCCCAAAGACAGTACCAGTATGCATTTCAGAATCCCAACCTCTCGATTGAGGAAAGGGTAACCAACATCGTCTCCTTGTTGACTCCGGAGGAGAAGGTCGACGTCCTGGGCGCCAATTACTACCTGGGCGGGCGTAACGGTCCCGGTCCTTCTTTGGCCCGGCTGGGAATCCGCGGCTACAACCAGGTGGAAGGCCTGCATGGGTTGGCGCGAGGCAAGTCCCCCACTGGCATCCCGACCACGACTTTCATTCAGTCCATCGGGCTCGGCGAGACTTGGGACCCGGCTATTGTCCAAAAGGCCGCCGCCGAGGAAGGCTACGAGGCGCGCTGGCTCAACCAAACCCAGAGATACAGCCGCGGCGGCGCCGCGTCGCTGGTGATCCGCGCTCCGAACGCGGACCTCGGCCGGGACATCCGCTGGGGCAGAACCGAAGAGTGCTACGGCGAGGATGCTTTCCTGAACGGCACTCTGGCCTCCGGATTCGTCCGGGGGCTCCAGGGCGACAATCCCAAGTACTGGCAGACCGCCGCCCTGGTGAAGCACTTCCTGGCCAACAGCAATGAGAACGGCCGGATGAGAACTTCCTCCGACTTCGACGAGCGGCTCTTGCGCGAATATTACGCGGCGCCCTTCCGCATGGCCGTCGAGGCGGGGGCCACTTCTTACATGGCCGCTTACAACGCCATGAACGGCATCCCCATGACCGCCCAGCCGATCTTGAAAGATATCACCATCAAGGACTGGGGCGTGAACGGCATCATCACCACGGACGCGGGCGCTCTCGACGGCATGGTTCGGGGCCACAAGTACTTTCCGGATCTGCCCACAGCCGCGGCGGGCGCGGTCAAGGTCGGTATCAACCAATTCCTCGACGGCATCTATAAGGACGCCATCACACAGGCCCTCCAGAAGAACCTGATCGCCATGCCCGAGATCGAGGAAGTCATGCGAGGCAGTTTCCGGGTGATGATCAAGCTCGGATTGCTCGATCCTCCCGAGATGGTCCCCTACACCAAGATCAAAGACGGTCCAGCGCCCTGGACTAGAGACGAGAACAAGCTGCTCGCACGCCAGGTGACGCAAGAGGCGATTGTCCTTTTGAAAAACCAGAACGGCCTGCTGCCCTTGGACAAGTCCAAGCTGAAGTCCATCGCGGTGGTCGGCCAGCGGTCCAACGACGTCGCCTGGGACTGGTATAGCGGCGCGTTCCCCTATGCGATTACTCCGCTCGATGGAATCAAGAATAAGGTTGGCCCCGGCGTCAAGGTGAACTGCGCCCTCAATAACGACAACAACGCGGCGGTCGAAGCGGCCAAGGCCTCCGATGTCGCCATCGTCGTCATCGGCAACCATCCCACCTGCGACGCCGGCTGGGGCAAGTGCGACGCTCTCAGCGATGGCAAGGAAAGCATCGACCGCAGGTCCATCGATCTGCAGCCCGCGCAAGACCAGTTGATCAAGGATGTCTTCAAGGCCAATCCGCGGACCATCGTAGTGATCAAGTCCAGCTTTCCGTTTACCATCAACTGGGCCCAGGAGAATGTGCCCGCCATCGTCCACATGGCGCACAACAGCCAGGAAGAGGGCAACGCTCTGGCCGACGTTCTGTTCGGCGACTACAACCCCGCCGGACGCTTGGTCCAGACTTGGGTGAAGTCGATCGACGATCTGCCGCCCATGATGGATTACAACATCCGCAACAACCGGACGTACATGTATTTCAAGGGTCAGCCGCTTTATCCGTTCGGCTACGGGCTGAGTTACACGACGTTTGCCTACTCGGACCTCCGCACCAGCGCTTCGCGTCTGGCCAAGGACGGCCAGGTCACCGTCAGCGTGAACGTCCGCAACACGGGCAAGCGGGACGGCCAGGAGGTCGTCCAGTTGTACGTGAAGCACATGGGGTCTAAGGTCGAGCGGCCGATTGAGGAGCTCAAGGGTTTTGAGCGCGTCGCCCTGAAGGCGGGTGAGACGAAGACCGTCCGGATTGCGCTTAAGGCGAAAGACCTGGCCTACTGGGACGCGCAGACGAAACAGTGGGTGGTCGAGGACGAGAAAGTCAACCTGATGGTGGGCGCCTCCTCGGCCGGCGTCAAGCTGCAACAGACGATCAACGTGGGATCGTAGCTCTGGAGGGAGTGCCCCGGAAAACATCAACACTGTACGCAACAAGAAGGAGAAGGTGTTATATGAAACCTAGTCGAGTAACAGATTTGAGCCGGCGAGCGATGCTCTGCAGGACCGCGGTCGCCAGTGGTTTGGGCGGGATCTTTGCGATGACCGCCTCGGGGCAGCAAGGAACCTCCGGCCGAGTGCCTACCGGCGGCCCGGGAGCGCCCGCACTCCCCGGCGCCGGGCGCCGCGCGTCCGTCCACTATGGGCCGATCAATAAGTTCTCCGCACCCAGCCCGGCCGAGGAGCAGATCTATTTCGTGGAGGAAGGCAACGGAACGTTGTTGTACGGCGACGAAAAGGCGCCGGTTAAGAAGAACGACTTCATGTACCTTCCCATCGGAGTGAGGCACGGAATCGCGAACTCGTCGAACGCACCGGTGAAGGCGATTGTGATGGGATATAAGATTCCCGCCGGCATGAAGGTGCAGCCTACGCCGAAGCTTATGCTGGCCAGCGCGGACGATGTGCAACTTCAGCCGGGCGGGACGAACATTCCGCACAATCACCCCTCGGAGGAAGAAATCTATCTCCTGCTGAGAGGGTCGGGCGATATGGTGGCTGGACTCGACGCGGATGGTAAAGAGGCGCGCCACGCCGTCACCGAGGGTGCCGCCTTCCTTTTCAAGCCGGGCACGCAAGTTGGCTACTACAGCAATGCCAAGGAAGGCCAGCCGCACGATCTGATGCTCGCCGTCCGGTCGCGGGTTGCTGGCATGAGCATGGGCCCAGGCGGCAGGCAACAATAAGTCCGCCAAGAAGCGGTTAGGGGAGTCATCATGAGTGATATCAATGAATAGAAGGCAAGCCAGGTTGAAAGGATTTCCTCCGTCATGACTATCGTGCATCTTAAACATTTCCGCCCGGCCACTTTCGTGGCCCTTCTCGCGGTCTGTGGCGCCGCCGCCGCGCAGCAGCCGCAGGTGAAGGAGCGCCCCATCCCGCAGGTGGTGAAGAAAGACGGGCGTTACGCCCTGATGGTGGATGGCGCGCCTTACCTGATGCTTGGAGCTCAAGCGCATAACTCCAGCGGCTGGCCGGGCATGCTTCCGAAGGTGTGGCCGGCTATCGAGTACCTCCATGCCAATACTCTGGAGATACCCGTCTACTGGGAACAAATCGAAGCCCGTCAGGGCCAGTTCGACTTTTCGGTGGTCGATACCATCGTGACCCAGGCGCGCGAGCACCACGTCCGGTTGGATCTGCTCTGGTTCGGCACCTGGAAAAACGGCAGCCAGCACTACATGCCCGAGTGGATGAAGGCGGACCCGGCGCGCTATTTCCACTTGATCGACAAGAACGGACGCCCCGCGGATTCGCCATCGCCGTTCTGCACGGCGTCCCAGGAGTTGGATATCCGCGCGTTCACCGCGTTCATGCGCCACCTCAAGGCGTTCGACACGCAGCGCACGGTAATCATTGTTCAGGTGGAGAACGAGTCGGGCACGTGGGGGTCTGTCCGCGACTACTCCCCAGCCGCGCAGAAGCTCTTCGACGGTCTCGTTCCGGCCGATGTGCTCAAGGCCGTGGGCAAGCCGGACGGCGCTCCCGCGAACTGGCAGGAAGCCTTTGGACCAGAAGCGGAAGTGAACTTCCACGCCTGGGCCGTAGCCACCTACGTCGGGAAAGTCGCCGCCGCCGGAAAGGCGGTCTATCCGCTGCCGCTCTATGCCAACGCCGCGCTGCGCGATCCCATCAAGCCGGGCGCTCCCGGCAGCTATGAAGCCGGCGGCCCCACAGACAACGTGATTTCCATTTGGAAGGTCGCCGCGCCGGCCATCGATATCGAGTCGCCCGACATTTACATGAACGATTCGGTCGCGTACTTGAAGGTCTTGGAACTGTATCACCGCGACGACAATCCCCTGTTCATCCCCGAAACCAGCGGCAGCGCCTCGGTTGCCAGGTTCTTCTTCTCAGCCCTCGGCCTTCAGGCTATCGGCTTCTCGCCCTTCGGTCTGGACTACAGCAACACTCCCTCCGTTCCGGCCGCCGCTCCAGCAACTGCTCCGGCTGCGGCACCCGGGCCGCAGGACCAGTTCGCGCCCACAGCGCAGAACTACCGGCTGATCGGTCCGATGATGCGGGATGCCGCCCGCCTCAACTTCGAAGGCAAGCTTCAGGCCGTCGCGGAAGAAACGGGCACGCCCTCGCAAACGCTCCACTTCGGGGCGTGGAACGCAACCATCTCCTACGGAGGTGGGCGGGGTGGTCGCGCGCCGGCCGCGAATACGGCGGCGCCGACGGGACGGGCGCTGGTCGCCCAACTTGCGGAAAACCAGTTCCTGGTGGCCGGGTACTATTGTCGTGTCGATTTCCGGCCCACCGCCGCGGACAAGCGCCGCCAGTTCATGCGTGTCGATGAGGGGACCTACGAAAACGGGGTCTTCAAGTTCATTCGCATTCTGAACGGCGACGAGACCGACAACGGGCTCAACCTCCGCGCCGAGCCGATCGCGCTGCGCGTCTCCCTTGGCGTCTATTGATCTGGCGATTCGCGGGGCACGACTGCGGCTCCTCTATTGCCCATACGGCCGCTGGCCATCCGCCGCGGGCTCTGCGGGAATATCGAACTTGCTCACCGGGTCGGGATGCGCGGGGTCGAACGGCGGCATGTCGAACAGGTACTTCGCGATCGGCAATTTGTCCTGCCGGATGCCTTCCACGATGCACTTGGCCAGCTCGTAGCTGCCGTAGTTGTCGTGGTGGGTCTTGTCGCTCCCGGCGAAGGCCAGGTGCGCATCCGCCGGTCCGAGGGCCTCGTAGAAGAGCTTGCTCATGGCGTTGAGGTCGATCAGAGCCACGTTTTCTTCCTTGGCAACCTGCCGCACGGCCTCGGGGTAGTCGCCCAGGCTGTTCGTGATTTTGCCTGCGTCGTCGAAAGTTTGGCGGTTCATCGGCGTGACCACCACCGGCGTCGCGCCGTGTTGGCGCGCGTCGGACACGAACCTCTTGAGATCGCTCTTGTAGCTGGTGAACGCGCCAATACCCTCGCCCTTCTCCTTCTGGTCGTTGTGACCCATCTGAATCAAGACGTAATCGCCCGGCTTGATTACGCTCAGCAGTTTCGCCCACCGGTTCTCGCCCAGGAACCCGCGCAGCGACTCGCCCGATTCGCCGTGATTGGCGATCGCGATCTCCGGCTTGAAGAAGGTCGGCAGCATTTGGCCCCAACTGTTGAACGGTTCCCGTGGCTGGTCGGTGGACGTCGAGTCGCCAACAATGTAGATGGTCGGGACGTTGCCGGCCTTCTCCACCTCGACAGTGCGCACCGCGGGATGCGCATCGGTGAACTCCAGCGTGAGGCGGTTGTCCCAGGCCCGCGCTTCGAACGTCTTCTCGCGATCCTTTAGCCGCACCTCGCCGCCGCCTGGAATCGCCGGCGTGCGTGCGTTGACCAGGAACGATCGCGTCTCAACCTTGCCTGCGGCTACGCGCACGCGCTCCAACATCAGACGGCGCAGCTCGGCTTTGATCGTCGTCACGGAGTCGGCCGCGGGATCGCCCAGCGTCACCGTGACTTTGTAGTTGCCCTCTTCCGGCACGCGAACGGAGAAATAGAACGGCGGTTGCTTGGCGGCGTCTTCGAAGCCGTAGCCCGTCTCCTCCGAGTACATCGCGCCGGGAAACATTTTCTGAAAGCCCGGCGCCGGCTTGTCGGAAACGAAATCGAACTTGAGGCTTTGCGCGCTAAGCGCGGTCGTGGCCAGAATCACGAGCGCGTATCTCATTCCGCCATCATATCCGACTAAGCCGTTCCTGGCGCTGACGGGAGAGTTGGGGAACAATAAGGCTTTCGCCGGACCGGTTCCAAAAGAACTGATGGATTACCTCTAGCAGCACAGGGACACGCTGGCGCCGGAGATTCGGGAAGTCTGGGCGGCCAATGGCTCCAAGACCTCCGGGACGTGGGAAGAGGTCTTCGGCCCCGGAAAACCCGATAGCGTGGACATGCCCATCCAATCCAACAGTCCTCCGCTGAGCCAGGAGGTGTACCAAACAGGCTGGCGGAAGCTGCACTGGCCTGCGGATGAGTTCTTCATGGCGTGGAACTATGCCAAGTACGTGAACAAGGTCGTGGAGCAAGGCAAGGCTGAATACAGTATCCCGATGTACGTGAATGCCTGGCTGCAGCAGCCGAACATGGCCTGGCCCGGAACGTACCCGAGCGGCGGCCCGTTGCCCCAGGTGCACGACATCTGGCGGGCCGGCGCGCCGGCCGTGGACATCCTTGCGCCGGACCTCTATTTGCAGTACTTCGACGAGGTCGCCCAAAGGTTCACCCGAAACGGGAACCCGTTTTTCGTTCCCGAAACCAGCGCCAACGCTGCCAATGCGTTCCTGGCCGTCGGCAAGTACAACGCCATCGGGTTCTCGCCGTTCGGCATCGAACGGAGCGTAGGGCCGGATAACGAGCTGGCCGCCGCACACCACGTGATCTCAGAGATGGCTCCCGCAATCCTGGCGCAGCAGGGGAAGGATGCCATCGCCACGGTGCTCATGAACCAGGGCGACGCGCCTATGAAGGTCAAGCTTGGCGACTACACGCTCAGCCTCAGTTACATTGGCAGGGGCCGTGTCCCGATTGCGCCGGAGCCGGCCACTCCAGCCGCGCGCCAGCAGGCGCCGCAAGCGGGACGGGCGCAAGCCCAGGCGGGGGGCCGGGGCGGACAAGCGGCACAGCAGGGCTCCACGCAAACCAGCGCAATTCTGGTTGCCTCGGGGCCGGACGAGTTCTTCATGTGCGCCGGTTCGGGCGGATTGCGGGTCGCATTCACGCCCAACTTGCCGGGGCCCGCGACCGTAGGACTCGGCGATGTGCAGGAGGGGAAGTTCGTGGACGGCAAGTGGGTGGCAGTCCGTCAGTTAGGGGGCGACGACACGGGGCAGGGCGAGATCCTCACCCTGCGAGCTAATACGGCCATGCGAGTGACGGTCTACCGGTACGAGTGAAACATCGCGGTCAAGAACGCCGCTTACTCGACGTTCCTCTTCGTGATCGCCTCGCCGTTCTTGACCGCGATCTTCAAACCCGACAGGTCCACCTTGCGCGCATTTTCCATCACGAACCCCCTGTCGGCCTTGATATCGCACTTCTCGAATTTCACGTTTAGAATCGGGCTGCCGGTCAGCCCGTGCATCATGCCCACCGATTGCACCGTCCCCGTGACGTTCCGGATCGTCACGTTGCGGACAATAGGCAACACTTTCGCAGGCGGGGCGATCGGCGGAACCATCCGCCACTCCAGGTTGAATTCAAACGCCTGGCGGGTATCCTTGAGCGCGATATCGCGGTAGACGATGTTCTCCACCACGCCGCCGCGGCTCGGCTGCGTCTTAAACCGGATGGGCGCCCAGTTGCCCGCGTCGGACACGCAATTCCGCGTGGTCACGTTGCGGATGCCACCAGACGTCTCGCTGCCCATCGCCACCCCGCCGTGCCCATAGTGGAAGCGGCTGTTCTCGATGATGATGTCCTCCGCCGGCCTATTGACGCGCAGCCCGTCCTCGTCCTTGCCGGACTTGATCGAGATGCAGTCGTCGTTTACGTCGATATCCACGTTCCGTATTCGCACCTTGCGCGAAGAGTCGACGTCGATGCCATCCGAGCTCGGAATGTTGTGGTCCGCCCGAATGTCCAGCCCGTCCACCGTCACGTCCTCCGAATACAGAATGTGCAGGCACCAGATGGCCTGCTGCTTCAATCGAAGACCGGAAATCCGGACGCGCTTGCAGTTCTGGAAGCAGATCAGGCGCGGCCGTCCCAGCCGGGGCCCCGCTGGCGCTGCGCCACGCCCCGGGGCCAGCGGCGTCTGCTGCCCCAGCGCCGGTTGCGCTCCGCGTCCGGGACTGCCGAGCCGCAGCCACTCGTCGCCCGACCCGTCCACCGTGCCCTCACCGCTGACATCCACGCCCGTCATGTCGTTGAAGTTCAGCAGCGCCGAAGTCCACTCCCGCTCGATGCCCTCCCACCTGGTCTTCACCTGCGGATAGTCGTCTTGATTCACCGACCCCTTTAGCGCGCCGTTCTTCTCAATCAGCAGGTTCACTCCCTGTTTGAAGAACAGGGCGCCGGTGAGGAACGTCCCGCCGGGCACTACCAGGACGCCTCCGCCCTCCTTGGAAACCTTGTCGATCAACACTTGGATCGCTTGCGTGTTCGATGTCTTGCCGCCGCCCACCGCGCCAAAGCTGGTGATCTCGAAACGCTTGCCCGCGCTCGCCCTGGCGGCGGCTCCCGTGGCTAGCAGCGCCACCGCTAGAATCTGCCAACGCATGCTTTTCATAAGGATATCGCTCGCGTCTCCGACGCTGTGATCAGTGTTGCGATTCCCCCGGTCTTTCCGGGATGCCGGGGTCGTCCAGGATCTGAACGGCGGTCGCAGGGCCTAGGTTCGCCCAATCGCGCAGAACCCAAACAACCTTCTTGTCCGGGGTGACTTCCACAAGCTGGGGGCCCTTTCCGTCATCTCCGCGAGAACAGATGATGGTATTGCCGTTGGCCAGGCGGGTGCAGCTCTGCGTGTTGATGAACCGGTACGCCTCCGGCAGGTCGCCCGGCCTGAGTTCCCAAACCGTCTCCTTCTTGGGGTTGACTTCGCGCGTGAGAATATCCCTCTCGTCGGTGATCAGCGTGTTGCCGTTCTTGAGGCGGATGGCGGCCCAAGGGCTTGCAATCTCGTACTTCCAGATCTCCTTGAAGTCCTTGTCGTACTCGACAACCTGGCCCATTTCCAGAAAAGGAACCAGGTAGGTTCCCTGCGCGGTGTAGCGCGTCCGGCGGAATTGCGCGTGGACGGTCCCGCGGTCGGTCAGGCTCGGAGCGGGCAGGTCATGCTGGACTTCGACAGCCTTGGTCTTGATGTTGACCACCATCAGCTTGGGCGGCAGGCCGTTCTGGACGAACAGAACCCTATCCAGGCCGATCGGCTGGCAGGTGTGGAATTCGGTCCCTTCGGGGGCGTCGTAACGCCACACGACTTCTTTATCGGGCGTCACCTCGGCGATGTATTGCATGCGGGTGAAGAGAATGTTGCCGTTGGAGAGCATCCACACGTCGTCGTATTCCCAGCCGGGCCCGGTGGAATAGGTCCAGATGATTTTGCCGTTATTGACGAGAAGGATTTTGTTGTAGCCCTCGCCGACGTAAAGCATCGGGTGCTGGGCCAATCCGTTGCCGGGCAGGCCTGGCGGTATGGGTTGGTCCGACTTGCGGGGGGCGACCTCGATCTCGGCGGGGCCCATGGCCGGCACGCCGGCGGCCGTGAAGCGGCCCAGCAGAGCCATCAGCGTCGTCGCCGAAAGCGTATTGCCTTTGGGCGCGTTTTGGCCCAAGGTCGCCGAACACACGGCGAACAGCGCAAGGCCGGCCACAACGGTAGCCAGTGGGGGCGCTTTTCTATCACGCATGCCAGTTCTCCTTTTTCAATTCTGGACGGATAGCAGAGGCCATGAGTGGTTTTACCATACCGCCGCACCCAACTAAAGCCACACTCATCAGAACAGCACCGGTTGCACCTTACCTTGCTAGCCTTGGGCCGGCCCCGCTGACGCCGCCTTGGCGCCGGCTGCCTCCATCATGATACAGAACGCCTGGCCTTCGGTCGAAATTCCCGGACGATCGAAACTGGGCGCTCCACAGACGCCTTGCACATAGCCGGAGGCATCCATCTTCGCCCGGGCGGCGTCTCGCATTCCGTCCGCCCGCCCGAGGTAACTTTCGGTAAGCCATGGGCGGCGACTACCAGGATTCCGAACAGGCGTGGACTATGCGCCAGGCGGCCGTCCAGGAGATGTCCGGAAGTTTGATGAACGCGCGCCAGTGGCTCGGTCATGAGGGCCGGGCGATGCACGCATAGGAGATTCCATGCCGAGAACGTTAGAACAGATCGATACCGCCCTGGCCGCTGTGGAGACGCAGCTCCCCCGCGTCCAGAACGGCCTGAATACCACCCTTCAGCAAACCACCCTGGTGATCGAGAGCGAGATCTCCGAGATCAACAGCGCCGTGGGCGCGGCGGCAGCCGCTCCATCTCCGGCGACCGGATTGTTTGGGGATATCGCCAGCCTGAACACCCTGCTGGCCGATTTGCAGGGGAGGGTGGCGGCCCTCGAGGCGACGGCCGCCGGGTAGGTTAGAGTGCGTAGACGAACTTGATCATTCCAGCAGCTTTTTCCAAAATCATTTTGAGCTGGGAGGCTCTCTTGCGGAAGGGGTTCCAGCGCGATGTCGACGGACTTCGCCGATTCGGCCAGGTGCTCGCTGGTATCCGCCGAGCTGGCCAGGATCTTCTGAATGCTGGGGTCTTCGAGCAGCGTGTTCACGTTGCCTACCGCCAGGTCGAGTTGGTGAAACGTGCCGGCCACGTCCCCGCCTGTAGCCATCTGCTTTTCCAGGTCCGCGGAGAGCGCGGCCACGTTATCGAGGGATGTCTTCAAAGGCTGTAGCGCCTTCTTCGTCGTGCGCACCAAATCCAACGTTGTGCTCCAGCGCCGATACTCGCATCCGGTGGACAAGACCACCGGCGTTCGATCCGATCACACCGTCATTCTGACCGCCATCGACTCCGCCAAAGCCTACCCGGACCAGTTGCGGCGCATAAGCTATCTCGATGTGGCAACGAGGAAGCGGTTCAAGTTTCTCACCAACAACTTCACGCTTCCGGCACTTACTATCGCCCGGATCTATAAGTCGCGATGGCAGGTGGAATTGTTCTTCAAGTGGAATCAAGCAGCACCTCCGGATCAAGGCTTTCTACGGTCCTAGCCAGAACGCGGTGAAGACCCAAATCTGGATCGCGGTCTCGGTTTACGTGCTGGTGGCGATCATCCGCAAGCGCCTGCGGCTGAAGGCCAGCCGCTCGGGAGCGGTCTTGCCGTATCAGAACCGTATCAGAACCCTATCCAAT
>OBLT010001482.1_pt1 | contig 14980 bp, 9 predicted proteins | sample 1518721 | NCBI WGS metagenome assembly OBLT01 (sample SAMEA3539307, study PRJEB22396) | soil metagenome | biome: tundra; feature: field; material: soil | place: USA | collected 2010-05 | depth 0.15 m | reverse complement strand
CCTCGCAAGACGCTGCACTCGTTGTGTTACCCTCCTCGAGATGCGCCGCTACGCAGGTCTCGCCGTTGCCCGTCATTCTCGGCTCACAAGGTAAACGGCACAAAACGATCGCCTCCTCCACTACCTCCACTATTTCTTGCTGTCCCGGCTGTCCCTGCTTATGCCGCCGTTGTCCCTGCGCTATCCCGACCTCCGGAAACACGGTACCTGCTCATCCCAAGGAGGAAGTCGTCCGATGCCGACAAAGAAAGCACCCAAACCGCCCGGCGTCAGCTTCCGCTACAACCTTTCGAGCGATCTTTTCCTGTGGCCAAAAAACCCCGGAGCACCGTCCTGGCACGGCGGCTGTGCGCGGAAACGCCCGCACCGCAATTTGCCCACCTGGGGCCGGGAATCTTCGCTATCTCCTGCCGCGCGCCTCGTGTTGTTCGCGGAGGAAGCGTGGGTCGTCCATGCGCGGGCTGTCGGGCGCCGGGTCGAGCGGGTCCTTCACCTTGGCTGGGTCGAATAGGGCGGGATCGATGGGCAGCACGCGGTAGGGCGCGAAATCCGGTTCGCCGCCAAAGCAGTCGCTTAGATCCGAAGCCGCCGCGTCGAACAGGTTCAACGGCGGCAGCCCCAGCAGGCGGAAGATCGTCTTCAACAGGCCCGGAAAGCTGGAATTCACGTGCGATGCGTAGTGCTTGCGAACCCAAGGGCCCGCCGCCATCAGCACGGTGCGGTGCGAATCGACGTGGTCCACTCCGCTCTGCGCATCGTCTTCCGTGACGAAAATGGCCATCTCGCGCCACCAGGGCGTCTGCGACAGAAACTCCACGATGCGGCCCAGCGCGTAGTCGTTATCGGCGACGTAGGACGCCATGTAGGGATATCCGTCCGCCGGGCGCACCCGGGCCGTGTGGTCCTGGGGCAGGTGAATGTAGATGAATTGCGGGAACGGCTCGCCGCCATTCACGTACTTCCGCCGGACCTCCGTGATGAATTGCGAGGCGCGGTACTGGTCGGGAATATTGGTGTTGAACTGCGGGTACTCGCGCGAGGTGTTGCGGTAAAGCGGCTCGGGCATGGGCACGTTGGTAAGATAGCGCGCCCCGGTGGGCTTCATGCCGGGCTCCTCCTCCACACCCGCCAATTCGAAGCCCTCGCCATAGTTGCGGAACGAGATGCCGTGCCGGTCGAGGTGATGCCAGATGGCGCCGGCCTCGAGTTGCTCCTCCGGATGCACCGACGAATTGGATTGCGCGAAGGACAGCCGCCCGGGCGCCTTGGTCGGGAAGCGGAACTCTTTCTCCCCTCCGTAGGAGGCCATCAGCGAGCTTTCGGTCCAGGCATTGGGGTACGACCCAGCCAGCCAATGGTGGCCATCCACGCTGACCTCGGAATCGGCATAGAAGTTGTCGCTGAATGCGAAGCGGCTGGCCAGTTCGTGGTGGTTCGGGCTGACGTTGACGTTCTTCAGGACGGGTGGCGGGGGCTGCGAGCGGCGATCCGGGGACACCGTGGCGTTAAGGCCGAAGCGCGCCAGGGCGGCGGCGCCCGCCACCGGTCCATTGGAGGCGTTCGCGATATCGCCGAACATTTCATCGAAGGTGCGGTTCTCCTTGACGATGAGGACCACGTGGCGGATGCCTGCGGGCAGCGCCGTCGTCGCCGCTTGGGATGGTGTGAAGCCGGCATTGCGCATGACCCGATCAGTGAGCGCGCCGAGTTCCGCCGCCTTGGGGACCGGGAAAACCGAGATCGAGCCGCGCCGGAAGCTGCCCTGGAAGGTGTCCCGGACGGTCGGATCGCTGTTGGGCCCGGTGCCGTCGCCCTTGGCGTTGACCACGTACATCGTGCCGCCATCCACCGCCGCGCGGGTGGGGAACCAGCCGGCTGGCAGATGACCGATCAGCCGCATCTCTCGGACATCGATGACGCCGATCGCGTTGATGCCCGCCTCGGCCACCAACAGCCACTGCGCGGGGGCGTACCAGGTCAGTCCGATGGGCAAGACGCCGCGCAGTTGCTCCAGGCCGGGGACGCGGATCGGGATGGTGGTTCGCACACGATTGGTGCGCGCGTCCACCACCGTGACGGAATCGTTGTTGCCGTTGCTCACGAAGACGGATTCGCCGGCCACCGCCACTCCCGACGGGCTGCTGCCCCCCAGGCTGCCTTCTCCGAACGGCAGGCCGGTGCGGACGAGCGCTTGCAGTTTCGGTGCCGCCGGCCGGGCCAGGTCGATCACCGCCAGGGAGTTGGATTCGGGCACGTTCGGGTCGCCCAGGCCGGGCACATCGACGGGCCCGTTGACCGTATCGCGGCGCGCTCCGGCCGCCGATTCGGGCGAGGGAAAACCAAAAGCGGGGAACGGCAGGCCCGTCTCCACCGCCCCTTTTCGAGTGGCGCCGGGCACCGGTTTATACTCGAACATGCCGATGTTGGTGACATAGGCCTTTCGTCCGTCGGCCGAGAGGGCGATGGAAAACGGCAGCCGGCCGAGCCGCAGCGATGCCAGAATCCGGCGCTTGCGCGTGTCGATAACCACCAATCGGAAGTTGGCCTGGTCCACCACGTAAAGCAGCCCGCGCGCGCGGTCCAGCGCCAGGTCTCCCGTGTAGCTGTCCTCGAATCCACCCTGGTTCAAATTGAAGACGTGCTTCCTGGCTCCGCTTCGTGGGTCGATCAGGCGAACGCGGCCGGAGTCGCCTTCCGAGGCGTAAAGCTCGTCCTCGCCGTTGAAGGCGAGGCCCATGAAGACGCTGTGCCAGTCATCCTCCTCTGGCTCGGCGGCCGGTTCCCTGCGTTTCTGCGGAGCCACCAACTGGCGGACGTTCCAGGCGCCGTTTTCTCTTCGGAGAATGGTCATGGAGTAGCGGTCGGGCCCTCCATTGGCCGAAACTACCAGGTCGCCGTCGGGGCTGATCGCCAGGCCGAACGGTCCCGGCCCGGTGACGTATTGCCGGCCGAGGGAAGACACGAGACGGCCGCCCGGAAGGATGCTCTCCCCGCCGGGCCTCCGAAGGGCGGAGCGCACGCCGGCGGGCGCGGCGTAGTCGGCGGCCAAAAGTTGGAACCAGGGAAAGGCGCACAAAAGGCCGCCCGCGGCCAGCGCCGTGGCCAGCATCGACCGTCCCCAGGGCCGGCGCGATGCCGTCGGCGCGGCTTCCGCTTGCCCATCAGATCTGTTCGAAATAGCGCTTGCGCTCCCAATCGGTGACCGCGGCATCATAAGCGTCGTGCTCCGTTCGATAGAAGTGGGAATAATGTTCCGCCACCTCGGCGCCGAGCGCCTGGCGGACGAACCCGGACGACTCGAAGCACGCAATCGCATCGCGCAGCGTCGCCGGAATGGCCGGAAGAGCCCTGGCCGCATACATATCGCCTTCGAAGATCGGCGGCGGCTCCGTCCGCCGGTCGATCCCATCCAGGCCGGAGGCCAGCGCGGCCGCGAAGCACAGATACGGGTTGCAGTCGGCGCCCGGAATGCGGCACTCGATGCGCAGGCTCTGGCCTTTGCCCACCACCCGAAAGCTGGCCGTGCGATTGTCGTAGCTCCACGCCAGCCGGGTGGGCGCCCACGATCCCGAGCGGTAACGCTTGTAGGAATTCACCGTGGGCGCATAGAACACCATGAATTCCGGGACGTGCGCAATCCAGCCGCCGAGAAACCACCGGAATACCTCGCTGCACCGGACGGGACCAAGCTGGTGCGGGCCTTCCATGACGCTCCGGCCATCCCTCCACAGACTCAGGTGGAGGTGGCAGCTCGAACCGGCTTGGGCCGAATCGAATTTGGCCATGAAGGTAACGCTCATCCCCAACCGGTCGGCGACTTCCTTGAGGCATTGTTTAAAGATAACGTGGCGGTCCGCCATGGTGAGCGCATCGCCGTACCGCAGGTTCAGTTCGTGCTGCCCTTTGCCCCATTCACCCTTGGAACATTCCACGGGGATGCCCGACTGGGTGAGGTGGCGCCGCACGGCCCCGTTCAGGGCTTCCTCGCGCGTGCCCTGCAGGACGTGGTAATCCTCCCGGTACCATCCGGCAGGCTCGAGCGAGGCATAACCGCCCGCGGCCGCCTGCCGGTAGGATTGATTAAAGCTGTAGTACTCCAGTTCCGAACCGGCCATGGCCTGGAACCCCATGGCGGCGGCGCGTTCGACCTGCCGGCGCAGAATGGAGCGCGGCGCCTCCTCCAGCAGCGTAGACGAGTCGCGCGGGGCCAGGTCGCACAACACCAGCGCGGTCTTTTCGAGCCAGCTTGCGGCGCGCAGGGTGGCCAGGTCGGGAACCATGTGGAAATCGCCGTAACCGCGTTCCCAGCTCGCCAGCCGGTAGCCGGGCACCGGGTCCATGTTCATGTCCACGGTCAGCAGGTAGTCGCAGGCGTGCGTGCCCTGCTGGGCGTTTTCCAGAAAGAAATGGGCGTCCAGGCGTTTGCCGAGCGGACGCCCGTACAGGTCGGTGAACGTCAGGAGAACGGTGTCGATCCGCCCATCGTCCACCGACCGGCGCAGGTCGTCGAGGGAGAGCATTCGTTCAGAACTCGAGCCGTAACGCGAATGAGCCCACGCGGTTGCCGCCGCTATCGGCGCCGCGCGCGCTGGTAATTACGCCGAAGCTGATGCTGGTGATGTTGGTGCCGGGGTCCGCCAGATTTATGTGATTCATGACATCGGTGAAAGACGCTTCGAATTTCAGCTTGGCCTTCTCCCTGATGCGGAATTCCTTGCCCAGAGCGGAATTTAGGTTCACCGTTCCGGCGCCCAACAGCGTGCCCACGCCGGCGTTGCCGAAGCGGGCGATGTTGGTGTTGCAGTTGTACTGGTTGGAAGCGCCAGGGATGCGTCCCGGGCATACAAAAGCAGCAATGTTCCAGTAATCGCTGGCGGTTGGATTCGAAAGCAGCGGGTCGGTGCCGACGGCATCCGGCCTTTGGGTTCCACGGGAAGGCGCATTGGTGCCGGATGGATCTCCTCCGCTCATGGTCGGGCTGAAGTAGGGGCCAGTCTGTATCACCAGGATGCCGCTTAAGTGCCAGCCCCCGACGAATGCATCGGCAACCCGGCTCATCTGGGCCCCGACAGTGCGGCCTCTTCCGAACGGCAGGTCGTAAACCGCCGAAGTGAGCCAGCGGTGCCGGCGCGTAAACGTGATATTGCCTCTATCACAGCGGCGGCACGACGAATTGGTCACGCGACCGCCACCCGTATCTCCCGACCACCCTGTCGGCGCAGGGCCCGCGGCGTCGCCGACATTCTTCGCCCAGGTCCAGGCGCTACTCAATGTTAATCCGCTCTTCGCGTGGTGCGTGAACTCGGTCTGCATCGAGTTGTAGATGGCGTTAGCACCCGTGTCCCGGGTGTAGATGCGCCCCCAGTATGGGAACGGTCGATCCGTTAGCGGCCGGGATGCATACGGCGTGGTGGAGGGCAGCGGCTGGTTCAAGTCCGGAGCCCAGGGCAGTTGCACCGAGCGCAGCCCGATGTAAGAGACCCGGAGACCGGTGTTCCATCCCAGGTCGCGTTCCCCACTCATGCTCCACTGCATCGAATACGGGTCTTTGAAGTGCGGATCGTTGGCCGTGCCAAAGTACGCCTGGCCATAGGGCGTCGATGTGATTCCAGTACCATTGGTGTTGATCTGCGGCAACGTGAATAGCGGAACGCCGTTCACGATGTTGTTGGAGAATTCGCGCACATCGGAGCTGCTGATGCCGGTCACCGAATAGAATACGTCGCCCAGGATGGTCATCGTGTAGCGTCCGAAGCCCCCGCGGATCACGGTCTTCGTGTCGTTGAACGGACGGTAGGCAAACCCGAAGCGCGGGTTGAAATCCTTCCACTGGGTGAAGCGCAGGGTCCTTGGCCAGCCCGCCGCGTTGGATTGCAGGAACGGCGTGCAGGGGATGCCATTCCAGGCCGGCGCCGGACAGGCGTTGATCGATTGCAGGAAGCCCGGAGCCGTGATATCCAACGCGTGTTGCGTATCGGGGATGATCACGCGGCCGGTGAGCGGAACCGAGCGGTCGAAGTTGGTGATGTCCGATCCGGTATCCCAGAATGGCGGATGCAACTCCCAGCGGAGCCCGTATTGGAGCGTCAGCTTCGAGTTCACCTGGAAACTGTCCTGGGCGTAGGCGCCGAATGCCCAGGCAATGCCGTCGTTGTCCTGGTTCACCGAATCGTATTGGGAGTCCCAGGGGATGCCCAACAGGAAGTCGGCAACGTCCGAGCCGGAGTAGCGGCCATCGAAGGAGAAGGTGCCGTAATTGTCACTCCCCGTAAAAGTGAGAGCCGTCTGCGCGCGCAGACGGCGCGCATCCCCGCCGAACTTCAGAGTGTGGCGCCCCCTGATCCAGGTGAGGTTGTCGTTCCACTGATAATTGTGAGAAAACGTGAAGCCGGCCTTATCGTAGCCGAAATTCGAGGTCGACCCGCCGAAATCGAAAGCCGTAATGCCGTTAAACGGAAGCGGCGGCAGGTTCTGCAATCCGAAGGTCCCGGTGATCGATTTCCCATCGAACCCATAAGCCGTGGCGCTGTTGTTGTTGCTGACGCCGAAACGAAATTCGTTCAGTATGGCCGGGGTGATCGTATAGTTGTACGAGATCACCACGCTTCGGCTGTTGTTGTAGGAGGTGCTCGGCGGCAGCACGAAGGCAATTGGAGACGTCGTGTTCTGGTCCTTCCAACTCAACCTCCCGAAGAGCGACTGCTTGCTAGTCAGGATCTCGTCGATACGGGCGTCGGTTTGCCAGGAGGTGGTCGGGTTCGCGGCGTTCGTCCGGTAGTTGGAGGACTTCTGAACCGTGGTGGAACCGAAGTTGGGCAATGGGTAAAACGCCAACACCTTCTGGGTTACCGGATTAAGCTGTGAGTTGGGGATCTGGTCGTTGGGGTACGGCACGCCAGTGCTCGGGTCCTTGACCGTGACGTTCTCGTTGATGAAATTCCCGGCCCGTTGCGCAGCGGTGGGAACCGTGAGGGTTAAAGTCGATCCGGTTTGGTATTGCATATCTTCGAAGGCCACGAAGAAAAAGGTGTGATTCCGAATCAGCCGGCCGCCGAGATTGCCGCCGAAATCGTTGGCGGTCTTTTGCGGCTTGGTGGTGGATCCGAACGCGGTGGCGTCGAAGGCCCGGTTCTGCAGATACTCGAAGAGAGCGCCGTGGAAATCGTTAGTGCCGCCGCGGGAGGTAGTGGAGATATCGCCCACCTGTCCGAATTCGGCATTGTTGCCCACCCCCTGCACCTTCATCTCGGCAATCCCGTCGGCCGAGGGAAACAGGTGGCTGAGAGGACCGTTGGAGGCGGTGCTGACGGTGGAAATCCCATCCAACGAGACTTCGGTTTGGGATGGAAGCGCGCCCTGCACCGCGTAGCCGAAGCTGTTATCGCTTTGCACGCCTGGCTGGTAGGCCAGAACTCTGAGCGGGCTGGTGCTTCCACTGCCGCGATAGTTGACGGGCAGTTCCAGCACCTGCTGGGTCCCCAATGAAGACGCGATGGTGGCGTTGTCCGTGGTGACCACGGCCGCGGACGCCGAGACATTGAGGGTCTCGGTTACCTGGCCCAGTTCCAGTGCGATGTTGACGCGCAACGTCTGCCGGGCCGTCAACTCCAGTCCGGTGGTTTTGAATCTCTTGAAACCGCCTGCCTCGGCCGTCACTGTGTAGCTGCCGGCCTTCAGGTTCGACGCCTCAAAGTTCCCTTGTAGATCCGTCGAGACGTTGCGGATAGTGTTCTCTCCCTGGTTGGTGATGACGATCTTGGCCTGCGGCACGACTGCGCCGCTCGCATCCGTGACCGTTCCCAGAATCGTGCCGAATGTGGATTGCGCCGATAACAACAAGGGCGCAGTAAGCAGCAGAGCTGCGAGTTTCCAATGTTTGCACATGGTTGCCGACCCCTTTTCGTTGTTGCCCGACCGCGGCAGCAAGAGTTTAAGAAAATCTCAAATCCGGTTGTCGGGGAAATTATACACTTTCTCAGCCGTATGCTACAATAATTAACTGTTTTTTCGAGGCCCAGCCGGGCCGAAGGGTGCGATGCATCGAGTCAGACTGGTCTGCTTTGATCTCTGGGACACGGTGTTTATCGATGATTCCGACGAACCCAAGCGATCGCTTCAGGGCCTTGTTGCCAAGAAAGTCGAACGCAGGGATTTGGTGCAGCATTTTCTGGCTCGTCATGCTCCGCTGGAGCGGGCGCTGGTGGACTGCGCCTATGACACCGCGGACGCGGCTTTCCGGCAGGTTTGGCACAACCAGCACGTCACCTGGCCGGTAGAGGTGCGGTTGCGCGTGGTGCTGTCCGGTCTGAACCGTGAATTGCCGGAAGGCGAGTTCCAGGAACTCGTACGGCTGCACGAGGACATGGAACTGGGCGTGCGTCCCGACCTCGTGCCCGGAGCCGCGGAGACTCTCAGGTTGCTCCGCCAGCGATACACCCTGGCGGTGGTATCGGACGCTATTTTCTCGCCCGGAAGGGCCCTGCGCGAGCTGCTGGCGGGGTACGGCTTGTTGGATCTGTTTTCGGCTTTCGCCTTCTCCGACGAGGTGGGCCGCTCCAAACCAGCCCCGGAGATGTTCCAGCGGGCCGCGGAACTGGCCGGGTGCCGTATCGACGAAATCGTTCACGTCGGCGACCGCGAACACAACGACATTGCAGGCGCCAAGGACGCGGGCGCGCTGGCGGTGCTGATCACGGCGGCCGTCGACCGCGGCAGCGCCCACACTCGCGCCGATGCCGTGTGCCGGAATTTCGCGCAACTTCCCGAAATCATCGCGGCGCTCGATTGAGACACTTATGCCAAATACACTCCGGTTTCTGATAATTGACGGCTACCCGAAAGCCAGCCGCGACGAGTTCGACGCGGTGGGGATGAAGCACGCCTGGCGGCTCTACGCCGAGATGCTGAAAACATACCTGCCTGAGGCGGAGTACAGCGTGTGGCTGCCGAGCGACAACCCTACACCTCCGGACGGGCTGGGGCCGGAACACTACCCGGGGATCCTTTGGACCGGCTGCAATCTTACCATTTACCATCTCGACAATCCCTGCGTGACCCGGCAGATCGAATACGCCAAACAGAGCTACGAGGCCGGGACTCCGGGGTTCGGCACCTGCTGGGGGCTGCAGATGGCGGCCGTGGCGGCGGGCGGCGAAGTGCGGGCCAATCCGCGCGGCCGCGAGATGGGGATCGCACGAAAGGTCCGGCTGACGGACGAGGGGTCGCGCCACCCCATGCTGCAAGGCAAGCCTCCGGTGTATACCGGCTTCATCAGCCATCTGGACGAGGTGACGCAACTGCCGGCCGGAGCCACGCTGCTGGCCACCAACGATTTCACGCATGTCCAGGCGATCGAGGTGAAGCACCGGAAGGGGACTTTCTGGGCCACCCAGTATCATCCGGAGTACGATTTGCACGAGGTGGCGCGCCTGATTGTGGCGCGCGAACCCAGATTGCTCCGGGAAGGCTTCTTTGCGACGCACGAAGACCTGGCCGGGTATGTAGAGAAGCTGGAAGCGCTGGCCCAAGATCCGGCGAGGAAAGATTTGCGCTGGCAACTCGACATCGACGACGACGTGCTTTCCGACAGCGTACGCCAGATCGAGTTCCGTAGCTGGATCGACAAACTGGTGCTGCCGCTGGCGGCAGGAAGGTAGTTGGCTATGTTCGACGAAATCACCACGTTTTCCTTTCCCACGAAAATCCTGTTCGGATGCGGGGCTGTACGGCGTCTTCCGGCCTGCCTCGAAGAAACCGGGATTCACAAGCCGCTGATTGTTACCGATCCGGGCGTGCACGCCACCCCCGTGTTCGCCGCCGTGACTGCGGCACTGGCGGAAGGTGGCTTGCCATTCGAGGTCTTCTGCGGTGTGCACGGCAACCCTATCGAAGAGGACGTGCTCGAATCGGCCGGACTCTACCGCTCCGCCGGTTGCGACGGGGCCATCGGGCTGGGCGGCGGTAGCGCGATGGACGTCTCCAAGGCGGTGGTGGTCATGGCGCGGCACGAGGGCGCACTGACCGAACTCGAATGGCAGGCTGGCGGTACGGAGCGGATGAAGGGGCCATACGACCCCATCATCGCGATTCCGACCACCTCCGGAACCGGCAGCGAGGTGGGGCGATCTTCGGTGATCACCTCGCACAAGCTCGGCCGGAAGATCATCATCTTCAGCCCGTGGCTGATGCCCAAGCGCGCCATTCTCGACCCGGAACTGACCGTAGGGCTGCCGCCATTCCTCACGGCGGCGACCGGCATGGACGCCTTCACTCACTGCCTGGAGAGCTTGACGTGTCCGGTATTCCATCCGCTGTGCGACGCCATCGCCATCCACGGGCTGGAACTTGTAATCCGTTACCTCGAGCGGGCCACGCGCAACGGCCAGGATATCGAGGCACGGGGAAATATGCAGGTGGCAGCCACCATGGGGGCGATTGCGTTTCAGAAAGACCTGGGCGCAACGCACTCGCTGGCACATCCCCTTTCCACGGAGTTCGGCCTGAATCACGGACTAGCCAATGCCTTGTGCCTGCCTGCGGTGATGCGCTTTAACCTGGAGCCGGCGGCCGGTCACTACGCCCGGCTGGCGGGTCTGTTCAGCGTACCCACGCAGCAGATGACGGAGAGCGACGCCGCGGCGAGGTCTGTGGCGGAGGTGGAATCGATGATCGGGCGCATTGGAATCACTCCCGGCCTGAGGAACCACAAAGTGCCCCGGGAGAGTCTCGGCCCGCTCTCCGCCAACGCGTTTGAGGATTCCTGTCACCGGACCAATATCCGGCCCTGCACGCAGGACGATCTGTTGCGGCTCTACGAGGCGAGCTGGTAAGGAGAGACGTATGAGCGAAACATCCGTTTATAACCTGATCAATCCGGCCAATGAGACGGTCTTTCGCAGTATCGAGCCGACGCCGGAGGCGGAGTTGGAATCGATCCTTTGCCACATGCGCGCCGCGCAGCAACGGTGGCGCGATGTCCCCGTCGAGAAGCGGGCGGACATCTGCCGCCAGTTCATTGATGCCTTCGGGTCCATGAAGGAGCAGGTCGCCCTGGACATCACGCGCCAGATGGGAAAGCCCGTGGGCCAAGCCCGCCACGAGGTAGCCACCATGCTGGACCGCGCCCAGACCATGGTGCGGCTGGCGCCCGGTTCGTTGCAGGACGACATGCTCCCGCCGAAGGAGGGATTCCACCGGTTCATCCGGCACGAGCCGCTGGGGATCGTGCTGGACATTCCCGCCTGGAATTACCCGCTGCTGATCGCGGTGAACGTGGTGGTCCCCGCTCTTCTGGCAGGCAATGCGGTGCTGATCAAGCACGCGCGCCTGACGCCGTTGTGCGGGGATGCGTTCGCGGATGCTTTCCGCCAGACCAGCCTGCCGCCGGACCTGATAGCTTCCATTCATGTAAGCCACGCCACCATCCGCAAGCTGATCGATACGCGCGCGGTGGACTTCATTTCGTTCACCGGCTCGGTGGAGGGCGGCCGCCAAGTATACCAGGAAGCATCCACCCAGTTGCTCGACATGGGCCTCGAACTCGGCGGCAAAGATCCCGCCCTGGTTTGCGAGGACGCAAATTTCGACTTCACGGTGCCCAACCTGGTGGATGGCGCCTTCTACAATACCGGGCAGAGTTGCTGCGCCATCGAGCGCATCTACGTGATGCGGCCCCTGTTTTCGCGGTTCGTCGATGCCTATGTGGCCGAAGTGGAGAAGTACCAGGTAGGCGACCCGGAGGATGAATCGACAACCATGGGGCCGCTGGCGCTGCGCAAGGCGGTGGACTTCATGGAATTCCAGGTAGGCCAGGCGGTCAGCCGGGGCGCCAGGGTGCTGACGGGGGGCCGCCCGCTGCCCGGTCCCGGGTATTATTTCCAGCCCACGGTGCTGGTGGATGTCGATCACAGCATGAGCGTGATGATGCAGGAAAGCTTTGGGCCGGTGATCGGAATCATGCCGGTAGACACGGAGGAGGAAGCCATCCGGCTGATGAACGACAGCCCGTACGGCCTGACGGCTTCCATCTGGACCGAAGATATGGCGCGGGGCGAGAAACTGGCGCACCGGACGGCGGCCGGCACGGTGTACGTGAACCGTTGCGACTACCTGGATCCGGAACTGGCGTGGGTGGGCATTAAGGACAGCGGACATGGCTGCACGCTCTCGCATCTGGGGTTTCAGTACCTGTCGCGCCCCAAGAGCTTCCACCTGCGGACGCGGACGGCCAACTGAATGACGCAAGAGAGCCTCGACCGGGCTTATCGGCCGTGGCAGATCCGTATTTTTGCGTCCACGTGGCTCGCCTACGCGGGCTACTACTTCTGCCGGAAGCCGTTCTACGTGGTCAAGGCCGACATGTCGGGCGCGCTCGGCTTGTCTACCATCCAGCTTGGCCACCTGGGGACTGCCTACCTGGCCGCCTACGCCGCCGGACAGTTTTCGAGCGCCTACTTCGGGAGGAAGCTGGGGCCGAAACTCCTGCTGATCGCGGGCATGGGGATTTCGGCCGCCTGCAATTTCGTCTTCGGCGCCGCCAACGGCTTCTGGACGCTTATGCTTTTTCTGGCGATCAACGGCCTGGCGCAGGGGACGGGCTGGCCGGGCTGCATCGGGAGCCTGGCGTTCTGGTTCCGCAGGGAGCAGCGGGGAAGCATCCTGGGGTTCTGGTCCACCTGCTACCAACTGGGCTCTCTGGTCTCGACCTCATTCGCCGCTTACATGCTGGGGCGCGCGGGATGGCGGTGGTCCTATTTCGGGAGCGCGCTGGTGCTGCTGGTGATCTGGGGCGTGGTGCTGCTTCTCCACCCGAACCGGCCGGAGAGCGTGGGGCTGCCGCCGTTGGGCGACGGGGCGGAGAGTACCGCGCCTACAGGGGACGCGGAAAAGGTTCAGGGGCTCGGCTGGACTGCCGACGTAATCCGCAGCGTCCTGACCATGGGGGTCATTTACTTCGCGATCAAGTTCCTGCGATACGCGCTGTGGAGCTGGGCGCCTTTTTTCCTGCGGCAGAATTTCGGGCTCTCGGGCGACCGGGCGGGGTACCTGTCAACCATTTTCGAGCTCTGCGGATTCTTCGGGGTGATTGCTTCCGGGGTGGCTTCCGACAAACTCTTCCACGGGCGGCGCGCGTTCATTGTGTTTGCCATGCTGGCCATGATGACCCTCTCGTTCGTGCTCATGGCGACCATGGGTGCGACCAGCGTGGTGTTCTTTACCGTCTCGATGGGTCTGGCAGGATTCATGCTCTTCGGCCCCGATGCGCTGCTCTCGGGAGTGGGGGCAATCGACGTGGGCTCAAAGCGCGGCGCGCTAGCCGCTGCCGGGATCATCAATGGGATGGGGTCGATCGGCCCCATCTTCCAGGAGGAGATCATCGGCTGGATGTACAAGGCCTTCGGGCACCGGCTGTTTCCCATCCTGGCGATGCTGGTGTGCATGGCGGCCGCGGGCACCTTCGTGGCCTTTCTGCTTTGGCTGCGGGCGCGAAGGGGGAAAGTGAACCTCTAAGTCAGGCCTCTTCCGGAATGAGTTGATGAGCAGGTGTGAACAGAATCGGGTGGATTACGTGTTCGGGCTGGCGCGCAACCAGCGGCTGCGGCGGGTTTCGGGCCGGAGATGTGGGAAAAGGGCAGGACGGGCCAGTCCGCGCGGGTGTTTACCGAGTATTCGTTTCAGAGCAAGAGAAGGAAGAAAGGCGGTTGGGACCGAGCGCGGCGCGTGATGGCGAAGGTAGACCACATCGACGGCAAAGAGAATCCGCGTGGCTGAGGAAGACATCAATCGGATCGCTCCCTATCTCTGGTCGCCGCAGAAAAAGAAGGTGGGCTGGTAGGCGGTGGGCGCAGCGTCGTTGGAGTCGGCGGCTGCAAGAGGCGGCGTTCCGGAAAACTGCCCTCGCCGCCCACGCATCTGATAGCTGGCGACAACAGCCCTTCCATCCAGCAACGCGGTAGGAACGCGCCGGCATTGGGCGGCATCCGCTGCTCTGAGCGGATCGTCGGCCACTCGGAAAGAGCTGGCGTAGCCGCGGCCATTTGAACCGGCGCATGAGGAGCGATATCTACGAATATCGCTAGCTCGAAGCACCCGCCAGGTTGCCACAACTTCGCCTCCTATTCCTCTGATGCTTCCGCCATTGAACTACTACCAGTCTGGAGGTGGACGTAAACAGAGCGAAAACGTCGATCATGGGCGTCAATACCGGTCTATCCAGCAGGCAGCGGCGTGGGCTGCGTGTCGCCTGTTCGCTGGCATCGACGCCCGGACCGTCAGCATGGTGAAAGGTGCCATATCGGGCAACAGCGGGCTGAAGCGCTCGCCCGTACGGGGCGCAGACGGCGACTCAGCGCCATCCTGCGCCGTATGGCCACCCGGGGCCCGGCTCAGGGATCGCCGCGGAGTCGAACGCTGGCTCGCCATCAGCCACCACGGCGGGCTCGCTCCGGGATTCCTTCGTTGGCGCCAGCACCTGATGTCCCGCCCGGACCGAGTGAATGGTTAGATGCGGCTGGCTGCCCATGGGCGGCGGCTGCGGGCTGTTCCCGTACATAGCGAGGTGATACAGGGAGACGACGATGTCACGCGCTGCACGAACCCGCGCATGGTCTTCCCGGTCGCAAGGGTAACACGGATCTCCGATCCCGCGACAAGTTGGTTGAGGTTGACCCAATTCGCAATTGGCTTGGCCTGTTGGGCCGCTGTGGTCGCCGCGAGGACCGCGGCCAATAAGGCCAACAAGCAGATGCGATTCAATCGCCTGGTCATGGAAGGACTTTCTGGCCACTATGCGTCCACGCACGTAGCGCCTATTTCTTCCGTAGCGTCAACGGCATGCTGCCTTGCTCATTCGTAAACTGCCCAGCTAGCTCGGTACCCTCCGGATTCAGCGCGCCCTGAAAGGCGCTTTGAGCGATTTTGAGTCCAAACTCCACCTTCTGGCCGGTCTGTTTCACGTTGTTGAGCGGCATAGCCATGGCGT
>OBLT010001481.1_pt1 | contig 14984 bp, 14 predicted proteins | sample 1518721 | NCBI WGS metagenome assembly OBLT01 (sample SAMEA3539307, study PRJEB22396) | soil metagenome | biome: tundra; feature: field; material: soil | place: USA | collected 2010-05 | depth 0.15 m | reverse complement strand
CGCGCCATCTCCGCGTGCAGCATCGACTGGTTCGTCAGCACATGCGCCGCCAGCATCACATCCCCGGCGCCAGCGGCCAGCTCGCGCGCCTCCTCATACAAAGGCCGCGCCAGCGACATGTGCCCCCCATCCAGCGCAATCCACCCCGTGCACAGCGCCAGGTCCCCGGCCACCGCAAGGAGCTGGCGGCCGGTTTCACCGGCAGTGCCTTCCTTCAGCGCTAGCCGGACGCGCTGCCACTGCTGGAGCGCCGACCTTAGCAAGACCGTCCCGCCGACCGTGCGGTCGTGGACATACAGCACGTCCGTGCACGCCTGCCAGTACCGGACGTGCGAGCTGTTAACTCCCCGCGGAACGCTCACGGACGGCAAGACAGCAGTCACCCCGGCCGCGGCGGCCAGGCCGCCGAAATCGCGCCGGCTCAGTTCCATGCCCGTCCCGTCCTCGGTGCCGGCCGCCAGGCCGGCATCAGGGTCGGCGAATACCAGCGGCAGCAGAGCAGCACGCGGCATGCCCACCGCGTCAGCGAACTGGAGCGCGGTACGGATGTCGAACATGCCGTCCCGCACGCCGCGCTCGTAATAGCTTAGAGCGGCCGGGCTCCAGCCGACTATCGCGGCAAGGTCCCGCTGCGACAGGCCGCACGCCGCCCGCACGATCGCCGGGACGCCAGGCATGTTCATTTGCGCCAGGGCCTGGCGCAGCAGCGGCGAGTCAAACAGCCACAGCGGTCTGGGCGTCATCTCCCGCGACGCCTTCATGCAGGTCGGGCACAACGGGTCTCCCCGCCGGGCGAGCAGCCCCGTGCGGCACGCTGGGCAGGCCAGGACTGTCGGCACTCCTCACCTCCCAGCCGTTTGCGATGACCGGTCTGTGCTGGACCCGCCAGCCCGTCAGATCACGGGAGCGGACGGCACCGCTTCGGGCAGCCGCGCTGGCCGGCCGCGTCCGCCCGCCGTCATGCGTGCGCTACTGTCCGTGATCCGACGGTATGCCCGGCCGGACGATCACGGAAGCGAACGTGCATGGACTTGCACGCCGATTTTCAGCCGAGGGCGCCGATGGCCTGGTTGATCAGCGCCCGTACTGCGTTGCCGTACACCGCCATCCCCGCGAGCCGCGCAAACGCCTGCGCGTACATCTCGACCTCGCCCGGCTGCGTGACCCTCAGCCACCCGGACACCAGCTCGACGTTCACCTGCGCATCGTCATGCATGAAGAACATCTCCACCGGATGCAGGAGGGACCTGTCAGTACTGAATGGAATAATGCCCAGCGTCACCGACGGCAGCGACATCGCGGATCGCAAGTGTTCGAGTTGTTCGCGGAGCACGGCGGGGCCGCCGATCTGGTGCCGCAGCACGTTCTCTTCCAGCACGATCGTGAACTGGTGATCGCCTTCATGGGTCACATGTTGCGTGGCGACACGTACCTCGACGGCCTGCTCGATGTCATCAACAAGGTTCGGGCGACGATCACGCACCGCCTTGAGCAGAGCCCGGATGTAGGCGGCCGTCTGCACCGGCCCTGGGACCAGGAACGGCGAGTAGATGCGGAACTCGCGGGTGCTTTCCCACAGCGGGATTACGGACTCCTGGGCGCGGCGCAGGCCGGGGCGTTCCAGCCGCCGCCACTGGGTCCACATCGAGTCGGCCGCCCGCGAAGCGGCGATCAGGTCGGCGGCCTGGTCCTCCACCCCGCAGATCCGGCACCACGCGCGGATGTCCGCGTCCGCCGGCGGAGTGCGGGCATGCTCGATCCGCGAGCACTTCGACTCGTGCCACCCGGCGGCTGCGGCCACTGCACGTTTGGTCAGCCCGGCGTCGAGCCTGATCTCCCGCAGGCGGTCTGCGATCTGCTGCCTGGCCTGCTGCACCGTCGACGAGGTGACCATGGTGCAGTCTTACACCGGGGCTTGGTCAGGCAGGCTGGTACTCCCGGTGCGCTACCGCCCGGTCCCACACCGGCTCGAACGCCGCCGCGCACGCCTTGACCTGGGCCGGGTCCTCGGTTACCTCCCAGCCCTCTGGCGAGACCTCGCCCTCGCCGGTGAAGTGGGTCCAGAGCACCAGGCGGTCGTCGAACACCCAGAAGTCGTTACCGGGCAGCAAGAGATCGGAGGCCCGGCGCCTGGGGAGCCATCGGACCTCCTCCCCTGCCGAGATGTTCATGAACGTGATGTCGTACTCCCACCGGATGTACTCGCTGACCGGCTCGCTCACGATCCGCGCCCGGCGGACGGTAACACCCCGACCGCGCGCCTCTCCAATGAGGTCCACCCACGGACGCCACCATGAGTCCCAGTCTGCGGGATCAGACCGTTGCCCTTGCTGCCAGGCGAGAAACCTGGGGTCGCTGTGGCTGTAGCCGTCGCGCATCTCCAGGTGCATCGCTGACCGCTCGCACAAGCGCAGCAGCTCAGCGGGGTCTGTGGTCCTCGCGGTCAATCGCTTAGCTCCCGGAACAGTGGCATCATCCGCTTGGGGAACCTGATCAGCGTCTCATGTTCGGGGACATGATCCCGGCCAGCGGTCTCTAGCAGTTCGGCAACCACAGCCGGGTCGGATACGCGCCAGCCTTGCAGCACATAAGTGTCGCCATCATCCCATAGGGACGGGCTGCCACCCTGTGGAGAGTCGGGGTCTGAGCCGAGGAACCGCAGCGCCATGGGGCCTCCTGTGCCGGGGGGTGTGGATGCGGGTGCAGCCACGCGGTCAACAGGCACGCTAATCTCAATTCGGTGTGACTGTCCATATTCGGTTCGCAACGATCTGTTGTGGCCGAACCTATGCGCTACGGGCAAATTGCGACCGCGATGAGATTACCGCAGCACCCTGATACGCACGTTACGGAATAAGTCTGCCGCGGGTTCAGGCTCGGTCGCCGGGCACAGCCACTGCCGCCGGTTGATGACGATTCGTTGTGAACGACCAACGCACACCGCCCCAGATTGTCATGACCGCGAGGTTGCCCCAGCGCTCCAGAGCAGCGACGCTACCAAAGCATTGGAGCAGTTTCACGATGCCCTGATTTCCGGAGCGGGACGGAGGATCGTTGTGGCCGGTGGCACCACGGCGCCGTTCGGGATCGACACCACGGTCCCTACGACGGCGCGGATGTATGACTACTGGCTGGGTGGTCACGATAACTTCGCCGCCGATCGGGCGGCGGCCCTGGCGGTGAGCGAGGCGGCGCCGGAGACGCCGCTGGTAGCGGTCGAGAACCGCAAGTTCCTGCGCCGGGCAGTCCGCTACCTGGCCGGCGAGGCGGGCATTGCGCAGTTCCTGGACATCGGGACCGGGCTGCCTACCCAGGGCAACGTTCATCAGGTGGCCCAGGCGGTCAACCCCGGTGCCCGGGTGGTCTACGTCGACAACGATCCGATGGTTCTTGCCCATTCCCGTGCCCTCAAGACGGGCGGGAACACTGCGGTGATTGAAGCGGACCTGCGGGAGCCTCATGCGATCCTGAATCACCCCGGCACGCGCAGGCTTATCGACTTCAGCCAGCCGCTGGCCGTGCTGCTCGTGGCTGTGCTGCATTTCATCAGCGACAGCGATGATCCATACGCGATTGCCGCGACGATCTGCGATGCCCTCCCGCCCGGCAGCTACCTGGTGATATCCCACGCGACCGGCGGCATCAGCGGCGGGTCCGCCGCCAGGGTGGCGGAACACTATAAGAAGAACGTGGCACCAGGGACGACGCTACGCAGCCGGGACGAGATCCTCCGGTTGTTCACCGGGCTGGAGCTCGTCGAACCAGGCCTTGTCCAGGTGCCGTACTGGCGGCCTGATGAGCCTGAGCCCGCGGGTGCCGGCAAGGTGTGGTTTCTGGGTGCAGTCGGGCGTAAGCCGGGGAAGGCTGGCGCGTGACTGGGCCGATGCGCGGCACCTGGCCAGCGACCCGGCGGCCGGTGAGCCGTCGTGCTGTCTCTACGCTGGCAGCGCAGTCACCGACCGTAACCGGAGCGTGTCTGCCGCGGTGGCCGGTGAGCAGGACCGTAACCGAATCCAGTGAACTACTTCAACCCGAATCGGGTAGGCGAGTGACAACTACGGTCCGAGGTTTGAGCGTCGAGGACCCCGCGCAGGCCGGCGCCCTGCGCGCAGCAATGGTGCGTGAACTCCGCGAACAGGGCGCGATCAGGTCAGAGCCGGTAGCCGCCGCTCTCGCTACGGTGCCCAGGCACTTGTTCGCGCCGGGAGAGCCGCTAGAGGCGGCTTATGCGCCGCAGGGCATCGTGATGGCCAAGCGCGGCCCGGAGGGGCTGGCGCTCAGCGTGATGTCGGCGGCTCACCTGCAGGCGGTGATGCTGGAGCAGGCCGGGATCGAGCCCGGCATGCGGGTCCTGGAGGTCGGGTCCGGCGGCTACAACGCGGCCCTGATCCAGGAGATCACCGGCGAGAGCGGGCAAGTCACCACGGTTGACATCGACGCGGACATCACCGATCGCGCTCGCGGGTGCCTGGCCGCGGCCGGGTATGACGGGGTGAACGTGGTGCTGGCTGATGCCGAGGGCGGCGTGCCTGAGGGGGCGCCGTACGACCGGATCATCGTCACCGCCGCCGCGTGGGACATCCCGCCCGCCTGGATCTCGCAGCTCACGGAGCGGGGCAGGCTCATCGTCCCGCTGCGCCTGCGCGGCCTGACCCGGTCCATCGCATTCGACCGGGACGGGGACGGGCTGGTCAGCTGCGACTACTGCCTGGCGAGGTTCGTGCCGGTGCAGGGCGACGGCGCTTACGAGGAGCGCAAGGTCATGCTGCGGGACGGGATCGCGGTCCAGACCGACGACCCGGACGTGCGGCTGGATGCCGGGGCGCTGGGCGAGGCGCTTGACTCGCCGGGCCTGGAATGCTGGTCCGGGGCGGCATGGGACCTGCCGGACGAGCTGGAGCTGTTCCTCACGGCCAGCCTCCCGCATGTCGCCCGCCTGCACGCGAGCCAGGCTGTTATTGACCAGGGCATCATCGCGCAGTCAGCGCTGATGGGCGTGACCGCCCTGACCGCCGGCGACAGCTTCGCCTACCGCGTGAAGCGGCCGGATGAATCCACTGGCGGCTACGAGAGCGGCGTCATCGCCCACGGGCCGCAGGCCGGATCGCTCGCCGGACAGTACACGGACGTGCTGCGGCGGTGGGCGCGCGATTACTGCCGTCGCGGCGCGGCGCTTTTCCGGTACCTGCCCGGGGACGCCGCCCCGGTCCCGCTGCCCCGTGGCGCGATAGCCAAGCGGCACGGCGTCGTCACGATCTCCTGGCACTAGGCCGCCGGGGCCAGCGACCATCTCGCGACGGCCGGCCGATGAGCACCCGGGGAACCCGCACCGCCACCTGACTACCAAGGAGGAACCTGTGCCCACGCAACTGAATGAACCGGCCGGGCTGGAGGACACCGGCTGGGACCTGGACGTGACGATCGTCGAGTCTGGCCCGGCGGCGGACCAGCTCATCCGCATGACCGATGACGGCTGCAACTCGACGTGCGGTACTGCGTGCACTAGCTGCTGACAGCAGTTCCTGCCCGCGCCGGAGCGAGATAAGACCGCGGTGCCCGGCCGGAACCCGGTAACCGGATCGGCCGGGCACCGCCTTCGCGTTGGGGTGACACGTGTACCAGTACCTGGACGCGGCGATGGTGCGGGCACCCGCCTGGCAACCGGGATGCCAGGGCCTGGCGTGGCCTGACCTCACCGGCCCGGATGCCGGACCCGCGTCATGGCGGGCATGGCTTGTCCGGGTATGGCAGGTAGCTGCTTTCTCCTGCGCCGTGGAGGCCGCCAGCCCGGACCTGGCGCGCCGGGTCAGCCAGATCCTCGCCGGGCGGGACGTGCCCGAGCCTGCCGTGCGCCGCGCGCTCCTGTCCACGCTGAAGTACCTGCTGCGAGCTTCCAGCCGGGCGACTCCGTTCGGCTTGTTCGCAGGCGCTGCCACAGCCCGCATCGGCAGCGCAGCCGCGCTGCGCGCGGGCACCGGGCACCGCGCGGTCGCCAGGGCCGACGCGGCATGGGTCACGGGCGCCATCGAGCGCTTGGAGGCGGACGCGGGATCGCGGCCCCACCTGACCGTGATGGCCAGCAACCTCGCGGCCGAGCGTCACGGGCACCTGGTGATCGAGCACCGTTCGCGGGGCGCGGCCGGTGGCGCACCGGAACGCGTGCAGATACGCGCGACCCGCCCGGTGCTGGCTGCCCTTGAGGTTGCGCGCTGCCCGATCCGGGTGGCAGACCTGGCCGGGAGGCTCGCGGCCCGCTTTCCCGCAGTATCCCAGGACGTGATCGGCACTCTCATCGCCGGGCTGATGGAGCAGCGTTTCCTGATCACGAGCCTGCGCTCCCCGATGACGGCAGATGACCCGCTTGCCGCCTTGCTGACCGAACTGGATACCGTGCCGTTGCCCGACGACGCCGAGGCATCCGGGTTGCGGGCTCGCTTGCGCGCGATCAGGGCAGGGCTTGCACGGCATGACGCAGCACCCGGCCGGGCTGCTGCCCGTGACGAGCGGGCACGGGTTTGCGCCTTGATGACGGGCCTGCGCCCCGCCGGTAAACCCGCGCTCGCGATCGACCTGCGGCTGGACTGGGACCTGGTGATCCCCCGGACGGTCGCGGCCGAGGCCGCGTCGGCGGCAAGCGTCCTGGCCCGCCTGGCCAGGCGCCCCGCCCTCAACTCCGGGTGGACCGCCTGGCATCGCCGCTTCCTGGAGCGCTACGGCCCGGGAGCCGTGGTGCCCGTCCTGGATGCCGTCGATGCCGGTACCGGGCTCGGCTACCCAGCCGGCTACCTAGGCTCCCCGCACGCCGTACCGGCAGGCCCGCTGACCGATCGTGACAAGGCCCTGCTCACGCTCGCGCAGACGGCCGCGCTGCGCGGTAGCCGCGAGATGGTCCTCGATGACGCAATGATCGGGAAACTGGCCGTCACCGGCCCGGGGGACCCTGTACAACCGAGCACCGAGCTGACCGTGCGCATCCACGCTGCCACGGTGGATGACCTGGGGCAGGGACGGTTTACGCTGCACGTCACCGGGGTCTCGCGCGCGGCCGGGGCAACCACCGGGCGGTTCCTCGGCCTGCTCGACGCCGGGGATCACAAGCGCATGTCCGCGCTGTACGCAGCCGTGCCGGGTGTTCACCGCGGCGCGCTGCTCGCGCAGATCTCCGCTGTCCCGCTGTATGCGAACGCGGAGAACGTCGCGCGTGCCCCGCAGGCGGCAGAGCTGGTCATCTCGCTGGGCGAGTACCGCGAGCCGGCTCCAGGCCAGGTCCCCCTTACGGATCTGGCCGTCACCGCTGACGCGCGCCGCCTTCACCTGGTCTCGCTGTCCCGCCGCCGCCCGGTGCACGCGATGCTGCTCAACGCGGTGGACCTGGCCTACCACTCCCATCCGGTGGCGCGGTTCCTGGCCGAGGCGCCGGTGGCGCTCGCCGCTCCCTGCGCCGGGTTCGAGTGGGGAGCTGCATCCGCCCTGCCGTTCCTGCCCGCGCTGCGCTACGGCCGCACCATCGTGTCCCCCGCCCGCTGGATGCTCACGACCGCTGATCTTCCCGGTCTGGGGGCCTGCTGGCAGGAGTGGGACGACGTCCTTGCCTCGTGGCGCGGGCACGTCCGCCTGCCTGAGCGGGTCTACCTGGGCGAGGGCGATCAGTGCGTCCGCCTGGACATGGCCGAGCCGTCCCACCGGGCGCTATTGCGCGCGGACCTGGAGCGCGCCGGCAAGGCCACGTTGCGCGTCGCGCCCGGCCCGCAGGACCTGGGATGGGCCGGCGGGCACGTCCACGAGATCGTCATCCCGATGGCCGTGACCAGCCAGGCCGTTGATCCGGTCCGGTGGCCCGGCGAGGTCACCAGCCGGGGCCGCGGTCACCTGCCCGGCTGCGACGGGCGGCTTTACCTCAAGCTTTACGGTCCCCGCGACCGGCAGGACTTGATCCTCACCCGCCACCTGCCGTCCCTGGCCGGCCAGCTCGGCGACCAGGCCCGGTGGTGGTTCGTGCGCTACAACGACCCCGAGGCGCACCTGCGCCTGCGCCTTGCCCTGCTGCCCGCCGGCATAGGCAACGCTGCCGGGCAGGTCGGCGCGTGGACCCGGGCACTCCAGCAGGCGGGGCTAGTCACGCACGTGAGCTGGGACACCTTCTACCCGGAGACGGCGCGGTTCGGCGGCGCCACGGTGATGAGCACGGCGGAAGAGCTGTTCGCCGCAGACTCAAGGGCGGTCCTGGCGCAACTGGCGGCGTGCGCCGGGAAAAACGGCCTGGACGGGCGGGCCCTGACCAGCGCGAGCCTGGTGGACATCGCCATTGGCCTGATCGCAGACGAGCACGAGGCGATGCGCTGGCTAATCGGGCACACCAGGCCCGGCTCCAGCCCGCCGCCACGTGCCCTCTATGACCAGGCCGTAGCGCTCGCTAACCCGCCAGGCTGTCACACCGCTGACGCACCAGCCGTGGACGCGGACGTCGCCGCCAGCTGGCTCGCGCGCCGCGCCGCGCTGGCGGCCTACCGCAGCGCGCTGGAGCGGGCCGGGACGATCCCCCCGCCGGAACTGCTGCCGGACCTGCTGCACCTGCACCAGGCCCGCATGTCAGGACCGGACCTTGCTGCGGAGCGCGTGAGCCTGCACCTGGCCAGGGCCGCTGCCCTGAGCCGGCTGGCACGAGCGAGGAAGGCATCATGATCATGACCAGCCCCGTGCCCGGCGCGCTGGCCACGGCCGATGAGATCGCCGGCACGCTGGCCGATCCGCGGGCCGCGCGGCCCGGCGGCCCCCCGGATGGCGGGCGGTCCTGGCCGCAGTCCCTGGCCGGGGGCTCGGCCGGCATCGCCCTCCTGCATGTCGAGCGTGCACGCTCCGGCTGCGGAGACTGGGCGGAAGCGCGCACATGGCTGTCACAAGCCGTCGCCGGCGAGGTGACCGCCGCGTCCAACGCGAGCCTGTTCTTCGGCGCCCCGGCGCTCGCCTTCGTCCTGCACATCGCCGCCAGCGCGTCGAACCGGTACCAGCGTGCCCTGGCCACCGTGGACGATGCAACCATCGCCGTCACCCGGACTCGCCTGGCCCAGGCCCACGCGCGCATCGACCGCGGCGAGCAGCCCGAGATGCGCGAGTTCGACCTGATCCGGGGGCTAGCCGGCCTGGGCGCATACCACCTGAGCCGGCACCAGGATCACCCAGTCACCCGCGACGTCCTGGCCTGCCTGGCCCGGCTGACCGACCCGCTCCCCGGCGCGGACGGGCTGCCGCCCTGGTGGACGAGCGTCGCGCCCAACGGCGAGCCAAGCTCGGCCTACCCGTACGGCCACGGGAACTTCGGGGTCTCCCACGGCGTCGGCTCGGTGCTGGCCGTCATGTCGCTGGCACTGCTGCGCGGCCTCACCGTGCCGGGGATGACCGGCGCGGTCGGGCGGATCTGCGCCTGGACCGACCGGTGGCGGCAGCACGACGGGACCGGGCCGTGGTGGCCGGGTTTCCTCACGATCGAGCAGGCCCGTGAGCAGCGCGTGGACCCGGCGCTGCGGCCCCGGCCCTCATGGTGCTACGGCGTTAGCGGCACCGCCCGCGCCCAGCAGCTCGCGGGCATGGCGCTGCGCGACCCGGCGCGGCAGCTGGCCGCCGAGGCCGCGATGATCGCCGCGCTGCGCGACCCGGCGCAGCTGGACCGCCTCCCGGAGACCGGGCTGTGCCACGGAACGGCCGGGATGCTGCACGCCGCGTGGCGGATGGCCGCTGATGCCCGCACTCCCGTGATCAGCGCGGAACTCCCCCGGCTGGCCGCCCGCCTGACCGCCCAACTGCGCAAAGAAGAAAGCGCGCCCAGCCCCGAACTGCTCGACGGCGCGGCGGGAGCGGCGCTCGCACTGCACAGCTTCGGGACTGGCAATGTCCCGGCCCCGTTCTGGGATGGCTTCCTTGCCCTGGCCTGATCATCGCGGAGGCAGCCTGATGGACGATTCACGCCCATGGCACCAGGTCAACGTCGCCTTCCCCGAATGGACACGGGCCGAGCCGACCGTACTGGCCCGCCTCGCCCCGCAGCTTTCCGCAGCCGAGGCGGAAGGAGTGATCGATGCCTGGTTCTTCATCCGCAAGCGTCCCTGCTGGCGGGTACGCTACCTGCCCGCCGTCGGCACCGACGCCGAGGCCCGCATCGAGCAGCACCTCGGCGAGCTGACGACCAGCCAGCATATCGGCGGCTGGACCAGAGCCGTCTACGAACCCGAGGTCCACGCCTTCGGCGGGACCAGGGCCATGACCGCAGCCCACCGCCTCTTCCACCGTGACAGCCGCTGCCTGCTGGCCCACCTCCAAGGCGAGAGCGGGGCGGCACCCGGGCACCGCCGCGAGATATCCGTCATGCTGTGCAGCATCCTGATGCGCGCCGCCGGACAGGACTGGTACGAGCAGGGCGACGTCTGGGCTCGCGTCGCTCGCGTACGCGAACCGCCCGGCGGCCACGACCGGACCGTACCCGGCCCGTTCCAGGCCGCCGTGCGACGGCTGATGACCGTGGACGCGGAAAGCCAGATGCGCGCGGACGCGCCGCTGGCCCACGCCGCCGGGTGGGCGGACGCTTACGCCGCCGCAGGCAGAGAATTGGCCAGCCTCGCCGCCGACGGGCTGCTGCACCGCGGCCTGCGCGACATCCTGGCCCACCACGTGATCTTCGCCTGGAACCGGCTCGGCCTGCCCTACGCGGCCCAGGCCGTCCTCGCGGCCACCGCCAGGACGGTCGTATTCGGACCCGATCCCGCCACACGGCAGGCCACGGAAGGAAGACAGTGGGCAGCGCAGAAGACCGGCTAGTACCCGGCACTACCCTCACGTGGTTTCCGCTGGTAGCCCGCCCCCGCCCGCCCGGCCTGCCCCTTGAGACCAGAATCGCGGAACTCACCAGCCTCGCCGCAAGGCCGGCGGAAGGAACATGTCACGACCGGATGAGCCGGGCGGCGGAAGTACTCAACAAGGCAGCCCTGATCGCCTCCGACTGCGGCATGCCCGGCATGGCCCGCGCCTTGTGCCATCGGCAGCACCACCTGTTCGAACGGGCACGGCCGCTGCCCGCCTGGGCCGCCAAGCTTGCCTTGCAGCCGGTCCTGAACATCCCGCGCCAGCTGATCCGCGAGGGCCGGGGGCAGGACGCCTACACGATGCTGGAAACCCTCTACCGCGCGGCGCGCGAGCGGACCGCCGCCGTGATCGAGGGTCGGCCCGTCGACCTCGCCGCGATCACCTGCGCTCCGGACGACCACAAGACCGTCTGCACCCTGATATGGGCGGCGCTGCTGGCCGACGGCACCCGCGCCCTGGCACTGGCCGGACGCTGGAAAGAGGCCGCCAGTCACGCAGCAGCGCACCGCGGAACCGGACGACGGCTGCTCGACGGCCGCCAGGCCGCCATCCTCGCCCTCATCCAGGATGGCCAAGCCGGCAACGCCGCCGCGACAGTGGAGCAGAGCACGATCGCCGAACCCTGGGAGCACGCCGTCCAGAGCCTGCTGCGCGTCATGTGCCTGCGCGCGGCCGGAACCGGCTCCGGTCAGCACGTCCCCACGATGCTTGCCGCCGCCCGCGCGCTGGCACAAGAACCTGACCGGTCTACTGCGGTCATGCGTACCCGGGCCGGCATGATCGCACTTGACCTCGCCGAAACCAGCGATGACCCGCAGTCGCGCCCCCTGCGTGAAGCGCTGATCGCCACAGCGGCAGGCGACGCCTACGCCGCCCGGGACATGCTCGTCCATCACCAGGTGCGTCAGTACCTGACAACTGCTCAGCGCCGTGGCCTCCATAACCTTGTACGGGCCTGCGGGCTCGGGGCAGGGACGATCCCCGAACGGCTGCACACCCAGATGGTGGCCGCAGTCGAATTCGCAGAAACCACGTTGAGGAGAGAGCTGGAACAGCAAGGATCGAGGCCCTGATCGCAATTCCGACGGCGTTCCCGCAGTGGAAGCCATCGCGGCGGCCGGGAGACGGAATGCCATGCCGGCCTCCGCGGCAGCGCGGGGGCCCTCCTGCTGCCCCCATTGGCCTGGCACGACGTGCCCCCCTTCCTGGCCGGTGCCGCCGTCACGATCGTGCCCTCAGAACGTGAGGCCTTCGGCAACCTCGCCATCGAGTCCTTGTCGGCCGGCACGCCGGTCGTCGCGTACGCGACCGGGAACCTGACCGCGCTTCTAGACCGTACCGGCGGCGGCGTGCTCGTCCCCTCAGCCGCAGGACCCGCCGCACTATGGCAGGCTGCCCGGGATCTGCTCGCTGATCCGGCAAGTTATCGCCAGGCATGCAGGGCCGCGTACTGCCGGTCACGGAACTACCGCCCTGCCGGTATCGCTCACGCGTTCCTGAAAGCGGTGTGGTAGTTCATGACCGGCATTCCACTGCTCCTTGTCGACGGGCACAACCTGCTGTTCCGCTCCTGCTTCGTTCTGTAGCCGCTGACCTGTTGTTGTTCTACTAGGAGAAGTTCCTGCCGCTGCTTGCAGAAGCTCGTCTCTACTGCCGCAGGCCTGCACAAATAGCGACATTAGGCACGTCTGGCTAGCATCAGGCCGCTTCGCCCCTGGAGTCCAGAGTCTCGAAGCCTAGGGGATGGTGGTGAGGTCGAAGATCTCTAGCCACCACTCAGGCGCGGCCATGTACCTATCGAGCATCGAGGGCAGCGGGCGGGTCCCTCCTGGGAAGCGGTAGTTCAGGCCTTCCTCCGGATCGCAGTCGCTGGTATAGGCACCTTGACGACGGTCAGCTGAATCTGTCCAGGCGGCCATGCTGAGCTACCGGTAGCGGATAGCGCGATTACTTCGCGTGATTGCCGTCCGTGGTGAGGCGCGCACGTAGCCGCCGTTTGGCGCCGCCGCTGGCTGTTTGATGATCTCTAGTTGGACCGCGCAGATCTGGTCATTCTGAACCGCGGTCTCCGCCATCGGGCCGGCAGCGTGGCCCCTCCCCAGACGCCCCCGTCCAGGCGGGCAGCGCATGCTTCACCAGGCTGCAGCCTCAGCAGCTACGGCCCCCGAGGCCGTGTTCCAAGGCTCGCTGCATTTGCAAAGGCGCGCGACCAGCCTGGCAGGGGAGTGCCGCCGGTCGTGTCCTTGAGCAGCGGCATCGGCCGCAACCCTGTCCGCCGTTCCTGTCGTGACCAAGACGTACCTCGTCAGCGCGCCTTGAAAGCAAGAAACGCGTAGCCGTACACGTCGAAGGCCCGGGCCTGCTCCTCACCGGCTGTGCCGCCGAAGTTGTCAACCGGCGGCCCGATGGTCACGTTGGTGAAGCCGGAGTCTTCGAGCATTTTCTGCCAGCCCGCACGGGGCAGCCCGCCCGCGATTCAAGCGGCCCACAGGTCGATGTCGCGCAGAGCCTCGGGCGGCACCGGGCGCCCGTTGGCGACGTCGGCGAATTGCAGCGCTCCGCCGGGTCGCAGCACGCGGTGAATCTCGGCGAGCACCGTCCTTTTGTCTGCGCAGAGGTTGATCGCGCCGTTGGAGATGACGACGTCGGCCCACCCGTCTTCGACGGGCAGGGCTTCGGCCAGGCCGTCGCGGAACTCAACGTGTGTCAGTCCGAGCGCGGCGGCGCTGGCCCGGGACTTCGCGACCATCTCGGGTGTCATGTCGATGCCGACCACGCGGCCCTGGTCACCAACCTGCCCGGCTGCGACGAAGGCATCGAACCCGGCGCCCGAGCCGACGTCCACGACTTTCTCGCCGCGCTTGAGGTGGCGCAGCGAGAAGGGGTTGCTCACCCCGGCGAAGGACTCCACTGCGTGGTCGGGAAGCGCATCGACGACGGAGCTCGGGTAGCCGAGCCGCTGCGCGAGCGTGCGGCCGGTGCAGAAGTCGAAACTGCGGTCCGGGTCGGCCGCGACGTCGCGGTACTTGTCGCGGATCTCGCGGCGCAGGGCCTCTTGATCAACAGTCTTGTCGTCCATTGGTCTCTACCCCTCAATCTGGTCGCCGGGCGACCGCCAGCACTCGCCTGGGATAGGGGTGAATCTGGACCGTGAGCATCGCTTCGGCGAACGCGCCGGCGGCGGCGCGCTCGCCCATCTCCGCGGTGAGCGTGTCGCTCGCGTCGGCGATGGCGCCGAACGCCGCGTTAACCCGCTCACGCCATCCCGGCGTTTCCTCGTACGCCTCGACGTCGAAGCCGGCCGCTTCGAGCAACGGGAGGTAGTCGGGGATCGGATCAGCGCCGAGCACCGGCACACCCGCCACCTTCGCGGGATCTACCTCGAACGCGATGATCGACACCCGGCCGCCAGGCCGCAGGATGCGGAAGAACTCGGCGAGCGCCGCGCGCTTGTCGGGTGCGTACTGGAAAGCGTCGACACTCATCGCCGCGTCGACCGCGCCGTCGGGAAGGTTCGTATGCTCGAAGGTGCCCTGGCAGAAACGGGAGCGGCCGGCCAGGCCAGCGGCACGCGCTCGTGTCCGGGCGGCCGAGAGCCCCGCGGCGGATGGATCGGCTCCGATCAGGGACGCACCGGACTGCCTGGCCATCCACAGGCCCGGGCCGCCCGCGCCGCACGCGAGATCGGCGAGCGCGTCGCCGGGCCCGAGCCGGAGCAACTCGCGCATGCGCTGCGCCTCGGCGACCGTCAGGAAGCCGAGATGCGCGAACTCCTCGGGGAAGTCCCCGCCGTATGCGTTCGTCCGCCACAAGCGACTGAAGGTCTCGCCCCGCGGCAGCGCGTCGTAGATGGCGTCGTACCCGTCGAGGACTACCTGGAAGACCCCGGTGCCGGTGACGTCGCCGACCACGGAAGCGGCCGTCTCGGTGCTCTGGTGGTCGTCCGGCGAGCTCATGCGCTTTTCCGTATCGTCGGTTCGCTGATCGATGCCGCGAGCGCGCGCCGTGCCCGGTGCAGACGGCTCTTCGCCGCACCAACGCTGATGCCCAGGCGCCGCGCAGTCCGTTCAGCCGGCAGGCCCAGCAAGTCCACGAGCACGACGACGTCGCGTTGCGCGGCCGGCAGCGCC
>OBLT010001480.1_pt1 | contig 14988 bp, 8 predicted proteins | sample 1518721 | NCBI WGS metagenome assembly OBLT01 (sample SAMEA3539307, study PRJEB22396) | soil metagenome | biome: tundra; feature: field; material: soil | place: USA | collected 2010-05 | depth 0.15 m | reverse complement strand
GTGGGTCATGACCGACCAGGAGAACAATCTGGGCGGTTGCGTGAATCCGGATGGATCCAAGCTCTGCACAACCTTGCCGAACATCGACTGGCGATTTGTGACCGCGATGGCCAAAGGCGAACCGCACCACTGGACATCCATGGGCGGCGACGCGCAGCGAGGTGCGTTGAAAGTGATGTTCGACGGACCGCGCGTCAGCGGCACCTATGACCCGATGCGCAAGCAGGGAGCCATCCTGCTGGGCAACGGCGGCGACAACAGCAACGGCTCGCAGGGAACTTTCTATGAAGGCGCGATGACCGCCGCGGGTACCTTCCCGACCGATGCCACCGACCAGCTGGTGCAGGCCAACGTCGTGGCTGCCAGGTACGCCGTGCAGCGGTTGAGTTTGGCGCCGGCGTCGGCAACGGCCACTCCGCCAGGCCTGCAGACGTTCTCGCCCGGCTCCTCGCAGGACACGACATTAACGTTCACGAATACCACGGACAGGCCTGCGGTGCGCGTCAGGCTGAGCCTTAGCTTGCCGAACAAGCAGTGGGTTGCAGTGGTTGCGGGCAGTACTGAAACTTCGAAGACATTTGCCAATCCGGTGGCGCCGGGTGCGAGCGTGAGCGCGACGTTTAGGGTAACGTCGGGGCCGGCGGCCTTCAACGGCGACCTGGTGGGAAATGCCGTTTGGGTTAACGAGGCCGCTGGCAAACTGCAATCCGAGACCATCGCCGAGAAGGTGCGGAGCGTCAGCCCGGTCAAGATCAATGAGTTCCGCATCAGCTCGGGCGCTGCTGCCAACTCGACGGACTCGTTCATCGAACTTCACAATGCCGGTGAAACTGACGTCGACCTTTCCAACTGGACCCTGACCGAGCACCCGGCCCAGCAAGCCATCTTCTCGACGATCAAGATCCCGGCCGGGACTAGGCTTGTAGCTCACGGCTTCTATCTGCTTGGCCTCTCCAACTCCGGGCTGGCGATCCCAGCGCGCGCGGGTGATACCACAATCCATGTCAGAAGCACGACCGGCATCTCCGCCGGCGATACGGTCAGCATCGGTACCGGCTCCAACATGGAGACTCGCAAGATCTTGAAGCTGGGAACGGCGGCCAGCAACCATACGACACTCTGGCAACCCCTTCCGGAGGGGCCGGTGATCACCATTCCCGCCGGCTCGACAAACGTGCCTGTCGCGAGCACCGCAGGATTCGTAGTCGGCGAGAAGATCGCCCTCGGCTATGGCGCCACTTACCCTGCCGTCGCTAGAGACCGGGAGCAGTACGAGTTGGCCACGGTCACCGCCGTCAGCAAGCCGGGCACGCAAGCCTACTTGGCTGCGGATGCGCCCGCCGGAACCGCTAACATTCGGGTAACCTCGGTCTCCGACATCTCGGTCGGCGACAAGATCAGGCTGGACATCGACAGTGTCGGCCATGGCGTCGAAACCGCGACTGTGACACGCGTAGGCACCAGGGCGAACCAAACCAATCTAACGGCGGCTGCGAGCGCTGGCGCGACCTCGATCAAGGTCCGCCGCGCGGAGGGCTTTGCTGCCGGCGACAAGATCGCTGTCGGCACCCCCGCAAACAAGGAGTTTGTGGCCGTCACCGCAGTCAGCAGCGGAGGGCCGAACGGCGTCGCTATTGACTTTTCGCCGGCCCTCGCCCATGCGCACATTCGCGACGAGGGGGTGGTATATCCGGGCACCGGCCTCGACTTGGCCGCTCCGCTCAGGTTCAACCACGCGGCAAACCTTCCCTTCAGCGATCACGGTACGGGGATCAGCTTCCAGCCGGCGACGGCCTTTGCCCATTCCAGCAACGAGCCTGTCCTGGCGCTCGGAACGGGCATCACGCTCGATAGCCCACTGGCTAAAAGTTACGAAGTGAACTCGGTGGTTCGCGACGCCGCCGTTACGACCGCCGGCTACCAGGGAACGCCGGAGCCCAACCAGTGGTTCGGGGGCCCCGAACTCACCACCAACGCTCCCTTATTTGGCCGTGTGATCTCTGTCAGGGAGGGCAGCATGGTGCTGCGCGACGCTGCCGGCCTGGTCGTCGACAGCCTCAACTACGGCGGCCTTGTCGATCCATGGGCCGCAGCGGGGTACCAGGCCGCCTCTGGGTTGGACCAGAGTGGCTGCTACGCGCCATCGCCCGGTCCAGCCGCAGGCTTCGGTCCAGCCTCTCTGGCAGCCATCAATAAGAGCGCTGGCCGCTTTCCCGATGGAGCTGACACCGGGAGCAACTGCGCCGATTTTCTGACCCAGGCCGCTACAACTCTGCTGGTCGCTTCGCCCGCCGGAGCGAACAATATCAAAGTCGCCAGCGTGGCAGGCTTTGGCGATGGCCAGACGATCACGATCGATACCGGCGCCAACCCGGAGACCGCCGTCATCGCGACGGTAGGCACCTCCGGAGCCACCACGGTGCGGACCACCACCGACGCGAGCGCATCCGTGATCACTGTCGCCAGCGTGACGGGATTCAGCGAAGGTCAGACAATTACCATCGATACCGGCGCGAACTCCGAGACGGCGGATGTCGCCGTCGTAACCAGGTGGGACGCCACAATCACCGTTGCCGCGCCGCTCACTCATGCACACGCGGCCGGTGTGCAGGTCTCTGGAACCGGCATCACATTCACCACCGCATTGGCTCATGCGCATGCAAGCGGAGCGCAGGTCACCGACAACGGCCCCACGCCCGGCGCACCTAACCAGTATCAGAGGAGAACTCATTGACGGTACTTCTAGACACAGAATGGAGCAGGGTCAAGTCGATTAGCCCCGGGAAACGCCCTAGCTTCTGGGACCCGGGTCGCGCCTGAATGTCGTCAAACCGTCAGTACTCATCATTCAATAACGTATAGGTAAACAAGCACGTTGAAAAACAGATGCGCTCAACGGGACCGCAATGGACGGGCAGCGCGGCCTCGGCTGCCGCTCTACTGGGGAAAGCCGATGGCGGTTCCTGGGCTCTTTGGGAGACGATTGCGGCAGGGCAGACGCATTTCCGGCGTTCTTCGAGTTTTGCCGATCACGTTGAGCGATCGTTTTCGACGAACACAGGCGCGCAATGAAGTTCGCTTCAGGCCGAAGCAACATGATCGACCCACTCATTCGGCTTGTGAGTGCCCAGCTTAAGATGGATGGTCACCTGCTTTCCATTGGGTAGGTGAAGGTCGCAGTTGGCTGTCTCCGGTTTAAGCGGCGCAATCAGCACACCTGCGGACGCGGTGATGTCTTCGATGCCGTAGCGGGCAATCAAAGTGATGTCCTGCTTTCTGAACGAGGTCACCGTCAACTCTACGGTTCTGGTCTCCATGTTCCATGCTAATTTGTCGATCCGTGCAAAGGTTTTGGCCAGCATTCCGTTGATCGAACCCTTGACGAGCGTCTCCGGAAGAGCAGGAAGCACCTCGATCACGCCGGGGCGCGAGTACAGCAGCATTTCCATCATGATGGTGGGAATTCCGCCCTGCGCATCCGGCATGGGAAAGGCCCAGGGGTCGTGAGAACACCGGAGCGTCGTGGCGACGTAGCCCTGTTCAATCAGTTGTCGCAGTTCGGTGTCGACCATGTAGCAGTCTTTGAGCCGCGCACCAACCAACGCACGATGGCAGCGGCCATGCGCGGCCAGCCTCTCCGGCACTCGCCTCCGGTCGGCCATCATCGCAGCCAGAGCCAGCTTCGGCGTGCGATCCGGATCGAACTCGTCTCCCGGCCAGGCCCCGTAGAGATGTGAGACATGCCGATGGCTGTAGCGCTCCTGCAGCGTGGGCCATGCCCATTCCTTCAAGGTACTGTCCGGTTCCATCAGGTACGGAGGCATCTTGGCCAGCATGGCCTTCCATTTCGGAATGCTGTCGGCGTTGCTGCCCAGTAGTTCGCAAGCGTCAATTAGGTTCGTCAGAACTTCCCGGCAAACCGTGATGTCCATGGTCGCATTGATCGCTATCATGGCCCCTGGGCCAGTGTTTGCTGGATTATTCTCCGGCGAGAAGGACGGCGCGAAGATGTAATTCCCATCCTCGCCCGTGACTGTCAGAAAATCCTCGTAAAACAGCGCCAGTTCCTTATATGCCGGCACGATGCGGTTGCGCAGAAAATCCACATCCCCTGTCGTCAGATAGTGATCCCAGAACGGACGGACGCACCAGCCTCCGGCGGAAAGCCAATAGGGATGAGGCCAGATTTCTCCGGTCGACTCGGCCCAGGAGTAATGAAACGAGACGCCGACGCCTTGTTGCGGGCAAAGGGAATAATGAGTGCCGCGCATCCCGAAAATATTCTTTGCATTGACCCGGAAGTCCGGCGCCAGGCTCTCCATCCAATTGAAGTAGGCATCCATGCCTTCGCGCAGATCAGCCTGCACTCCGGGCGCAATCTGCAGGTTGATGTTTGCGTTCGTCTCCGCCGCCATCGTTGGATATTTGCCGCTGGTGTACATGAACCAGTAGCGTCCCATCTCGAAGATCTTCTCCAGCAGCGCGGGCGAGTAGTCCCGCCGCGATCTCTGATCGGCCAGCAGTTCTTCTGAGGACATTCCGTATTGAGAGGCACCGCCGAAGTCCACAGTGACCCGGTGCATAGCTTCCGAATGGACTTTGCGGTGACGTTCCAGGATTGCTGGGTAATCCGGGCTTAACTGCTCTACAGCCTGCCGCAGCTCTTCGACCTTGTCCTCGCTGTAGTCGGCGAACCATTCGATGCGCGTGAGAAGCATTACGGACGCCGCGTTCTCAACAACCAGTGTGTCTCCATCCATCCGAGCCGAGCCGCCGTCGCGAACCACACGCACAACCCCAGCGTAGCCGCTGTTATCCGCGGTGGGATCCAAAACACACTTGTAAATGAGCCGTTCTTCGTTGAAGTCCTGCTTAACGACGCTCTCCCCCATGTTTCCCCCGAACAATCCTCCCGGGCGCCTTCCCCGCGAGTATTTCTGCATTGCGATTCGGGCATTTACCTGTTGTCCGTTCGGGGCAGTCAGCAATTGGACAACAACATCGTCGGGCCGGGAAGTGAAGGCGTGACGAACCCAATCGCCATGTTCATCGCTCCAATGCACCGTCACTTCGCCGCTCTCGAAGTTCACCGTGCGCAGATAATTTGTGACCGACGCGGTTTTCGGAAAATCCAGGCGCATCAGGAATGCCGGGATTGTGGGGTGCGGTCCTGTGTTCTGCTTGATGGGGCCCTTGTTCATCTCCTTGAACGCCAGTTCAATCGCATCCTGATATTTCCCGTCCAACACCATTTGCCGCACTTGCGGAAATACGTTCGCAGCCTTGGGAGCCTCAAAGGGCCTTTTCCACGGCACCAGAAGGCTTTCGTGGTGGAAGAGAATCTGCTCTGAGTACGGATCGCACGCCACCTCGATGTACATGTGTCCATTTCCGGAGGTAAGCCCCTCGCTCACCGTCGTGCCGGGAATCCTGCTGCAGAAGCCTTGACGAGGAACAATTCCGCGCCGCAGGCGATCCGAAAGCGGCATCGGCAAGACCTTCACTTCGGGCGACAGGTACGATGCCGCAAAATCCGGCATCTTGGGAAGATTCTTGTCGCTCTCGGAGCGGCGAAGATACTCTGGAGAACGAATCTCCTCAGGCACATGCGCTGTCTGTCGAGAAGTCTTGTTTGACGCGGTGGAATCGGCTTCGCCCGCTAGGAGCGGCTTGAGCAATTCGGGAGAACTGGCTAGTCCAGCGGCGAGCGCGCCTTTGGTCAGGAAATCTCTGCGCTTCATGCTTGCCTCACTCCATTTACTATCCAACAATACATTCAGAATTTGCTCTCCGTGACTGTGTATTTTTGCAGGCCATCAGCCGCTTTTAGGGCAATCCGGCGCGATTATTGTTCATTCTCCACCTCCCCCATGAGTGGCGGATACGATTTGAAATGAGACCAAGTTAGGGTGTTTATTGATGTTCTGGGTTGAACCTTACTAGTTAGTAACTGTATTTATATCAACCAGTTACTGTCTTAAATCAGTCGCACATGACGAAGAATCCGGGTGTGCTCTTTTACGGGTCAGATCATGGAATGGCTTGGTTACGTCAAGTGACACGGAGGTTTCTGGATCAAGCCGATCTGACCGGATTGATGCCTCCCCTCGGTAAATCCTGCCGCATGCAGACTTGACCAGACTCATCGCGAAGCTGGCTTAGTTCTCCCCGGGTCGTTCAATGAGAGGTGCCTTGAATGGCTTAAGCAAGCGAGTAGTGCAGTCCTGAGCAGATCGTTAGTCTGCTTCGGCAGATTGAAGTGACTGTAGCCAAAGGCAAGACAACGCCCGCAGCACGCCGGAAAGCCGGCGTTGCCGATCTGGAGCGCTACTGCTGGCAAGCGAATTTGCCTGGCGGGGGAGAGCCGGGAATACTCAGCCACTTGTGCAATGATTGTTCCGGCAGGCGCGCAAACCAACTGCATGCAGACAAATCGATGGATGTTCGACGGAGCCGTGAGGGGCGCAAGTCTGCCTGCGATTTATATACAGTTCGCAGGCGATGAGCTCTGCGATCTCAATCGAATTCGAAGGAGGCAATCGTGCAACGGAACGGTAAGTCAACGCATTTGTTTGGCGGAATTCTCGCTGCAGCTTTGTTCGTATGCAGCACGTCGTTCGCTCAGCCGGGGCCCACGCCCGTTGTGAAGCTGGCTTCGCCTGAGGCGCATCCAGACAATACCGTGACCTTCCGTTTCTCTGCGCCCCAGGCCACCGAGGTCACTCTCAACGGAAGCTGGGAGGGCGCACGCAAAATCAAGATGACAAAAGACGACGCTGGAATATGGACAGTGACTGTAGGTCCGCTTGCCTCACAGTTATGGGGCTTCTGGTACATGGTGGATGGCGTCAAGGCGCTGGATCCGAACGATTGAGAGACTCAGCGCGACGGAGCGCGAATCGACAACCTTCTGCTGATAACGGGGCCGGCCGACGAACTATGGACATTCAAGGATGTGCCGCATGGGACGGTCGAGCAGGTCTGGTATCCATCGCTCACGCTCAACCAGGACCAGCGCAGGATGTACGTGTATCTGCCTCCGGATTACTTGAAGAACAAGATCGGGCGGTATCCGGTGCTGTATCTGCTGCACGGCGGCGGCGGGGATGAAGACGCCTGGACGGCGATGGGACGGGCCCCGACCATCATGGATAACCTGATTGCCGCGGGCAAAGCCGTGCCGATGATTGTGGTGATGCCGAATGGAAACGCAAAGCAGACTGTCTCTCAGGGCTTTGGATTGGGCCCCACTCCAGCGCCGCAGCAGGTGAATGCGCCAGCTCCGCCCCCGATGCAGGCGGCGGGTGCGGCTCCAGGCGGAATGCCCGCGGGCTTCAAGCCTCCTCCTGCGATGCCATATGAGGGATCGTTTCCCCAGAGCTTAGTTAAAGACATCATTCCGTTTGTGGAAGCCAATTACCGCGTAATCCCGGATCAGGAGCACCGGGCCATCGCCGGTCTCTCCATGGGAGCCGGACACACGGTAATGGCAACCAACAACAACCCCGGGGTGTTCGGGTAAATTGGCGTCTTCAGCGGCGGAATCCGCAACATGGATGACACGACGGAGAAGCAGCTTCAGGCTCTGAACAAAAGTGGGGTGAAACTTTACTGGACTGGCGCCGGAAGCGCCGACATGGCTCGCAACGGCACCGTCACGCTCCATGACGAACTCGTCAAGCTGGGGTTCAAACTTCCTACACAGAGATCCCAGGCGTCCATTATTGGTTCCTCTGGCGGCCGTTCCTTGGCGATTTCGCGTCGCAGCTCTTTCGATAACGCTGGGGGCCGTTCTGCGACGGCCCCGGCCAATTCGACCTTGCTGGAAGCGCCAAATTACCGTCTGATTCAGTGCGACAATTTGCCGCTGTGGATCGTCCTTATGAAATAGTGAATGGCGGAAAACTTCGCGTCGGACTACGAGATTCCTGAAGCTGACTCTCGCCTCAGGAGAATCCGTCGTCTTTGCATTGCACAGAGTTCGGAAATCCTGCAAAGGGCCTACTATGAACACGCTCCAAAAAGTTGTCATGATGGGAATCGGCGTTCCTACTTTATTGGGAGTTGCCGCTTTTTCGGCCGCGCAAGCTCCTGCGCCTCCTGCTGTCGCGTCTCCCGGGGCCGCTGCGCCCGGAAACGCCTGGCCGCCTGCCGGAGGACCCAACTATAACCCACCAAAGAAGGATGGTCCGCGTACCACCGCACCGTACTTCACGCCGGCCACATCGCGTCCCAAGGCTCCGGACACCGACGGCTTCCTGCAGCGCTGGTTGCTTCTCGAGCCGATCAGCAAGCCGAACCGAACCAATACGGTTTTTACCGGAACTTACGTCCGGAGTACGTTCGGTACCGAGTACTTTCCCGATCAGTTCACCGTCGTTCCGCACAACGGCGACAAGGTGACGGTTGGCGGTCAGGAACTCGCGTGGCATGCACTGGACTCCGCAAACTTCGACGTCAAACTTTTTCGCTTTGCCTATGGCCTGAACAAGCCGACTTACGGGGTGATTTTCTGGGCCGTTACTGTGGTCAACAGCCCGCATGAAATGAGGAACGTTCGCCTCGCCGTCGGCTCCAACTCGGCGTCGATGTGGTGGCTCAACGGCAACGAAGCTGTCGCCCTGTTCGACGATCGGCGCATGGTGATGGATGATGCCGTTTCCAAACGGATCACCCTCAATAAGGGCCGGAACGTCCTTCGCGGCGCCGTCATCAACGGCCCCGGCTTGAGCGATTTCTGCGTTCGTTTTGTCGACGAGAACGGCGACGCAATTAAAGGCATCACCTCAAGCATTGAATAACGGGGGAGTGAATGAGCGATCCCGTTTCCGGTCTCAATCGCCTTGGTCTTCATCATTCATCGATCTCGGAGCCTCTATGAAAATCAATTCTGTGGCCGCGGCATGTATCGCCGTGATCTCTCTTTGTGGTTCTGGCCGGTTGTCGGCTCAGCTCAATGGCGAACCCTACATTCACGATCCCTCGACGGTGATTCAATCCGATGGCAAGTACTACACCTTCGGCACCGGCAGTGGCGGCTTGATCTCCGACGACGGCTACACCTGGCACAACGGGGCTGTGCGAACCGGCGGCGGCGTGGCGCCTGACGTCATCAAGATCGGCGATCGCTATTACGTGGCCTATGCGGTAGGCGGCGGCGGGATGTCCGGAGGGCACGCCAGCAACGTTAAGGTCATGTGGACAAAGACCCTCGATCCCAAATCTCCCGACTTCGGGTATCACGACGTAGGCGTCGTAGCCTCCAGCGACGGTGTCGAGGACTGCGACGCCATCGATCCAGCGTTTTTATACGCGAAGGGTCATCTATGGCTGAGCTACGGAACCTACTTCGGCTTTATCCGCGTCGTCGAACTCGATCCGAAGACCGGCAAACGCATCCCGGGCAACAAGCCGGTCAACGTCGCCATTGACATGGAAGCTACCGACATGATGTATCGCGATGGCTGGTACTACCTGCTGGGCACGCACGGCACCTGCTGCGACGGCGCCAACTCCAGCTACAACATTCGCGTGGGCCGCTCCAAAGAGGTGACCGGTCCCTACGTCGATAACATGGACGTCCCGTTGCTCAAGGGCGGCGGCAAGCTGGTCGTGGCCGGCCGCGGGCGTGTCTTCGGGCCCGGCCACTTCGGGCTGCTCGACCTCGGCGACGGTGTGCAGAAGTCTTCGATGCACTATGAAGCCGACATGGACCGGAGCGGACGCAGCGTGCTCGACATTCGTCCTCTGCTCTGGAAAGACGGATGGCCCGTCGGCGGCGACAACTTTCAGCCGGGCACATACGAGATCGAGTCCGAACGGAGCGGGGGTGCGCTGGAGCTGGCTGTGGACTTTGTGCGCCTGGATACCGGCAGGCGGCGTTTCGGCGGCTTCGGCCCGCCAACCGGCCCCGTTACCCCGCTTCCGGATCAGACGCTGGCCCAGGATTCAGCGGTCTGGCCTGCCGGCAACATAGCCGTCGACCTCGGCGACTACATGATCCGGCCCCGTCAGAAGTGGACGATCGCCGCGGTGCCTGACCACGGAGGCTATCCGGGGTCACCCTATTTCAAGATCACAATTGCCGGCACTGATCGCGCGTTGGCGGCAACCGCCGACGGTGAGCTTGTTGCGGTTCCGGCGTTTACCGGTGGTCCCGAACAACTTTGGCGTATCGACCAGTTGACCGATGGGACGTACCGCATCATGCCCAAGTCGATGCCCAATTCCAAGGACCCCGTGGCCCTGACCGCGGTGGGAGCCAGCACACCGACACTGGCCAAGTTCAACCCCAAGGGCGATAAAGCGCGCTGGGACTTCAAGAAGCCGTGAATCCTTCGACGGTCTTGGAGGAGGTTACACGATGTCGAGATTCCGCATTTCATTTCTACGCCTGATTTCGGTGCTCCTTGCCGCGGCGTCGCTTGCCGGCGGGCAGTCCGGTATCCAGGAGAAGAGGCCGGTCTTCGGCGGAGCGTGCAGGTTATGTCCCTGGGGGGCGATGGCCGAAGTGGTGCAAGCCGCGATGAAGCCCTACGGCTACGATGTGCAGATTTGCTATAACTGCAATGCCGCCGACGCTCCGCGGATCGTCAGCGAAGCGAGAACGCCGCCTCCGTATAAGCCGGATCCTGCTGTGCCTGCGATTCTGGCGCCGAGGAATGTGCCGGGACTGGGTGCCGTAGACTTCGGCGCAGTCGCAATCCAGTTCTTGCGAAACGCGTACTGTGGGACGGGCATGTACGCGGGAGAGAAGCCCAGGACGAATCTGCGCCTGATTGCCAGTATCCAGGAACCAAGTTATGTTCTGGTTGCAGCCAAAGCGGAGACCGGTATTCGAGACCTGTCGGACATACGGCAGAAACGCTGGCCGGTCCGTATCCTGATTGCCGGGATCGGCGGCGATTCAACGGCCATCCTGGCTCACTATGGCCTCTCGAAACAAATCATTGAGGCCGCAGGCGGCCACGTCGGCAATTCGCCCGAAGACAGGGAGAACTTCGACGTTGCGATCGGTGGAGGCGGCGGAATGACGACTGCTCCTGAATGGAGAATCTGGACCGAGATCAGCCAGAAGTTCGATCTCAACTTCATCGAGCTGCCTGACGATCTGCTGGCGAAACTGGCCAAGGATGGCGAGCAGGAACGCGGCATCATCCCCGCCGGGCTTTATCGCGGGATCGATCGACCGATCCCGACCGTAGTGCGCACGGGTACGGCGATCTATGGCCGGGCCGATATGCCCGACGACTTCGCCTATACCGTGGCCAAAGCAATGGACGAACAGCAGCAACTCCTGCAATGGAGACATCTGAACTTCTCTTACAATGTTCACACGGTGTGGAATGGGTACGAGGTTCCGCTGCATCCGGGGGCGGCTCGTTACTACAGAGAAAAGGGCTACATGAAGCCCTAACGCCTGTTTCCGCAGTGCTCGGCGCCATTCTTCGACCTGCGATCGTGGGCCTGCGTCACAAACAACGAATGGAGGAACTAAGTCGATGGCGGTCGCAATCGCAGCAACGGTTCTGAGTGCAAGCTCTACTCAGTTTTCTTCGCAGTGAAAGTTCCCGATGCGCTCATCGGATCTACATTCACGGTTCCGCTGATTACGCCTTGATTGGAAACCGTTTTTGTGTAAGTCATGCTCAAAGGAGCGCCGTTACACTCGCCTCCATGCTTGAAGGTCACTTTTCAACCATCGATTGTCCCAGTCACGTAGTGAGGCTCGCCCTGGCCCTTGCAGGAGCCGCTTAGCGACTTATCCTGCACGGTTAGGTTGCAGGTTTCATTGAGCGGATAGCCTTGAATATCGCCGCTGATCGTCCAGGTCCCGGTGGTGATGGTTTGACCGCCGGATGACGAAGCAGGGGCGGGCGCAACCTCGGGTTTATGCAGTGCTAACCAGAAAGATCGAAATCATCCAGAAGAAACACAAGTCTCTTTCGCCAGCCGCCTCTCAAATGGTTGAAATACTCAAAAAGGTCACCAATAACTCGGCCTGACAGGCTTTTCGATGAATCGATGATTTCGATCATTGACAGTGAAGAATTGAACTATGTGACCATTGTTCAGGTCCAGTAGGATGGGCAAGGTTTCGCTTTGGGCGCTTGATTGCATTTGCGTTCTGGATTGCTGTAGAGAGGGTTTACCACGCCCGCCCGAAGTTCGAGCGTTTTTGCGGAAAAGAGGGAATTGGACGATGAGATCGTTCTTGCTTGCCGTCGCAATCGTGGCAGTACCGTGGATGAGCCTAGCCGCGAACACCACAGTGTCAGTTGAGCAGGGCCAGTTGCAGGGCACAAAGGAGGAAGGTCTCACTGTTTTCAGAGGCGTTCCTTTTGCGACTCCTCCGGTGGGAGAACTGCGCTGGCGTCCTCCGCAACCCGTCGCGAAGTGGGAGGGTCTTCGCCCCGCGGACAAATTCGCGCCGCAATGTGTGCAGAGCATCCAGGCGCCGGCGATGAGCGAGGATTGTCTCTATCTGAATGTCTGGACTCCTGCGAAGTCTCCTTCCGCTCGCGTTCCGGTGCTGGTATGGATCTTCGGCGGCGGCTTCAACGTCGGAGCCACCTCGGTTCCGACTTACAGCGGCGAACAACTGGCGCGGAAGGGAGTTGTGCTGGTCAGCATTTCCTACCGTCTGGGGGCGCTCGGATTTTTGGCGCATCCGGGGCTGAGCGCGGAGTCACCCCAGCACGTTTCCGGGAACTACGGTCTGCTCGATATGATCGCGGCTCTTCAGTGGATCAAGAAGAACATTGCCGCATTCGGCGGCGATCCCAATAAGGTCACCATCTTTGGCGAGTCGGCCGGGGGAATCGCGGTCAGCCAGTTGTGTGCCTCGCCGCTGGCGAAGGGGCTGTTCGAAGGGGCGATGTCAGAGAGCGGCGGCTCCTTCGGTCCGCCGCGTTCCGCCGGCCAGCCCGGCGAAAACATGCGGTCGCTTGCCGATGCGGAGCGCAGCGGTGTGGAATTTGCCAGAACGCTGGGCGCGGCATCTGTTGCCGACCTGCGAAAGGTCCCCGCGGAAAAGGTGCTGGGCGCCACGCGAGGCCTGGCATGGCCCATTATTGACGGCTGGGTGATTCCAACGGATCAGTACACGCTCTACGACTCGAAGCGGTTCAACGATGTGCCGGTGCTGATTGGATATAACTCGGATGAAGGCGCGAGCTTTTCACGTGACCACACGCCAAAAGAATACATCGATGGTGTGCTCAGGCGTTACGGGCCTTACGCGGACAGGCTGCTGAAAGCCTATCCCGCGGGCGAAGCAGGCAGCGTGCCTAAGACTGCCCGCGACCTGAGCCGCGATGCAGCGTTCGGCTGGCATACGTGGGTTTGGGCGCGGTTGCAGTCGAGTCTGGGCAAGTCAAAGGTCTTCTACTACTACTTCGATCAGCACCCGGACTATCCGGCTGATTCGCCGCAGGCCGGGCATGGATCGCCGCACGGCATGGAAGTTGAGTATGTCTTCAAGCATGTGACCGGCGGTCCGTCGGGAAAGCCGAGCGCAACCGACTTGACGATCTCCGACGCTATGGCAACGTATTGGACCATCTTTGCCAAGTATGGAGATCCGAACGGCGAAGGATTGCCGAAGTGGCCGGCCTTCAGCGAACAGCACCCCGAGTTAATGTACTTTGCCGGAACGCCGCACACCGGGCCCGTTCCCAACGAGGAGGGGCTCAAGGCGCTGGATGGCTACTTTGCCTGGCGCCGTTCCCCGAACGGAGTGCGCGCTTCGGCGGTTGAGGACGCAAAGCCCGCTACGACGAATGTGATTGGCGCGCAATATCCGCGGGTCCTATCCGATCACAGTGTGGCGTTTCAGTTCAAGGCGCCAGATGCTAAGTCAGTCGACGTGGACATTACCGGCAAGAAGTTTGCCATGTCACTGGGCAATGGTGGCTTGTGGAGCGTAACAACACCTCCGCTCGTCGAGGGCTTTCACTACTACGCGCTCGATGTGAATGGGGTGCGCATGAACGATCCAGGCAGCCATACATTCTTCGGCACAGGAGTGGACGCGAGCGGTATCGAGGTGCCCGAGGACGATGTAGACTACTACCTGGCAAACGATGTGCCTCACGGCGATGTGCGCATCCGTATTTACCACTCGAAGATTACGGGACTATGGCGGCGGTGCTTTGTATACACGCCGCCGGACTACGACTCCAACATGAGCGCGCGTTACCCGGTCCTGTATCTCCAGCACGGCATGGGAGAAGATGAGACAGGATGGGTATTTCAGGGCCACGCCAACCTCATCCTGGATGATCTGATCGCGGCGAGCAAGGCTGTGCCCATGATCATTGTGATGGACAATGGCTATGCATCCGCACCAGCCGGGCCGTTTGGGCCGGCGCCGGGCCCAGGCGCAGGATTCAGCACGTTCGAAGACGTCATGATCAAAGAAGTCATTCCGATGATCGACTCAACGTTCCGCACGATTCCGGATCGCGATCACAGGGCGATGGCCGGCCTCTCGATGGGAGCCAACCAGGCGCTTCATCTGGCGACGGATCATCTGGAGACATTCGCATACATGGCCGGATTCAGTGGCACGATGAATGGCTTGAGCACCGATGCTCTGGATCCCGCGACGGCGTTTAGTGGGACATTTAAAGATGGGGCGGCATTCAACGCGAAGGTGAAGCTGCTCTGGCTCGGGATGGGAACGAAGGAGCCCAATCCATTTCCGGGAGCGATTGGCGCTTTTCGCGCAATGCTCGACACCCAAGGCATCAAGTATGTCTATTTCTCTTCGCCTGGAACTGCTCACGAGTGGCTCACGTGGAGGCGCGACCTGAACGACTTCGCACCCAGGTTATTCAAGTAGCAGTTCTTTGGGCCACTTTTCCGCACTTTAAGCGTGCGCAAACGATCCTCTTGATATGCCAACTAAGACTTGTGCCTCGCCAAAATATCGACAGGCTTTCGAATCAGGTATATAGACTGGATATCAAATTTGGTCTTTTCACG
>OBLT010001478.1_pt1 | contig 14998 bp, 11 predicted proteins | sample 1518721 | NCBI WGS metagenome assembly OBLT01 (sample SAMEA3539307, study PRJEB22396) | soil metagenome | biome: tundra; feature: field; material: soil | place: USA | collected 2010-05 | depth 0.15 m | reverse complement strand
GATCCTCCCCGAAGACCAGGAAGTACTCCGTGTCGATTTCGGTGATGATGGTGCCATTGGTGAGCTGATAGGGCTGCGCGTTGCGCGCCAGGTCGCGGTCCATCAGCTTGTCGAACTCTGAACAACAAGTCATTTTGGTCCTTGGCGGCGCGGGCATTTCCGCCGGCGCCGGTGTCTGGTCAAGAAAAAACCCACAGGCCAGGATGCCTGTGCCACTTCACTGGATCGTGCTGGCGCCTTCGACGCCCATGTCGCTCGGGATCACGTTCCGGTTGATGTGGCGGTCGAGGTTGATCACGTAGGTCTCCGGCGCTTCGATGAGCACGGGCGAATGGGTCGCGCAGACAATGCGGAAATGCTTCTGATCCACCAGTTCCATCAGCATTTTCAGGATGCGGCGTTGATTGGACACCGACAGCGCCATTTCCGGCTCGTCCAGCAGCAGAATCGTTCCGTCCGGCAGCTTGGGGAAGCTCTCGCGGAAGAGCGAGAGCATCACCTGGCCGTGGCTCGCGATCTGGAGGAATTCCAGCATCTCCGGCTGATCCTGGAACAACTGGAGCTGGTTGCGGGGGTTGTGCTGCTCCGCGTCGAACAGAAAGCTTGACCCGATCTGGACTTCTCCGGGCTCCAGCCGCCAAACGTAGCCTTCCACCTGGTCGCCGCGCAGGGCGTAATAGATGGAGTGCAGCAGCGTCGATTTCCCCGAACCGTTCTCCCCTTGCAACATGACCAGGGGATGGGAAAGATCCACGATCATGGGCATGTGGAAGTTCAGCGTGGTGAAGATCGGGTGGGCCAGAATCTTCAGGTACATAGGAGATCAGGATAGCAGGAGCGGAGGAGAGAAGCGGGAATCCGTTCGCTCGTGATATTATGAAGATTCCAATCATATCTGAGGTATCGTGGCTAGAATCACCCGAAAAGAGCTAAAGACCGACAAGTTCGCCCTTGAAGTCGGACACACAGTAACGTTTTTCGAAGATCACCAGAAGGAACTCCTCCGCTATGGCGCTGGCGGGGTCGTGGTTATCCTGTTGATCATTGGCGGCGTGTGGTATTCGCGGCACCAGCATGCGGTGCGCGAGGAAGCGCTGGCCAAGGCTATCCAAGTCCAGGAATCCCCCGTGGGGCAGCCTACCCCCGGCCAAAACCAGAATTTTCCCACCCAGGAAGCCAAGGATGAAGTGGCGCTGAAGGTCTTCGGCGACCTGGAGAGCAAGTACTCCGGCAGCGAGGAAGGCGAGATCGCCCAGTACTACCTGGGCGCCATCAAGGCCGACCAGGGCAAACTGGCCGAGGCCGAAAAGAACTTCAAGGATGTCGCCGACAAGGGTGATGCCAAGTATGCCTCTTTGGCCAAATTCGCGCTGGCGCAGATTTATTTCGCGGACGGCCGAGGCGATCAGGGAGAGACCATTCTGCGTTATCTGATAGCGCATCCCACCATCTACATTTCGAAGGACCAGGCGACCATCTCCTTGGCGCGTTTCCTGGGCCCGAAGAAGCCTGCCGAAGCACGTAAGCTGCTGGAGCCCCTTCGATCGATTCCTGGTGCGGTGGGGCAAACCGCCCTTCAGGTGTACGGCGAACTGCCGCCCCAGTAGGCCGCCCGGTCCTTGCATGCTGGCGTGCCTGCGGTTTCGGGTGGAACACAGCCGGGGGCGGTCCTATCCGGAACCCGATCACCCGTATCGCAACGCGTTTCAACGGGATCGCGACCGGGTAGTCCACTCGCGCGCGTTTCGGAGGCTGGAAGCCAAGACCCAGGTCTTTGCACCGGGACTCTCCGACCACTTCCGCAACCGTCTTACTCACACCATCGAAGTGGCGCAGATTGCCCGCACCGTGGCCAAGGTGTTGGGCCTGGATGAGGACCTGACCGAAGCTCTGGCTTTGGCGCACGACATCGGGCATCCGCCCTTCGCCCATGCGGGCGAGGAGGAATTGAACCGGCAGATGGAGCGCTTCAACGACCGGTTCGAGCACAACCTGCACGCGCTCCGGATCGTGGAGAGCTTTGAACAGCGGTACGCCCGGTTTCCCGGATTGAACCTGACATTTGAGGTTCGCGAGGGGATTGTCAAACATTCCCGCGACTTCGGACCCTGGGAGCGCCAGGAAGTGGAGCCCTATCTGCCCGGCCTCCGGCCTCCTCTGGAAGCCCAGTTGATCGACCTTGCCGATGAAGTGGCGTACAACACGGCAGACCTCGACGACGCCTTTTCGGCCGGCATGCTGAGCGCGGAAGACGTCGCCCTCTCGATCCCGCTCTACCGCGCGATTCACGAAGCTGTCGAGACCCAGTATCCGGGAGCGACCAGCCGGGAGCGCTTCTACGAAGCCCTTCGCCAATTGATCGATGCGCTGGTTTCAGGCTTGATTGAAGGCACCGTGAAGCAGGCCCGGGAAGCATCCGTCGGCAATGTCGACGAAGTGCGGGCGGTTCCCGGGCGGCTGGCGGCGTTTACTCCGGAAGCGGCGGAGGCCAGCCGCCTCCTCAAGGGTTTTCTGTACGCCAAGGTGTATGCCTCGGAGGCTCTGGGGGTGCACCGCCAACGGTCCATGGCCATGATCGCGGAACTCTTCCAGTTTTTCCTGGACTATCCAGACCGGCTTCCACAATCGTATCGGGAGCAGACACTGGCCGAGCCCGCCCATCGGGTGGTGTGCGACTACATCGCGGGCATGACCGACGTTTTTTTCCGCCGCACCTACGAGCAGACGATCGGGCCCATCGCGCTAGAGACTGTCCATTTGCGCAGTCACCCATCCCAATAACGGACACTGAAGCCTGCGTTTGCGGATTTCGCCGAGCGCAGCCAGCTTCTAGACTGTCACGCAGACCTGCCCGGCATATTGGGCGGCCATTTCGGAGAGCGGGATGGGCTGATAATCGCCGGCGTGACCGGCCTGTCCGAACTGCACCATGCGCTGGGCGACCACCTTCTTCATGGCGTCGCGAGCGGGCTTCATGTAGCTGCGCGGGTCGAACTCCTCGGGTTTTTCCATGAAGACCTTGCGGATGGCGCCGGTGATGGCCAGGCGGTTGTCGGTATCGACGTTGATCTTGCGGACGCCGTTCCGGATGCCGAGCTGGATCTCTTCCACCGGCACGCCCCAGGTGGGTTTCAGCTTGCCGCCGTACTGGTTGATGATGTCCTGCAGTTCCTTCGGCACGCTGGAGGAGCCGTGCATCACCAGGTGGACGTTGGGCAGGCGCTTATGGATCTCGATCAGGACCTGCATTTTGAGGGTCTCGCCGGTAGGCTTCGAAGAGAACTTGTAGGCGCCGTGGCTGGTGCCAATGGCGATCGCCAGAGCATCCAGGCCCGTGAGTTTTACGAATTCCTCCGCCTGTGCCGGATCGGTCAGGTGGCTCAGGCCGTCGAGTCCGGTGCCGTGACCATCTTCAATACCGCCCAGACAGCCGATCTCGCCTTCTACGGTGATTCCCTTGGCATGCGCCATCTCGACAACCTGGCGGGTCGCATCCACGTTGTACTCGAAGCTGGAGGGAGTCTTTCCATCCGGCATCAGCGAACCGTCCATCATGACGCTGGTGAAGCCCATTTGGATGGCGCTCTTGCAGGTCTCGACGCTGTTGCCATGGTCGAGGTGCAGTACCGTGGGAATCTCGGGGTAGAGTTCCGTGGCGGCCAGCATCAGGTGATAGAGGAACCGGTCCTGCGAATAGGCGCGCGCGCCGCGGCTGGCCTGAATGATGACCGGCGACCGGGTTTCGCGGGCCGCCTCCATGATCGCCTGAATCTGTTCCATATTGTTGACGTTGAACGCGCCAACACCGTAACCGCCCTTGGCCGCTTCATCGAGTAGCTGGCGCATCGAGACTAATGGCATAGATGACTTCTCCTTAAGACTTATGTTGAATAATACCCCAAACTCTTTAACTTTGACGGTAACACGATTGCGGTGAGGCGGCAAATGCTGCGGTCCCCAGGAGTTACCACATCGTAGTGGGTCTGGCAAGACATTTTTGGATCAATTCGTTTTCATCCAAACACTGCGGAGCGCGTCACGCAGAATAGATGGCCGCCACTTCGTAGTCCAGGACTTTCGGAATCGTAAACTCCAGGGAGCCGCCGGCCACGCGGAACGGCACGTTGGCTTCGGCCCGCAACAGTTCCACGCGGGTGACGCGCCGCCCCGCTGGGAGATTCATTCCGACCTTCTGCGCACCAATGGGATAGAACTCCCGGATCCAACCTCGGTGCATGTTGGGATTCGTATAGTTCAGGACGTGGACCGCGAAGCCGGCTTCGGTCTCCCACGCGAAAGTCTCGATGACGCCGTCGCCCACAACGGTGACCGGCGGGTTCCGGCCCGAAACCCAGCGGATGGCGTTCTGTAGCAGGTGGCTGAGATCGGTATGGCCGGACCGCCACATGGTGCGCTCGATATCGCCGGGGAACCAGGCGAGACGGCTCTTGCCTTTTTCCCGCAGGACCACCGCCGGCTCGTTGGTGCGCGGCTCCGGAGGATACGCCAACTCGGGAGGGTAGGCCACGAAGCCCGGCACCACGGTGAGCACCGGGCTATCCACCGGCGCGACGGGGAGGCGGTATTCGGCGCCGGGGAGCCAGTGAGTATTGGTGAAGCCGGCCAGAATCTCGTGCTGCTTCTCGATGCGGGCATAGAACGCATTGCCGTTGGTGCCTTTGACCTCGCCGGCTTTCTGGATGCCGAAGACGTCAGCCAGTCCGAACTCCGCGCGGCGCTGGTTGCGCTCGGTGTACATGCTGGTTTCAAACGTGGCCAACAGGGAACCGCCGGAAGCCACGTACGCGCCCAATTGCCGGCACTGCTCGTCGCTGAGCAAAGCGGTGTTGGGCAGCAGCAAAGCCGAGTACTTCTTCAAGTCCTCCGGCGCCAGGCTGTCTTCGTGAACGAAATCGAAAAGGAAGCGGCCTTCAAGCAAAGCGTAGTACATACCGTCCATGTACTGAGCCATGGCCACACCGCGGGGCGGCGTGTAGAAGAGATGCGTGCGCTGGCCCATCACCACCCCGAGGTTGCAGATGGAGCGCTTGTTGACGAAGTGCCGATCGTGTTTGGAGGTCCAGTTGAAATACTGGCGACCGGGCTCCAGCCAGCGGCGGTCCTCACCCATTCCGGTCTCGCCACCGATGAAATGATGGTACGGCACCATGCCGCTCGCCACCGTCTCGTCGAGCCACATCCGCTCTTCCTCGGGCGACTTGTAGGCATTGCGCCATTTGATGCCGCCAGTGGACCATGCTCCGGTTACGTTGGTGCTCATCTTGCCCTTCTGCACGGCGTTGCACACGCGGCCTTGCAGGGCGCATCCCCAGATGGGCGTATCGTCTCCTCCGCGGCCCTGGTTGTCGCACTGGAACCACTCGCAGAGTTCCCCCAGTCGCTTGAGATGGGGAGTGGCGCGAATGCCGCCGCCGAGGTTCGCGAAATAGAAGTTGGAGGGCTTCTTCTCTTTGGCGATGGAATCGTACAGCTTCCAAAGATAGATGGTGCGCTCGTTGAACTGGTCCCAGTAGTCCGGAGTCCCCGGGCGCGCCAGGCGGCGGCATTGCTCGCACGTGCAGACGGGGACGTTTCCCAAGGGCGGCCAGGCGTTGGTGAAGAGGCCGTCCACATCGTAGAGCGAGTTGACCTCCCGCATGATCGCCGGAATGTAGTCGGTCATGTAGGGGGAGAACATGCACGTCCGGAAGAGCCGCGGGTCTTCCGTGTGATGGACCACGTTGCCCTGCTGGTCCCGCTGGAACCATTCCGGGTGCGCCTCGACGGCATCTTCCCAATTCAGGTCGGGACTCATGCGGGCGATGACGTGGATGCCGCGCTTCTTGGCGGCGGCGCAGCAATCCCCGAAGAAATCCCGGTCGCCCAAGAACTTGCCTTTGCGGTGGAACGGTACCTTGGTCTGGTAAAAGGCCAGGATGCCGGTGACGCTGACCAATACGGCATCCACCTTCAGACTCGCCCAGTAATCCGCCCATTCCTCTACGTTCAGCGCGACCGGGTCGTGCTCGGTCATGTTCAATTGCCCGACACGGCGGATCTTGCGTTGCCAGGGGACTTCGGAAGCCGGGACGTCAGCGGCCTGGGATTCGGCGGTGGTGCCCACCAACGATGCTCCGGCTGCCATGCCGGCTTTCAGCAGAGTGCGTCTCTCGATCATGGTCAGGCCTCGTTCGTTCTCCAGCGGCCAATGCCGCTCGCTCGCAGGTGGCGGTTGACTATCCGCACGGGTAGTATATTTCCGCAGCCGCGCACAAACGTGAGAGCCTCTCGTGCTGCGTCAAGCATGTGTTGGACCCGGATACGGTCACTTTCGCTCATATTGCACGAGCGCTTCGGCTTCAACCTGGTTCCGAAAGTATCGGCTCAGCTCCTGGGGTGTGCGGAGGTCCGCCTTACGGCCAATCAGTTCGCTCAGTTCGCGTTCCATCCGCGCAAGATCCAGATATGTAGTCGTTCTGTCGGCGTCCAACTCGATCAACAAATCAACGTCGCTGCCGTCATGGAACCGGTTCGTGAGGGCCGACCCGAACAGCGACAGCTTGCGAATTCCGTTCCGGACACAGAACTCCTCAATCGCTTGCTTTGGAACCTGGATCTGCACCGCTGGCATGCTTACGACTCCGCTCTTCAGTATGGCACGCGGAGGCAGCGTTCACGCCGAAGGTACGGTACGCCGGTCAGGCCTCCACCTGGCTGCGGCGTTCCAGCGCAGACGGCGGCCTTGCTGCAATGCCAAATCGGTACCTGTTACTGACGGCCCGGAACGGTTGCCGGCAACTACGAGGGGAGTGTGTGCCCGAGACTGAGGAAGTGCGGCCTTAGGGCCAGCGCAAGAATAACCAGTCCAGCGTGCCTCTTCCGGCCGTGCTCGGCGCCCTCATGGGCGGGCGTATCGTCCAGCGGCTTTCTGAACAGAGCGCCTGCACCCAGGCTTTCGATCCCAGCTTTCGAAAGCCATGCCACTCCGTTAGGGTAGTAAAGGAGGGATTTCATGAACCCATTGGATGGCAAGACTGCGCTGATCACGGGCGCCAAAGGCGGCCTTGGCAGTTTCGTAACGGAAGCTTTCCTGGCGGCGGGCGCAAGGGTTGTCGGCGTTTCGAGGTCCATTCGGGACAGCGACTTTTCCCATCCCCTGTTCGCGGCCATGCCCGCCGAACTCTCCGGCGGAGAGGCCGCGCGCAAACTGGTGGACAGCGTCGTGGCCCGCTTTCAGAGGATCGACGCACTCATACACGTGATGGGCGGATTCGCCGGAGGTGTGAGGGTTGACGAGACGGATGACGCAACGCTCGACCGCATGCTGGACCAGAACTACCGTTCGGCCTTCTTTCTGGCGCGCGCCGTGATTCCGCAGATGCGCAGGCAGAATGACGGCCGGATTCTCGCAGTTGCCAGCAGACAGGCCGTGGAGCCTATGGCCATGGTGGGAGCGTATAGCGCATCGAAGGCAGCGCTGGTTTCATTGATCCACACGATCGCCCTGGAGAACCGGGAGCACCGCATTTCCGCGAACACGATTCTGCCCGGCACCATGGACACTCCCGCCAATCGCGCGGCCATGCCGAAGGAAGACTTCGCGCGGTGGGTGCGGCCGGGAGACGTGGCCGCCCTCCTGGTGCATCTGGCTTCCGACCCAGGCTCCGGGGTCACGGGTGCGGCAATTGGCGTCTACGGCAGACAGGTTTGAGGGCGCTTTTGCGCGTCGACAGGTTCCCGATTGAAATCCTTGCCTCTCCGCGACCCGTTCCGCATGCTAAGCTGGAGAAGGTCTTAACTGCATCACGTCTTTTGAATCCGCTGGAAGGGCTTCCGATCTGCTCGTCATCTCGGCTGTACCATCCTCAATCAATACGTAGTGGTGAGATCGCGAGAAGGAGCAAAGATGAAAGAAACAGGCACAGTAAAGTGGTTTAACGCCGCCAAAGGATTTGGTTTTATCCAGCGTGAGAATGGCGAAGATGTATTCGTCCATTTTTCCGCCATCGCGGCCAGCGGTTATCGCTCTCTGGATGAGGGCGCCCGCGTCTCATTTGTAGTGAAGAAAGGCCCCAAGGGTCTGCAGGCCGAAGACGTCAACTTGGCCTAGGTCTCATTCGCGAGCTTAGAAGAATGCGCGCTGCGCGTGGGGCAGGTCTCCGACCTGCCCAGCCAATATCAATCCCCGCACCAAAAGATATCGCCTCCCACGTCCCGGCGCCACGCGGTTGGCGGCCGAAAGCGTCTGACTCACACTGGGCGGGAGCCGTCCGCGAGTCGCTTGCCGATCCCGCATAACCCCGGCCCAACCGATGTTCTCGTCTCGTTTTCATTGGGACTTTCGACCCAACCGCCTCACCCAAACCCTCGAGGCCCGCAGGCGAGCGGGTGCACGGATATTGGACCTCACCGAATCCAACCCCACACGGGCCGGTTTCGCCTACCCGCATGAGATGGTGCGCGCGTTCGAAGACCCTCGAATGCTGCTCTATGAGCCCGCTCCGGCAGGCCTGAGCGAGGCGCGCCAGGCGGTGGCGTCGTACTACGCCTCGCGGGGACACCGTGTGGACACCGCCCGCATCTTACTCACTGCCAGCACCAGCGAGGCCTACGCGTACCTCTTCAAACTGCTGTGCGATCCGGGCGCCCAGGTGTTGGTGCCTCGGCCTTCCTATCCGCTGTTCGAGTTTCTGGCGAACATGGAATCGGTCGAGGTCCGTCAATACTCCCTCTCCTACCATGGCGAATGGGCCATCGATCTGGATTCCCTGGCCGCGAACATCACCGAACGTACGCGCGCCGTGGTCTTGGTAAACCCCAACAATCCGACCGGCTCCTACGTGAAACCGCAGGAGTTGGACATCTTAGTACGGCTCGCCGGGGAACGAGGTATCGCGCTGGTCTCGGACGAGGTCTTTTCGGACTACCCATTGATCCAGGACGCCCAACGCGTGAATACCTTGGCCGGAGTCGATGGCTGCCTGGCATTTTCCATGAGCGGGCTCTCGAAAGTTGCGGGGTTGCCGCAGATGAAGCTGGGCTGGATTGTGGTGAGCGGGCCGGAGCGTCTACAGGTTGAGGCGCTGGAGAAGCTGGAGTGGATCGCCGACACGTACCTTTCGGTCGGCGCCCCCGTTCAGTACGCGGCTGGACGACTGCTGGAGGCGGGAGCGGTTGTGCAACAGCAGATCCGTCGGCGCACGGCCGGCAACCTGGTAGTCGCCCGCAACGCGCTGGAGGGGTCGGCTGCCAACATTCTCAACGTAGAAGGCGGCTGGTATATCACGGTGCGTGTGCCTCGCATCCGAAGCGAAGAAGAATGGGCACTGGCGCTACTCACAAGCGACGACGTCCTGGTGCAGCCGGGTTTTTTCTTCGACTTCGAATCCGAGGCATTCCTGATCGTAAGCCTCCTCACCAGGCCCGAAGTGTTGGCGGAGGGAATGGCCCGCCTGAGACGCCACGTGGATCTGCCGTAGCGCACAGTAACGCCTGTGAGGCAGGCCCCGAGCTGCCCCAAGGCGGGACCGGGCGAGGGCCGGCGGCGGAGTACCCTCTGGGCCCTCCCGTCCCACGCGCCGCGCCGTGTTATAGAATCGTGCCGAGGCTATCCATGACCAGACAACTCGTCCTCGCACTCCTGTGCACCGGAATCGCCGCCGCGCAGGGAGCCTTCGAGAACCACGCCGACATCGGCGAAACTCCCCTCAAGGGCGCAGTCGAATACAACTCAGCCGGGGGCGAATACCGCATCACGGGCGGCGGCGCCAACGTGTGGGCCTCCGCTGACGCCTTCCAATTCGCCTGGCGGCGGATGTCCGGCGACGTCACCATCACCGCCGACGTGCAGTTCATCGGCAAGGGCGCCGTCGCGCATCGCAAGGCCATGCTGATCGTGCGGCAGAACCTCAATCCCGATTCCCCATACGCCGACGTGGCCCTCCACGGCGACGGCATGACGTCCCTGCAATTCCGCCCATCCGCCGCGGCTGTCACGCAGGAGACGCGCTCCGCCGTCACGGGCCCCGTGCGGATCCGCCTCGAGCGACGCGGGAACGAGTTCACCATCTACGCCGGTAAGCCCGATGAAGAACTGACCCGCACCGGTCCCGCGACCGTGGCGCTCCAGGATCCCGTGTACGTGGGACTCGGCGTCTGCTCGCACGACGCCAACATCCTGGAGACGGCGGTATTTTCCAACGTGAAGATCGACCCGCCGCCGCCCCCGCCCCAGCAACGCCAGCCGCAGACGCGCTACCGCAGTAAGATCTCGATCTACGATTTCGCTACGAAGTCCGTAAAGGTGATCTACACCGCCGACGAGACCTGGGAAGCGCCCAACTGGACGACGGACGGCCGATACCTGCTGGTGAACTCCGGCGGCGCCCTCTACAAGCTAGCGGTGGATGCCGAGGGCGCCAAGCCCGAGAAACTGGACGTTGGCGACGACGTGCGATGCAACAACGATCACGGCTACACCCGCGACGGCCAGACGCTAGCGTTCTCGGCGTCGTCCCGCACCGCGCCCGGGTCGGAGGTCTACATCGTCAGCGCCGATGGCAAGGGCCGCCGGCAAGTGACCAACGTCCCGCCGAGCTACTTCCACGGCTGGTCGCCCGACGGGAAATGGCTGGCGGTGGTCGCGCAGCGCAATAACAACTTCGACCTGTTCCGCATTCCAGTCACAGGCGGCGCCGAGCAGCATCTGACCACTGACCCCGGATACGACGATGGCCCCGATTACTCCCCCGACGGTAAGTGGATCTACTTCAACTCCAATCGGGCCGCAGGCAATTGGGACATCTGGCGTATGCCCGCCGATGGCGCCGGGCCTGGTGACAGCAAGGCAGAACGCGTGACGAGCGATGAGCAGGAAGACTGGTTCCCGCACCCCTCGCCCAACGGCAAGATCCTGTTGTTCCTGACGTTCCCCAAGGGCACGGAAAACCACAACGGCAAGATGGACATCCAACTCCGGATGATCCCGATGCCCGGGAAGAAGGTCGGGAGTGCGAAGCCCGAGACAGTGCTCCAACTCTTCGGCGGCCAAGGCACGATCAACGTGAATTCCTGGTCCCCCGATTCGAAGCGCTTCGCCTTTGTGAGCTACGAGAAGCTCCCGTAGGACAGGCCTCCTGGCCTGTCAAGCCGGCCGAAAGCCGGCCGCCAATTCCGTGCAGATCTGCACGACGGAAAATTGGAAGTAGTTGAAAGGATTGAGTCGAGGAAGAAATCCGTCGTGCAAGTCGCACGACTCTGCCGACTGACAGACCTGTGATACCATCAATCGCCAGCGCCATGGATCTACTCAGTCCGCTCCAGAGACTTCGTCGTCGCCGGCCGTGTCCGTCATGCGGAGGCCATTCCCATGCCTGATGAATTCGCATTTGACGTATTTCTCAGTCATAGCTCGAAGGACAAGGCGGTAGTGCGCGACGTCGCCGAGCGACTGCGGAAGGACGGGCTGCGGGTGTGGTTCGACGAGTGGGTGCTGAAGCCTGGTGATAACCTCCCGAAGAAGATCGACGATGGGCTGGAGCAATCGCGCGTGCTGGTGCTCTGCATGTCGGCGCGAGCGTTCGGCTCCGACTGGGCGCAGTTGGAGTCCTACACATTCCGGTTTCGCGACCCACTGAACAAGGAGCTTCGTTTCATTCCCCTGCGGCTCGACGCGGCCCCCATCAAAGGTTCGCTGGCGCAATTTCTTTACATCAACTGGCTCCCGGAGGAACGCGAGCCGGAGTATGCGAAGCTGCTCGAAGCTTGCCGTCCGCCGGCGAAACCGAAGGCAGCCGAAGCATTGGCCGTGGGCGAGCGGGCTGCAGAGAAGAGCGTCCAGCTCGACTACAACTCGGAGGTCCTGTCCTACGCGTTCAGTCCGGATAGAAGACGCGCTCTCAACTCAAGTGACAAGACGGTGCGCCTGTGGGACGTGGAGACGGGTCGGTGCTTGCGTGTTTTCGAAGGACACACGAAACCGGTCTGGAGCTTGGAGTGGAGTGCGGATCAACGCAGCGTGCTCTCGTGTGGCGCTGACAAGACCGTGCGCCTGTGGTTCGTGGAGACGGGGCGCTGCCGGCGCGTGTTCGAAGGCCACACAGGCTATGTCAGGAGCGTGGGGTGGAGCGATGACCACCGCCGCTTTCTCTCATCCTCCGAAGACACGAGCGTGCGGTTGTGGGACGTAGATGCGGAGCGCTGTCTACGGGTACTCGACGGCCACACGGACGCTGTCTTCAGCGTGGTGTGGAGCCCCAACCAACACTTTGCCCTCTCCGGCTCCTGCGACAATACGGTTCGACTTTGGGACGTGGAGACGGGCCATTGCCTGCGTGTGCTCGAAGGCCACTGGGACGCTGTCTACCACGTGGCATGGAGCGCCGATCAGAGCCGTGCCTTCTCCTGCGGCGCTGACAACACCGTGCGGCTGTGGGACGTGAAGACGGGTCGTTGCTTGCGCGTCCTCAGAGGCCATAGCAAGGAGGTCTGGAGCGTGGCGTGGGCGGCCGATCAACGCCACGCCCTCTCCGGCTCATATGACAATACCGTGCGGTTATGGGATGTAGAAACGGGGCAGTGCCTGTGCGTACTCAACGGCCACCCCTACGGAGTCATAAGCGTGGCGTGGAGCACCGATCAGCGCCGCGCGCTCTCCGGCGATCAGAGGGGCGGCATCCGGGTGTGGGATCTGTCGGAGTTTGTCACCGAGGCGCGAGCACCGGAAGCGCACGTGCCGGCAGTGGCGCCCACGCCCGACCAGATCCAATACACGAACGCCAAGGTTCTCCTCGTCGGCGATAGCGGCGCGGGCAAGACCGGACTTTCCAAGCGGCTTGCCCTCGACGAATGGGAAGCCAGCGACTCCACGGTCGGCGCTTGGGCCACGCATTGGAAGCTGCCAGTGTCCTCGACCGACGGCGTTGAGCGCGAAATCTGGCTCTGGGATTTCGGCGGGCAGGCGGACCAACGGCTCATCCACCAGCTCTACATGGAAGACACGGCGCTGGCGGTCCTGGTCTTCGACGGCCAGAAGGAGGACCTATTCGAGACGCTGGGTCAGTGGGACCGCGACCTCACGCGGGCCTCGCGCAAGCCGTTCATCAAAGTGCTCGCAGCGGGCCGCGTGGATGCCGGCGGGCTGCGCGTCGGCCGGAGCCAACTCGAAGCGTTCGCGAAGGAGCGCGGGTTTGCGTGCTTGCTGGAGACCAGCGCCAAGGCCAACCTCGGGTGTGAGGAACTCAAGGAGGCCATTCTCGCCGGGATTCGCTGGGCCGACATCCCGTGGCGCTCCTCGCCGCTGCTTTTTAAACGGCTCAAGGAGGAAATCATCCGGTTTAAAGACGAGGGTCGGGTGTTGATGCGGTTCAACGAGCTGCGCGACGCATTGCGACTGCGTTTGGCGGGAGGCGATGCGCAATTCAAGGACGAGGAATTGAAAGCGGTGGTGAGCCTGCTGGCCGGCCCCGGCGTGGTGTGGGAGCTGGCGTTCGGCAGTTGGGTATTGCTCCAGCCGGAGCGGATCAACGCGTACGCTCAGGCAGTAATCCAGACGCTGCGCGCCGACGAGGACGAGCGCGGGTGCCTCCCGGAAGAGCGGGTGTTGAAGGGAGACCTGGCATACCAGTCCTCGACGCAGCGCCTGGCGGATGCCGAGGAGGAGCGGTTCGTGTTGCTGGCCATGCATCAGACGCTGGTGGAGCGCGGTCTGTGCCTGCGCGAGCACACGGAAACAGGGCCGATGTTGATTTTCCCCAGCTACTATCGCCGCGAGCGCCCGGAATTGGTGGGGCATCCGGCGGTGCTGGTGAGTTATCGGTTTAACGGTTTCCTCGACGACATCTACGCCACGCTGGTAGTGCGGCTGCATCACACCAATCCGTTCCGCCAAGATCAACTGTGGCGCTACGCCGCGGACTTCAAGACGGTGTTAGGGAAACAACTTGGAGTGAAGCTGACGCGCCGGGCCGAGGGTGCGGGCGAGTTGGAAGTGTATTTCGACCCCGCCATCGCGGTGGAGGAGAAGATCGTCTTCAGCCGGTATGTCCACGAGCATCTGCTGCAAAAGGGGCAGGACATCGTGCGGCTGCGCCACTACGTATGCCCGCACTGCGGTACGCCGGTCGGCAACCTGGAAGTAGCAATGGAGCGGCTGCAGGCGTGGCTGGAAGGGAAGTCTGCAGATTGGGCGGCGGGTACGCGCACCGAGGCTGGACCGGCCAAAAGCGCGATACCAACGATCATTTGTTCGCGATGCGAGAAACGCATGCCATTGTGGGACAAACTCGAGGAGCTCTTCGCCAGCGGCGAGGTGCAGCAGCGGGTGCAGAAGTTGCAGGAGCAATCGGCTCTCGTGCTCGATAACGAGAGCAAGGAGCGCGCGCTAGTGGGCGAGGTGATTTCCACGGCCGCACTCGCCGGGCAGATCAGCCGGGAGTTCAGCGTGAGCGACCACGGCATCGATATGGAGATCGAGTTCAAGGACGACACCGGTGAAGCCACCGGAAAGAAGGTCTATCTCCAGCTCAAGTCGGGTGACTCTTACGACGACAGCCACATCGTGCACTGGATGTCACAGTCGTTCCCCGTGATACTGCTGGCGCGCAATCCGGAGGGCGAGGTTCGATGGATGGAAGTGAGTGACTGGCTCAAACGCGTTAGCGGCAAACGGCAGAAGCGCCTGAAGCAGATGGTCCTGGAGGGCGAACGCTTCGACGTGATGAGCGTGCGGCGTTGGCGGGAGAACGCTCTTCGCTAGTGGCATGTCTCTGAAGTTCGCGAAATGATTCGACGGCACCAAGCCGGCCTCCTGGCCGGCCGGACCCGTTGAAAACGGGTCCGCAGGATGAAATCCAGGATGAAATCCTGCCCCACAAAGCAGCAGAGCCGCAACTAAAAGGTTAGGGGTTGGCAGGCTGAAGCGCCTGCCCCACAAATTGTCGCAGGTCTTGAGCTGTTGTCATGCCTTGGAGCGCGACACTCGTGGGGCAGGATTCCATCC
>OBLT010001477.1_pt1 | contig 15006 bp, 10 predicted proteins | sample 1518721 | NCBI WGS metagenome assembly OBLT01 (sample SAMEA3539307, study PRJEB22396) | soil metagenome | biome: tundra; feature: field; material: soil | place: USA | collected 2010-05 | depth 0.15 m | reverse complement strand
GACGGAGTTTCGCCCGCGGCCAGTGCGGCAGCCAACGGATCTCCGCCGGGCAGCGCCGCAGCCACGGCCAGCGCAGTCGCCGGCCGCTGGCGCGGGTCCGCTGCCAGGCAGCGTTGGATCACGCGCTCCACCGCGGGGTCCACATCCTTCGCCACGGTCGTCAGTCTGGCGGGCGTCGATTGTTGTTGCAGCCGGATCATCTCGGCCAGCGTGCCCGCTTCGAACGGCCGCTTGCCCGCGAACATCTCGTAAAGCACCAGGCCCAGCGCATAAATGTCGCTGCGCGCGGTCACTTCGCTGCCGGCCAGTTGCTCGGGCGCCATGTAGGCCGGGGTGCCCTCGCGCGCCTGGGCTTCGCGCAGCTCGCCGGTGACCGCCGCCAGGCCGAAGTCGGTGATGAAGACCTGGCCTTGGCTGTCGATCATGATGTTGGATGGCTTCAGGTCGCGATGTAGCACGCCTTTGTCGTGCGCGGCGGCGAGGCCGGCGCAAATGCGGCGCGCGAACTCGAGCGCCTTGTCGGCGGGCAGACGTCCGATGCGGCGCAGCAACGAGCCGAGGTCTTCGCCGTCGATGTACTCCATCGAAAGGTATGGCTGTCCGTTGACCTCGCCGAGATCGTAAACGCGGCAGACATTCGGGTGCGAGACCTGGCGCGCGATGCGCACTTCGTTGTGAAAGCGGGCCAGCATGCCGGCGTCCCGCGCCATGGATTCGGGCAGAAACTTGAGCGCCACAGGCTGATCGAGCGTGAGGTCGTTGGCGCGATAGACCTCGCCCATGCCGCCCTTGCCGAGCAGTCCGATAATCTGATAGCGTCCGGTCACCAGCACGCCTGCGGCGAAGCGTCCATCGCTCGCAGAGACTCGCGCGGGAACGGAGGCGGCCCGCGATTCCCTTGCACCCGAGACCGGCGTGGACGCCACAGGCATGACCGCCGTTTCGGAGTTATCCGTCACCGGCTTGCCGCACGCCAGACAGAAGCGGCTGGTATCGGGAATCTCAGAAGCGCAGGATAGACAGCGGGTCATACGCGGTTACTTGCTACTGTAGCATCCGCGGCTGCCGCGCCGGGGCATCACGCCGATGCCAGGGCATTCACTTCGCCTTCCAGCGCGGTGAGCTTTTCCATCACGCTTTCGAAACGCGGCGGATCGCCGAAGATCATCATAGCCATGTCCCGATAGCCTTGCTTGAGGGCGGAAACGCCAGCCCCCGCGGGCGCCAGCTTGAGACTCCCTGGAACCGCGAGATCGTAGCGGGCCCATGCGGCCGGATAGAGAGTCTCTTTGTGTCTCACTACGTCCCGCAGGAGTTGTAGGTCGGCCAACGCCTCGTCTTTGATGGGGGTTTGCGAGAGCATCGCCACGTCATAGTAGTGGCGGGAATATCTTGCCAGGACAGGTTTTCCGGGTCCCCGGTGGTACTGCGCATGCAAGATGGTCGCCTTTTCCCAGAAGGTACGCTTGGCCAGGAGCGCGGTGACCCGCACCTCCGGTTCCACGAAGAGCCTGGGGAATTCCTCCGCTGCGAACGGCCGGATCGAGAACTCGTCCCTCGGAATAAACTCCGCGTGCGTTCCCAGTTCCAGCACGACTTGTGGCGCGATGTATGCGAGACGCGCAGCAATGGACGTTGGGTAGTGAAAGCGGACGACGTGGGGATCGCGATCGTCGATGGCGGTGCTCCAGTTCCCGTCCGTGCCGAGCGCCGCTTGGCAGCGGGTGCGAAATTCACTAATGAAGCCGCTCGCGATGTAGCGCTGGCAATCGCGGAGCATTTCGGCAAGGAGCTTGGTCTGTTTGGTTCGCGACAGGCCCTGCCGGCGCGGATCGCGGAGGCCGGTGAAGCCCAGCGCGGCGTAATCCACCGCCAGATCGATATCCTCGGAAAACCGGTTGATCGCGCGAAATATTTTCGAGAGCGATGTCCCGCCCTTAAACAGAAGCCTGCCGGAGAATGCCTCGATGGAGAAGAGTTGTTTCAGGACCCAGCAAACCCAGAATCCTTCTCCACCACGGCCCCGGAAAGACCCATCCGGTTCGCCGTCTCGCCGAACAGGTCCGCCCGCTGGTCCGCGGCCATGCGGGCAATCCGGTTCACGCGGATTCCCCCGCGATTTTTCTGGCTGTTTCATAAATCCAGTCCACTCCAAACCGGGTGGCTCTCACAAGCTTACGCCGCTCGGCTTCGGACAGGATGCGGCGCAAGCGCGAAATGAGCCTGCGGTTGACTGCGTCCTTGCCGAGATATCGCAGCGCCTGCACAACCAAGCCGGGCGCTCCCCCGCTGCCCGCCAAGGCTTGCGGCCGCGCATGCTTGAAGTGAATGTTTCGTCTTCCGATTTGGATTTTAGTGGCCGGTCCATCCGAGAGGTAGACGATCCTGGCGGGGACCTGCGTGGAGATCCCCAGCAGATTCGCCGCCCAAGCGCCCTCCGGCACGATCTTCCATCGATAACGGCGCGCCAGCGTTCGCGCTGCCTCGTCGATGTCCGGACTGAGTACGCCCCCCAGAGCTTCGTTCCTCTTGGGGACGTCGTATAGACCGCGGCGAATGCGGCGAATCGTGCCGTTCCGCGCGATGCTCGCCAGGGTCATATCCACCATGCCGCGGCTGGCGATATCCAGGAAATCCTTGGCCGTGAACGTTTTTCCGGGAGCAAACCGTTCGATGCGTGTAAGTATCCGTGTTTTGGAGGTTTGCGTGGCGATAGCGGCGCTGGCCATTTAGAAAAAGTATAGCACTGTTTCTAAATCGTGGTGGGACCCTTTGGCTGCCTTACGGCACCGGCGTGCGATCGTACGCCGCGGCCAACCGGCGCCAAATCAGGTGCCAAGGATCGGCATTGGGGCCTTGCGAATCTTTTCAGCAGAACCGCAGGATTCGACTTGTCCAGCTAATTCGTGGACAACTAGAGACTAGCCTGCCATCGCTTATGATCGCCGAGTACCAGTGGCCACCCGCGCGTCATCCCGCCGCACGCTCCGCATGTCACAATAGACTGACCATGGTCGAACCGCTCCGCCCGGGTGTCTCCGCCAAAAAAGCCCGCGTCTGCCTCTTCGATTTCGACGGCACCATCTCGCTCATCCGCTCCGGATGGATGGAGGTGATGGTTCCCATGATGGTCGAAATCCTGCTCGACCTGCACACCGGGGAATCGGAAGCCGAACTGCGCGCCGTGGTCGAGGACTTCATCTGGCGGCTTACGGGCAAGCAGACCATGTACCAGATGATCGCCTTCACCGATGAAATTTCGAAGCGCGGCGGGGCACCCCGCGATCCGCTCGAATACAAGAAGATGTATCTGGACCGCCTGCACGCGCGCATACGCTATCGCCTGGAAGAGTTGCGCCGCCATGAAGTTTCGCCCGACAAGTATCTTGTGCCGGGCGCGCGCGCGTTGCTCGAGGCCCTGCGCGAACGCGGCCTGCGCCTCTATCTCGCCAGTGGCACCGACCAGCCGTACATGCGCGAAGAAGCCGATCTGCTGGACATCGCACGCTACTTCGAAGGCCGCGTCTACGGCGCGCTGGACGACTACCGGAGCTTCTCCAAGAAGATCCTGATCGAGCGTCTGATCGCCGCATCCGAATTCGAAGGCGCGGAATTCCTGGGCTTCGGCGATGGCTACGTGGAGATCGAGAATATCAAGGAGGTGGGCGGCGTGGCGGTGGGCGTGGCCACGGCCGAGCCCGAGTGCCGTACGGTGGACGAATGGAAGCGGCAGCGGCTCGCGGGCGTGGGCGCGGACTTCATCATACCCAACTTTCTGTGCCGCGACGAACTGCTCGCCGCGCTTTTTCCCAATGGCCAGTAAATATCCGCTCTTCGACCGTTCCCGGCTGCAAGTCAAACCTCTCGCCGAGCGCGTCAACGATCTGGACGCCGCGCGCTGGCTGGAACTCGATGAAATCGCCGCGCCGTACGCGCATCCCAACCTGCCCGAACTCGCGGCGCGCATGGCCGCCGCCCGTGCGCGCGGCGCAGCCCGCATCCTCATGATGGGCGCGCACGTGCTGCGCGCGGGTGTGAACCGCCAGATCATCGACCTGGTCGAACGCGGCTTCCTCGATCACATCGCGATGAACGGCGCGGGCGTCATCCACGATTACGAACTGGCGCGCATCGGCGCTACAACCGAGAGCGTGGCGCGCTACATCCGCACCGGCGAGTTCGGCTTGTGGCGCGAGACCGGCGAGCTGAACGATTGGGTGCGCGAAGCCGCGGCCACCGGCCTGGGCCTCGGCGAAAACGCCGGCCGGCGCATTGCGGAGAGCGATTACCCGCACCGCGATCTGAGCGTGCTGGCAGCCGCGTGGCGCTCGACCGTGCCGGTGACCGTGCACGTCGGCATCGGCTACGACATCCTGCACGAACATCCCAATTGCGACGGCGCATCCTTCGGCGCTGCCAGCTACCGCGACTTCCTGATCTTCGCGCGCGCCATCGAGCGCCTGGAAGGCGGCGTGCTGTTGAGCTTCGGCTCGGCCATCATGGCGCCTGAAGTTTATCTGAAAGCGCTGGCCATGGCGCGCAACGTGGCCCACCAGGAAGGCCGCGCCATCCGCAACTTCGCCACCGCCGTCTTCGACCTGGCGCCTATCGAGGGCGATATCCACCACGAGCTTCCCAAGACCGATCCCGGCTACTATTTCCGGCCGCACAAGACTCTGCTGGTCCGCACCGTGGCCGACGGCGGCGCCAGTTTCTATTTCCGCGGCGATCATCGCGCGACGTTCCCGGCGCTGCGCCGCGCCATTCTCGAACACCTATGACCACCGCGGAGATCCTCGCCCAATTCCCGAAGCTTTCCGCGCTGGTGGTGGGCGACATCTGCCTCGACCGGTGGTGCACCTACGCGCCCGAAGCCTCCGAGCCATCGCGCGAAACTGGCATCCCGCGCATCGGCGTGGTGCACACGGAGGTCACGCCGGGTGCAGGCGGCACGGTCGCCAACAATCTCGCCGCGCTGGGCGCCGGCCGGGTCGCGGTGCTGGGCGCCATCGGCCAGGATGGCTTCGGCATGGAGCTTTCGCGGGCGCTGGGCGCGCGCGGCATCTCTGCGGAGCTGTGCGTGCGCACGCCCGCCATGCAGACGTTCACGTATACCAAGGCGATCAACGCGCGCACCGGCGTCGAAGACCAGCCCCGCTTGGATTTCATCAACACCACGCCGCTGCCGCCCGAGGTGGAGCGCCAGATTCTCGACAATCTGCGGATGGCCGTCGAATCGTTCGACGTAATCCTGATTGCCGATCAGGCCGAAACCAGCCAGGGCGGCGTCATCACGCCCGCCGTGCGCGACCTGCTCGCCGAGCTTGCGCCGCAATATCCCGAGCGCATCTTCTTCGCCGATTCACGCGCCCGCATTCACCTGTTCCGCAACGTTATCCTCAAACCAAATCGGCAGGAGGCCGAGAGCGCCTGCCGCGAACTGTTCGGCCGGGTGGATTTTCCGGCTCTGCTGCGCCACGCACAATCTCCGCTGATGTTCGTGACAGACGGCCCCCGCGGCGTGGTCATCGTTGGTGGAGTTGGCAGGCGAAAGCGCCTGCCCCACCGGCCCGTCGCGAACCCCGTGGATATCTGCGGCGCGGGCGACAGCTTCTCGGCGGGCGCGTCGCTGGCGTTGCGCGTGACAGGCTCGCCCGAAGAGGCAGCACGCTTCGGTAACCTGGTGGCTTCCATCACGATCATGAAGAAAGGAACCGGCACGGCATCGCCCGAGGAGGTTCTGGCAGCTCATGCACGAGAAACGAACGCTGGCGATTGATGTCGGCGGCACCAAGTTCTCCATCGCGGCGTTCGATGGCGAGCGCATGGTCCGCCGCGAGTCCCGCCGCACGGATGCCGAAGGCGGCCGCGATTGGATGCTGGATCAGATCTCGACCATCGCGCGCGGCTGGCAGCAGGAAATGCCGGCGGACCGCTGCGGCATCGGCTTCGGCGGCCCGGTAATCTTCACGGAGCAGCGCGTGGCACTTTCCACGCACGTCGGCGGTTGGCGCGACTTCCGGCTCACCGACTGGGTGCGCGACCTGCTCGGCGTGCCGGCCATCATGGATAACGACGCCAACGCCGGCGCGCTGGGCGAGGCCCGCTTCGGCGCCGGGCGTGCCTACTCGCCGCTGTTCTACATGACGCTCTCCACCGGCATCGGCGGCGGCATCTACGACGACGGCCGCATCTGGCGCGGCGCCGATTCCTATGGCGGCGAGATCGGCCATCTGACCATCCGGCCCGACGGTCCCCAGTGCCTCTGCGGCTGGCACGGCTGTTTCGAACGCATGTGCAGCGGCCTGTGGCTGGCCCGGGATTACGGCAAGACGGCGGAGGAACTGATGCGCGATCCCGCTTTCGTCAGCCGCTACGTGGTGGATCTGGCGCTGGGGCTGAAGGCCTGCATCATGCTGCTGAATCCGGCCCGCATCGTGATTGGCGGCGGCATCAGCAAGGCCGGCGGCCGCCTCTTCGATCCGCTGCGCGCCGAACTGCGCCGGCAGATCACGGACTGGTCCGGCGCACGCATCGACGTGGTCCCCGCGGCGCTGGGCGACGATAGCGTCCTGTATGGCGCGCTGGCGCTTGCGCAGGGTGCTGGGTTCTAGGTGCTGGGTGCCGGCAAACCCGCTCACCTCAAGAACGGCAGATAAGCCGGCACCTTCCGCCGATACTCCTCAAACTCTTCGCCGAAGCGCGCCCGCAGCAGGCCCTCCTCCGCGTGAATCCGAATCTCCGTCCCCGCGATATAGAGTGCGATGCTCAGCAGCAATAACGGCCACCGCGCGAAAAGCAGCCCGGTCGCCAGCATCATGATAAACAGCGACGCATACACCGGATGCCGCACGATAGCATAAGGTCCCGTGCGGATCAGTTCATGGTCCGCATACAAACCCGCCAGAATGCGAAGCTGCTTCCCCAGATGCCGCACCGCCAGCCAGCCAAACAAGGCCGCCACCGGCGCGAGCACCATCGACGCAATCGTGCGCGCCAGATCCGGCGCGGGTGTATGCGGCCATCGGAACCAGGCGAAAGATATGCCCGCGGTTTCGAGCGCCAGCCCCCAATTGCCGCTATGCGCCATGACGTTCGATTGGCGCTTCGGTCCGGTAAGCCGCTTGCGCATGAACGGATACAGCCACAGCACCCACATCGCCACCAGTTCGATCGCCGCAAAATCAAACAGGGTCATCGCGCCGCTTCCCCACTCAGCTTGATCGTGCGGCCGGTGCGCGCGGACTCGCGCGCGGCTACCAGAATCTCGGTCACGATGATGTTGTTCTCGAGCGACGACAGTCCGGCGGGCTTCCGCTTCCCGCGCACGATCGCCGTCAGATACGACAGCGAATCGTGTTCTTCGGCCGGCAGCGCCTCCAGCATGCGGGCTTCTTCCTGCCCGCCCGGCAACCGTACGCGCAGCGCGTCGCCGCCGGTCGCGATGGCGTACCCGCGCTCGCCGTAGACCTCGAAATCCTTGCGGTTGAACGGCCAGTTCCACGAGGCTTGAATGATGCCCTGCGCTTTGGGATACTCGATCAGCACCGAGGCTTCATCGTCCACGCGCGCATAGATCCCGGGCTTGATAGTTTGCGCGATGGCCGTCACCGCCACGGGACGCCGATTGTCCATCATCCACGTCATCAGGTTGGCGCCATAGCAGCCGAAATCGAACAGCGCGCCCGCGCCGTTCTTCACCGGATCGGTGAGCCAGCCGAGAAACTCCGGCCCCACGCCGATTTCCTTCGGCCCCTGGTGGCCATCCATCGCGACCATCTTGCGAATATCGCCAGCGGCCTGTTGTTCCTTGACGATGCGCCACATCGCGCTGTGGCTCGGATACCAGGTGGTCTCGTAATTCACTATCACGTGTATGCCGCCGCGATGCGCCGCGCGCTCGATGGCCCGCGCGTCTTCCATGTTCACGGCCAGCGGCTTCTCCATCATCACGTGGATGTGGCGCCGCGCGCACGCCTCCACCACCATGGCATGGTCGAATGTGCTGGTGAACGACGCCACCGCTTCCGGCTTCACGCGATCCAGCATCGCGCCCAGATCTGTGAAGAATACGGACTCCGCCAGTCCGTAGCGCTGCGCATATTGCCGTTGCAGCGCAGTGTCGGGGTCGAAGATGCCGGCGATCTCAATGTCCTGCCGCTTGCCCGCGGCGCGCAGAAAACCGTCCACGTGGCCGTGCACCAGTCCCGCGATCGAAAGACGCAGCGGCTGTTCGCCGGCCGCCAGCAGGGGCAGGAGGGTGCCGGCCAGAGTCAACTTGACAAGGATATGCATTCTGTAGTGAATGATAACGCGTGCGCCACGCCGTGGTCGGAATGCCTTACGGGGTCGTGTACGTCACGGTGACTTCGCAGCCGCCTTTGCCCGCGCACAGGCTGGTGGCGCTACCGTTCACCTTAATGCTGCTGATGTGGCGGCCATCGCCGTGGCCGAACACGCGTTCGTCGGTATTCGCGGTTTTCTGCCACTGGGTAAAGAGAATTTTGGGGGAAAGCTTGACGTGCACGCCCTTATTGGCGGAGACGGATGCGATGGTCACCCATCTGGCGTTGTAGATCACCTGGATCGTCCAGGGCTTCGCCGGGTCGATGCCGCATTTCGGGTCGCCCGCGCAACGGTCGGCGCCCCCTTCGGTGATCTGCAAACCGCTCAGCACCCCCTTGGTGTTCAGGTGCCGCAGCTCGCCGCTGCCGATCTTCCAGTTCTTGGCTGCATCGAGTCCGTCCGCGCGAAGCAGGATGGATCCGCCGTCTTTGACCGTTATGGGGGTGTCGCCGGAGGCCTCGATCCGGGATGGGCTGCCGCACAGCAGCAGAATCGCGAGGGGGAGAGAAGTTGTGAGTGTGAGCTTGATCATGAGATGGTTGTTCCTTTCTACTAGTTGATTGTAGGCGCCCCCGGGTCGACGCGCAGCAGTTCCGCATGCATGCGCCGGATGACCGGGCGGTCCAAGTAAGAGCGAAAATCTTCCGCGGGCCAGGAGGCCTTCAGTTCGCCGAGCGCGGCGGCAGCCTGCGCCGCGACAGCGCCGTCCGGCGCGCCGGATCGCAGCAGCAGCACGCACGCGCGCCAGAGCGACTCCGGTTGCTTGGCCGATTCGAAAAAGGCGCGCGCGCGGCCCGCGTATCCGGCGGCCGCCGCGCGATCGCCGGCTGCCAGCGCCGCTTCCGCCGAGCCCAGCAGCGCCTCCGCTTCCGCCGCGGGGTTGCCGGCCGCGTGCGCCAAGTCGAACGCCTTGCGGCAGGCCTCCAGACCACGCGCCCCCGCGCCGGAGCGGGCCAGCGCGAGGCCCAGCACCAGGCTGGCGCCGCGCCGCGTTTCCAGGTCGCTCGCATCGGCGCTGCGGAGCAGAGCCTCGGCTTTCGCGCGGGCCTCGCCGAAACGTTCCTGCATCAAAATGATTTGGAGGGCGCTGACAGAATTGGAGTCCACGGCCTGCTGCGGCGCCGCCGTGCCGCCGCCTTTATGGCCGAGCATGGCGTGCATCAGGGCCACGTTCAGTTCATTGGTAGCCGTGCCGGACGAATTGCCGATGGCCTCGAAGGCGCGCCGCGTCTCGTCGAACATGCGCAGCGCCTGCGGCCAGCGGTCCTGGAGCACTTCGAGCGAGGCCAGCCCCTCCTGCGCGAGCGCCAGCGGCAGCGACGGACCGGCCGGCTTCATGGTGGCCAGCGTCTCTTCAAAGGCGCGGCGCGCCCCGTCGTAATCGTCTTTGTCGCGCGCGGCGCGGCCCAGCAGGATGAGGGCGATGGCGGCCTCCGTCCGGAAACTGCCCTGCCGGTAGTAGGCCAGCGCGGCCTGCACGTCCTGCCAGCCCTGCGCCGTGTCCCCGGTCTGGATGCGGATGCTGCCCAGGTTCACCAGCGCGCGCGCTTCCGATCGCTTCTCGCGGTTCCGCCGGGCGATATCGAGCGCTTCCTGTATGGTGCGCATGGCCTCGGCCGTGCGGCCTTTGACGAACAGCGCGTTGCCCAGGTCGATCAACCCCCGCGAGGCCAGGTTCTCGATGCCAGCGGCGCGCGCGATGGCGATGGCGCTGTTGGCGTCGTCGAGCGCTTCCGCGGTTTGGCCGGCGCCGAGATGAGCGTTGCTCGACAAAAGCAAGAGCTTGATCTGCTGCTGGTCGTTATCCGTGACGCGGGCCGCCGACAGCGCCTTGCCAATCAGCTCGCGGGCCTCGGCGGGCGTGCCGGCAAATCGGGCGCGCACGTAGAGACACTCGGTTACGCCTTCGACATTGGAGGCGGCTTGGAACAGGCTCTCCGCACGGTCGAGCGAGCGGCCGGAGTCCTGCGGCGCGCCGGTGCGGGCCTGCAGCGCTCCCAGGCGCAGCCAGGCGGCGGCGTTCTGCGCATCCAGCCGGACGGCTTCGGAATACGTCGCCAGGGCCTTCTTCGTATCCTGGGTGTGTTCCTGCGCGCGGCCCAAGTCGAGCAGCGCCCCGGCGCGCTCGTCCGGCGCAACCAGCGCGGACACCTCCCGGTACTTCTCCGCCGCGGCCTTGAACTCGCCCATGACGGTCTGTTGGATCGCATCGAGATGGAGACCCTCGGCCGCTGGCAGTGAACCGCGCGCCGCCATGGCTTTGAGCAATTCGTCCTTGGCGCGTTCCAGGTAGTCGAGTTCGTACCAGGCTTCGGCCAGGTAGGCGTGAGCCATGGCGTACGAAGGGTCGATCTCCACCGCGCGGGCGAGAGCCTTGCTCGCCCGCTGATAACTGCCGTTGTGCAGCGCGGCAATGCCCTCGCGATACCACGGAATCGCGGCCGCCGCCGGGTCGCGGTGGCGCTTCGCATTCCACACCCACACTGACACGCCGCCTCCAGCGCACACGACGCCTCCGGCCAGCGCCGCAACCACGCGGCGGCGCGAGGGGCGGCGTCCGGGAGCGCGCAGGTCCGCCAGCAGTTCGTCCGCCGATGCGTAGCGTTCGCGCCGGTCCTTCGCCAGCAGCTTCAGGACGACGCGATCGAGGTGGACCGGCGACCGCGGATTCAACCGCGAAGGCTGCGGCGGCTCCCACGTCAGCAATCGCGCCAGAGTCGACGTGAGGCTATCCGCGGCGAACGGCGACTTACCGGCCAGGCACTCATAAAGGACCACGCCGAGCGAGAACAGGTCCGAGCGCGCATCCAGCATTTCGCCGGACGCCTGTTCGGGCGACATGTAGAGCGGCGTTCCAGAGAAGCCTTCGAGCGTCATGGTGGCGGCGGCCACGGTTCGCTCGCCGGCCGCGCGCGGGGCGGGCGTCCGCGCGATGCCGAAGTCGAGCACCTTCACGTCGCCGGCGGACGTGATCTGAATATTGCCGGGCTTGATGTCGCGGTGGATGACGCCGTGGCGGTGCGCTTCAGCCAGCGCCGACGCCACTCCGGTGGCCACTTTCAGGGTCTCCTCGACACTTACTTGCCGCTCGCTCAGGATGCGCCGCAAGCTGGCGCCGGACACCAGTTCCATGGCGATGAACGGATCGCCGCCGGTGTTTTCGACGAACTCGTAGACGTGCGCGATGTTCGGGTGCGAGAGCGAGGATGCGGCGCGCGCTTCCTTGAGCAGGTTGGCGCGAAGTTTCTCGTCGTCGCGGCCGCTGGAGCAGAACTTGAGCGCCACGCGGCGTCCCAATGTGAGGTCCTCGGCTTCATACACCACACCCATTCCGCCTTCGCCCAGCTTGGAGACGATGCGGTAATGAGTGACGGTTGCGCCGATCATCGAGCAAGCATTTCCATTCTAAATCGTGGGGCAGGACTCCAGTCCTGCGGCCGACGTCCACGTCGGCCTCTGTGGCCCGTGCGCGAAGAGCGGGTCCTGGAGGACCCGCGCAGACCTGGAGGTCTGCCCAACGGCGGACTTAAAAACTATATCGCAGCGCGAACTGGATCTGCCGGGGCGCGTTGGCCGAGAAGATGCGGCCGAAAGTGCTGGGGACGTCGGCGAAGTTCTGGGGCATCTGGAAATTCACGCGGTTCAGGGCGTTGAAGGCCTGCGCCTCGAAAACGATAGCACTGTGCTCGCCCACCTGAAAACGGCGGGCCAGAGATGTGTCCACCGTGAACAGCCCGGGGCCGACCAGGATGTTGCGGCCGGCATTGCCGAAAGTGTACGGCGGCGGAATCGCAAACGCGGCGGTATTGAACCACTCTTGGGGCGTGGGATTCGCCAAGTGCCAGTTGCCCACCACGTTGGGCCGGTCGTAGCCGTTTCCCGCGCCGCCGGTATTGCCGGTGTTGCTGTTATCGAACTCAAGCTGGGGCGTGAACGGCTGGCCCGACTGCGCGGTCACGATCCCGCTGTTTTCAAAATTCCGCAGCCAGCGGTTGCGGAAAGGCAGCCGGTAGACGTAAGCCACGGCCGCCCGGTGACGCATGTCGAAGCTCGAAAGCGCGCGCTCGGCACGATAGTTGTAGCTGTTCTGCGGAAAATTCTGGTCCGTACCTACGGGTTCGAAGGCCGAGGTGTCGTCAATCGATTTCGAGAAGGTGTAAGCCGCCAGCACGGAAAGATCGCGCCGTAAAGGACGGTTGAACGTGACTTGCAGCGAGTTGAAACTGGAGTTGGCGCCGCTGTCGATGTAGTCGATGCCGCCGAAGGCCGGATTCGGGACTCTGGTGCTTGGGTCTCCCGGCCCTGGCGGCGGCTGATCGATGTTGCGCGAGTAAATCAGGTGAGTCCCCTTCGATCCTGCGTAGGAGACAGTCAGCGTTCCGGCCGACGGCAGCTCGCGCTGAATCGTATAATTCCAGGCTTGTATATTGGCCGTGGTCAGGTTCGGACTCAGCGTGGAAAGCGAAGGCGGCGGCACGTACGATAAGTTCAGCGGGAAAGGATTGGCCAGCGTCAACAGACCGGCCTGGCTGGGAAAGAACACCCGGATATTGAAGTAAGGCGGATTAAAGTAGAGCGCCGAGTTCACCACCACCATGCCGGCGTCGTAGTAAATGCCGTAACCGCCCCGCATCACGGTGTGCGGCGTGAGCGACCATGCGAAACCCACCCTCGGGCCGAAATCCTTGTAATCCGGCCGGATGCCGGAGCGGGACAGCCCGTTTGTTCCCACCTGCTCCACCTGGCCGGTGGCGAAGTCATACGCGGCCATCCGGTTGGTAGGATCGGTGGGCGGTGTGTTGAATTCATAGCGCAGCCCCAGGTTCAGTGTCAGCCGCGGGGCGACCTTCCAATCGTCCTGGAAATACGCGTTGGTGGCGCTGGTGCGCAGGGTCTGCGTGTTGTCGAATGTGGATTGAATGGCGAAGGCCGGCAGGCCCAGCAGCAGGTCGCCGATGCCACTGCCGGAAAGCGCGCCCGCGAACGACATCGAGCCGCGGCCGTAGACATCCAGAATGCCGTTCTGCGCCAGCCAGCGATACTCCACGCCTATTTTGAGGGCATGGTTGCCGCGCAGAGTGGAAAGCGCGTCGGTAACCTGGTATGTCGTCGGATGCCGGTTGATGGGTAGGCTCGTCACATCGCCCACCGATGACAAGCCCGCGACGCTGACGCTCGGAAACCCGTAGTCCACCGGGTCGGTTGGCAGGTAATTCACCCCCCAGAGTTGATTGACATTCGTCTGGTAGTTTTGGGGCAGCAGCAGGCGCGTGGCGCGATTCAGGCCCAGCACGAGCGAATCGACCGTGCTCGGACTGAACACATGGTCGTAATGAATCAGGGCGTTGTGTCCGCGATCGTACAAGTAATCGCCGTATCCGGGTACCTGCGTGGAATTCTCGGCATACGGTTCATACAGGTTATTGTGCCCATAGCTATAACGCAGGGTAAGCCGGTCCCTGTCGGTCAGGATCTGATCGAGCCGTCCGTTGAACTGCCATGTATTGTCCTGCCCGATGGGTTGGGCCAGATAATTCCCCACCGTGCCCGGCAGATTCGGCAGCGGGTACATCGCCAGGACCTTGGCGGCCAGGGGATCGATCGACGAGGCCGGAATCCGGTTGCCGGGGAAAGGCGTCTGGGTATACGGATCGACGACCGTCGTGCCCAGCGCCGAAAGATCTCCGGAGCGTTCAGCCGCGGTCGGAACCGTGGCCAGTTGGCTCAAGCCCGAGCGTTCCCGCAAGGAATCGTAGCTGACGTAAAAGAACGTACGGTTCTTGACGATGCTCCCGCCGGCCCCGCCGCCGAACTGGTTCCGTACATATTCGGGCTTAGTGCTGCCATCGAAGAAATTGCGCGCGTCCAAGTCGCGGTTGCGAAGATAGTCATAAGCGAAGCCATGCCAGTCATTCGTTCCGCTACGGGTGATGACGTTCACCTGCCCGCCCGCATTCCTTCCGTACTCGGCGCTGTAACTGTTGGTGGCGATCTTGAATTCCTGGATGGTGTCCACCGAAGGCTGGAGCACGAACCGGTTCACATCCTGATCGTTGTTATCCACGCCGTCGAGCAGATAGTTGTTGTACTCCTCGCGGCCTCCATTGGCATGCATGGCGAACGAGCCGCGGGTGGAAAGCTCGGAATTCTGGACCGGCGGCAGCACGCCTGGCGTGAGCAGCGCAAGCTGCAGGAAATCGCGCTCGTTGAGGGGCAAGCTGTCGATGCGGCTCTGGTCGATCACCGTGCCCAGCGCCCCGGATTCGCTTTCGAGCGCATGCACGATCCCTTCGACTGTGACCGTCTCCCGCCGGGCGACGATCGGCAATTGAAAATCCACACGGGCATTCGCGTTCACGGCAACCTTTACGCTTGCGGCCGCCGTGGCGAAGTTCGTAGCCGAGCAATCCACCGTATACGCGGCCGGCGGCAGATCGGCGAAGTAGTAAAGGCCCTTGTTGTCCGTGACCACTTCACGAACGGTCGAGCGCAAGGAGTCGGACGCCGCCACCTTGGCCCCGGCGATGGGCCGGTTTGCCGGATCCAACACGTAGCCGGTGATGCTTCCGGTGGTTACCTGAGCCGCTGCCGGCAGGACCAAAGCAAGCGCGAACAGAGTGGCCGCTCTCATCGCGCGGATTTTAAATATTGCTGAATAAC
>OBLT010001475.1_pt1 | contig 15029 bp, 15 predicted proteins | sample 1518721 | NCBI WGS metagenome assembly OBLT01 (sample SAMEA3539307, study PRJEB22396) | soil metagenome | biome: tundra; feature: field; material: soil | place: USA | collected 2010-05 | depth 0.15 m | reverse complement strand
TCCATCTCCACCGGACCAGCGATAACCACGTCACCAAAGCCGATGTCCAGTTGCAGAACCTTTTTTGCTGCCGTCAGTCGTGCTTCCAGTTTTACCCGGACACCTTCATAGTCGGCATCTTCCTTGATCCGCTCAACACTTATCGATGAGTCGTTGAACTGCACTCCGTCGGCAATATCTATACGAGCAATCGTAGCAATAATGTCGCGCATCTCATCCAGATCATTTGAGGTTGATGAGCCAAGGAAATCGATGTCTCTTGTAGGGCGCAGCAACGACATGTCATAGGCCAGAAACAGGAGCGCTCCCTTGAGAATCAGGTGACTCCGATAGGGAGAGAGCGACACCCGATAGAGAAAACGCTCCTGCATGTACTGAAGTAGCACCGCATCAAAATCACGTCCGCTCTTTTTAGCCACGTTCATTAGTCGGGCGCGAACGGAAGCGGCGATGTCTTTGACCGACTCATTCGCCATGTTATGCCACCAGCGCTTTCAGGTAGGGCATCATGATGGTCTGGGCCTGGCAGATTGCGGCATATTCCAGAAGCCGCGCAGTACTGGCGTCTTTCAGCTTCAGGTACTGCTTCAGGGCATCCATGGCCAGGTCTTCCCCCAGTTTGCCGCGGTAACGGAACATGTCGCAGATTGTCTTCTCCTTTCCATAGACCCTGATCGCACCGGCCGGTGCTTGGATTTGTTCGATGCCGGGAGTGATAAACCGTTCGCGAAAGAAAAACGTCTTGATGGGCGGGTAGAAAATGCGGGGAGGTTTGGCTCCGTGGGGGATGGCAACATAAACCTCCGATGGGTTAAAGGTGGTCAGGCCATGGTAATCCAGGGCTGATATCAGGCAGATAACCCCGTCCGGCACGGCACGGCAGACCTCTACCAGACCGGAATGTTCTCCTGTTTCACCATAACCCGCAAGGCGGTACAGGCCCGGTTTGACCCGTTCGATGCTTCCCTGTGCGAGCAGGGCCGCTATCTCGCGGGACTGAAATCCTGCGGTGCGCAGCTCCTTCATGCGGGCATAGCCGCCGGTTGATGTGAGGAAATCCGTTATGCTGTCCATATGACTCTCGATTCATTTTTTCTGCCAATGTATTCTATTGGCAGAAAAGTTTCAACTGGAAAGTGTAGTTCCTTCCGATTTATAGGGCTTGAAACACAATACCAAAGATGATATGAAACAGACAGTTCAATTTAGCTTTCCAGCAGCCTTGAAATTACATCAATGCCTATGAAACATCATCTGAAAAAGCTCACTGAGGCAATTGCTAAGGAGGAAGCTCGACTTGCTCGGCTCGATAGCGAGCGGCAGTCAATACTTGGTTGTATTCATAATCTGCGACAGCAATTGACATCCATTGATGTAACATCTTTCCCTTCCCAGGAAAATTCCACCTTATCCCCGACAGCAAAGATTGCCCTGTTCCGGTCCCTCTTCAGGGGACGGGAAGATGTTTATCCAATGCTCTGGATCAGCAAGAAAGGCGACCGCAAAGGCTACATGCCGGCCTGCGCCAATGACGGCAACTACTCGCTTTGCGGAAAACGCAGGTCACCGCGCATCAAATGCAGCGATTGTAAACATCAGGCCTACCTACCAGTAAGTGATGAAGTGATACGCGACCATCTGCAGGGCAAGCAAACCATCGGCGTCTATCCGATGCTGCCGGACGATACCTGCCGGTTCCTGGCCGTGGACTTTGATAAGACCAGTTGGCAGGATGACGTAACAGCCTTCCGGGAAACTTGTTACGCTCTTGACCTTCCTGTGGCAGTGGAACGCTCACGTTCCGGCAATGGCGCTCATGTCTGGTTTTTTTTGCCGAGCCGGTCATGGCCTCGGTCGCCCGGGCAATGGGATGTTTCATGATTACAGAAACCATGTCCCGATGACATCAGCTTAGCATGGAATCCTATGATCGGCTCTTTCCCAGCCAGGACACCATGCCCCGTGGTGGTTTCGGAAATTTGATCGCCCTGCCGCTGCAAGGGGAGCCCCGTAAGCTCGGGAATTCCGTCTTTGTCGATGAATCCTTTGTCTCATATACCGATCAGTGGGACTATCTGGCCTCGCAGAAGCGTCTTTCTCCGCAAGATGTCCAGGTAATCGCCGACCGGGCTGTCCGTAAGGGCCAGGTAATCGGTCTGAAACTGCCATCCGATCATGACGAAGCGCAGGCTCCGTGGGAACGTTCACCTTCAGGCCGATTGTCGGAACAACGGATGAAAGGAAAACTGCCTAAAAAGATCACCGCCGTTCTCGCGCAACGGATATTTATTGAGACGAAAGGAATTCCCTCGGCATTGCTGAACCGGATCAAGCGGCTGGCCGCCTTCCAGAATCCGGAGTTTTACAAGAAACAGAAGATGCGCCTCTCCACTCATAACACCCCACGGGTGATTGCCTGCTTCGAGGACTTGCCGGGGCATGTGGCCCTGCCGAGGGGCTGTCGCGATGTCCTCCAGTCTCTGATGGACGAGTATGGAATAAAATTGCACCTCGACGACAAACGACAAGTCGGCACGCCGACCACTTTTACCTTTCATGGAACTCTTACCGATATCCAGCAGCAGACGGTTGATGAGCTTGTGAGGTATGACATCGGTATCTTCGTTGCCCCACCCGGTTCCGGTAAGACGGTGGTCGGTGCATGGCTGGCTGCGACCCGGAATTGTTCGACTCTTGTCCTGGTCCACCGCAAACCGCTCCTTGACCAGTGGGTGGCACAACTCTCCCGCTTTCTTGATCTGCCGACAAAGACGATCGGCACTATCGGTTCCGGCAAGAGCAAGGCTACCGGCATTCTTGACGTTGCCATGATGCAGAGTCTGGTCAGTAAAGACGAGGTCGTCGACCTGGTGACCAACTATGGCCAGATCATCATAGATGAATGCCATCACCTGCCAGCATTCTCCTTCGAACGTATACTGGCTGAGGTGAAGGCAAAATATATTGTCGGTCTGACTGCCACACCATATCGGCGTGACGGCCATCAGCCAATCATTCACCTCCAATGCGGTCCGACCAGATATACTCTGAACCGTAAACAACTGGCGACAGACGAAGAATTCACTCGCCGGCTGATCCTGCGGGAAACCGGCTTCAGCCTGTCGGACACGGACAGTGAAAAGACAATCCAGGAAATCTATGCATTATTGACCGCTGATCGGCAGCGGAACAGACTCATCATTGATGATATCAGGAGGTCACTTGCCGTAGGAAGATCGCCAATCCTTTTGACGGAGAGAAAAGACCACCTGGAATTTCTTGCTGGCGAACTGCGTGACTCGGTGAAACACTTGGTAGTGCTTCAGGGAGGAATGGGAGTGAAGCAGCGGCGCAAGGTCATGGAGCATCTGGCTTCAATCCATGATGACGAGGAACGACTGATCCTTGCCACCGGTCGCTACATCGGCGAGGGATTTGACGATTCCCGGTTGGACACTCTTTTCCTGGCGCAGCCGTTTTCATAGAAGGGAATGCTGGTGCAATATGCAGGAAGGCTGCATCGTATCCATTCCGGTAAAGATGAGGTGCAGGTTTTCGACTATGTGGACAGTTCGGTGCCGATGTTGGCAAAGATGCATGAGAAGAGGATGAAGGGGTTCAAGTCGATGGGATACGAACAGGCAATGTAGTTGGGCCACTATTTTACCTCATAACTGGTTCAATTGCCCGGAATAATGTACACAGAATTACCCAAACCCCAGGCATCTGGATTTCTCTATATATTCTTTTGATACTGACTAATTCCTTCCTCTGGTGTTATCTCCTGAACTCGAAAACTTGGTCAGCCCCAAAGCCATAAATTGACCGTAGTTTGCTAAACGGGTCAGAAATCAGCGTGAATATCTGAAAAAGGGCGAACAAGCATATACTATCCTTTTGATGTTGCAGTGCTCAAGTCTGCTACACGGGGAATGCCATTAAATGCCCTGAAATGGATAATAAATTGGAGGCTGAATTGGGGATTACCGGGAATATACCCGATAATGGCACCATATTAGTAACCAATATTAGTAACCAATTATGGTTAAATGGCTGAAAATATCTTTAGCAATCCGAAAATGGATGAAAACTGTGATGAAGATATCAGAGGGGGAAAATGACCAGAAAGGTTAGGTAAATAGGTTGCAATATACCCGTCAGGAAAGGGGTAATGTAAAGAAACGGTTCATCATTCATATGGTCATTCTTCGGGAGTCGAGAGAAAAAAACATCTGTCAAAAAATCTAAATATAAACTTTTCGAAGAGAAGTTGTTGAGAAAAGTTTACAGGAAAGGATTTATCTGCAGGAGTTGACAACCAGAGAGGGAAGAACGAAGCGGATAGAAGGCCTAGGTATTCAGCTCAACAGACAGATCATTGAGTGTGTGCAAAACGCTGAACGACAACAGCCCCCAAAGCTTTCTGCTTGCCGAAGAGTTATCCACATTATACGATTACCTACTACTGGATTAATACATACAGGAAAAATATCTATAGGGGGCACCCGTCAGCAAGTGTGGTGACAGGCTTTGCGGCTAATATGCACCAGCGTTTATGCGTGGAAATCCCAAAAAACGCCACTGTTTATGCGTAACTTTCGCAAAAAAGCGCCAGCGATAATGCGTGGATAACTTTTCTTCTCAACAGGATTATTTACGTCGAATGTGAGTTCTGGAAGGTTTTATGAGGAGGCCGTTTTCTACGATGTATGCTTTTGCCTGAGAGTATACCGTCAGTACCTTGCGGAAACTTACGACAAAGTTTTCCTTGAATGCCCGACTTCGAGTATAGTCCGCTCCAAATTGAGCTTGAAGGGATGGCCAGGGTATGACGGTTTCCTTGCCCAGATAACTCATGCGATAGGTCAGCCAGCAATACAGGTCAAGAGCCATGGGGGAGCGCCGAAGTGCCTTGAGCGCCCTCATGTCCACCGGCACCGGGTGTTCGACGAGTTCCTTGAAAAACCTGTTTCCCAGGATCACTGTAGATTGCCAGATATTGACCTGGTCTGGGCCCTTGGGGTGCCACCAGAGATGGGTTTCATCGACGATCCTGAATCCGGCATTGGCCCACTGCTTATCTACCTCATAGGTACAGGATATGGAGGTGGAAAACAGACGTTGCATCTGGTTTCTTAAACGCGTGATGGTGCCCCATCTGCCGCCGGTGGGAATGAGATCCAATTCCAGCATAAAGGAGGTCAAGGTTTCACCCAGGACGACAGCCGGCACATTGGTGCGCACCGCTTCCGTTGAAATCCAGGAGAGGACTAGTCGTGGAATGGAGCCATAAGGCAAACCTATATTTGATGGCGCCAGCATGGCCAGAGTATAGTTTCCATTCCGCCGGCGAAACTCATTGGTTCCGGGATCACTATGGGGAATCGTGGCCTGAATGATCGCCCTCGCCATGTACCCGATGGACCCGGCATCCTTGGCGTCTTCCCGTTCGATCTCTTCGGCCCGGGCAAGAAGAGCCAAATCACTCCGCCGGATGAGAGATGCAGTTTCAGTATTTGCCTTTTCTTTTATCATCCAGCTGATTCAGGCCTTCCCACGAAATTTTGACGACTGATAAATAAACTGATCAGTTGAGCGGGTATAAAACAGAGGTTCTTACCCCTCAATATATAAATTCTGCAGGAGGGAAGTGTCTGGGGCGGTTTTTCTGAAAAAATCGTAAAAGATTCTAGTAAAGCCTAGATTTTTATGGGTAGGTCGTGGGATTGCTTTTTTTGAACTTTATGGGAGATTTTGTGAAGGGCAGATTAAGTCTGCCTTGATGGGATTTTGGTAATGGAGGAGGGGTATACTGACTTTTCTCTGTTCGGCTGACGGGTACGGAAGAAAAAAGTATCACGGAAAGTATCACGGTTAAAGTTAAAGGGGTTAGGCAATGTCGCCTAACCCCTTTAACTTATTGGTGGAGATGAACGGGATCGAACCGTCGACCTATGCGTTGCGAACGCATCGCTCTCCCAGCTGAGCTACACCCCCCAAACCGATTTTAAGCCATTCTATCTGGTATTACGAGAAGATACGGCTTTTTACTAATCATCTCCAATCATCTTCAGTGGGCAAAAAAAGTGGTTAATCAGCCTGTATATAGCAACTATTTTACAAGTCTAGGAAAATCACTGGAACTCTTCTCAACTCCAGAATGCCTACCTAGTAAACTATACGTTTGTTAATTTATCATAACTTTCACGAAAAGGCAAGGCCATCAGCCTTGTCTTCCAGTAAAGAGAGTGTATCCGGTTCTGTCCTTCTATCGGCAGTCTGGTCCACCACAACCGCCACCAACAGGAGGAGGTGGTGAGTCATCTGCCGCAAACACCATAGGAGCAGTGAACGCTAACAGAACTGCTAATGCTAACAGACCTACAACTGCTAGAACGGTTTTAACTATTCTACTCATTGGTGTTACCTCCTCTTTGTATTGGTACTTCAAAAGGTAAACAAGTGGTCGAACTCCCCAAAATATAGCCTGAGATACAATATAACCGTTATAAAGTCAACAGGATTCATTAAAGGCTGCATTGATTGTGGTATGACCGTAATTATCCGGTTATTTAAATGTGAATTGGAATCAGTATTCCTGCCAGTGGTAGAATTGTGAAAGTCCATTTCCGCCTTAGGAACAATCGGCCTGTCGGGATTCCCCTATGCCTTCCCTTAACTAAAATAGACATATAATTTATTTTGATGTATACAATATATGCTGTTGATAATAACCACTGAGAGAATGCTATATGGACAAAACTGAAATCGACAAGGCATTTGGCGCACACTCTTTATGGAAAGCTTCATTAAAGTTAATGATTCTAACTGGAAAACGAGATATTCCAGTTAATGAAATTGAAGACGAGCATGAATGTGATTTTGGAAAATGGTTGTATGGCCCTACAATACCTCCTGAACAAAAAACTTCTGTGCATTATGAAAAGGTGAAGGATTTACATGCTGAGTTTCATAAAACTGCCGCTAAGGTTGCCAAACTTGCAACTACAGGCAAAGTGGCAGAAGCAGAGATACTTATTAATCTAACAGGGGAATTTACTCTAATCTCTAACAAACTGACTACCGCTTTGATTGATTGGAAAGAAAGTATTTAGCGATGGTATCGAGAAGAGAATGAGTAGGGATAATTAGCGGTGACATAGGACTTTGCTACTATCCATGTATCTGTTTCGGTGGAGTAGGGCCTAGAACATCCTGTCCTCTCATTCTTTTCTTTCCCTCCGTTCCGCGATTGCTTCAGGACGGAAATGCTTTCCTTTGTACGCTTCCTTTTGCTCATGGAACCTCAGGTAATCCCTGTCCCGAAAAGCTCTGACTTTAGCTATCCTGTACTGCCTCAGTGACGGAGGTAAGCTCTCGTAATTATTGACTACCCAAGGACCAATGTATGTATTTCCAGCATACCATACATTGTCTTTGCAGAGGTAATATGTATCGGAGAGGTAAAACAGGTCGTAGGGTATTCCTACTGCCACTCCAAATCCTAATTCTATCGGAAAAATGAAATGGGGCGCTGAATCAACATATATCATATGTTGTAAACCCGCTACTCCATGCTCATCCTCATGAACGCCTCTGGCTTCAAGTGGCCTTTCTGCATTAGCTGTGCAGATTCCAAAACAAATTAATAAGGTCACCCAAAATAATGTCTTTTTCACTTAGTCTCCTTCATATAGATAATTTCACAGTCCTTCCATTAACTTGTAAAATTCCTTGATAGTACGAATAGATTCCATCGTGGATTTGAACAAGAGCCAACTGAGAACAATGATTCCTAAGGTAAGGCCGATTTTCCAAGTCCATGTTGTTTGTGGCCGCCACCATATCAAGGGTAATGCCAGTGGTCCCACAGTGCAGACTGCCAAGATAATAAAGGATTTTCTGAAATACCATTGAAGCTTTTCTTCTGTAAAGCGTGAAAGGGTGGAGGCATTAAGAAACTCTCCGCAATGTTTACACTTTATCGCCTGGTCTTGAATATCTTCAGCGCAGAAGGGGCACTTTTTCATTATCATCTCTCTTGGGAGTATTGCAAAGATGTACGGTATGAATGAGGGGTTGTCAAAAATAATTCACCTTACCTTCAGGAGTGGACCTGAAGATAGGGATCATAGAGAAAATTCCTTTTTATGACGGGAATGAGATATACAGGAAACAATCAGGTCGGGAGAAATCAGGGAATTTTTTCTTTTCGTTCATCTTCTATTTTGCAATCGATACACATTGTCGTCACCGGCCTGGCTTTCAGCCTCCCATCGGAGATTTCTTCGCCACAGGTGTCACAGATGCCGAAAGTGCCGTCCTCGATCCGTTCAAGAGCTTCCCGGATTTTGTTGATCAACCTTCTCTCCCTGTCCCGTATCCGGAGCTCGAAAGTCCGGTCCGACTCCTGGGTTGCCCGGTCGTTAGGGTCGGGGAAATTGGTGTTGTCTGCAGTCATTTCAGACACTGTCTTGCCGGCTTCGTCCAGAAGAGACTGCATCTCTTCCTGAAGAACACCTCTGAAATATTCCAGCTTGTCCGTATCCATAGATATCTCCAATGACTGATTTACCATCTGGTATTAAAAATGATTTTATCATTTATGTAAAGTAAAATCTAGCTGATAACCAACTCCATCGCCTCTTCAACGGATCTGATGCCACTAAGTTGCATTCCTTTGACCTTGACCTGTTTAAGGTTCCCCTCAGGGAGGATACAGCGGAGAAAACCGAACTTTGCCGCTTCCTTTACCCTTATCTCCGGCTGGGTAATGCCTCGCACTTCACCTGCCAGGCCGACTTCGCCGATTATCATGCAGTGGGGGTCAACTCCCTTGTCAAGATGGCTTGAGGCTACGGCGACCACCATTCCCAGGTCGGCTGCCGGTTCGTTCAGTTTAACCCCCCCGGCGACATTCAGAAAAATATCCTGTCCGGCGAGGGAAAGCCCGACCTTTTTTTCCAGTACCGCTACCAGAAGGGCGAGACGGTTATGGTCGACTCCTATGGTAGTCCGCCTTGGCACTCCGAAAGAAGTCCCGGTGACCAGTGCCTGAAGCTCCACGAGGAGCGGACGGCTCCCTTCGAGAGTTGCAACCACCACCGATCCTGATACTCCGATGGGACGTTCGGAAAGGAACAGCTCCGATGGATTTTTTACCTCCATCAGGCCTCCCTCTTTCATTTCAAAGACGCCGATTTCATTGGTGGAGCCGAAACGGTTCTTTACCGCCCTGAGTATGCGGAACTGGTGTCCGGGATCCCCCTCAAAATAGAGGACGGTGTCTACCATATGCTCCAGGACCCTCGGGCCTGCTATGGCGCCATCCTTTGTGACATGGCCGACCAGTATGACGGGGATGCCGCTTCCTTTGGCAAGCATCATCAGTCTGCCTGCCGATTCACGCACCTGGCTGACGCTCCCCGGCGCCGACTCAAGGGAGGAGGAGAACATGGTCTGGATGGAATCGATAACAACGGCAACCGGCTTTGTCAGCTGAATCTGATGCACTATCTTTTCCAGAGAAGTTTCCGGAAGAATCAAGAGCCCGGGAGACTTCACTCCCATCCTGTTGCCCCGAAGACGGATCTGCTGGGCGGATTCTTCTCCGGAAATATAAAGAACCGGACCGGCATTAATTGCCACGAGATTCATTGCCTGAAGAAGGAGAGTCGATTTGCCTATGCCGGGAGCCCCCCCGACAAGGACCAGCGAGCCGGCGACCAACCCGCCTCCCAGGACCCGGTCCAATTCGGCAATGCCGCATGAAGTACGTTTTTCCACCTCTCCCCCGATTTCCGTAATTGGAACCGGGGATAATCCGGTGCCGATATCACCGGATAGATGCGCCTGTTTTACCTGGATCTCTTCGACCAGGCTGTTCCATGCCTCGCAATCGGGGCATCTGCCGAGCCATTTTGCCGATTGGTAGCCGCATTTTTGACAGGTGAAAAGGGTTTTTACTTTCAACAATGACTCCGTTTTTCTGAAACAGGTCGTCCTGTGGAGCGTATATTTTAATGATTGTATACCCTAAGACTTATGCTGTCAACAGATGGGGCGGCCGAAAGCTATTGCATTGACAAGGCTTTGGCCATTGGGCTAAGATCAGCGACATGGCAATCAAGAGCTTATTTTACGAACAAGCACTAACCCAGAAAGGTCATGGAAATGAAGATATATGTTAAATCAGCGCTCCTCTCGGCATTCATCCTGCCGGGTCTTGGCCAGTTACTAAAGGGCGAAAAGGTCAAGGGCGGCATCCTCATAGTGCTGGTGAATATTTTTCTTTTGATTGCACTCTTTCTTGTCCTCCAGGGGATGGGTTCTCTCCTGGTTACGGCCCAGCTTTCCGGGATGGTTGATGCGGAGCGGGTAATGGAAGAGCTTAAGGGGAAAAGTCCGGCTGTCCGCGGCTTGATGATGGCTTTTATGGTCCTGTGGGCTTATGGTGTTGCCGATGCTCTGCTGCACAAGGGAAAAGAGGAGGAGAACCGGAGTTAGCAGGGAATAAGTTTGACAAACCTTGCTGGTTTATGCGATAAGTAGATACTATCCGGCCCTGTTTCAGGGCCATATTTGTTTCATTTGCCAAGTTGGAGCTATCGATGATTTATTCTAAGGTGCTGGCGACTGGTGGGGCTGTTCCGGACAGGGTGGTCCCCAATGATTTTTTCAACTACCTTGTCGAGGATGCAGACAACTGGATATTCACCCGCACCGGAATTCGCGAGCGCCGGTTTGCCTCGGAAAACGAGGCTACCTCCGACCTGGCCAGCCGTGCTGCCGTGAAAGCCCTTGCTTCCGGCAATATCGATCCGGGGGATATAGATTGCATTATTGTCGGGACCTCCACTGCCGACATGATCCTGCCCGCCACGGCCTGCATGGTGCAGAAGAATATCGGCGCCGATAAAGCCTTTGCCTTCGATATGAATGCTGTCTGCAGCAGCTTCGTGTTTGCTGTAGAAACTGCCGACAACTTTATCCGCTCCGGAAAATACAAAAAAATACTGGTCATCGGTGCTGATACCTATTCAAAGATTCTCGATTTTCAGGACCAGACAACCTGCCCATTGTTCGGTGACGGTGCCGGTGCGGTAGTTCTGGGGGCGACATCCGAAAAAAAAGGTATACTCCAGAGCCTTGTGAAAAGCGACGGCAAGGGATGGGATCTCATCCTGGTCCCATCTTCAGGGTCAAGAAAGCCGATTACCGCCGAGACCATTTCCCTTCGGGAAAATACCTTCAAGATGGAGGGGCGGAAGGTCTTCCAGTTTGCCACCGATGTCATCCCGAAAATCATAGATGAAGTGACCAGCGGCGCCGGCGTAAAACCTGAAGACCTGGATTACATCATTCCTCACCAGGCCAATGTCAGAATTATCGACTTTATTTCGAAAAAAACCGGGATTGCCAAGGAAAAGTTCCTCCTCAATCTTGACCGTTACGGCAATACTGCCGCGGCTTCGGTTGGGCTCGCCCTTGATGAGAACCTGCGCAACGGCACTATAAAGGCGGGAAGCCTGGTGCTTATGATGGGTTTCGGCGGCGGGCTCTCATGGGGCGGACTGCTTATCAAGTTCTAGACCCTTTCACTCCGCAGACCCCTTCACCGACAGGGAGCGTCAGAAGGCCGCACCGGCTCAGCATATCGCCGACGATGTCCCCGGACGCCCTTTTTTTCCACCCCCCATGAAATCGGTCGGCGGCAAGCAGTATCCCCCCCGGCCGAAGCCTTGAGCAGAGACCCGCAACGACCTTTTCCACTGCTGTGCGGTCGCTAAGGAGCGGTCCCCCCAGAAGCCCGTTGCAGAGAATTATCGAATATTCGCCTGGCTTTTCATCGGAGAAGCCAAGATCTTCCCTGCGGAAAAGGATTCTTTCCTTTAAGGGGCCTGTAAAGATTTGCCGGAATCGGCGGCGATATCTGTCCTGCCTTATTTGGTTGTGCGGGAACATGGCGTGTGCGGCTGCAAACAGCTCCAGTGGTTCAATAGTAGTCCCGTTAATCTCGATGGATTCACTCCGGAATCCTTCATTATGCAGCATGAGGGCAAGTTCAAATGTTCCTTCTCCGCTCCCGCATGCCGCATCAAGGCAGCGGATCAACCCTGTGGGGCCGGTTTTGCGCAGCCAGTTCAGGAGGTAGAGGGACTGGACGGGATAGCGGGCGAGCCCGCTACCGAAGTTTTTGGGCAGGAAAAGGGAGAAGAGAAATTCTGTCCGGTAATTACCATCACTCATGAGGCGTTCCAGCATGCTTCCAGGGTTTGCCCCGGATACGAATTGCTGCAAGCGGTTCAAGACATCAAGCCAGCTGATGGCTGAATGTACAGCCGAGGCAGGCTTGAAGGGCTCGTATTTTAATGCAATGGCAAAAAGTCGGTCAAAGGCCCGGCGGATTTCATTCATCGGCAGATAGACCTCGGACTCGTTTCTCATCTCCTTGGTTAGCACCAGACCGGGCGCCCAGGCCGCATGAGGTGAGCAGGCCGCATAAACCCTGAACCTTTCATTGAGGCGCGAGATCCGGCTGGTCAGATCCTGGTCTGCGATAGGTCCCCTGGTGAGTATTTTGGCCAACCCCGTTTCGATTTCTTCCGGTTCCAGTGTCGGCATGAAAGAAAGGTCTGATAGCATAAAACGATTAAAGCGGATAAAACCGCGTTAAGCAAATAAAAACGGTGATATTAAACCACTGGACACTAATGACGTTGAGGGATTGCTACATAACAGTTTTTGTTGCGGTCAGGGCGATACTACCAGTTACTTCGCCCGGGGAGGCATCAATACCACTCAGGGAGAACGGAACCTTGCCCCGGGAGTGCGTAACAGTCCAGTTCAGGGATATCTCCGCATATCTGGCAGATTTCAGCCTGGCGAAGGGGGAGAACGGCAGGTTTTCCGCCTTCTATCCCGGATGCCGGGCGCCGGCTGCGGTTTTTGTCCTCTTCCGCCTGAAGCGGCAGGGATTTTCAAACTGCGTTGCCACAGCCACTACAGAAGGGTTGCTGATTGAAGCGACCAGGTGATCGGAAAAAAACGCCAGTTATAATTAACAAAAAAAGGCTCTCCATTACAGGAGGGCCTTTTTTCTTGAACAGTAGTGTTATTCAGGGGCGGCTTTCCGCGTTCTCTCTGAAGGGGGTTTCAGCGCCAAAAATTCCCATTACCCGGCGTTCCGAATCTGACAGGGAGACTCCCTTTTTCTCCATGCGCTGCAGGACCTTTTCCATGTTCCAGCGGGAGCTTACCGCATCGTCAATTCTTTTCCGGTTATGGCAGGCAACGCATTTTTCATCGATGATCTTTTGCTGCTGATCGGTAAAGACCACCTTTCGGGTATCCACAGGTTTCTCCGCGCCCAGAGATAATAGAGGTGCCAGCAGAGTCATAATTGACAAAAAAAGGATTTTTCTGCTCATTATTCCCTCACGAAGATGTCCTGGTCGGACTTGTCAACCATTCCCATGACATGCATGTATTCATCTTCGATCAGGGCATAATGATGCTCGGTTTCCTTGACGACCCGTTCAAAAATTGCCCTTACTAGGGGATCGATAATGTCGCCGGCAAGCTGGGTATACTGTTCGATACAGAGTTTTTCTTCCTTCATGGCCATTTCGAGCGCCTCTTTTTCATGGGTGTCTTCGCTGATTGCCTTTTCCAGGGCAATTATAGAAGGGCTTTTCTTGTTGGGGGGCGAGTCGATATAGGATTTCATATCGCCGAATTCCCCCCCCTTGTAATGATCGAAGAACGATTTCAGGTGTCCGACTTCCTCGTTGGCAAGAAGATCTAAAACCTTCTTGGCACGTTCATTTTTGGTAACGGAAGCGGCCCTGCGGTAAAAATCCATACTGTCCTTTTCCGCCTGAATGGCCAGCTTGAGCGCTTCCTGAAGTTTATATTCCTTGCCCATTGAATCTCCTCCTTGGATAATATTTGAATAGGCAAATTGTATATGTAAATTAAAAATTTTTCAAGACGTTCAATTCATATTTTGCTTTGCAATGTGATTATTTTAAGCGATAGAGCTGGGAATGGTTGTATGCTATGATACTTCGACAAAAAGTGATCGGAAAGGAAAAAGATTATGGCCCGGAAAACTGCTGTTCCCGGAGACGGACACGCTTCTGATCTGGTAATTGGTGTTGATATCGGCGGGACAAATACTGTTTTCGGGGTGGTGGACCGGGAGGGGATAATCCTTTCGCAAGGTGCCATGCCGACAAACGGGGCAGAGCCTGCCGAGAACCTGGTAGCAAGGCTGCACCATGGGTTGAGTGACCTCCTTGCTGGGCTGGGGAAAGACTGTTGCCCCAAGGGTATCGGCATTGGTGCCCCGAACGCAAACTTCTATGCGGGAACTGTTGAGTATCCGGTAAACCTTAATTGGCATGGGGTCACAGACCTTGTGGGTTTGATGAACAAATATATTAATATACCGGTTGCCGTCACCAACGATGCCAATGCAGCGGCTCTTGGAGAGATGCTGTTCGGGACTGCCAGGGGGATGAGAAATTTCGTGGCAGTCACTCTGGGAACCGGGCTTGGCAGCGGCATTGTCGTTAACGGAGACCTCATGTATGGGTCTGACGGATTTGCCGGAGAGCTGGGCCATATGACCGTTGACCCTGCGGGAAGGGAGTGTGCCTGCGGCAAAAGGGGCTGTCTGGAGACGTACTGCTCTGCTCCGGGGCTTTGCCGAACGGTGTTCGAGCTGATGGCGGAGCTGAATTGTGACAGTGGCCTGCGAGCCATTCCTTTTCATGATCTTACCGCCAGGATTGTTTTTGAGAAAGCTTTGGCCGGTGATTTGATAGCCCGGGAGGCATTTGCCCGATCCGCACGAATTCTCGGCATAAAACTGGCGGATGTTGTTGCCATTACCAGCCCCGAGGCGATCATCCTGATGGGGGGGCTCTCGTCAGCCGGTGATTTCCTTGTCGGGCCGGTTCGTCAGGCCATGGAAGAGCATCTTTTACGCCAGTACAAGGGGAAGGTTCCAATCCACTGTTCGG
>OBLT010001473.1_pt1 | contig 15047 bp, 13 predicted proteins | sample 1518721 | NCBI WGS metagenome assembly OBLT01 (sample SAMEA3539307, study PRJEB22396) | soil metagenome | biome: tundra; feature: field; material: soil | place: USA | collected 2010-05 | depth 0.15 m | reverse complement strand
GCGGGCGAGATCGCTGCGCGCCGAACGCGCCGCGCTCTGTTGGCGGTACCAGGGCGGGAGTAGTGTCAGCCTCGTATACGCATCTTGACCACTCATTTCAGCCCATTCGCATCGTAGAACCGCTCAGTTGCGACCAAGCGCCCCCCAAACGGCCTTCTGGGAACTTGCGGTCGAACGGGGCGGGAGACTGGCACGTACGCAGCCGAGGTCATTTTGGCAAGGGCGTTATTTTAACGCCTATGCTGAGTCCACCCGCTTCCATTGGCGCGAACCGCCGTTCACGGCAAGTGAATTGCCCCGCGCGATGAGGCGGAATAGCATGGTGTTCTGCCGGATGAGGTGATCGGAGATGGCCCACATGAGTCGCAGAGATTGCATCCAGGGGACGATGGCGGCGCTGGCGGCATCTGCCGCAGTGCCGCCCGCTGAGGCGGCCGCCGGCACGCCCATGCGCCAGGCGCGCGGCGCGAATCGCCGGGGCATGCAACTGGCGGAGTTGTTCCTGCCGGGGGAAGACCACAAGATCGCTCTCGCCGCCCAGATCGGGATTACGCACGCGATCGTCACCGTTTCCAGGGCGCTCGGAGCCGCGCCGCGAACCTCGTATGCCGAAGTGCTGCGCCAGATCGGCGGGGAATTCGCGGCGGCCGGGATGGTGTTTGCCGGCGTGGAGAGCCACCCGGTTCCGGCGGAGAAGATCAAACTCGGTCTGCCCGGCCGCGACGAGGAGATTGAAAACTACATCGCGGCCATCCGCGCGCTGGCTCAAGTCGGTGTGCCGATGGTCTGCTACAACTGGATGGCCGGCATCGGCTGGTACCGGACCCGCGTGGATGTGCCGGGCCGGGGCGGCGCACTGATCAGCGAATTCGATAACGCCGACGCGAACAGGCAAGGGCTCACCGAATTCGGTGAGGTCAGCCAGGAGAAGCTGTGGAGCAACCTGGAGTACTTTCTCAAAGCGGTGATCCCCGTTGCCGCGGAGGTGGGTGTGAAGATGGCGCTCCACCCCGACGACCCGCCGATTTCGCCGCTTCGCGGCATCAGCCGCATCCTCGTCAGCGCCGCCAACTTCCGGCGCGTCCTCAATATGGTTCCGAGCCCGGTGAACGGCATCACCTTCTGCCAGGCGAATTTCAGACTGATGGGCGAGGATATCGCAGCGCTGGCCCGCGAGTGGTGCGCGCAGAAGAAGCTGTTCTTCGTGCACTACCGCGATGTCGAAGGCACGCCCGCGCATTTTCGCGAGACCTTCCATGACGACAGCCCGGTGGACCTGGCGCGGATGCTGCGCATCTACCACGAGTGCGGCTTCGAGGGCCCTATCCGCCCCGACCACGCTCCCACGCTCGATGGCGAGTCCAACGACAAACCCGGCTACGCCATGGGCGGCAAGGTGCTGGCCATCGGGTATATGAAGGGCGCCATGGACGCGCTCGGCATTCCTTACGCGTGAACCGGACGATTCACCGAAAGTGAATGATGCTTCTAATAAATTCAATTGCGTTGTGGAGTGCCGGATCTTAATCTCATCCTGAGCCCAAACCTCCCAGGGTATCGCCCGTTCGAAAAGGATAACTATGCGATCTTTGACTCAGTTGTCAATCGTTCTCCTGGCCGCCGTAGTGGCCGCCTTCGCACAGACAGCGGCCGGCACGCTGTCGGGCACAATTGTGGACGCCCAGGGCGCCGTGGTAGTCGGCGCCCCAGTGACGGTCAAGAACATGGAGACTTCAGCGGCGTTCACGGCCAAGAGCACGGCCTCCGGCGAGTTCCTCTTGCCCAACCTGCTTCCCGCCCGATACACGCTGACGGTGGAACAGCCGGGGTTCAAGAAATACCAGCAATCGGAAATCGTGCTCACGGCCAACAGCAGCATCGGCGTCGGCCAGATCGTCTTGCAGATCGGACAGATTTCGCAGAGCGTCGAAGTGGTGGCGCAGGGCGCGCAACTCCAAACCGAGTCGGCCGAGCAGAGCACCAGCATCGTGGGCAAGCAGATCGAAAACACCCAGGTGAACGGCCGCAGCTACCTGGCGTTGCTCACGCTGGTTCCTGGAATGTACACCGACGGCGATTTCTCGGTGGCCAACAACCAGACCGGCAACATCTATTCCAACGGCACGCGGGGCACCACGTTCAACGTGTCGCTGAACGGGGTGAGCAACATCGATACCGGCAGCAACACCAAGATGATGGCCACGGTAAGCCTGGACTCGGTGCAGGAAGTCCGCGTGCTGACCAGCAACTTCGATGCGCGGTACGGAAAGAACTCCGGCGCGCAGATCCTGGTAGTGACCAAGAGCGGCAGCTCCCAGTTCCATGGCGACGGCCACTGGTATTACCGCGACCGCGGCTTGAACGCCAATACCTGGATCAACAATCGCGACAGCACGGCCACCGCGCCCCTGCCCAGGGCCAACTATCATTACAACTACGAGGGCTACACCTTCGGCGGTCCCGCCTACATCCCCGGCAAATTCAACCGCGGCAAGAACAAGCTGTTTTTCTTCTGGAGCGAGGAATACATGCAGCAGTTGATTCCCGAGACGTTGCACAAGGTGACCGTGCCGTCGGCGCTGGAGCGCAAGGGCGACTTCTCGCAGAGCGTGGACCAGAACAACAGCCCGGTCACGATCAAGGACTACCTCAATAGCGGGTCGCCCTTCCCCGGCAACATCATTCCGGCCTCACGCCTGTACGCTCCGGGCGCCGCGGCGTTGAGCCTGTTCCCGCTGCCCAACGTGAGCGGGCAGAAGGGATACAACTACCAGTCGCAGATCTCCAGCACCGAACCGCGTCACGAGCAGCTCCTGCGCCTGGATTACAACGCCACCGACAAGTGGAAGATCTTCGGATCGTGGACCAACCTTGCCAAAGATGTCTACACGGGCGTGTACTGTCCGTCCGGCTATTCGCTTTGCTCGAACGTCCCGCTGACCCCGTTTCAATACAACCATCCCGGTTATCTGCTCACGCTGAATGCCACCACTACGTTTAGCGCGACGCTGGTCAACGAGGCCATGTTCGGCATCGCGCACCACCCGGTGACGGTACTGCCCCAGGACCCCAATGCGCTGACCCGCGCTACCACGGGAGTCAACCTGCCGACGCTGTACGCGTCCTATGACGACTGGATTCCGCAGATGCGGTTCGCCGGGACGCGCATCGCCAACGATCCCAACTTCAATACCGGCGGAGGCGCGTGGACGCCGTTCAACACCTACAACTCCACCATCGAATTCAGCGACAACCTCAGCAAGGTACTGAACCGCCACTTCCTCAGGGCCGGGGCCTACATCCACCGCAACCGCAAGAATCAGAGCGCCTACGCGCTGACCGGCGGCAGCTACAACTTCGGCGATTCGAGCAGCAACCCCTACGACAGCGGCTTCGGCTTCTCTAACGCCGCGCTGGGGATCTTCCAGACCTTCTCGCAAGCCAACCAGTACGTCACCGGTCAGTATCGCTACACCAATGCCGAGTTCTATCTCCAGGACAGTTGGAAGCCTTCCTCCCGGCTCACGGTTAACTATGGCGTGCGCTTCTATTACATCCAGCCCTACTACGACAAGGGCCTCAATACGCTCAACTTCCTGCCGGAGGACTGGGATCCCAAGCAGGCGCCGCGGCTCTACTGGCCCACGCTGGATGCCTCCGGCAACAAGGTCGGAATCGACCGCGCCACCGGCCAGACCGTTTCCTCGCTGTTCATCGGCCTGATCGTGCCGGGTTCGGGCAGCCTGAGCAACGGCTTGGTGCAGGCGGGTAAGGGCATCAGCCCTTACCTCATGAAGAGCCCCGGCATCCTGGCGGCGCCCCGCGTGGGATTGGCCTGGGACATTACGGGCAAGCACGACCTGGTGTTTCGCGCCGGCGCGGGTGTGTATTACGACCGCTACCAAGGCAACGACATCTTCAATATGATCGCCAATCCGCCCACCGTGTTGCAGCCGACCATGTACAACAACCTGGCGCAGAACATCGCCGGCGGCACGATGTACGTCAGCCCGCCCGGACTCAACGCCATCGACTATAACGGGCGTATCCCGACGGTGATCAACTACAGCGCGGGCATCCAGGCGAAGCTGCCCTACGCCACCACGCTGGAGGTTGGTTACGTGGGCTCCGTCATGCGCCACCTTATGGACACCGTGAACCTCAACGCGATCCCGTACGGCGCCGATTTCCAGGCACAAAACCAGGATCCGACGAAGCAGAAGGCAAGCCCCAGCGCCATCGCCGGCTCCAACGCCTACGACACCAACTTTCTGGCCCCATACCAGGGGTACGGCACGATCAACTATGAAGGCTTCGGCGCCACGACCAACTACAATTCCATGCAGGTCAAGATGAATCGCTACTTCGCCAAGGGACTGTTCCTGGCGAGCGCTTTCACGTGGAGCAAGTGTCTGGGCACGGCCTTCGGCGACGGCGACCCTTTCCGCATCGACAACCTGACGCGCTTCTCGTTGTACGGCCCCTGCAGCTACAACATCCCGATGAACCTGACGTTCAACTACGTTTACGAAATCCCCGGGGCGGCGCATTGGGGCGCGCTAAACAATGCGGCGACGCGCGCCGCCTTCAGCGGGTGGCAGATCTCCGGCCTGACGATCTTCCGCAACGGTCAGCCGTACGCTCCATCGTTCAGCGTTCCCAGTTACGGCAACAACCAACTCACCGGTTCGAATACCCAGGGCGCGCGCGTCTGGCTGGTGGGCGACCCGCTGACCGGCAGCAGCAGCGATCCTTACAACCGCCTCAACCCCGCGGCTTTCCTGCCGCCCCAAGTGGGCAGCATCGGGATCGAGTCGCCGCGCAACTACCTGGTGGGACCGGGCGTCAACCAGTGGCAGGCCGCGGTGCAGCGCAATATCCGCATCACCGAGAAGAGCAAGCTGATGGTTCGGGTGGAAGCCGTGCAGAACCTCTTCAACCACACCCAGTTCAGCGGGATCAACAGCCAGATCAACTTCACCAGCCCCACCAATCCGACGGTGACCAACCTGCCGTACAACTCCGCCGGCGTACTGAACAAGACCGGCTTCGGCACGGTGTCCGGCGTGCGCGGCGGGCGTGTGCTCCAACTCGTGGCGCGCTTTAGTTTCTGACGCGCCCACGCGCGGCGCGCAGGGTGGCACTATTGACAGAAGAGGCGACACCCGATTGAGACCTTTCCTCACCTTCGGACTGAAGTACCGCCAGATGCGCTGGTTCATCGCCGGATGGCTGGCGCTTTCGACGGTACTCAACCTGATCGACCGGCAGACACTCTCGATCCTGGCTCCGCTGCTGCGCGACCAGTTTCACCTGAGCGTGCAGGGCTACTCGAATGTCGTGACGGCATTCATGGTTTCCTTCACGGTGATGTACACGGTGGGCGGACGGCTGGTTGATTGGATCGGCGAACGGCTCGGCATGGCTGCCTGCATCTTGTGGTGGAGCGTGTGCACCATACTCACCGGCTTTGCGCAGGGCGCCATCAGCCTGGGCGCCATCCGCTTCCTTCTCGGCCTGGGCGAACCGGGCAACTATCCCGCGGCGTTGCGCGCCACCACCCGCTGGTTCCCGAAAGAGGAGCGGGGACTGCCCATCGCCATGTTCTCCTCCGGCGGGGCGGTGGGCAATGTCCTCGCGCCCCCGCTGATCGCCGGCATGACTCTGTTGTTTGGATGGCGCGCGGCCTTCTTCCTGCCGGGAGCGCTCGGACTGGTCTGGCTGGCCGTCTGGCTGCTGGTCTACCGGACGCCCGCCGAGTACCCGGGAACCACCAGGCACGAACTGGACAAACTCGAAACCGAAACCAACATTCCGTCCCTCGGTCTGGCGCAATGGTTCGGGCTGTTGAAGAACCGCAACGTCCTGGCCCTGCTCCTGGCCCGTTTCGTTTCCGATCCGGCCTGGTATTTCTATGTGTTCTGGATGCCGGAATATCTCAAGCGCGAGCGTGGCTTCAGCCTCTCCGACATCGGCATGTACGCTTGGATTCCCTTCGTGGCCGGCGCCATCGGCGGCATGACCGGCGGGCGCATCTCCGACCTGCTGATCCGCCGGGGCATCGCACCGGCAAAAGCCCGGGCGCGGGTTCTGTATGTCGCGGCCGCGGTCGCGCCCGCCGGCATCCTCACCACCCGTGTGCCATCGGCTGCCATGGCCATCGGCCTCATCGCCGTCATGGCCTTCGTCTCCTATACCTGGTTCATCAACACGGCCGCCATGATTCCCGACGTGGTGAGCGAAAAAACGGTGGGCAGCGTGCTCGGTTTTATCGGCACCGCGGGAAGCGCCGGCGGCGTCCTGTTTACGCCGCTGGTGGGTTACCTGGTTTCACACTACTCGTACGCCATCGTGTTTGCCATGGTTGGGTCGATGCACGTTAGCGGCGCGCTGATCCTGTGGGCCATTCGAAAGGACCCGGCGCCCGTTGCCATGCCGCGGGAGGCGGCCGCATGAGGCTCACCGGCAAAGTTGCCATCGTCACCGGCGCCGGCCGGGGTATCGGCCGCGCCATCGCCGTCGGTTATGCGCGCGAGGGCGCGCGAGTGGTGGTCAACTACAGCCGGTCGCGCGCGGCCGCCGAAGAGGCGGTACAGGAGATTCAAACCGCGGGCGGCAAGGCCGTGGCCTGCCACGCGGATGTCGCCGACCTGGAAAGTCACAGCCCGCTGATCGAGCGCACTCTGGAAGCCTTCGGCTCGCTCGATATCCTGGTGAACAACGCCGGCATCGAACACAACGAGCCTGTGCTGGAGGCCCGGCCTGAAACGTGGGAGGAGACGGTCGCCGTCAATCTGAAGGGCGCCTATTTTCTGGCCGTAAAGGCCGCTCATGCCATGCGGCGCTCGGGCGGCGGGAAGATCGTCAACATCTCCAGCGTCCACGATGTCGAGCCGGTCCGCAACCGCGCCATCTATTCCATCACCAAGGGCGGCATGCTGATGCTGGTGAAGTCCCTGGCCCTGGAACTGGCGGAATACAACATCCACGTGAACGCGATTTCTCCCGGCGCAATCCTCACCGACATGAACCGGGCGCACCTCACCGAGCCGGCGCGCCGCGACCGCCTGCTGGGACAGATCCCGATGAAGCGGATCGGCGACCCGGACGACATCATCGGCGCCGCCGTGTTCCTGGCGTCAGCCGAGTCGAACTATGTTACAGGAACCACCATCTACGTCGATGGAGGACTACTTCTGCTGTAGCCGCACACTCTTTGCGAGGCGACTTTATGGAATCCACACAAACCACCGAAATCCGGAAAATGGAAGAGATCTGCGAGCGTTACAAGCGGCTGTACGCCGGCGCTGTGTACGACGTGCTCGAGTCGTTGGGCTACCCCAACCAGGCTTTGTCGCATGACCTCGTGGCCCTGACGCCGGGAATGAAACTCGCCGGTCCGGCGTTCACCGTCAAGGGCACCGTCACCGCCGAGCGCGACACCGCCGGCCGGCACCAGCGCATGAAGATGGTCTGTAGTATGACGCCACCGTGCATCGAAGTCCGCGACCAGGGCACGCCGTTCAACGTGGCCATCTATGGCGAACTGAGCGCCACGACGGCGCGCGCCCATGGGGCCATGGGCGCCTTGATCGACGGGGGCACGCGCGATTCGGGACATCTGATCGCCATGCATTTTCCGGTTTTTGCGCGCTACCGCAGCCCCGTGGAAGCGTTCGGCCGCTACACCATGCTCAAGTGCCAGGTGCCCATTCGCATTTCGGGCGAGCTGACCCAGACCGTCGAGGTCAACCCCGGCGATTTCATCTTTGGCGAGGAGGACGGCGTGGTGGCGATTCCCAAGGACCTGATCCTGCCGGTGCTGGAGGAATGCGAGCGGATCAAACGACTGGAAGACCTGGCTCGCCACGATTTCGCCCGCGGTGACGACCCCGTCGAAGTGTTCCAGCGCTACCAGCGCTTTTGATTCTGGCGATCGGGCAACGCCGCCAAGCTGTGCTCCAGGTCATCCGCGCCGCGCGCCGGCGATTGCTGGTCTCGGTGTTTCGCTGCACCGACGTCACCGTGCTGGATGCTATCGGCGAGGCATTGAACCGCAACGTGGACGTCCGCTTCCCGATGACGCCCCGCGCCCGCGGTTGGGAGAAAAGGCTCAAAGCGTTGGGTTCGTACCTGGAGAGCATGGGCGCCAAGGTCCATCCGTATGCGGACCCGGTGGTGAAGTATCACGCCAAATACCTGCTGGCGGACGATGGCCCCGCGTTGATTACCTCGCTCAACCTGACGGCCAAATGCTTCGGGGCAACCTGCGACTTCATTCTCCTGACCCACGACCCCGGCGTAGTATCCGGCCTCCGTGAATTGTTCGACGTGGACTGGCTGGCGCCGCATTCGACACTTTCCGCGCACGTCAGTTCGCGCCTGAATCGTCGGCCCGGAACGGGTACGCGCCCAATTCACGGCGCTACTGGAGAGCGCCAGGCGCTCGATTCACATCATCGACCATAAGCTGGACGATCCCGCGATTCAGGCGCTGCTGAAGTCCAAGAAGGCGCAGGGCGTGGACGGCGGGTGCTCGGTCAGGGCGACCTCGGCGGTCTGCTGGCGCACGGCAAACTGACCATCGTCGACGGGCGCATCGCGGCCATTGGGAGCATGGCGCAGACGCCGCTCAGTCCTGGACTTCCGCCGCGAAATCGCGGTGACCGTGGAAGAACCCAAGTGCGTGCGCAAGCTGAAGAACTTCTACCGGCTGCTGGCATCCGGCCGCCAATTAATGGACCCGGCTAAGGCTGCCGCTTTTGGCAGGGTGAAAAAGGCCGAAGGCTGACCTCTTCGGCGCGCCGTTGACGTTTCCGGCGGCTTCGACCATCCGCCGCCGGAAGTCTCTAACGGTTCGGTGCCCACGGCCGCTCACTGGCGTAGCGCCGGAGGCAGCCGGATCGGGATCGGCGGCGCGGAAGGCTGCATACGGCAAGAGTGCGGCGGCGCCCGTTACGCCGCCGTGAAAACGGCGTGAAGATTTGATGAGTTGCCGCTCCGCGCGCATGCCCCTGCTCCGGGAACCTTTCCGGCGCCGCGCGGGTCAAAACATCCAACACACGAAATGTTTTTCCAAACTACTACCGAATTGCGAACCGATTGTAACCGCCGCTGAACGAAGCTGACGAATGGGAACAGGAGGCAGCCTGAAAAACACCAACGTAGCTTTCTTGTGGCGGGATTCGGATTCCGTCCGGCGGTTCCACTCGGCCGTGTGCCTCCACGGGCATACGATGCATTCCGAGGAGTGCCTGGATTTTCTGCCTCGGTACCTGAAATATGTTCCCGGAGTCGCCCAGGCCGTCAGCGGCTACCAGCGGAGTGGCTCGGTGAACTTCGCGCGCGCGCACTGGACGCCCCCTCTCACCCCGGCCCGTGCGCTACAACTCGAACAGGAACAGATCGCGGGGTTCGGGCTGCGGCCCATGGTGTCGCTCACCGACCACGACAGCATCGCAGCGCCCATCGCTTTACAGCTTACGGCGGGCTGCGCGGAAGTCCCCGTATCGGTGGAATGGACGGTGCCTTACCAAAGGGCCATCCTGCATCTGGGGATTCACAACCTGCCGCCGGCGGAAGCGCGAAACTGGATGTCGATCATGACGGCGTACACGTCGGCTCCCGACGAAACGCGCCTGCCCGCGATCCTCGCAGAACTGGCTGCCAACCGGGACGTGTTGATCGTCCTCAATCATCCGTTCTGGCTGGAGGAAGGAGTCGGGGAAGCGGACCGCCGTAGCGCGGTGGAGCGCCTGTTGCGCGAGTGCGTTGAGTGTTTGCACGCGTTCGAGCTGAACGGCACAAGGAAGTGGCACGAGAACGCCGCCACGATCGAACTGGCCCGGACGTACTCGCGCCCGGCGATCTCCGGCGGGGACCGCCACGGTTGCGAGCCGGCTGCCTGCCTGAACCTCACCAATGCGAATTCGTTCGGCGAGTTCGCACGCGAGATCCGCGCCGGCCACAGCAGGGTGCTGTTCCTGCCGCATTACCGTGAGCCGATGGCGCTGCGCATTCTGGAGACGGCCTGGGAGATTCTGCGGCCGTATCCCGAATACCGGGGCCGCGAACGCTGGACCGATCGGGTATTCTACCGCCGCGAAGATGGCGTCGCGCAATCGCTTTCGACGATTTGGAAAGACCGCGTTCCGTGGATGGTCGGGCCCGTCACTGGAATGCTCCAGTTCTGCGCCATGCGCGGCCTGCGGCCGACGCTGCGGTTTCTGCTGTCCAACCGCGCGGAGCTTCTGCCTTGAGGGCCGCCGCGTGGCGGTTGGCGGCTTCCGTGCAGGGCCTGTCCGGCGATTCCCTAGCGGCCCTCCTCGCGGTGGGCTTCGTACTGGGCACATTTCCCGTGTATGGTTGTCCGACCGTCATGTGTTTGCTGGCGGCTCTGTTACTGCGATTGAACGCGCCCGCGCTTCAATTGGTGAATCAGCTCGCCTCTCCTCTCCAACTGGCCCTGCTGGTCCCGTTTGCGAGACTGGGCGAGCGCATCCTCGGATCGCCCGCCGCGGCGTCCACCGGCATCCTGTCCCGGTTTAGCGAACTCATTGTGCAGGCGATCGCGGGGTGGCTTTGCCTCTCGGTCCCGCTGGGAGGCCTGGTGTACTTCGTGGTGTCGCAAGCTCTGCGGCGGCGGCGGCCGGCGTGCTTTCATCAACTGGAGAGTCCAGCGCAGTGAGTGTATTGCCTCGGCGCGGCATCGCTCTGAGGCGGGCGGCCAGAGAGGATCCCCGCCAGCAGGTCCGGGATTTCGTAGACCGCGGAGTTGGGCATCTCCGCCGCGCGCGCGCGGTAGCGCTGGCAGTTCTCGGGAGCGAGCATCGTGCGGACGGCGCCGGCCAGTTCCGTCGCGAAATTGCCCACCACCAGGCCCACGCCCATCGCCTCCACCCAATCGGCGTTGTAGCGTTCATGCGCCATGGTCCACGCGTTGCGTTGTACGATCACCGGCAGGCGCTTCGCCAGCGCCTCGCTGATGCTGCCCGGTCCGGGTTTGCCGATGAAGAAATCGGCGATTTCCATGTACAAAGGCACGTCTCGCGTGAAGCCCTGCACGAACATCGGGATCCGGTGATTCATGGAGCGCAATTGGTTGGCGAGCTCTTCATTCTTCCCGCAGAGCAGGATCAGCTGGATGCCACTGTCCTCCCGGTTCAGCGCTTTGGCGATGCGCAGCATCTCGGTGGAGCCTTCGCCTCCAAACAGAACCAGCCCGGTTGGGAGATCCGGGCGAAGGCCCCGCCGCAGCCGTTCGGCCCGCCGGTTCAGATGCAGTGACGCGTAGAACTTCGGATGGAGGATCATTCCGGAAGTCCGCAGGACGTGGTCCCCCGGAATCCCCAGTTCCCGCGCCTGGCGCGCCGCCATTTCCGATCCGCAGATGACGTGCTGCTCCAGCCGTTCGATCCAGAAGTGCGGCGGGTAATCGGCTATATCGGTGAGCAAGGTGACAAAGGGCGTTCCCGGCCACGCGCGATCCAGCGTGGTCTTGAGGGCGCGGTTGTAATGAGGAATCAGCGAGACCACCATATCCGGCCGGTGCTGTGCCCAGTAACGGTCCAGAACGTCGGCCTGCTTTCCGTGAGAGAGGCGGATCGCCAGATGCATCAGCGGGATCAACTGCGCGGTGCCGAGCGTCCAACCGCGCTGTAACATGATGTTGTAGACGTCCTGAAACCGGATGCCGGTATGCGCCCGGATGAAGTCAATGGGATCCAGCAGATCCTGAATGGAGAGCATCTCGATATCCCAGGGGCGCTGCTGCTCCCGGATCACTTCGGAGAGTGCCGTGGCGGCGGCCCGGTGTCCGCCGCCGGCATCGATATAGATTAGAGCGATTCTTGGATTCACATGCCGCATTCACCCATCAGCATCGCGGCTGAATCATTTCAGACGGATAACGGACCAGTGAAAGTTCGCCCCGTATTCCGCGGCCCTTGAAGCGACGCTGGCGCCGCGATTGCGTTTTCTAGAGCAGCCGATGCCGCACCACTGTTACAGTGGAGATATGGAAACTGCAACGCTCGGGGGGGGCTGCTTCTGGTGTCTGGAAGCGGTGTACGACGAAATGGCAGGCGTGAGCTCGGTGGAGTCCGGCTACATGGGCGGGCACGTGGACCATCCGGATTATCACGCGGTCTGCACCGGCAAGACGGGGCACGTGGAAGTGGTGCAGGTCACCTTCGACCCGGAGGTGACGACCTATCGCGAGATCCTGGAAGTATTTTTCGCCATGCACGACCCCACGTCGATGGATCGCCAGGGCAACGACGCCGGCCCGCAGTACCGCTCGGCGATCTTCACGCACAGCCAGCGGCAGAGTGAGATGGCGCACCAATTGATCGCGGAACTGGATGGCGCGGATATCTCGGGCAAGCGGATTGTGACCCAGGTGCGGCCGGCGGCCACGTTCTACGAGGCCGAGGAATACCATCAGGAGTATTTCAAGAACAATCCGCAGCAGGGATATTGTGCGTTCGTGGTGGCACCCAAGCTGAAGAAGTTCCGCGAGAAGTTCGCGGAGAAACGGCGGGTGGCGAGTTAGGCCGTGGCGGCGGCGAGGGTATCGAACATGGGCATCAGGGTGTCCAGTCCGGTCATGGCGAGGATGCGTTTGATGCGCGGATTGGCTCCAGCGAGAGCCAGTTCACCGCCGGCCTTCCTGACGTTGGTGAGGCAGGAGACCAGCATGCCGAGTCCGGAGCTATCGAGGTAGTCGAGCGCGGTGAGGTCGAGGACGAATTTCTTTTGGTCCTTCTGCAACAGGCTCTTCACCGCGGCGTCGAGGCGTTCGGTTTCACCGCCCATGGCCAGGCGGCCGGTGATGGTCACCACCGCGACGCCGGAATCCAGTTGCTTGGCTTCGACAGACATTGTTCGATGATACACCCGGAAGCGGCGCTATTTTGCGGCGGGTTCGGACCATGGCGGCACGATCCCGTTGACGCGCGCGTAGGCCACCAGTTGACCCATGTGCTCGTTGGCGTGGACGATGATGCGGAGGTACATGCCATCGACGGTGGCGTCATATTTGTCGACCTTGACTTTGCGCGGAAGGTCGGCTGGTTTGATATTGGCGTGGGCGTTTTTGACGGCATCCAGGGAACGCTTCAACCAGTTGATGACATCCGCCTTCGCGGTTACGCTCTTTTCGAGGTCAGGGGACTTCAGGTCGGCGGGCATTTTGACGCCGGTGAAATCCAGCAAGCCGAAGTTGGCGATGGCGATGTGCATGAAGACCTCGCTGGTGGAGCGCACGCCGGGGCCGGGACGCCAGGCGAACTTTTCGGCCGGAATGGCTTCGGCCAACGCGACCAGTTGGCGGGAAACGTGGAGCCATTCGCCGTCGTATCCCTGCCAGACGCCTTCCAACGGATCGACCTGGGCGTGCAGGGCGAGCGCGCCGTAGACAATCGCCAGCAACAGTGTTTTCGCCATATTTGAATTCTACTCCTGGCAGGTTGGGCACCAGAAGCTGATGCGGCCGTCGGCGGTATGTTTTTGGGAGCGGATGGGGGTGGCGCAGCGGCGGCAGGGCTGGCCTTCGCGGCCGTAAACCCAGAGGTTCTCCTCCCGATGGGTGTTGCCGGTGGTGGTGCGGCGGTGGCCGGAAGACGCGGTCACGTTGGCTGCGAGGAATTGGCGCGCCGTGGCGACGAGATCGGCGAGCTGGGCCGGCGTGAGCGTGGCGACCTGGCGGAAGGGGCTCAAACCGCAGGCGAAGGCGACTTCGGATTTGAAGACGTTGCCGAGTCCGGCGAGCACGGTCTGATCGAGGAGGGCGCGGCCGAGTTCGAGATCGCGCTTGGCGGCGAGCTTCGCAATGGCGACGGCGGGGTCGAAATGCGCGTCGAGCGGGGCGGGGCCCAGGCTGCGAAAACCCTCGCGGCGCGCCAAGGTGGCAGCGGTGTGGAACTCGGCCACCGGGACGTTGAAGGCGACGGCCAGCATGGCAGGAGTCTCCACCACGATGCGCATATGGGTGCGGTGCCGCTGCCACTTTTCGCCGGGACGGTAAATGTGCCAACTGCCGCTCATCAGCATATGGGTGAGCAGAATCAGATCGCCCGAAAAATGCATGAGCAGCCACTTGCCGCGGGATTCCACGGAATCGACGGTGCGGCCGGCGAGCGGCGTGTCGTAATCGATGCGGGCGAGAGCGGGGAGCACGGTTTCGAAGCGGGTGACGGTGGCGCCGCCGAGCGCGCGCGCGAGGGTGCGGGCGGTGCGGAAGATGGTATCGCCTTCGGGCATATCAGGCGGGCTCCGGCTGAGTGGGTTCGGCGATGTGGCGCGGCTCCTGGATATGGAGCATCTGTAGGCCGAGGGGCGATGGCACGAAGCCAGCCTCTTCGAGGAAGCGGGCGAGAGGGTGGTCGCGGGCCGGCGCGTCATTGATTTCGCCGATGAGCAGCCCGGCACGGCGGGTCTGGCGGCGGATGGCGACTTCGGCGAGCTTGCGGGCGAGTTCGCGCGCGTAGCGGGAGAGGTCGGGCTCGTTCTCCGGCAGGATCACTTGGATGGACGGATTGCGGCGGCGCAGGAAAGCGGCGAGCGCGCCATTGATGAGGATGACGCTGCCGCCAGAGGCGCGCGACATGGCGTGCAGGGCGCCGGGCCAGGGCAGGAGGCTGCCGTAGGGATTGGCGGGGTCGGACGCGGCGAGGTGCAGGGCTTCGGGACGCTCGGGTTCGGTGCGCAGGCTGCGCAGCATGTCGATGGCGCTGGTATGCGCGAACTGGGCGGCGCCCATGCCGGCGACGAACATGCCGCGGCGGATCCAGCCGTTCTCTTCCATGGTTTTGAGCGCGGGATAGATGGCGGGGTAGCCACCGGGGATGTTCTCCGCGAGGGCGGTTTCGCGCATCACGATGGCGTTGCGCGCGAGCAGTTGCCAGGCGATATTGGCGCTCCATTCGGTAGGGGTGACGAGGGCCGCGGCGCGCTGCGCCACCAGCGACCAGCGGCCCTCGGCGGCATGGCTGCCGCCGGTGCGGGCGCGGAAGCGGCGGAGGAATTCGGGCGAGCCGGGCGGGCCG
>OBLT010001471.1_pt1 | contig 15064 bp, 9 predicted proteins | sample 1518721 | NCBI WGS metagenome assembly OBLT01 (sample SAMEA3539307, study PRJEB22396) | soil metagenome | biome: tundra; feature: field; material: soil | place: USA | collected 2010-05 | depth 0.15 m | reverse complement strand
TCGGGCGTTCAAATCGCCCCGCACCGACCATAGAATCAATAACTTACGGACGTTTCCCCACTCCCTTTAGTGTCCTTATAGTGTCAGATCCGCATCCAATCTTGGTTCTATGCCGTTTTCTGGCGTGTGGCCGACGAGGCGGTCTGCCATCACGTCCATGGAACGCCGCTCGCATTGTCTTCACTGGTGAGCGAACGGGCGCCAAGGCATAGATGGTGAACCCGGAGCGTTTGACGCCAGCCTAACGCAGCGCAGATAGCGCCGGCAGGTTCGAAGTAGTCCAACCTCCACCCAGCGCCTTGATCAGCAGGACGCTGGCATCGATGCGGCGCCGCTGGATATCGACCTCGTTCCGCTCGTTCATAAGCGCGATCGTCTGAGCGGTGATGACCTGAAGGTAGTTGTCCACGCCGCCCTTGTACCGGTTCGTGAAGATCTCCAACGATTCCTGCGCGGAGACCACAGTTTCATGCTGCTGCTTCGCCTCCGTCTCAAGAATTCGGAGCGCTGCCAGGTTGTCCTCGACTTGCTGAAACGCATCGAGGACCGTCTGCCGGTAGCCGGCGACTTGCGAGTCATATCGGGCCAGCGTTGAGTCGGACGAGGCGCGGCGCCGCCCGCCGTCGAACAGCGTTTGAGCAAGGGTCGGCCCTACTGCCCACAAGCGGCTGGGCCAATTGAACCAGTTCAGAATCGACGTTCCCTCGAGACCCGCCGACGCCCCCAAGACCACTGTCGGGTAGAACGCAGCGCGAGCAATACCGATCTGCTCATTCGACTCGGCCATCCGGCGCTCCGCGGCGGCGATATCGGGACGCCGTTCCAGAAGCTGTGAAGGCACGCCCACGGGAATGTTGGGCGGCTCGATTTTTGCCGCCACAATCGGCAAGCTGAAGCTTGCCGGAGGCTGCCCAATGAGAACCGCGATCGCATGCTCGAATTCGGCGCGCTGCACGCCGAGATCGGTGGCCTGCACGCGTGTCGCATCGAGCTGCGTCCGTGCCTGTGCGACGTCGGATTTTGGGGCGGCTCCTCCTTCAAATCGATTGACCGTGAGTTGCAACGCGTCCGTATAGGCCGCTACCGTGTCTTCGAGTAGCTGCCTCTGCGCATCCGCGCTGCGGAGTTCGAAATAGTCGAATGCCAGCTCGGCCTCCAGGCTCAGTCTGGCTGCCGCAAGGTCGGCGGCAGTGGCCTGGGCCTCCTCGCGCGCCGCTGACACTGTCCTGCGAACCCGGCCCCAAAGGTCCAACTCGTAGGAAAGATCGAAGGGTAACAGGAAATCTCCGGTACTTCCGTTGGCGGAGTTCGAATTAAAATAGGGCCGCTTGCCCGAGTCGCGGAGCGAAGAGATTCCCGGCGCCACGGAGATGGTGGGATACTTCGAAGCCCGGTCGAAGCGGATCATCGCGCGAGCATCACGGAAGTGAGCTTCGGCCGCCTTGAGATCCTGGTTGGCGATGGCGACCTGTTCTTCAAGGGAACTCAGTTGGGAATCCCCAAACACCAACCACCATTTCGCGGGGAACGTCGGCTCATCCGGATGGGCGGTGTGCCAGTCCTTCGTCTCCTTGAACGCATCCGGCAGTGGCTCTTTATATGTTGGCGTCACGGGAGCGGAAGGCCGGGTGTACTTCGGCCCGACCATGCAGCCCGAAAGCGTCAGTGCCGCCAGCGTCACGAGGCTGGAGTAGACAGATTTCATCGTCCCCCGCCTGGGCTCTTCCCGGCGACCAATCGCACCGGCGTGCCACTGATCAGGGAGTCGGCCGGATCCAAAATAATCGAATCCGAGGGGCGTAAGCCCGAAAGGACCTCCACTGCGCCGCCGTAATCGCGTCCGATCTTCACCGGCGTCAATTCCGCGCGGCCATTGCGGACGACCCCGACGCGAAGCCCCTCGCTCCGGAAGAGCAGCGTGTTGGCGGGTATCGTCACCGAGCGAGTGGGGTCGGGGAGGTTCAGATGAACGGACACATAGGCGCCGGGCAGAAGTTGGCCTGTCGGATTCTCCACGTCCACTTCCACGAGCAGTGTCCGCGACGCGGTATCGATCGAGTTCGAGTTACGGACCAGTGTCCCGTGAAACACATCGCCTGGAAATTCGTCCAGCGTCAGGGATACATTCGCGCCGGGTACCGCCGCGCGCGCGTAGGCTTCAGGTACCGGGACGAAGACACGGAGCGTGTGGATCGCGGCGAGATGGAACAGTTCCTTGGCCGGCGTGCCGGCCCCGGCGTCGATCAGCGCTCCTACATCCGTGTTCCGCACGATGATAACACCGTCGAAAGGCGCATAGACTTTTTCGAAAGACTGCAACTGCTCAAGCCGGCGCACGTTGGCGGCACTGGAATCCGCGTTGGCCTTCTGCGCCGCCAGATTGCCGATCGCCTGATCCGTTTCCTGTTTGGAAACCGAGTTGGTCTCCAGCAGGAATTTCCAACGTTCAGCCGTGGTTTCGGCGAGGTGATAGTTCGCCTGCGCTGTCTCCAATTGCGCGCGTGCCTGTTGCAGTTGCTGATCGATCTCCGGGGTCTCGATCTCCGCCAGTAGCTGCCCCTGCGTGACGCGCGACCCAATGTCGAAATACCACTTCGAAAGATAGCCGCTGGTGCGCGCATAAATCGGCGAATCGGTGAACGCCTGCATATTCCCTGGCAGGACAATCTCCTGGGTGGGTGAGCCCGTTTTCGGATGCACCACGTTGACGCTGGGAACCGCGGCTTCCGTTGTTGCCTGGACGAGCTGCGCGGCGGCGGCGGCGCGGGCCGTGATTCCCGAGTTAATTACCAAGCCAAGGGCAGCGAACGCGGCCACTATGAAAGCTGTTGTGCCGATCGCCCGCCACACAGGCTTTGGACCGTTTGTACTCTCGCTCACCTTCGCTTCCGGTCTCTCAGTTTCTTCCGTTTTCATCGTATTTCCCTCCAGTAGTCAAGCATGAATTGGTTCCCGATCCCCTTTGACGTCACCCTTCGCATCTGCCTGCGAACGCATGCCGTGAAACAGGCTAAACACCACGGGCACGAAGATCAGCGTGGCAACGGTGGCGCACAACAGTCCGCCCACCACGGCACGGCCGAGCGGCGCATTCTGTTCGCCGCCCTCGCCCAACCCGAGCGCCATCGGAATCATGCCGATGGTCATGGCGAGTGCGGTCATCAAAACGGGGCGGAAGCGCGTAAAACCAGCCTCAATCGCAGCCTCCGCGGAATTGCCGTGCACGGCAAGCCGCTCCTTCGCGAATGACACAATCAGAATGCTGTTCGCGGTGGCGACCCCCATGCACATGATGGAGCCCATCAAGGCGGGAACGCTGAGGGTGGTACGCGTGATAAAGAGGAACAGAACGATCCCGGCCAGCGCGGCGGGCAGCGCCGTGATGATGATGAATGGATCCAGCCAGGATTGGAAGTTCACCACGATCAGCAGATAGACCAGCACGATAGCGAAGACCAGTCCGCCCAATAGGCCGGTATAGGAACTGCGCATCGTTTGGAGCTGGCCTTTGACCGAAATGAAGCTGCCCCTCGGCAGGTCCTTCCGGCTGGCATCGACGATCCTGGTGATGTCGCGGCCGACGGCGCCCAGATCGCGGTCCTGGACGGAGCCGTAGACATCCACCACGCGCCGGATGTTGTAATGAGACACCACTTGCATTTCGCTGGACCGGGTGATCGATGCGACGTCGGCGAGGATCTCGGGTTGCTTCATAGCCGCTGAACTGATCGGGGTTGCCTGCAGATCGGCCAGGGATTGGATCTTGTATTGCGGTGTCTGCTCCACCAGATTGTAGTTCACGCCGCTCTTCCAATCGAGGAAGAAGGAAGGCGTGGTCTGGAAGCTGCCGCTGAGTGAAACCAGCAGGCTGCTGGCGATATCTCTTTCCGTGAAACCGCCTTGCGCCGCTTTGGTCCGGTCCACGGCAATGTTGAAAGCCGGGTATTCGAAGGGCTGCTGGAGCCGCAAATCGACGGTACCCGGCACGCGCCGCAATTCGCTCAGCACCTTCTCCGCCACCCGGCGGTTGGCTTCAATGTTCGGGCCGTCGATCTGGACGTCGATAGGCGCCGGCAAACCGAAATTCAGAATCTGCGTCACGATGTCGGCGGGAAGGAAATAAAACGTTGTCCCCGGAAACTCACGCGGCAGCTTATTCCGCAACTCCCGCACATAGTCGCTTGTCGCACGATGCTCCGCCTTGAGCGACACCAGGATGTCGGCGTCAGCCGCCCCGATGGTTCCGGAAGTGTTGTAGATCATATTGATCTGACTGAAGGCCAGGCCGATATTATCGAGGATGGTATCCATCTCCCGCCGCGGAATCGTGGCGCGAACCGAGTCTTCAACCAGGTCGCAAATCCTCGCAGTTTCCTCGATCCTGGTTCCCGTTTTCGCGCGAAGGTGAAGGATGAACTCGCCGTTGTCGGTGCTCGGGAAGAAGTCCTGCCCTAGCCATGGTAGAAGAGCGCCGGCGGAGAGGCAGATCAGAAAGAAGCCGGGAACGAAGATGCGCCGCCTGCGCACCAAGGTCCCGAGCAGACCCCGGTAGGCGAAGCGAAGACGCTCAAAACCGGCGTCAAAGGCCCGCTGGAACCGTTTGAACGGATTCAACGTGCGACCGTGACGGTCGTGCCTTGCGCTCAGAAGATACATCGCCAACGTCGGCACCAGCGTCCGCGAGAGGACGTAAGACGCAATCATGGCGAAGATCACCGCTTCCGCCAGCGGAACAAACAAATACCGCGAGACACCGGCAAGAAAGAACATGGGCAGAAATACTACGCAAATACATATCGTCGAGACCAGGGCGGGAACCGCTATCTGGCCGGCGCCTTCCAGAATCGCTTCGTGCAGGTCGTGCCCTTCTTCGAGAAACCGCTCGATGTTCTCGATGGTGACCGTGGCGTCGTCCACCAGGATCCCGACCGCGAGGGCCAAGCCGCCCAGGGTCATGATGTTGATGGTTTCGTTCAAGAAGCTCAGCGCAATCACCGAACTCAAAATGGAGAGAGGAATGGAGACGGCGATGATCAAGGTGCTCCGCCAACTGCCCAGGAAGACGAGGATCATCAGCCCCGTCAGGCAGGCGGCAATCACCGCCTCGCGAACCACACCGCTAACCGCCGCTCGAACGAAAATGGATTGATCGGCCAGCGGCTGCACTTTCAATTCCGCCGGAAGAGTTGCGGCAACCTGCGGAAGCATTCTCCGAATGCCACCCACCACGTCCAGCGTGGAAGCTTCGCCAGCCTTAAGAATGCTCACCAGGGCGCCGCGCCGGCCGTCCTCACGGACCACATTTGTTTGCGGGGTAAACCCGTCTGCTACCTGGGCGACATCGCGAAGATACACAGTGGAATCGCCGATGATCTTGATGGGTATGTCATTGAGTTCCTGGGCCGTTCTCGGGCTCGCGTTCAGTTTGATGTCATATTCGAGCTGGCCGATTTTCGCCGTTCCCGAAGGCAGCACCAGGTTCTGCAGATTCACCGCCGATACGATATCCGCCGCGGATAGTCCCTTGGACTGGAGCAGTGCGGGGTTCAGGTTGACCATGATCTGCCGCTGCTTGCCGCCGTAGGGGTATGGCACGGACGCTCCGGGAACGGTAACGAGCTGGGGTCTCAGGAAATTGACGCCGATGTCGTTCAACTGCGCCTCGGAGAGTCCTTCTCCCGAAAGCGCGAGTTGCAGAACCGGCACGCTCGACGCGCTGTAGTTGAGAATGATCGGCGGCTGGGAGCCCGGAGGCAACTGCCGGAGAATCGATTGGGAAATGGCGGTGACCTGCGCGTTCGCCCGATCGATGCTGGCGTTCGGCTGCAAGAAGATCTTGACGATGGCCATCCCGTTAACGGTGAACGACTCGATGTGCTCGATGTTGTTGACCGTCGTCGTCAGGCTGCGCTCGTATACGGATGTGAGGCGGCCTTCGAGCTCCTCCGGGTTCAGTCCGGTGTAAGTCCAGGCCACCCCGATCACCGGAATATTGATCGTCGGGAAAATGTCGGTCGGAGTGCGCATGATCATCACCGGACTGATGATCAGGATCAGCAGAGCCAAAACGATGAACGTGTACGGACGATGAAGAGCGACGTTGATAATCCACATACGCTATGCCACGGAAAACAGCACCCGCGCGGGCGCCAGTTGAAGCACAGGGCTGATTCCCAGGCGCCTCATCTTGGAGATCAGGGTTGTGCGGGGAAGTCCGAGCAGGACGGCAGCGCCCTGGGGGCCGCCGATTACACCGCCCGTTTGCTCGAGGGCCTGCAAGATGTGCGAGCGGTCCGCCTCCTCCAGTGTGACGGGCACGGAGAACGTCCCGGCGTTCGAGCGTTCGGATGTCGCCACAATATGTTCGGCCAATGCAGCATCCAGGACCGTCCCCGACGCTAGAATGACGCACCGCTCCATCACATTCTGCAGTTCGCGAATGTTCCCCGGCCAGGGGTGGCGAGCGAGAATTGCCGCAAATTCCCCGGAAATGCCCGCCATCGGCTTGTGCATCCGCGCGGCGCACTCCATCGCAAAATGACGGGCCAGCGGACCGATGTCTTCGGGGCGCTCGCGAAGCGGCGGCAGTTCGATTGGGAACACACCCAACCGGTAAAAGAGGTCTGCGCGGAATGCGCGCTGCTCCACCATCTCGCTCAGGTTGCGATGCGTCGCGCAGATCACCCGCACATCGGCGTGGATGGTCGCTGCGCCGCCCAGACGCTCGAATTGTTTGTCTTGCAGCACCCGCAGGAGCTTTGGCTGGAGTTCCAAGGGGAGATCGCCGATTTCATCCAGGAACAACGTGCCTTTGTGGGCCCGCTCAAAGCGGCCGATCGCCCGCGCCAGCGCGCCGGTGTATGCGCCCCGCTCATGTCCAAACAGCTCGCTTTCCAGCAAGCCGGAAGGGATCGCGGCGCAATTTACCTTCACGAAAGGGCCGGCCGCCCGATGGCTACTCTGGTGAATCGTCTCGGCAACGACTTCTTTCCCGGTGCCGGTCTCCCCCTGGATCAACACGGTGGCGTCGGTTTGCGCCACGAGCCGCGCCATGGCGAGGGCTCGTTGGAAAGCGGCGCTCGTGCCGATGATTCTGGGTGGCGCATTACCCGCACGAACATCCGTGCGGCGCTCCGTTTCGGCGCGATCGTCATCGTTGAAAGCCAACGGCTCGTCGTCACGAATTGCAATAACGCCGGCAGTCCGGCTTGTGCCTGCGAACATATTTGAATCCTCCCTTTCCTGTTGAAATCTCGGGACCAATCGAGAGCGGCCCTAATTCACCCCTGCGGAACCCTCAAACTTGCGAGCAGGTGCTTCATGTAGGCCCGGCTGGAGGCCAGTCGCGCGCCCTCCGTGGCCATTTGAAGGAGCGCTTTCTCCCCGACTGAGTCGACCGAGATGACGTCCTCCAGATTCACCACGCAGGTTCGGCCTTCCCGCGAGCTGCGCGTCTCTTCCCACTCATTTCTGATATCGATAGCCCACTGGCCGCAGAGCCGCCCTTGCAGGACCCACCTCTGCTCAAACGGGGCATCGGTGATCACGGTCCTAAGCATGAAGTCCCCTCTTTCACCACAGAAGAAAGCACAGGAGATACCAAACGCGGACCACCGCTAACTTACGGCAAGAGAAAGAGAAGAGAGGGGTTGGAAAAATCCGGTCGCGACCGTGACACTGTCACGCTGTGTCATGACACTGTCAGAAGTGGCTAATGATGGTTCGAGGATTGATGCCGAAGCGCTTCATGTACGCGATGAACGTTGTCCGCTTAAGCCCCAGCCGGGCAGCAGCCCCATCGGCTCCGCCGACGCGTCCCCCGGTCTCCTTGAGGACCTGAAGGATCTGTTCCGGAGCAGGAGCGGGAGCATTCCGCGCGCGTCTTCCCGCTGCCGCTTCGGCCCTATCGGCGGCTGCGGGCGCTCCGCGAGCGGTGGTCAAATCCGCGGCGGCCACTTGCAGTACGCCTCCGGTCGACAGAATCACGGCCCGTTCGATCACATTCTGCAACTCGCGCACATTTCCCGGCCAGTGATAGCGCATCATGGCGTTCATAGTTTCGGGAGGGATGGTTCTGATCGACTTGCGCATGCGGCGGCTGAAAAGTTCCGCGAAGTGCCGCGCCAGCAACGGCACGTCTTCCGGACGCTCGCGGAGCGCCGGAACCCGGATCGGAAAGACGTTCAGCCGGTAAAAAAGGTCCAACCGGAACTTCTGCTCATCCACCATTTGCGCCAGGTCGCGATTGGTGGCGGCAATCAGGCGCGCATCCGTTCGGCGGGTATCTGAACTGCCGAGCCGTTCGTACTCGCGCTCCTGCAGGACCCGCAGAAGCTTGGGCTGCAGTTCGAGCGGGATCTCTCCGATCTCATCGAGGAACACCGTGCCGCGATTGGCCAATTCGAATCGCCCGATCCTCTGCGCGAGCGCTCCCGTGAAGGCCCCTCTTTCATGTCCGAAGAGCTCGCTTTCGAGCAGTCCGGAGGGAATCGCCGCGCAATTCAGTTTCACAATCGCGTTTGACCGTCGAGCGCTCAGATTGTGAATCGCCCGCGCGATCAGTTCCTTCCCGGTACCGGTTTCTCCGCAGATCAGGACCGTCGATTCGGTGGGCGCCACCGTTTCCACTTGTTTGAGCAGCTCTCGCAAGACTCCACTCCTCCCGACGATTTCTTCGAACATGGAAGTCTCGTCGATCTCCTGCCGGAGAGCCACGTTCTCCTGGTAAAGCTGATCCTTGAGTGTCTTGATTTCTTCGAACGCGTTCTCCAGCGCCATTCGCGAACGATGCTGCTCGGTAACGTCCATGTGCGTCCCCACGAACTCCACCGATTTCCCTGCCGCATCCATCACTGGATGCCCCACGACATGGATGTGGCGAATGGTTGCGTCGTCCAATAGGATCCGGTAGTCGCGCTCGAAATGGCTCCTTTCGCGGATGGCGCGCCGGATCGTCTCCTCGACGGACGCCCGATCCTCCGGGTGTACGCGGTTCAGAAGGAGATCGAGGGCTACCTTCGTGTGCGGATCGAGGCCGAATATGCGATAGCTCTCCGCACTGAAAAACAAGTCGCCTGTCGAAACATCGCGCGCCCAGCTTCCCGTGTGGCTGAGTCTCTGGCCCTCCGCCAAATACGCCTCGCTGCGCCTCAGCGCGTCTTCGGCCTGCTTGCGCTGGCTGATGTCCCGATAGATCGTGTAAATCTCCGGATCGCCGCCATCCACCGAAACAGGCGCGGACAACAGTTCGACGTTCAGAAGCGTGCCGTCCTTGCGCCGCCGGACGACCTCGGCGCGGACACGTTCGCCACGGTCGACCGGCGCTCGCAGTTGCAGGGACTCCCCCCGGAGCTCGTCCGGCACGATCAGGTCGGTGAGGTCCCTGCCCACCGATTCCTCAAGCGTGTAACCGAACAGCGCGGTGAATTCCCGATTGGCTCGCAACACCCGATTGTCGCCATCACGCAGGACAACCGCTTCCGGAGCCAGTTCGAACAGCCTCTCAAACTGCGCCCTCTGTTTGCGCATCACCTCTTCGGCACGCTTGCGTTCGGTGATGTCCATGCTGGTGCCGACAAACTCGACCAGTTCACCGGCTTCGTCCACCATTGCGTGCCCGGTGCCTTGCACGCAGCGCACGGTTCCGTTGGGGGGCACGATGCGGAATTCCTGCTGAAAATCACCGCAGTCCCGAACCGCTCGACCGACGATCTCTCGGAGGTGAGAGCGGTCGTCCGGGTGAACTCCTTCCCAGAACAGTTCCCACGACGGCTTCTTCTCACCGGGGGCGAGCCCGAAGATCCGATAGTGTTCCGGCGACCACGTGACCTCTCCGCGAAGGACATTCCACACCCAAGTGCCCGTATGGCTCAGTTTCTGTCCTTCGGCCTGCAGCGTCTCGCCACGCCGCTGCTCCTGGTCCCTGAGCGCGTTATCCACCGCTAGCGCGACTTGATCGGCCACCAGGCAAAGATAGCGGACCTCCTCCCGGGAGTATCCGTTCCGGTGTTCCGCGGCGAAACCCAGACTCCCGAGACGACGATGCGCCGTTGTGAGAGGAAGCACGCACGCGGACTCGACCGCGTAGTGCCGATAGAGTTCCATCATCCGCGGGAAGCGCTTCTCTTCATCCCTGGACGAAATGACGACCGGTTTCTGGTGGCGATACACCCACCACGTGATCGTGTCTTCCGCGGGGAAGTTGGCGGGAATCGCAAACCCCCGCCCACCCATGGTTTCTAGCAGCGGATTGTGTACCGTGTTCGACGATTCGTCGTATAGGAATAAACCGACGAAGTTGAAGTCGACCGTGCGCTTAAGCTCGTCCGCTAGAATCCGAAAAAGCTCCTTGGGATCGCGGTACGCGCCAAGCACCCGCGACACGCGAAAGAGCGCTTCATATCGCGCGAGGAACGATTGCTCCCCCCCAAGTTGGAATCCTGTGCCCACTACCCAGTTGCGTCCAGTCGCCTACAACTCAGGCTACCACTTCACGCTTCCAGGATCATTCGGCCCTGCGAACTGCGATACGGCGTCAGGTCGGATTCAGAATCTCGCCCAGCAGGAACAGGTCCGTCAATAGCGCCCGCAAATGGATGGAGGCGTTCAGACTGTCGATCAGTTGAGAACTGATCGCAGGCTGCGCCAAAACCACTTCCACGGCCGCCAGGGAATCGCCCGCGTCCCGCTCCAGCACTGCAAGAAAGGGGCCGTAGCTCTCCGCGGGCTCGAGTTGTTTCTCGCGTATCGCGCTCGCGCCAACCTCGCGCAGGCCGGCCATCGATCGCGCAGCCGTGCAGAGCGACTCGCGCGCTTGCGCTCCCTGCTCGCTGTCTTTTGTGCCGGGCCGTCCCTGGGCCGCGTACGCCAGCAGGAACTCGTAGCACTCCTCAATCGCGTTCACGCGGCGTCCAAATTCGGTGAGCATGCCTTAATGCTCCTCTCGGGAAGGGTTCCATCGCTCCGGGTCGTAGTGCGACAGATAGAATTCACGCCGCATCGAGCCGGAGATCATGGATTTGGTGATGTCCAATTTCTCCGGCCGGATCGCGAAATAGACGTGGACCATTACCAGCGCGATCAACCCGACGCCCGCCAGGCCGTGGAGGACGTACATCATCCCCCAAGTCATGTCGCTGAATAAGTACGGATTCCGCCGGAAGAAGATCGTCCGCACGCGCGACATCATCAACACGCCCGTGCAGATCCCCGAAAGACCAGTGAGTAGAATCGCGCCGTGATAGAGCTTGTTCTCGATCGGGTACTTGGCGAACCTGCGCGGCGGCGGCGTCGCCAGACCGAAGAACCGTCGCACCCGCCGGGTCGCGTCCCGCAAGTCCTCCCTGTCCGGCCAGATCGACCAGAAATTCAGCCAGAACGAGGCGTGCACGATGTGAAACAGCACCGAAATAGTCAGTACAGAACCCGCAATCCAGTGGTAAGTCACCCAATTAAAGCGCACTCCCACCTTTGGAAGAAATGCCGTGAACAACAGCACCAACATCGCGGCCGCCATCACCCAGTGAAACAAGCGCGCCACGAGCGAATGCCTGGCCACCGGCGGGCCCGGAGGCGCTGCGACACCAGCCGGATCGACGCCCGCGAACTCCTCCGGCCTGGCGAAGTAGCGAATGTAGATGGCATGAACGATCACGAACAGCAGGCCCGCAATTGCTGTCACCCAGATCAGAAACCACGCGATGTGGATCGGCACTATCCGTCCCCAAGGGCTTCTGGCCCACTCTAAGATACCCATACCGCCTCCTCCACGCCGCCGATTGCGCGTTTCACCAGGTTGCGCATCAGCGGGATCTTATACGCGTTGAACTGCAACGGAACTGCGCCGCGGACCGCCAGCCTGCCGGCCATCTCACCGGTGTTTGCGTCCGGCGCACGGCCGCGGACCGCGTCTTCCACTTCCCGCAGGCGCGACGGACGGGCGGCCGCCGCGTTTACGGCGATCCGCATACGCTGAATGCGGCCGTCCGACAACACCATCGCAGAGGCCACATTCAAGAGCGGAAAGTCCCAGACGTTTCGATCGCGCACCTTTTCGAAGTAGAAGCGCGCGCCGGACCATGTGAATGGAATCCGGATAGCTGTCAGCAGATCTCCGGGCCGAAGAATATGCATGTTCATGATGTCGATGTCGGGTCCGACGAAATAATCTTCCGCATTGACGACGCGTTCACCGTCACGGGTTCGCACTACAAACTTCGCATCCAGCGCGATCAGCGCCGGCGCAGTGTCGGAGGGATTCACCGCCACGCAGCGCTCCGCGTGCAGGATCGCGTGTTCGCGGTTGCGCCCGGTCGGCGTATCGGCATAGCATATGTTCCCGCCGGCTCGATAGCACGGCCATCCGGCACGGTAGTACCAGCAGCGCGCGTCCTGCGATACGTTGCCGCCGATCGTGCCCTGGTTGCGGATTTGCGGTGAAGCCACCAACCCGGCTGCGTCCGCCAGCAATCCGAATCTTTCGCGCACGACCGGATGACTCACCATCTCCGTCAGCGTGGTGGTGGCGCCAATCTCGATGCCGTTATCGCCAACCCGGACGCCACGCAATTCGGCGATGCCGCTTAGGTCGATAAGCGCTCTTGGCTTCTTAATGCGGTCCTTCAGCCAGTCGAAACTGTCGAGCCCGCCCGCCATTACCCAAGCGTCGGCTCCGTGCTCTTCCAGCAGCTTCTGTGTATCCGCAATTGATCCCGGCTGAAACAGCTCGAACGCGGGCATGACGTCTCGTATGACTGCCAAGTGCTTGCCTCTTTCTTCAGATATGCGCCATTAGCGGATGCTGCATGGGCCGCCCCGCCTCGAGCGAGGTGAGAATTGTGTCCGCGTTGACGGGCGCGCGCCGGAAGATCTCGTCGCCCAGCGCGTCCGTCAGCGCGTTCAAGATTGCGGCGCATCCTCCGCCGACTGGCGGCTCGCCAATGCCGCGCGCGCCCACCGGTGTTTCCGGGTCGGGAATGTCGAGCGCCGCCCACTTCATGTCGACCGGCACGTCCAGAATTGTCGGCGGCTTGCTGTGGTGAAACCGCCTGGAGAGCATCACTCCGTATTGCGGATCGAAGACCCACTTCTGCCCGATCGCATGTCCGATGCCGAGCGTCGTCCGGCCCAGCACCTGGCCGCCAAGCGCTCGCGGGTGGATCACCGTGCCCACATCCGCATACGCCAGGAAATCGATCACGTAGTACTTCCCGGTCTCGACGTCGACCTCGATTTCCGCAAAGCTCGCCACATACGAATGGGTCATGCCGTCGCGCGGGTACTGGTCGCGGGCCGCGGCCACCAGGCCCTGGCCCGCCACCGCCGCCACGGCCGCCTTGGTGAGCTTGTTCAACTCGGGCGGCGTTTCGTGGCCGTCGTAGATGCCGCCGAGTTGGATGGCCCGTTGCGCGGCCTGCGCCAACGTCATGCCCACGCCGCCCTTGCGAAACACGCGCTCGTCGGCCACCGTGTAGTCTTCCGGTCTGCCGCCGTGATCCTTCGCCGCGATCTGCTGCAGCTTCGTTCGGGCGTCCGTGGCGGCGGCGTGCGCCGCGCGGGTCATGGCGTGGGTTGTCTGGCTGCCGCCCGAAACACAGGTGTAGGGAAGATTCTTCGCCGTGTCGCCCCAGATCACTTCGCACTTCTCCCACGGCACGCCGATCATCTCCGCCGCCACGCGGTGTACGTCGATCACCGACTCGGTCCCATGATTGCCGATCCCCGTCGGGAACATAACCGTCCCATCGGGTTTGATCACCAACATCGCGTCGAATCCCACTGTGCCGCCAACGTAACAGCTCAGCGACACGCCGACCCCACGAGCTTTGGTGCCGGCCCGCTTGGGAGTGCGCGCCGCGCGCTCGCGCCAGCGAAACTGCTCGGCGCCGCGGTCGAGAGCTTCCTTGATAAAGGCGCTGGTGGCGTGGGCACGCACACCGTTGACCGCCGGCCCGAACGGCGCCTTTCCTTCCGGAGCATTGATGCGGCGAATGTCAATCTGATCGAGTCCGAGACGCCGCGCCGCTTTGGCCAGAATGGGATCGAAAATCGCGATGCCCTGCATTCCCCCGGGCGCGCTCTGTGCGCTTCGTGGAGGCGTGTTGGTCAGCACCGTAATCCCTCGCCATCGCATCGCCTGCGGTTGATACAGCAGAGACACCATCCGCCCCGAAGTCGGGCCATCGCCCATTGCGTCGTACGGACCGTTGTTGCAAATCACGAACATGTCCAGCGCCGTGATCCGTCCCTCCTTCGAAAAGCCGGCCCTGATCCGGCCCAGCAAGCTCGGCCGCGCGCGCCCGACGAACATTTCCTCTTCCCGGCTGAGGCGCATCATCACCGGAGCGTTCGCTTTCTTGGAAAGCAGCGCCGGGATCGTCAGCGTGACGCCGGCCGTGATCTTACTGCCGAAGCCGCCGCCGGTGTACTCGCTGATGAACACGACCTTTTCGGGGTCCATATTCAACCAACGCGCGATCGCCGGCCGCGTCTGCGCGGTGCTTTGTGTGCCGGTGTGGACGTAGACCTTGCCGTTCTGCCAGTACGCCAGCGCGCTGCGCGTTTCCAGCGTCTGGTGACTCGTATCCGGAGTGACGAAAGTCTCATCCAGGACCAGCGCTGCGCTTCGAAACCCGGCATCCAGGTCACCGTCTGTCCATTCGTCCAGCGTCCGGCCCATCGGCAGTCGGCCTGCCGATTCTTCCGCAAAATCGACGGGCGTCCACTTGACAGGTACCAGATCGGGCGCCTGTCCACCCTTCGCTGGCGCCCAGACGTTCCCATCGGTCCGCGGGTTGGGCCCGCCGGGCCGGAGAGTTTCGAGCGGGTCGATCGCGAAGGGCAGAGGCTCGAACTCGATCTCGATTCGCTCGATGGCTTCCGCCGCCGTGAGCTCGTCGACGGCCGCCACCGCGAGAACCGGCTCACCCTGATACAGCGGCTCCATGGTGAGCGCCCGCTCGCTACGCTGGTTGGCTTTGACCACCGTGCCGTTGTCCGTGAGAGTGTCGGCCGGAGCCGGCAAATCGTCTGCCGTGAGAATCGCCCGGACGCCGGGCATCGCCAG
>OBLT010001469.1_pt1 | contig 15080 bp, 10 predicted proteins | sample 1518721 | NCBI WGS metagenome assembly OBLT01 (sample SAMEA3539307, study PRJEB22396) | soil metagenome | biome: tundra; feature: field; material: soil | place: USA | collected 2010-05 | depth 0.15 m | reverse complement strand
CCAACGGATCCACCACCGAACGGAACTGGAACATCAGAATGAGATAGATCGCCACCGAGCTGATGAACAGGGCACTGACCATCTCGGGAAATGTATCCTGCTGGTTTTCAAATTCGCCGCCATACCACACGCGATACCCTGCCGGCAGCGGGAGCTTATCGGTGACTGGCCGGATGCACGCCAAGATCTGGCTCGGCAACACCCCTCCCTGCGCACCCGAACGGATCGTCAGAGTGCGCACTCCGTTGCGGCGAACAATGCGGCCCGGGTCCCACACGGGGGACACCGTGGCCATGCTGTCCAGAGGCACTCGCGCGCCGGTCACGGGTGAAAGCATGTATGTGTTGTTGACATCGTTGAAGCTCTGACGGCGCATCGGTTCCAGCCGCAATGCGACGGCAATGTCGCGATCCCCTTCCCAATATGTTGTAACCGGGGCTCCTTCAAAGCCGCCCGCCAACTCCTGGCCGACGGTAGCGTTCGTGAATCCCAGACGGTTGGCCACCTCCTGGCGCAGATTCACCTTCAACCGGTATGCATCCTCGCGCCAATCGGTGTGCACATCCAGCGAACCTGGAGTGTGCTGGAGCAGTTGGGAAACCTGATCGCCCCAATTCCGCAAAACGCGGTCGTCATCGCCGGTAAGCCGGACCTCGATGGCCGCCTCCTGGACTGGACCTTGCTGCAACTCGCTTAGGAAAAGACGGGCTTCCGGAGCCGCCTGTGCGAGACGCGGGCGCAGTTCCTTAACCAGGAGCGGCGTTACTTCCGCCGATTGCGTTGCCACCAGCACCTGGGCGTAATTCTTGTCCGGCAGTTGCGGATTGACGTTGTAGTAGAAACGCGGCGCGCTCGATCCGATGAACGAGGTGAAGTTGACCACTTCCTTCTCGTGACGCAGCACGTCTTCGATGCGCCTCACCGCGGCATCCGTGGCTTCGACCTTCCAGCCTTCCGGAAGCCAGACGTCGATCACGAACTGGTCCCGCTCGGCGAACGGAAAGAATCGTTCCGGAACATGATGAAGCACCACCGCGCCGGTGATGACCGCCAGCACGCCGCATGCGACCGCAACTGTTTTCCATCTCATAGCCACGACAATCACGCGGTTGTAGACCCACTGGATCAACTCCAGCGGCGTACGCCGTTTCTTTCCCTGATCCGCATCGGCGCTGTGCAGCCCCTTGCGGATGAAGAACTGGCTCAGCAGGGGCGTCAGCAACATCGCCACCAGAAACGACGTGGAAAGAGCGATCGCTACGGTCACCGGAAGCGCATGAATGAATTCTCCAGTGGCCCCGGATAGGATCAGGAACGGCAGGAAAGAGCAGATGATCGTCAGGGTTGCCGTCAGCACGGGAATCGCAAGCTCACTCGCGCTGCGCCATGCCGCTTCCGCTCGATCCACGCCGTGATCGAGCAGCTCAATGTAGTTGTCCGCGATCACGATGGCATCGTCCACCACCATACCGAGCACTACAATCAAAGCGGCGATCGATACCTGGTGCAGTTCGATGCCGAAAGCGTTGAGCAGGCCGAAGGTCGCTGAAATGGTAACCGGAATCGCCACCGCGGAAACCAGTGCCACACGGAACGGCAGCAGCACCATGGTCACCAGAATGACCGAGGCGATGGCTATCCCGAACTCGCGGATAAAGTCCTTCACGCGCTCGGCCACAACCCTGGGCTGGTCCGCAACGAAATCCGTCTTCAGATCGGGAGGCAACAGCGGGCGCAGGCTATCCAGCGCAGCGTGAAGCTCCTTGCCGAAGTCCACGATGTTGTTGCCTTCCTGCATTTCCACCGAGAGCAGTATGGCGCGCTCGCCTCGCGAACGCGAATATTGCGTCGGGTCCTTGTAGACGCGTTCGACATTGGCCAAGTCGCCGATGTAAACCGGCTGTCCAGTCCGCGAGACATCGATCATCACGTGCCGGATCTGATCCTCACCCTGAAACGCGCCGGTCGCCTGGATCGGCGGTTTGCCGCGCTCGGTCGGTACGGCGCCGGCATAATTCACCGTATTGCGGCCTTCGAGCGCCTTCATCACCTGTTCGGGTTGCACGGAGTACTGAGACAACCGGCCGAGGGAGCTCGTGACGTCGATCTCCTCCTTCTGCTCGCCAATCCGCTTCACCTTGGAAACGGAACGAATTCGCCGGATGGCGGCCTCAACCCGCTCGGCATAATCTTTCAGTTCGCGGTAGCCGTACGCGTTGCTATGAATCGCCAGCAGCACCGCGACCGTGTCTCCAAAGTCATAGTCGACGACCGGGCCTAGCACACCGTCCGGGAGATCCGTCTTCTTCAGCTCCGCCATATCGAGACGCAGCTTGGACCAGAATTTCTCCGTGTCCTGAATGTTGTCTTCCAGGTTGAGATTGATGAACATCGCTCCGTTCATGCTGGTTGAATAGGTCTTCTCGCGCCGTACGCCCTCGATCTTGAAGATGCGCTGCTCGACTTTGCGCGTGACCTGGTCTTCGATCTCCGTGGCCGATGCGCCCGGGTACATGGCCGCCACAATTCCGGTGCGGACGTGGATCTTCGGATCCTCCCGGCGGGGCATCCTCAGCAGCGCATAGACGCCGCTGACGACCAACATGATCGTGAGGGCAATCGTGACCTGGGGATAGCGCAATGATGCGCGGACCGGGTTCATCGCGCACCTCCCGCAATTTCAACCACGCTGCCCTCGCGGACTTTTTGCTGCCCGGCAACTACGATCTGCTCGCCGCCGTGCACGCCGGAACGGACCTCGACTTCAGAACCGATGGGGATGCCCAATTCGACCCGGCGCGCGTAGACCCGCTTGCGATCCGGGAAGTAGACGTACACATTAGGCGCTCCCTCCGGATCGGGCACGATGGCCTCGCCGGGGATAGTCAGCGACGTGATCTTGGCTGGCCCGAAAATGCGAGCTTCCGCAACCATGCCAGAAAGCAACACCGGTCCAGGGTTGGGAACCAGGATCTTTACCGTGTAAGTGCGCGAGGCCGGTTCGGCCGCCACCCCGATAATCGCCACCTTTCCTGCGAAGCGTCGTCCGTCGAGCGAAGGCACCGAAACCTCTGCGGCTGCACCTACGTGGACCCTTCCGATGTCGGCTTCCGGAACTCCCACCCGGACTTTGACCGGGTTCAATTCGACAATGGAGAAGACCGGAATTCCGGCGGCGACGGTTTGTCCCGGATCGACTCTGCGCATGCCGATGCTGCCGGAAATCGGCGCCACTAGCCGCGTGTCATTGAGCCGCTTTTGTTCTTCGCTCGCCTGGGCATTTGCCCCGTGTGCCTGTGCGGTGGCAGTCGCGCGATCCTCCTGCCGGGTCCCTTCCTCTGCCATTTCGTAGCGTTCCTTCGCCGCGTTGTAGGCCGCCTCGACTTTCTGGAAGTCGTTTGGAGGGAGGCTCTTCCTTTCCACCAGGAACTTCATGCGTTTGTATTCGTCTGCCCAGCGGTTATATTCGATGCGGGCCTGCTCCAGTTCCTGTTTCCGCGGACCGGCATCGGCCTTCTGCGCGACGGCTAGCGCCGCTTCCTTCTGCGCCGTCGCGGCGTTGAACGCATTCCGGTAATCGGTCGGTTCGATTTCCGCCAGCAACTGTCCTTTGCTTACATGCTGGCCCTCTTCGACCAGCACCCTGGCTACCCTGCCACCGACCTGGAAAGCCACATCGGCGGTTTCCGAACCTTCGACCGATCCACTGGCGCTCACCGATTCGGCCCGTTCCACAACGGCTGGAGTTCGGACCTGAACCGGCACGGCCGCCTGGTCGCCTGCCGCGTGGGTTTCGTGCTCACAAGATGTGAGCAGCGTAAGACACGCAAATGTAGTGAGAGCGAAAACGTAGTTCTTCAGCATTGCAATCATCCTAGTTGAGAGATTTCAGAGGCAGTTATGCGATCGAACACCAGCTTGGCGGCCTCCGTATACATGTGTTCACATTCAGGCTCAGTATCGATAGCGAGACTTCCCAGGCCGTGTGCAACGGCCAACAAGACAAGCGCGACGATTTCCGGCCGATCAGCCGGAACTCCGTCTGTCGCGCCAAGATACTGGCCCACGGAAGCGGCGTAGGTTTCGAGTTCTCGCCGGCGGAGTTCTGCGAGGTGCGTCCGTACTGAACGATCTCGCATCGCCCTGCGGCTGAACTCCATTCGGAGGGCGATGAAATCCTTGAGCCGCCATTGACTCGAGAACCACTCTCGGACTGTGGCGATCCGCTCCGCGGGGTCGGATGCTTGTTGGAGGATGTCGTCCAGGGCTTTTGGCAGGCGCCGGTCGATGACTGCGAGGAATACCTGCTCTTTGTTGTCGAAGTTCGAGTAGAAGGCGCCCCGGGAATACCCGGCCGTTTCGCTGATCTCCTCCACTGAGGCGTCGTCGAAGCCTCTGCGGACAAATAGTCTCTCAGCTGCTTCGATGAGGCGCATGCGCGTCACCTCTTTGCTCTCCTCCCGCGTGAGTCGTTTCCGTGCCCTCATAGCGATTCACTCATGCATCCTGATCCTGATCCGCGTTCCGGCAACACACGCGAATTCGCATTCGATTGGCCATTCGCTGCGGAGCGTGGAAGAAAGGGCCAAGCCGTTGAATACGTGACGGTTTGCGCCGCTATTGAGAGCCGCAAGTCGGATCGGTGCCTCCGACATCAGCACGTGCCAACGTCTCCTGCCGAACTTCGGCGCGGCGCGGAGCATCACAGTGGTGGTTCGAGTTGATGGCTGGCTTTCATGGCTCGCGCGTCCTCTAGAGAGTTCACGCACAGCAACGGCGCCTGGCATCATATCGCGACAGGGCCAAGCGAGAGAGTCTCGCGAGGGCAAGCCGTGGAAACACTCGCACCGACCGGTTCTCCTCAATCCCAACTCAGGACAGCCCAGAGCTCTAATTCCAGAGCGGTTACGTACCGGTGCCAGGTCCCGCTATATCGAGCCTTTTCATTCGGAACTGGAGGTTGGGGCAATTCCGCCGGAGCTTGGCTGCTAGACCGTCAGGGGCTTCCGCACCCACCCGGTTCGCCGGCCGGTGGTAATCAGGTAGCCGTTTGCGGCTGCAAGGTAATTGAAACACCGGTTCCGCGTGTACGCCCAGCACGAACGCCAGAGTGGAGACACGTACCCTGGCGTGGATGCCCCCAATTTGGGCACATGCACCCAATTACGTGCGGCATCAGGAATGCTCTCGAATCGGGCGGGCAGCTTGATCGGCGGAATATGCCGCCGATTTCTAGAAGCATACCAGGATTTTCTTTTAGCTTCTCGCGGCAACGTTATACACCTAACCGGTTTCATCGGAGCCGTTTTCTCATTGTTTCCATCCCGAGCGATGCACGTGAATTCGTTTATGACTATTACCTTTAAATCACGATATCCGCGTTGCTATGCTCCAACGGGATTTGGCATGCATGGACTAGTTACAGGTCACGCACTTATTCTCCTGGAGTTGTCACCGACCAACTGGAGTGCCTGCGGAGCCGAAAGGCGAATCGGCGAATCAGTAGGGATGTCCAGTCCGGACAGTCACTGGCCAGCGCCGGTGTGGAACTGCTGCACGGATTCCTCAAGGCGCGGAGATAGAACCGCTGCAAAGACGTCCGCGGCGGCTTGGAAGCCGGTTCACTGCGCCACGTCCCTCCCGGCAATTGCGGGGTTGAGCCGGGCCAGCTCCTGCCGGTAAAGCGGGTTGTGCGGATACTCCTGGGCTAACCCCGACAAGAGCTCGCGGGCGCGGTTTGGATCGCTGTCGCGTAACGCCACCACCGCCAGCATCAATCGCGCGAAGGGCGCCAGGTAGTGGCCCTTTTCGGCGGCCAGCTTTAGTTTTTCGATCCCGATCCCTCGATCCGTTTGCGCGCCCGTCAGGCGCAGGACCCACCGCACTGGCGCCGGCTTGCTGCTGAGCATGTAATTTTCCACGCCGACCGCGATCCAGGCATCACAGAGGTTCGGATCTTTGGCCAGCAGCTTCTCCGCCATCACGCGGCCGGATTTCATCTCCTTCAGGGAGGCAGCGTAGCGTCTTGCGATCAGAGCCAGGTAATCGGAGTGCAGCCCGAGGCGCAGGACCGAGGCAAACTGCGAGTTTTCGTCGTCGGGCTTGCGCTCGGAAAGTTCGCGGCTGGCTTCCAGTGCGTTTTCGAATCTCCGCTTCAGCCCGAGATCGGGCTCGAGCTTCTGATCGGTGATCCAGTGCTGGTCATGAACGAAGAACTCCGCCTGAAGCACATGCAGGCGGTCGAGTTCCTCGAACAGGAAAGCCGCGGCATCGGAAACCGGGCCCATGGGATCGCTGGCGTGCAGCCGCTCCCACTGTTTAAATGTGCCGTGGGCCTCCTCGAACTGGAGGTTATACATTTGGCTGTAGCCGTTTTCCAGCGTGACCTCGGCGTGGCCCGCCGAAGCGGCCGCTGAGAGCACGGATATGAGAACCACAGTGCGATGGATCATCGGATTAAACCGTCGTCGATGCGCTTTAGCGTCGCGCCGATCTGCATCAGGCTCTTGGCATCACGTTCCAGAGCGCGGGCCGCGAATTCCCGTTGACCCGCGAGTTGCACCGTCTCGATCAGTTCGTTGGATTGGATAATCCAAATGTCCTCACGCGATCTTCTCGCGCTTAGCCATGAGTAACGTCCTGAGTGCACCGTATCCGTCAACGCGTCCCGGCGCGCGTCCAGGTCAATCGCCTCCGTCCAGCCATCATGTCCTTTCGCCTGCCATTGCGCCACGCACCTAGCCCCCGCTTGGGCGCCCAGATACGCTATGGCCCACGCGCCGTTAGCTTGCACCAGCACCACGCGAACCAAGTTGATAGTGATGCCGCTTCCCGCGATGCTCGCCAGTCTCGCACCACATCGTAGTCCAATATGTGAGCCAGCATCCGGCGCCAAGCCTCTGCACGGAGTGTAGCTGGGTGCTCGTGCTCGGCCAGCATGTCCATGTCCATGTCGAATGCTACCGGCCCTGTGCAAACGCACTTCGGGCCTGTGACGTTCTTTCTATTTTGTATCATCATAGTGACTCTATCATGACTCCGTCCCGTCCGAGAGTCAAGAGCAAGTAATCCCAAGTCATCTTACTTCCTGTTACCTCACCCACTTACTAACTCAGTAGTAAGGTGGCCTGTCTCCAGCAACATTTGCATTTAAGGTACTTGGTAGCGGCCGGCGGCCATCGCGGGTGGTTACGTCAGCTTCTTTCGTAACTACGACCTCTCATCTGTGGCACCGAACGACGCCGTTCGCGAGGTCCAGCGGTATCCTTCGGAATTTACCAGCCTGACGGCCTGCGTCGTTATCGAAGAGCCAACCGGCACCGGATTCTGGAGCTGACGGACCAGGCTGGTCAAGCCGCCTCGCAGCCAACGACCCAGGCTTGCTGAGCTTTGGTCTCGCGCGAGAACAGCAGGCCGGGTGCATCCTGAGCATGGCTGACGCGAATGTAATCGCCGCCGCGGATCTGTCCGGTTGCCATGAGATTCGAGAGCGGCTGCACCAGGAGGCGTTCGATCGCACGTTTGAGAGGCCTCGCCCCGTAGCGGACGTCGGTGCCCTCCGCAAGCAGGAACTCTTTCGCGCTCGCCGTCACGTGTATTGAGAATGGATTGCCCTGCGCCGCGGCACCGATCCGTTGCTGCACGATGTCCAATTCGATATCGATGATTCTGCGCAGTTCCGGCGTGCCAAGAGATCTGAACACGACGATGTGGTCCAGCCGGTTCATGAACTCAGGGGTGAACCTGCGCCGAGCTGCCGCGATACCCGTCGTGGTGATCTTGCCGTTCAGTTTTGCCTCGCTCGCAACGTCAGCGGAACAGGCGACGTGAAAACCCAGCCGGGGCTCGGCCAAGGCGGTCATCTCGGCCGCGCCGAGATTGCTGGTCATGAAGATCATGGACTGGGAGAAGTCGACGCGACGGTTGTCGCCCAGAGTCATGGTCGCTTTGTCCAGGATGCCCAACAAGAGATTCCAGAGTGAGTCGCTGGCCTTTTCAATTTCATCGAAGAGCACAAAGCTGAGCTTGAGCTCTTCGGTGTGTTGCCGATTGAGGGCTTCCTGGTTGAGCAGCGGGTGAGTTTCGCGGTGGCCAATATATCCGGGAGGCGAACCGATCAGCTTCGCGATCTCGTGGCTGTGTTGGAATTCCGCGCAATCGATTTTGACCACCCCGTGAGGGTCTTTGCGCAAAGCTTCCGCGGTGGCCTCCACAACGCGAGTTTTTCCGGAGCCGGTCGGGCCCAGGAATAAGAAGTTCCCGACCGGCCTGCCGGCAGGAGACATCCCGGTCAGAAATGCCTGATACGCTTCGGCTATTCGGGTAATGGCGTCGTCTTGTCCGATGACGAGCTGGCTTAGCCTGGTCTCCAGGTCCTGTGCCTCCCGTCCTTTTTTGTTGGGGTCGAGTATTTCGCTTAGACACATGGTCATACCTCCTTTGATCTCTCAGTCCGCTTTGTGCTCAACAAAACTGGCGCGAGATATTGAGCTTGCGCATGCGAGATTGGAACGTCGTTCGCTTTAGTCCCAAACGAGCCGCCGCGCCGTCCGGACCTCCGACTTGGCCTCTTGCTTCCTCCAGCGCCTTCAATAAACGCGCCCGTTCGGCGTTGTGCGGCTCAGCCGGCGATCCACCGCGGCATGTGACCGGAGCCGCCTTGTCCATGAGCTCGTGCATCGGTACTTCGAGCGCGCCTCCCTTGGTCAGGATGACGGACCGCTCGAGCACATTCTGCAGTTCGCGGATGTTGCCCGGCCAATCATAGTTCGTGAGTGCATCCAAAACGCAGGTCGGAATCGAATCGATGTTACGGCTCATGCGCTGCGCATGTTTCTGGACAAAGTAGCGCGAGAGCAGCGGTATGTCTTCACGGCGCTCTCGCAATGGTGGAACCTCCAAGGGGAAAACATGCAGCCGGTAGTAGAGATCGGCGCGGAATTTGCCTTCCTCCATCATTGCTTTAAGGTCACGGTTGGTGGCGGCGACCAGGCGGGCGTTAGTCCGGATCGTGCGATTGCCGCCCACACGCTCGAATTCCTGGTCCTGAATCGCGCGGAGCAGCTTCGGCTGGAGCTCAAGCGGCATTTCGCCGATCTCGTCGAGGAATAGCGTCCCGTTATGCGCCACTTCGAAGCGGCCCATCTTCTGTGCCACCGCTCCAGTAAACGATCCCTTCTCGTGCCCGAATAGCTCGCTCTCGAGCAGGCTGGCGGGGATCGCCGCGCAGTTCACTTTGACGAAACTGCCCTTGCTGCGGCCGCTCAACTCGTGAATGGCCCGAGCGACGAGTTCCTTTCCCGTGCCTGTCTCGCCCGTGATGAGAACGTTAGCGTCAGTCGGCGCCACCGTCTGAATCCCCTTCACGACGCCGTGAAAAGCTGGCCCCTCGCCCACCATATTGCCGATATTCTGGTCGAGACGGATCTCGTCTTCCAGGTAGAGCTTCTCGGTAGCGAGCCGCTCTTTCATTTCTGCCAGCTCCCGAAATGCGAGTGAATTTTCCACCGTCATGGCAATCTGGCTCGCCACCTGCACCAGGAACTTGAGGTCGTCAGGTGTCCAGGCATCGTCGGTCATTCGAGCCAGCTCCAGCGTGCCGATCGTGCGGTCTCGCGCGATCAATGGAACAACGCAGGCGGACCTGGTTCCTAGTGCCACGAACTTTCCAAAATTCGGGCTGGGATACCGATCGCTATCGGTGTCGCGAGCCACTACGGGCCTTCCGGTGGCGAGCGCCTCGGCCGAGGGCATGCCCGCGGGATCAAGCGGCCCCTTCAGTAATTCGGCGACCTGCGGGTGTAGGCAATCGAGTGCGTACACATCCAGGCCGCCGGTCTGATTGCACAGCGTCAGCAGCGCAAAATCGTGCCGGATGAGCTTCGCGACCTGGGCGGATATCGCAGAAAATAGCTCGCCTTGCTCCAGCTTCGACACCAGCGCATCGGTGATGTCGAACAGCGCTCGCAACCGGTCCCGCTCCCGGACTGCTTGCTGCTTTGCGAGGAAGGACTCCACCGCGACCGCGAACTCGCTGGCTACGCGCTCGAGGAACGCGATTTCTGCCGGACTGGGGTCGAGTGGCGCTACGGAGCTGAAGCCGAATGCGCCCAGCCGGTTGTCGCCTGTAGTGAGAGGGACGAGCACCATTGTATTGATCCCGAAGTCGCGAGAGAGTCTTACGAACTCGGGCCAGCGAGTTTCCGACTGGAGAGGGGAGACTACCAGCGGCTGCTGGTTCCGCCATACCCAACCCGCCGGATCCTCATCGACCCGCAGCCGAAGGCTCGTGATGACGGGATTGCAGGGCTCATTCAAAATGTACCCCTGCATCACGTTGCCGTTGGGATCATGTAGGATCAGCCCGACATGATCAAACGCGACAATTCGGCGAAGAGATTCGGCTACGCCCGAGAGTAGACTTCTTAGGTCCGTGTGGCCGGCGATCGAACGCGAGAGCGCGATCACAGCCTTATACAGTGCTTCTCTGCCGGCGCCATTCGCGCCACAGGTCAGGAAGGTGGAAGCCATTTGTGCGACGGTCCCGCCTTCTGTCACCACGCCAGGCCGGGCCTCGCTCTCGCCGGCGATACCTTTAAAATTTAGCTCGCTCCAGTTCTCGGATTCCAGATTCACGTTTTCCATGACCTATCCTCCTTTTCGCAGCCCACGGATCCGCTCCCTCGACCACGACGCCTCTTTGGACCCCCGACTCGCCGCGAACGTCGTCATTTCGGCCCTTTCATCTCCAGGATCATCAGTCTGTAATAGATTCCGGCGAGCGTAACATCCCGCCGTTCGCTCGCGGGCCATGTCCTCACCACGTCGTTCCGGTAACGCAATTGTCGCAGTTCAGATTCATTTGCCGGTTTCATTTCGCCTCTCTGTTCCAGTCGCGCTCATTTCGGTCTACCTCTTTGCCATAGCCGCTGCTGCCTCGTAGCGGGCCTCTAGGTCGACCAGCAGGCCGCGGGCATACTCCATGTCGCCCCCCGCTGCTGCCAGCACTAGCGCCTGTAGGGTGTTGCGGAAGTCGTGTTTGGCTCGCTGGCGCGGGTCTGTGCGGGATGTGATTGTCCAGTGTTCGTGCCGGATCGTCGCAGTCGCATAAGCGGGTGTCATGAGATCATTGTTAACCGAATGCTGCTGGGAGCCAACCCTATATCGTCATGTTGCGGCTTGAATCAATCGTGAAAGCTGTCTTCACCACTTTTGGGGGTGTTTTCAGCAACCCTAAGCAGAAAAGGACCAAGCGGACCAACACGGACGACGTCCGCTGCAGGAAGGTGCGCGCGCCAGTCATTGGGGGTTGCCCGGAATGCGGGTGCGGGCCGAACGGATCGGCGCGCGGTTGGCATTGTGGAGTGAAAGTGGAGCTGGCACGGAAGTGGAGTTGACCGTCCCCGCCTCCGTGGCTTACGCTGCGTCTCATGTCTGCCGCCCATTTTGGCTCTTCCGGATCAAAACCAAGACCTCATAAGCCGTGGCCCGCGCACCTGAATCGATGCGGAACTCCCGCCCATAGCACCCAACTCCATTTGCCGGCTTCATAACACGCCTCCGTAATAAGATGATAGAAGGGTATCGGCCACAAGGGGCGGGCCAGCCAAACCGGCTCTCCGGAGTGAAGCCGTAGCCGGAAAGCAGGCGAAGACGTGAACGGCACTGAAAAACCGATTCGGGTCCTCATAGTGGACGACCATTCGCTGCTTCGGGAAGGAATCGCTGCTTTTAGGAGTCTGGGCCCCCGCCGGCCGCGAAGCTGCGCGGTGGCGGTGTGCTTTCTTCAGCTTGCCTCCGCTATGAGCGCAGCGGAACCCGCGTTGGTGAGACTCGCCGTAAGTGAAGGCAAGGACATCCGCTTTACCCATCTGACCACCAAGGACGGCTTGTCCCCCGGCCAAATCCGCGACATCCTTCAGGACAATGAGGGGTTTTTGTGGTTCAACACCTCGTCCTTTCTGAACCGGTATGACGGCTACCAGTTCAAATCCTACCGTCGTGATTCGGCCCAGCCGAACTACCCGGCAGCGGGCTTTCTCCAGTCTTTTTTCAAGGACCAGTCCGGGAATCTCTGGGTCAGCTCCAGCGAAACTCTCGATCGGTTCGATCCCGCCACGGAAACCTCGACCCGCTTCCGGATCGACCGCAACGGTCCCGACAGTGCCCTCGGGCCGGTCTGGCACATCAGCCAGGATCGGGCCGGGATCGTGTGGCTGGCCACCCCGGCCGGCCTGCATCGGCTGGATCCGGCGAGTCTGAGCAGCTCGATGGTTAGATCGACCTACGAGGACCGGGAGGGCACGCTGTGGGTGTGCACGGCGGCGGGTCTGGACGCCTTCGACCGGCGCACGGAAAAAGTGACGGAGCGGATCCGCCTGAACGTGCCCGAGTCGCGCGCAGCCAAGGCGCTTGAGGACCACGCGGGCGTCCTGTGGATCATCTACACGTCCGGCAACGGGCTGGCCTCCTGGGACCGCCATACGCGGCGGCTCACCCTGTATTCGTTCAAGGACCGTGAGCCGCCGGCCGCACAGCTTAGCGGGGCGGAGGGAATCCACGAAGACGCCGATGGCAACCTGTGGCTGGCGACGAGGGTTAGCGGCCTGGTCAGGATTGATCGGAGCCGGCGGAGCGCGGTCCGATACCGCCATTCGGCGGTCGATCCGGACAGCATCAGCGAGGATTCGATGATGACGGTATTTGAGGACCGCGAGGGGAGTATCTGGGTGGGCATGGGGACGACCGGACTGAACCACTTTCAGAGGAAACCGCTGCCGTTCAAACGCTACCGCCATGAGCCCGACAATCCGCGGAGCCTCTTGCGAACGTTCGTCACGGCCGTGTATGCCGACAGCCAGGAGAACATCTGGGTGGGCAGCACCCTCGGACTGACGCGGATCGATGGCAAGAGCGGAGAGTACAGCTTCTTCAAGAAAGCGGGGCCCGGTCCGGCGAACCTTTCCGACACGATCTCGATCATCGAGGATCGCTCCGGTTACCTGTGGTTCGGCACGTATGGCGGCGGATTGCACCGGTATGATCCGAGGACGGGGAAGTTTGCCGCCTTCCGGCATAATCCCGCCGATCCCCACAGCCTGAGTCACGACATCGTCTACAGCCTGATGGTGGACCGTCAGGGCACCCTCTGGGCCGGAACCGACGATGGCCTAAACCGCTGTGAGGATCCGGCGACCGGCCGCTTCCGCTCCTACAAGGGCGACCCGGCCGGCGCATCGCCGCAGGATGTCCGTGCGATGGTTGAGGATTCGAACGGAGTGCTGTGGCTGGTCAGCGGGACTCTTCAGCGCTTCGATCCGACGACCGGCCGCTTCACCGCCTACACGTTCGATCCCCTCGGAACGGGACCGGCGGGCCGCGAAAACTCCGCTAGTCTCATTAAGGTCGGAAAGCGAATCGCCGAGGATAGCTGCCTGGCCATCGATCACTCGGGCGTGTTATGGGTGGCTACCGGCAATGGACTGCTGCGCTTTGATCGCGAGCGCGAGCAGTTCACTACCTATGACGAGCACGATGGCCTGCCGGCCAGTTCCGTCAACGGTGTCCTCGAAGATCACAACGGGAACCTGTGGGTGAGCACCGCCGGCGGATTATCCCGGTTCAACCCGCGCACGAAAACGTTCACCAATTACTATGAGGCCGACGGCCTGGCTGGAAACGCTTTCGAGGGCGTTCCGGCGGCCTGCCAATTCCGGCGCGGTCAGATGTTCTTCGGCAGCAAGAGCGGGCTGACGTCATTTTGGCCGGAGCAGATCGTCGAGAAGCCATCCATCCCGCCCGTGATCCTGACCGGATTCTCGTTGCTGAACCGCCCGGTGGCCCCCGGCCCAGGTTCGCCGCTCGCAAAGTCCATCACGTTTACGCGGTCCCTGACACTATCTCACAGGCAGAACATATTCTCCTTCGAGTTCGCCGCTCTGAGCTACGTGGATCCGCCACGGAACCAGTATCGGTACATGCTCAAGGGTCTCGACCATTCCTGGAACCAGGTGGACGCCGATCACCGGGTGGCTACCTTCACGACGTTGCCCACGGGAAATTACACGCTGCGCGTTCAGGGCTCGAACAATCGCGGGGTGTGGAATGAGCAGGGGGTTGCTCTTCACCTGCAGATCCTTCCTCCCTGGTGGGGCACATGGTCGTTTCGCGCTGTCTGCGCGGTTGTTTTTCTGACACTACTGTGGGTGGTCTACCATTTCCGTGTCCGCCACCTTCAGCACGACTTCAACATGCGCCTGGAGGGTCGCGTCGAGGAGCGCACGCGTATCGCGCGTGAGTTGCACGACACGCTTTTGCAAAGCGTCCAGGGGCTGATGTTCTCGTTCCAGGCGGCGCGCAACCTGCTCCCCGGGCGCACCGAAGAGGCCATCCGCACGCTTGACGGGGCCATCCTCAAGGGAGACGAGGCCGTCGCCGAGGGCCGCGATGCCATTCAGAACCTACGCCTCGGGTCGGCTCAGAGGCGCCTGGACGATCTGCTGACCGCCATGGGTCAGGAACTCCGGGACGCCCAGGATGGGAACAGTCATTCGGCCGTTTTCCAGGTGATCATGGAAGGGCAGCCGCGAACCCTATCTCCTTTGCTTCAGGACGAGATCTGCCGGATTGCTCGCGAGGTATTGCGAAACGCTTTCCAGCACGCTTGTGCACGCCGGATCGAAGCGGCAATCCAGTACGGCCCTGATCTGTTCCGTTTGCGGATCCGTGATGATGGAAAAGGCATTGACACGGCGGTTCTGCAGGAAGGCGCGCGCGCCGGCCATTGGGGGTTGCCCGGGATCCGGGAGCGGACCAAGCGGATCGGAGCGCAGTTGAAACTGTGGAGCGAAAATGGAGCCGGCACCGAAGTTGAGTTGACCGTCCCCGCCTCCGTCGCTTATGCCGCGTCTCATGTCCGCCGCCGATTTGGGCTCTTCCGGATCAAACCCAAGACCTCATGAGCCGCGGCCCGCGCACCTGAATCGAAGCGGAACACATAGCACCCAACCCCATTTGCCTGCTCCCGTAATAAGATGATAGAAGGGTATCGGCCACAAGGCGAACCCAAACCGGCTCTTCGG
>OBLT010001467.1_pt1 | contig 15093 bp, 13 predicted proteins | sample 1518721 | NCBI WGS metagenome assembly OBLT01 (sample SAMEA3539307, study PRJEB22396) | soil metagenome | biome: tundra; feature: field; material: soil | place: USA | collected 2010-05 | depth 0.15 m | reverse complement strand
AACCGTTCACCTTGGACGGCCTGCTCCGCGTGGTCGAGGAATCGCTCAGTTCCGTGCAACCCTAGGGATGACCTTTTATCAACGCAGGATCTGCCTGACCATCTCGAAAAGCTCCTGGGCGTTGTTGGTACTCCCTTGCGCGCCATGCGCCTCTGTCTCGCGTTTGCGTTTAGCCGAGTTCGCAGCGGCGTAGATCAGGAACGGTGTTTGGTCACCACGCGCTCTCAAGGCATCCAGCAGCACGTAACCCTCCCTGGGCCCCTCTTTGCGCCCCATGTCGGAAAGGATCGCTCCATAGCGGCCCTTGGATAGAAGCTCCAGTGCCTCTTTCGTGGACAAAGCGAGGGTGAACGAGATGCCTAGCGATTCAAACGCACGCCTCTCGTGGATGTTATTGTCGGGTCGATCGTCCACCCAAAGTATCTGTTTGCGCCAGTCGTTATGCGATGCGTCTGTGGTTTGTTGTGCCTCCTTCAGTCCTCCTGCGACGCTGGCTGCGGCTCTTTTGGCAGCCAGGCCGATCTCGTCGTATGTAGCGCCGCGACTTTCTTTGGTGGCCGCGGCTGCCAGCGATAGCGCACCCACGATAATTCGTTCTAGCTGCTCCGCGGTCATATTGCCAACGCTGGTTGATTCCCTTTGGCCCTCGGCCGTGGCCGCGGTCCTTGCGCGTGCCACCAGTTCGCCGGCTCGCGAGACAACCCGTGAAATCCGTCGTTCCCAGACATCGCCCTGAACTATCGGTGGCAAGTCGTTTTCTGTCATTGACGATTCAGCGAGGTAGACGATGACAGGTTTACCCGCTCCCCAGAAGGCGCCCAGTTCAGAGCCGCACCAACTCGAATTCAGAGCCCGGCGAGTAGCAATGAAAATGCACACGGAGCAGTCCTCAACGGCCCGCCGCAGTTGGTCCCGGAGTGAACTTCCCGGTTTGATCTCATCCGGATTCCAATACTCGACGTTGGCGTGCCCCAGGGCTTCTGCGATGTTCTCAAACTCGGGCCTGTTCTCGAAAGAATGACTAATGAATACGGCCATCTGCGTCTCCCTTCAAGGGCTAACCCGGAGCGCCACCGGTACCAGCCGTATAGTCTGTCGTTTTAATCTAAGCCGGCGCAAAACTTAACGCCCGGAATGAACTCGTACGGCGCCGCTGCGGCGATCTCGCGCAGTCGCTTGTTGTCGAACGTCGTCCCATGCGCATCCCCCTTACAGCTTCACGCCCGTCTGGTCCAGCAGAAAGCTCATCCAGCAGACCCATTCGTCGATCTGGGCGTTTAGCGGCTTGCCCGCGCTGTGGCCGGACTTCGTGTCGTAATCCAGCAATACCGGGCGCTTCGAACCCGTGGAGGCCTGCACCAGGGCCGCCATTTTGCGTGCGTGGAGCGGATCGACGCGCGTATCGGAATCGCCTGAGCGGAACATGATCGCCGGGTACTGCGCTCCCTTCTTCACGTTGTGATACGGCGAGTATTGGTAGATGTAGCCGAACTGCTGGGGGTCGTCCGACGATCCGTATTCGGTCACCCAGTAGGAGCCGACCTTGAATTTCTGATAGCGGACCATGTCGAGCAGCGGGAAGCTGCAGACCACCGCGCCGAACAGCTCGGGGCGCTGGGTGAAAGCCGCGCCCACCAGCAGGCCGCCGTTCGATGTGCCTTGAATGGCGATCCGTTCGGGTTTGGTGTAGTGGTTGGCGATGAGCCAACCGGCGGCGCCGATGAAATCGTCGAAGACGTTCTGCTTCTTCTCGAACATCCCCCCGTGGTGCCACTTCTCGCCGAACTCCGCGCCCCCGCGCAGGTTGGGCACCGCGAAGACGCCACCCATCTCCGCCCAGATCACCGCAGCTTGAGCGAATGCCGGTGTCTTGCTCACGTTGAAGCCGCCGTAACCCGTGAGAAACACCGGCCGATTGCTGTCGAGGGCGAGCCCCTTCTTGTGCACCACGAACATCGGGACGCGGGTCTTGTCGCGCGACTCGTACCAAACCTGCTTCACTTCGAAGTTCACTGGATTGAGCGGGATGTTGGGCCGGAACCAGACCTCCTCGCGTCCGGTCGCGACCTGGTAGCGATAGCCCGCTTGAGGCTCCACGAAAGACGTATAGCTGAAGAAGGCTTCGTCGTCCTGCCATCGGCCCGAGAATCCGAGGACGCTGCCGATGCCGGGAAGTTTGACGTCGCCCAAATACTTGCCCGTGGCGCTGTACTGCTTGATGCGTGGCTTGACGTTTTCTAAATAGCTGACCAGAATGCGCCCGCCCACGGGGCTCACGCCGTCGATCGGCCACTCGGATTCCGGCACCACGGTGACCCATTTTTCCCGGGCGGTGTCTTTGAGATCGGTGGACAGAATGCGCCAGTTCGGGGCTTTCCAGTTGGTCCAGAGGAAGAGTTTTCCCTCTTCGACGAACGGACGGAAGTCGGAGTCGAGGTCGTTGACCACGGCGCGGATGGGTCCGTTGGCGGTCAGGTCCTGCAGGTAGACTTCGGTCTTTCGAGCGGGAACTCCGAATGCCACGTACAGCACAAGATAGCGTCCGTCCTCGGAGAGCGAGATTTCGATCAGCGCATCGGCGCCGTACTGGCTGCCGAAGATCTCACGGTCCGCTGCGCCGTCCATGCCCATCGCGTGATAGTAGATGCGGCTGCCCTGCCCCGTGACGTAACGCCCATAAAACAGGCCGCTTCGGTCGGGCTTGATGACGAAGCTGAAGTACCGCGCGCGCGGCAGGCGAAAGGGCAGGAGTTCGCGCTTGTCCACGTCCAGCAGGCGGATCTCTTCTTCGTCTTCGCCTCCGCGGCGAACGTTGTAGGCGATGAGGCTGCCATCGTCGGCCACGGCGCCAAGCTCGATGGAGACGCCCTCATCGCCGACGCTGTTCGCGTCCACGATCACCTGGTCCGCTCCGGTGAAACTGCTACGCATGCAGAGGGAAGCCCGATTCTCGCTCGCCAACCGCCGCATGAAGAAGTAGCGGCCATGGCGGACGGTCGGCGTGCCCACCGAGTCCACCCGGCTGATCTCCGTAAGCCGCTGCCGGAGTTTTTCACGGCCCGGGATGCCGGTGAGATACGCCTGCGTGTACTGGTTCTGCCCATCCAGCCAGGCACGCGTCTCGGCACTATCCTGGTCTTCCAGCCAGCGATAAGGATCGGTGATGGTGACGCCATGCAGGGTTTCCGTAACAGGCATAGTCTTCGTGACAGGCGGGCCCTCCGCGGCGGCCAGCACCAGGGCGGCTGCAAATAATGAGGCGGCGGAGCGCATAGTTTTGCCTCCCGCAGTCTACCAAAGATAGTGCGGCACTGGCATGGAGAGGATGCCGAATCGGGAGGGCAAAACCTGCATGCTTTCGTAGATCTTGCACCGCTGGTGACAACTTTCGCACGCTTTCCCGGCGGCCCACTCCTTTGGTCTGCCGTCACGCCGCAGCCAAACCGGAAAACCAATCCATAAGTCTGAGAATCAGGGTTTGGCAGTCGTCTTGCTAATGGTTTGGTAGCGCTTCCGGCCATCGCTAATCCGCGCACTCTTGCCGTCGGCGGGTCGATCTCAATTCGGTCCGGTTGCCTTTTCGCTTCTGTCGCCGCCCGAGGGAGGCAGCCGAGGCTATCCAATGCCCGTCACGCGCGACGGGCGAACGCACGGAACCTACTAAGGAGATTCAGATGTTTCTAGCGGTGTTTGTTATCTTGCTTGTAATGTGGCTGTTGGGACTTTTCGCGTTCCACGTGGCCGGTGGGCTGATTCACCTTCTATTGATCATAGCGGTGATTTCTTTGGTTGTGCACCTCTTCAGGGGACGTAGCGTGGCATGAAAGCAGGCCGACGTTTGGCCATCGGCTTGCTTATGTGGAATCGTTCGAAATGTTAGGTGGGCTGTCCCGGCGGTGACCATTTTTGCTGCTTCCGGTCCATCCTTGGCCGCGCCGAAGAACAGCAGCGTCAGGTGCGGTACGGGACAGTCCATCGAACGAACATTGGTGCAGCCCACCAGTGGTTTTGATCGCTTACCCTCATCGGACCAGTGTGAAGAATGGCCCTTCTCTTTGGCAGGGCGATCCGTCTGGTGAGCAATATTGAACAGACGGCGAAGTGACCGGGGTCCTACGCTGAATTGAGAGCTGTCTTTGTGTTTTCTATCGCTAAGTAAACCACTAAAGGAGAATCAATCGATGAAGAACCTATGCATCGCGGTTGTCGCGAGTATGCTCGGAGTAATGTCCGCCTCCGCCGCTGACCAGACTTGGACGGGGAAAATCAGCGACAGTATATGCGGCGCGAAGCACAACACTACGGCCGAACATGGCGCAAAGGCAGTGTCGGATCGCGACTGCACCTTGGCGTGCGTGAAAGACAAAAGCGCCAAATACGTATTCGTGAGCGGCGGCAAGGTGTACAACGTCGGCAACCAGGACTTCGGGGATCTGCAGGTGCATGCCGGTCACACTGTGAGATTGACCGGCGAAATGAGCGGCGACACGATCACCGTCTCGAAGATTGTCATGACCGCAAACAAGAAGAGCGAGTAATCTCTAGCGCTTTGCCCGCTCGAACCTGGCCGCACCGTGACCCCTACGCGGACTCTGCTCGCATCGGGAGGGCGGCTGGGAGTATGACGGCGCGAAAGAACTGGGGAGAAGCTTTGAGCCCGCAGGTAGTACGTTGCGCCGTCGCGGGCCACTCCCCTAGAAGTGTACCGCCATGCCGAACCCAAATACTATCTGATTCCGCCCGCTCACCCCGCCCAGCCCCTTACCGGTCACGAAATCACGGACCTCGCCGCGCACGCCCAACAGGCGCGTCAACCGGAAATCCATCCCGCCGCCGAAGTCGAAAACTCCGTGGTATGTCGCTTCGGATTTGATGGTATGCCCGTTCGCGCCGGTCTCGTTGTAGTCGAACCTTCCATATCCAGCTCCCACTGCCCCGTAGAATGACACCCGTCGTCCCACGGGCACGTGCAGGCGTACTCCCGGGGTACCAAAGGTCGCGTCAAAGGAGGCGCTCTTTATGCCACCGCCCACTTCATCATTGCCGCGGAACGTAGACGTGCTCGGAAACTCCAGCCATAGATCGGCGAACGAATAGGAATGGATCGTGTGCGCGAAGTTGGACTGCAAACTGAACACGCCGTTGAAGTGCACCGGCACATTCGCATCCGCAATCGCCTGAGTGGCGATCACTGGCCCACCCAGAATGCTGAGGTCGCTATTCTGGGGCCCCTGCGGTGGCCTCTGCCCCAGAGCGGCCCTGGCCGTCAGAACGGATATCAACAGAAGCTGGATTTGAGCGGATCGCGCCATGGTGAGGCCTCCTCACGAATAGTAGGCGGGAAGCTGTGGCAAGGGCCACGCTTTTCCGGTGAGCGGTCGATTTTCCAGGTGGATGGCCGGTGATGCTGGGTTCCATTCACCAGCCTCCCAAGCCGTCCATCCGCCCGCTCCACCGCTCGTCGGAAAGCCATTGTTGTTCGCGAATCGCCTCTCTTATACTGAAACTCGCAAGGACCTCGAAATGCGTCGAACCGCGGCAAACATCGTTTTACTGGCATTGTCCTGGACCCAACTGTTCGCGTCCGAGGGCAGTACCTGGAACAGGCTCCGCTACGCGGGCGGCACCGTGCAGGTCAAGGTGAATCCTTACGACTACAACACCACGCTCAAGGTAAGCAGCGATGAAATTACACTGAGCTTCACGCACAGTAAGACCATGCTTCACATCAAACCGGACCAGGTCACCAGCCTCAGCTATGGCCAGGAGGCGCACCGGCGGGTAGCCGATGTGGTGGCTCTCAGCGTGGTCCTGAGCCCCCTGGCGTTGTTTGGATTGTTGCATGTCAGCAAGGATCATTTCATCGGAATCGTCTATCATACAGAGGATGGGAAGCCCGCCGCGGTTCTCCTGGAAGCCGACAAGACTAACTATTGGCTGATACTGCAAGTCTTGAAGGGTATCACCGGCAAGCCTGTCGACAAGGCGCCATAGGACAGGGCCCCTCCCCATGCCAATGCTGGGCTACAAGCTCCTCTACCTCGCCTCCCTCATCACCTTCACTTTTGGTGCGGCGACGTTTTTCGTCCTGACCCTGTATTACTGGCGGGAGCGGCGGCTGCGGCGGCAGCGCGGCCGCGGGTTGGTCTTTCCGGCCCTCACCGTGGTCTGCGCCACGGCATTCCTCATCAATCTGCTGCTGCAGATCCCCGCGGCGCTCAACGCGGATTCCAACTTAGTGGCTGGCCTGACGTTGGCACTGGGCCTCGTGACGGGCCTCCTGCCTCCCCTGTTGTTCCACTTGATCTATAGCGAAGAGCTGCGGGAACTGCCCGGCCGCCGCCTGTGGCCGTGGTTGCTTGCCGCGTTCTATGCGCTCAGCGGCCTGGCTGCCCTTCTCAGGGGACTCGAAGACATCGACCTGGTATCCACCCGATGGGGCGACCAACTGGATAGCGTACCGGCTCTGATGTTGGGGACTGCCGGCGCGCTCGGACTGCTGGTGCAGGCCCTCTCCCGGCGCAGCCTCAAGCCGGTGGAGTGTCATCGTCGCTTGTGGAATCGCGTCCTGCTCTGCCTGACCCTGCTCTGTGCGGCAGCCAACCTGATTTGGCCCGGAACGCTCGTGAGCCTCTTTCCGGACTACCTGGTGCTGAGCTTTTTCTGCGTGACCCTCTACTACCAGGAACGCCTGGTCTTCTTCGATCTGCTCATCAAGCGGGGCGCTTTCTTCGCCGTGGCGCTGGTGGTTTTGACGCTCTTCTTTGCCCTCGCATCCCGCATCTTCGAGCGGCTCCCGCTGGATTGGAGCCGGCCGTGGATCTGCGCCCTGCTCCTGCTGCCGTTTTGGCTGATGGGTCCCTGGATCTACCGCCGCCTGGAGCAGTCCATCGACCAGGTGTGGCTCCGCCGCCGTTACTCTCCGGCCGATGCCGAACGCCAATTCGTGCACGACATCCAGGTCGCTGTGACCGAGGAGGATCTCCGCCGCCGCGCCACCGGGAGTTTGAGCGACATTTTTCGCGCCGCCGCGGAGGTCGGATTCACATCAGTGGAGCCGTGTCATGCTGCCTCAAAGATTGGGGAGGAGAAACCGGCCGGTGGCCGCCTCCCAGAGTTGAGGTCTGCCAATCCGGTGGGACAGGCGCTTCCGCCTGTCAACCCGGCCGAAGGCCGGCCCACAGACGACCAAACCCGATCGTCTGTCCTACACGACGGCGGCCTGCTCGCCGAGCTCGAACAGAATGCCGCCCGCGTGGGGTGGGTGTCCCTTTCCGCCCGGCCCAATTCGATTCCCTTCCTCAGCGACGATCGGCGATTGCTGCAGTCCCTGGCGCGCACTCTCAGCGTGGTGCTCGAGAATGTCCGCTTTCGCCAGCAACGCGTGGAACAGGAGGAGCGCGAGCAGCAACTCCGCTGGCTGGCCAGCCGCGCCGAGTTGAAGGCGCTTCGCGCCCAGATCAACCCGCACTTCCTGTTCAACGCCCTGAACGCCATTGCCGGCCTGATCCCCGCTCAGCCCCAACTCGCCGACGAGACCGTCCAGCAACTGGCCGAAGTGTTCCGTTACACCCTGCGCAAGTCGGAAAAGGAATGGGTCCGTCTGGACGAGGAAGTGGAATTCGTGGCGGCCTACCTGCAGGTGGAACGGGCCCGCTTTGGCGATCGCCTCGAAACCGATCTGGCCGTGGATCCAGCCGCCGGCGCCATCCCGGTTCCCACCATGACGATTCAGCCGCTGATCGAGAATGCCATCAAACACGGCGTATCGGCGGTCGAAGGCCGCGGGCAGGTTCGCCTGAATGCCACCATCCAGGGCGAGCTGTTATACGTCGAGGTGTTCGACAACGGTCCCGGCTTCCCGCCCGGCTTCTCCCTGGCAGATCCCAGCGCCGGGTCCGGCCACGGCTTGCGCAACGTGATCGAGAGGCTGACCGGTTACTATGGTCACTCCGCCCAACTACGCTGGGAAAGCGCAAACCACGGGACCCGGGTCTGGCTGACCATCCCCGTGGTTACTCCGAGCCGCGACCGTGAGGGAGCGGTTGTTCCAGCGCCGCTTGCCCCAACGCCCCTGGCAGGGGCCCGCGAGGAATCGTGATGCGCGTTCTGATCGTGGACGATGAAGCGCCGGCCCGCACCCGGCTTCGGCAGTTGTTGACGGCCCACCCCGACGTAGAGGTTCTGGGAGAAGCGGAAACCGGCGTGCAAGCTATGGAGCTGGCGGTCGAGATCAAGCCCGAGCTGATCCTCCTGGATATTCAGATGCCTGGCTGTAGCGGCATCGACGTGGCCGCCTGCCTGGCCCAGCCCCGTCCCCACATTGTCTTCTGTACCGCGTTCGAACAGCATGCCGTCGACGCTTTCGAGCTTAATGCCGTGGACTATCTGTTGAAGCCCATCAGCCGGGTTCGCCTCGCTCAGGCGCTGGACCGGGTTCGGTCTCTGTCCGCCGGCAATCGGGAATCGGCGCTCGATCGCACGGTCCGCAGCCAGCCCTTCGGGCCCGCCCGTTTTCTGGTCCGCAATGCCTCCCATTACACGGTGGTGGGGGAAGCTCGAGTGCTTTACTTCTCTTCCGAGGACGGCCTGACCCGCCTGGTCGGCGACAGCGCCCAATACTGGATGGACCCCACCCTCAACGAGCTGGAGGAGCGCCTGGACCCCGCCCGCTTCTTTCGCGTCTCGCGAGCGGCTCTCATCAACCTGAACGCGGTAGCCGAAGTGTTTCCCCTCCCGGGCGGTTCGGGCGAGGTGCTGCTGAAAAACGGCCAGCGCCTGGAAGTCAGCCGCCGCCGATTCCGCGACCTCCTCCAGTCACTCGAAGGCAACCGCTAGGTGATGCTGGTGGAAGAAGCGCCGTTAGACGGCTACGGCACTTGTCCGAGATGCCGGCGTTAGTTCCAAGTGAATCGGGCTTGGAGTGAAGTGCAAGCCTGCTTAGGCGCTAAGGGATTCGAGTTTCACCAGCCACCCGTCAAAATGCGGGCACTCCCGCCGAATCGAACTCAGCCCGATCTCAAGGACTGCCAGCGAGCCCAAGAGCGGCTTCTCGTAGCCCGGCACAAGATCTTTGACGCGTTTCGAGGGCGCAGTGACCGGCGAATCGTTGATATCTTCGGGTGTCGGAAACTGGTCTCGAATTGCTTGGAAAGCGGCTTCCAATCCCAACTGCCCAATACCGCGACTGAAGCCGGCACAGTCACTGAAAAGCAGCCCTTCAAACTCATGCATGACGACGAACGGCACGAATCGCCGAGGGTTAAAGCGCTTGCCCATTTCCGCGACGACGTCCGCCAGCAGAGCAGTTTCTACGGAGGCTGCTTTCTCTCTGCTCTTTAGCCCAGATGCCTTCTTTCGCCCAGGCCAAGCCCCGTCTCCTTCCTGAGGCAATCCATAGTAATCGACCAAAGTGGTCGCAATACAGGTCGGATCCTCCTTGAGGTGATTGATTATGTCTTTCCTTACGGATGGCCAAGGTCTGATCCCACCGCGCCGTTGCCGTAGACGAGCATTGCCCACGATTCGAGCACTGACGGCATCATAGCCTCTCGCCAGCAGGTAATCCCGAAGAACCTCATTGACGAAGTCTTCTTCGGTTTGACCTTCCAAGTGAATCAACAGGCGAGCCATCGTCTTCAGTCCCTAATGGGTCGACCCCCAAGCTCGTTCTTTTCCCAAAGTTGGCCGAGGCTGTACTCTTCAAGCCACGTAGCCAACTGCGCTGAATCGGGGCGTGTGACCTCCGTTCCGCCTTCAATGCGGTTCGCGACCAACACATCTTCGGGCTGAAAATGATCCAACAGAAGAGACGACTGGGTCGAAACGATCACCTGAGTGTCTACCGAAGCCTGCCGGATGAGGGAGGCAAGCAAACCGATGGCGTAGGGGTGCAAGCCTAACTCGGGCTCATCTACGACGATCGCCGACGGTCGATAGCTTTCTGGCTGGAGGAAGAGAGTAGCTAGAACAATGAACCGAAGGGTACCGTCAGAAAGCGACGACGCATCGAAGTATTGGTCCGAGCTCTTGTGTCGCCATTCCAGCTTTATGTCGTCACGTTTGAGCTTGAGAGGCTTCAGACGGAAATCGTCGAAAAAAGGAGCTACCCGCTGTATGGTGCGCTGGATCAGGCCATAGGAATCCGGATGTCTCTCATGTAGGTAGTACAGAAAGGCTGCAAGATTCGATCCGTCCGAACGTAAGAATTCATTGTCGTCCACCTTCGCGGTCTTGCGCATCGGCGAAGAGGAACTGGTGTCATGGACATGGTACAGTCGCCAGCCTCCGAGGCGATCGCGTACCCATTTTGCAGTGCCGTCAAGGTCCGGATTGCTGATACCAGCTTCAAGTCGGCGCTGCCTTGGCGGCAGCGCGGTAGAGTACGGTCGAGGATAGGAAGTCTTATTCCAGTAGAAGGCCAACTCTTCAGATGGGAAGAGACTGTCATCTTTAGTCGGAGAGAGCTTCAGCTCGTACTGATTAACCTCGCTTACAAAAGAGAAGTGAAACGAGATTTCCTTTGTCGTCTTTGAACCAAAATGAAGCAGTTTCTCCGCGCCGCCCGCCGCAGTGACGTAATCCTGCAGCCGCCCCTCCCGAATTGCGTGGAGGAAAGAAAACACGCCAATGAAATTTGACTTCCCCGAGCCGTTTGGGCCGATCAGGATGTTGATTGGCCTAAGCTGCAACTTCTCTAGCGAAGCAATGCTCTTGAAGCCTTTAATCGTTACGTGATCTAATGCGTCTGAGAGCATGGGATTCAGCAAACCGCTTCACGGCTGTTCGGACCGGCGGAGACGTCGGCCACGCTCAGCGCCAACGGTTTATCGAGAAGCCGCGGTCGCGATCTATTTTTGGATGATTGGAGATCGAAAGTAGACACTCTATCAATCATACCGTCGCATCTCTGCTCCGGCGATCCAGTTTCGCACGTCGGGCTTAAGCGCCCGTGGCGATCCGCCCCGCGATCCACGCAGAATCGCTGCGTAAGCGGCATTGAGGCTGAACCCGGCCGCAGCCACGAAACGAGCCAACCGCTACGCCGTCTTCAACTCCTTCTCCACCATCTCGCTGAAGGTATCGATGTCCCTCAGCGTGCTGTAGACATTGGGCGTCACCCGCAGTCCAGTGTACTCCTCGTGAGGCATCAGCGCCGTCAGAATGTTGTACTTGCTCCACAGCGCGTCGTGGATCTTGGCGGCGTCCACGCCCTTGAAGGCCAGAAAGCCAATCCCGCAGGACTGCGCCGGATCCTGGCTGTGAAGAATGCTGCACTTGGCGTTCTGCGACAGGCGGTTCGCCCAACGATCCCGCAGATAGCGCAGGCGCGCGGCCTTCCGATCGACCCCCAGGCTCTCATTGAAGATCAGTGCTTCGCTGATGGCGTCGTGATTGGCCGCCGGATGCGTTCCGATCTCCTCGAATTTGCGGATGTCCCCAGCTTGCCTCTCGCCCGAAGCCATTAGCGACCACGTGCTGGCAATCCGCGACTTCTTCACATAAAGGAAGCCCGTACCCACTGGAGCATAGGTCCACTTGTGCAGGCTCACACCGTAATAGTCGCAATCCAGGTCGGAGATCTTGTACGGGAAGTGGCTGAAGGCGTGCGCGCCATCTACAATCACTGGAATGTTGCGGGCATGGGCCATCTGACAGATCCGCTTGACCGGAAAGATCTGTCCGGTGCGGTTCGTAATGTGACACACCAGAATCAGCTTGGTCCTGGGTGTAACGGCCTTCTCAAACCGCTGGTACAGGTCGTCCATGCTGGGTGGCGGCACGGGGAAGGATATGGTCTTGAGGACGATGCCCTCGCGGCGCTCCCGCTGCTGGAAGGTGGTGAGCATGCGCGGATAGTCCTGGTTGGTGGTCAGCACCTCATCGCCCCTTTGGAGATCGACCCCGTACTGGGCGTTCTCCAGGGACTCGCTGGAGTTGCGGGTGATGGCGATCTCTTCGGCGTCGCACCCGGCGGCGGCCGCCAACTGGCGCCGAACCGCCTCCACCTGCCGCTCCAATACGTTGACCATGGTGTGCCAGGGCCCCATGTCGCTGTATTCCAGGTATCGGCGCATGGCGTCCTGCACCGAGCGCGGCGAAGGGCTGCAATAGCCGTTGTTGAGGTTGACGATGTTTCGGTCGACGCTGAACGCACCGCGGATTTCGGACCAGAAGTCCTCGTCGGCCGCGACGTCTTCCGGTGTCCGGCCCTTGGCAGACGTGGCTGCCGCCGAGACCCGCTCGATTGCTTGGTCCTGCAGCGCGGCAACTGCCGTACCGGCCGCCAGTTGAAAGAAGTTCCTGCGGTTCATGTAGACGATCCTCCTCGGGTTGTGCCTGAATGCTATAGCAAATCGAGCATCCGGGTCAAGCGGCGCCTCCTGTCTCTCCGGCCGCGGCTGTGGCGCGATCTTCGCCGGGTCTTTCAGTACCTTAACCCCCACAATGTCTGACAATGCTAGTACCTTATGGGATAATTCTGAGCTTGTGGCTAAACTAATCGATGTGGTAGCTTGTCTGATCACTTAAATTGGGGAGGTACAAACGTTGATGAAAATCGTTGGAATGATGCTGCTTGTAATCGGCGCATCTGGAGCCGCTTTCGCAGTTGCAGTTCCCGAGATTGATCCCGGGTCGGGAGCCAGTGCCTTGGCGCTGCTTGCCGGCGCAGTACTAGTAGTCCGGGGACGAAGAAGAAACTAACTCCCGTTTAGACACGGATTAACCGAGGCGCCCAAACTGAAAATGTTTGGGTGCCATCACTTTCTTTTGACCGACCATCCCCGTTCTCCATCCCGCCCCGCTGTCCTCATGGGCGATCCGGCTTCTCATAAGCCCCTTTCGCCCGGCTTCCTTCCCCGGATCGCGATCCTGGGTATCCTGTTTATCCTGGAACTGATCGCGATTACCGTCTGGCTCGACGCCGCAAGCCTGTTTGGCCGTGGCGGACTCATTGGTTTCATGGGTCAGTGGGGTTCTCGGATACTGCAATCGATCGTGGTGTTTGTCTCGTTGGTACTGACATTCTGTTACTTCGGCGCGAAGACCTCCATCCAGCGGCTTTCCGATCGACTGACACACACCCCCATTGCCTGGGGTTGGCTCGCTTGCCACGCCGGCGCGATGATGGGGTTCGGAGTTCTCTCGGCGCTTCTGTTTGCGCACAATCCCGGTGTGTCCTCGGATTGGGAGGCGGGAGCCTGGTTGGCTTCGGGCGTCTTCGGCATTGTGCTGGCGGGCTTCGCATTTCTGCCGCCGAAGTCCTGGCTCCAGCTTTTCCGCGACACCGGTCCCATCTGGATCTGTGCGGCCCCTGCGGCAATCGCTGTCGCCCTGTTCGCGCGCCTGGCCCGTTTGCTTTGGAATTCCGCCGCTGCGTTGACCTTTGCCGAGGTGCACGCTGTGTTGCGTGTTTTCCTCCCCGCTGTGATCTCCGACCCAGCGGCACGGATCATCGGCACTCCGCGCTTCCGCGTAATCGTCGACCCGGAATGCTCCGGCCTGGAAGGCGTCGGCCTGATCCTCATATTCAGCATCGCGTGGCTCTGGTTCTTTCGGCACGAATGCCGCTTTCCCCGGGCTCTGATCGTGATTCCCGCCGGCGTCCTGGCCATGTGGCTCTTGAACGCATTCCGCATCTCCGCGCTGATTCTGATCGGCAACGCGGGAGCGCCCGGTGTCGCCTTGGGAGGATTTCATTCGCAGGCAGGCTGGATTGCGTTCAACGGCGTCGCGCTGGGCTTTTCGCTGGCCTTCCGGCGCATACCATGGCTGATGGCGGGTGACCCGGCGGCCGCCAGGCTGCCCGTCGCGAATCCAACCGCCGCCTGGCTGGCTCCCTTTCTCACGATCCTGGCGGCCGCCATGGTTTCGCGCGCCTTCTCCAGCGGTTTCGAGTGGCTCTATCCCCTGCGGTTCTTTGCTGCCGCTGCAGTTCTGTGGTCCTTCCGGCGCAAATACGCCGGTCTCGATTGGAGCGTCGCGCGCATGGCGCCGCTGGTCGGCGCGCTGGTCTTCGTCATGTGGTTGGCCGTCGATTGGGCCGCCGGCATCCACCCCGCTAACGCCATCGCGTCCGGACTCGCATCCCTTCCCGTCCCCGCCAAGGTCGCATGGCTCATCTTTCGAGTGCTGGCGGCGGTGGTCACGGTCCCGCTTGCCGAGGAACTCGCGTTCCGCGGCTTTTTGATCCGCCGTCTGATGTCCGCCGATTTCGAGACCATCGATCCGAGAGCCTTCACCTATGTCGCCCTGTTAGTCTCCTCGGTTGCCTTCGGTACTCTGCATGGCGGCCGATGGATTGCCGGCACCCTGGCCGGCCTCCTCTATGCCTGGTCGTTCCTGCGCCGAGGGAGCATCGGCGATGCCGTGGTGGCGCACGCCACCACCAATGCCTTACTCGCCCTGTGGGTTCTGATTGGCGGCAAGTGGCATCTGTGGTAGAGCCCTGTGGGACAGACCATCGCCTATTGTGGTCTGTCAGCCGGCGTTAGCCGGCACTGAAGATTGGCCATTCTTGCGAGCCACTCTGGTGGGACAGGCGGTTTCGCCTGTCGAGCCGGCTTTAGCCGGCAAGCGCCCTCTAGGATCCAACGGCCCTGGATGTGCAGGTGTCGGATGGATGCGGCAACATGATCGTGTCCGGTGGGCAGGGCACCACCGTAACGGCCGGTTTTTCCAACCGGGACTCGGTGCAGATGGTCCACATTGGAAACGGCGTTTGGCAGGGCACGTGGAAGCCCGTCAATCCGGGTACGGTGACCATGTTTGTGACTGCGTTTGCGGTACAAAACGGAACTTTGGTGGGCGGCCGGTCCACCACATTGACCGCCCTGGTGACCACGCCGGCGGCAGCTACGCCGACGGTGACAGCGCAGGGCGTAGTGCACGCCGCCAGCGCGCAAGGCGGCGTGCCCATCGCGCCAGGCGGGTTGATCTCGATCTATGGGTCGAATCTCTCCGACAGCACGGGACCGGGCAGCGGGTTGCCATTGCCGCAACAGTTGAACGGGGCCCAGGTGCTGTTGGGGAACCAGCCATTGCCGATCCTGTAGATCGGAAGAGCGTCGTGTAGGGAAAGAGGGTAGATCT
>OBLT010001466.1_pt1 | contig 15096 bp, 11 predicted proteins | sample 1518721 | NCBI WGS metagenome assembly OBLT01 (sample SAMEA3539307, study PRJEB22396) | soil metagenome | biome: tundra; feature: field; material: soil | place: USA | collected 2010-05 | depth 0.15 m | reverse complement strand
GTACGACTTCTGAGGGCGACGCGCTGGAGATTCACTCCCGCCGATTTGAGGTCAGCGGAATCGTGGTCATGCGCTGCGGCGCAGTGTGTGCCCTTTTCGATGCCGGGCCGTTTGGTCCGGGAAGCGCCGGCCATAGCCACTCGGACACACTGTCGCTGGTGGTCACCCGTGGCGATCAGGAAGTGCTCATCGATTCCGGTACGTACAGTTACATGGATCCGGAATGGCGCAGCGCTTTTCGCGGATCGTCGGCCCACAACACGATTCGCATCGACGGCCGCGATCAGGGCACGTCCGCCGGGCCATTTCGCTGGGCGCAGAAACCGGAAGTGTCGTTGTTTGATTTCGCCAGCGACGCGGCGCGCGATCGTGCAGTTGCGCTGTGCCGCTACCAGGGCTTCTCGCATGCCAGGACAGTCGAGTTTTCGAACGGCAACGAGTTTGAGATCGTTGACCAGATCGAAGGCCCCGCAGGCGAACACGACATCGAGCAATTCTGGCACTTCGCGCAATCGCCGCGCGAAACTGTTCCCGGAACCTGGAGCATTGGCGACATCGCAGAGTTTACCGCCGATGGCGGAAAGCTAGAAGATGGATGGAGGTCGCGGTGCTTTGGATCGAAGGAAGCAGCGCCGGTCATTGTGGTTCGTCGCACGACAGTGTTGCCGGTTACGCTGCGCGCACGCTTGGTGCTCAAGCGCAAGTAGTGATTCTTGCGGGCTGTGTGGCTGATTACGCAATCGTGCCGCCGAATGTATAGAATCAGGAATTGGCAAGAATGTGCTTGTGGCTGCCACGAACGTGGTGACAACACGCGCAAATATTTCAGGAGATCGATTCATGCAGGTTGCGGAGAAAACCGTGGGCACATTCCAGGCATTGAAAGCTAAGATCGAGAAGAAAACCGCGCACGTCGGCATCGTGGGACTGGGCTACGTCGGGTTGCCCCTCGCGGTGGAGTTTGCCAAGGCGGGTTTCCACGTTACCGGCATCGACTTGCAGCAGTCGCGGGTTGATCGCCTGATGAAGGGCGAATCCTACATTCAGGATGTCCCCAGCAGCGACGTCGCGCAACTGGTGAAAGACGGACGCTTCGATGCCACCACCGACTTCTCCGTGGTGCGTGAGCTCGACACCATCAACATCTGCGTGCCCACGCCGCTGCGTAAGACCAAGGACCCCGACATGAGCTACATCGTGTCGGCCTCCGATGCGATTGCCAAGTACTTTCATCCCGGCCTGCTGGTGATCCTGGAATCGACTACCTATCCGGGCACGACCGATGAACTGCTGCTGCCGACGTTCGAAAAGAATGGACTGAAGGTCGGCCAGGATTTCTTCCTGTGCTTCTCGCCCGAGCGCGTCGATCCCGGCAATCCGGTATACCAAACCCTGAACACGCCCAAGGTCGTCGGCGGCATTACCCCGGCCTGCACCGAGATGGGCAGGGTCTTCTTCTCGCAGGCGCTGCAAAAGGTTATCCCAGTCAGCAACACCCGCGTGGCCGAGATGGTGAAATTGCTGGAGAACACCTTCCGCATGATCAACATCGGCCTGGTGAACGAGATGGCGCTGATGTGCGATGGCATGGGGATCAACGTCTGGGAAGTGATTGACGCGGCCGCCACCAAGCCGTTCGGGTTTATGCCGTTTTATCCCGGCCCCGGACTGGGCGGCCACTGCATTCCCATCGACCCGTTCTATTTGTCGTGGAAGACCAAGCAGTCGGGTATCGAGGCGCGGTTCATCGAACTGGCGGGCTACATCAACGGCAACATGCCGCACTTCGTAGTCGGCAAAGTGCAGGGTGCGCTCAACAATCACGGCAAAGCGGTAAAGGGCTCGCGGGTGCACATCGTCGGCGTCGCCTACAAGCGCAACATCGACGACATGCGCGAGTCGCCAGCGCTCGACGTGATCCTGTTGCTCAAGAAACTGGGTGCGGAAGTCAGCTACAGCGATCCTTATGTGCCGACGCTCAAACTGGATGGCATGGACCTGAAGTCGCAGGAGCCACAGGCGTCAGCCCACGGTGCGGACTGCGTGGTGATCATCACTGACCACTCGGATTTCGACTACAAGGCGTTGCTGGATTCATCCAAGTTAATCGTCGATACGCGCAATGCCATGAAGGGCGTCGAGTCGGAGAAGATCGTTCGGTTGTAACTTCTCTGACGCGGATCAGACGAATTTGATAACGCAAGACCCCGGGGGTTACCAGCCTCTCCTCGCTTTACGTGCGTCGGCTCGTCCCTTCATTTTCTTAGGTCAACCGCCGCCCATGGCGCTAAAGTGTAGTAACCTTCGTTACCCCTGTGGCTATCCATAAATCGCTCCAAGTGCCTTTTTTTGTGCAACTTAATAGGCACTTAGTTGCAATTGACTGCGCACTTCAGTCGTCCCATACTGTCGGCAAGAATAACTGTTCTTTGTCAATCTGCGCCCCGTCATCTAAGGTCAAAACCCGGCCAGTGCGCGCCTCAACGAATCGCTTGGTTTTTTCCCCCGATCGCCCCAGACCTTCCCCGAGACGCATGGTTGTCCGGCCCTTTCGAGATCGGCAAGAAATCTTGCAGAGGAGGAGACAAAGCAACGAATCAAAGAAAATTAGTACTCGGCATCGGGGTTGCAGTTGCAATTCTGGCCCTGAGTTTAACGGCTTTTGCGGCTTTACACGTCGCACTGGTGCCAACTAGCGCGACACTGGATATCGCGGGACCAACTACCTCGAAGACGTTCGATGCATTCTGCAGCTTCACACCCTGTAACATCACGTGGGTTATCGTGCTCAGCAACGCGAATGTTGGTTCCATTGACAACACGAGTGGGCCGCAAACTACATTTACAGTGGGAACGGTGCCCGGCACTGCCTACATTTTTGCCTCGGATGGCAACGGTCACATGGCACAAGCGAAAGTCGACGTCCAGTAATGCGGCTGCGTGTTTCTGTCTGGGCGCCTGCCTGGCAAGCTTTCGCCCGGACTCAAGTGTGCATGAATCAGTTGTAAGTGTTGCGCGTGGCCGGGCGAAACTGTCCGGCCCTCTTCGTAATGCTTTGCGCCTGCCCAAGCCTCGGTCTCAATCAAACTGAAATCCCATGCGTGTTACCTGATGGCGAATTTGCCCTGCCAGGGCAGTTCTTCTACCTTGCAGGCGCACTCAACCACCCATTCACCGCCAGCCAGTTCCGCAATAACTGCGGTCAACCACTCGCTATGAGTAAAGAAATTGCGACGATGTAACTATTTGCGAGCGCCGCGGCTACACTGGATTCGCCATGCGAAGCGAAAAAACACCATCAACGCCCACCACTGTGAGTCGAGTTTGCGCATCCATTCTCCTGCTTGCGATTTTCCCACTGATGTCCGTCGCACAAACCCTGACCGCTGCCGACGCAATCGCGCGCATCCAGAAGCACTATGCCGCGGCGTTGCCGGCCAACACCGTGGATACCATCAAGGCTGGCGATGCCTCCACTCCCGTCACCGGCATTGCGACCACCTTCCTCGACACCATGGACGTCCTACGCGAGGCGCAGCGCCGTGGCCTCAATCTCGTAATCTCGCATGAGCCCACGTTCTACAACCATCTCGACGACACCGCTTTCTTCGCCGACGATCCGGTGTACCGCGAGAAGTTGGCGTTCATTCAGCAACATCACATGGTCGTATTCCGTTTTCACGACCAAATGCACCAGGTCGTTCCGGACCCCGTTGCTGTCGCATTCGTCCAATCCATGGGCTGGCAGAACTACATGGATGCCGGCAGTCCATGGCAACTGACGATTCCGCGCACGACACTCCTTGATCTGTCCCGCGAACTGGCTAGAAAATTGAACGCCCCGACGCTCCGTGTTGTCGGAAGACCCGACCTCGCTATTACCCACGTGGCTCTTCTCCCCGGAGCCGGCGGAACCCAGAAGCAGATCGTCGCATTGCGGTCTGACGACGTGGAAGTTCTCCTCGCGGGCGAAGTGCCCGAGTGGGAAACCGTCGAGTACGTGCGCGACGCCAGTGCCCAGGGGCGCCACAAAGCTCTGATCCTTCTCGGTCACGCGATCTCGGAGGAAGCCGGCATGAAGCAGTGCGCCGAAGATCTACGCGCGCTCTTTCCCAACGTCAAGGTGCAATTTGTTGCAGCCGGCCAGCCCACGTGGAACCCAGATCATCCGCCGGTAGCTGCCGCTGCCAAGGCGTTAGCAAAATAAGCAGGGTAGCGGCTCAAATCATTTTTGTTTCAATGTTGAGTTGCCGCTTTCCACGCAATTGTGAAATGCTCACCCCGACCACGCAACTCCTGACTTGAGCTCGAGGTGAGCATGCCCTGCAATCCTGAAGAACTGAGACACGTTCCGCTCTTTGCCCTGCTGGATGACGAGGAAATCGCTATTCTGGCGAAACAAGTTGAAATGAAGAAGTTCGCACCCCGTCAGCGGATCTACAAGATGGGCGAACCTGGAGGGCGGGCCTACATCCTGATGGATGGCGGAGTGAAAGTAACAATGGTGGATGAGGACCAGCAGGAAGTGGTGGTCCATGAGCCCAGCCACGGCGAGTTCTTCGGCTTTGCGGCGATGCTGGAGCAGACGCCGCATCAGACGACGGCCGTCGCCACGGAAGATACCTCGTGCGTTGAGGTCGATCGCGACGACATAGCGACACTGCTGGAGAGTAAGCCGATGGCGGGCATGGACATGCTCGCCGTGCTGGGCCGGCAGTTTCACGCTTCGCAGCAACTGGTGCGGGTCCGCGCCAGCCGCAATCCCAACGAGATCATCGAAGAAGCCGAGACATTTGGCGAGCGCATCGCCGACCGCGTTGCGTCGTTCGGTGGTTCGTGGACCTTCATCATCACGTTCCTATTCGTGCTGGTGATTTACTCCGGCTTTAACGTAATGCTCGGTCACAAAGCTTGGGATCCGTATCCCTTCATTCTGCTCAACCTTTTCCTGTCGATGCTGGCGGCGCTGCAGGCTCCGGTCATCATGATGAGCCAGAACCGGCAGGACACGAAGGACCGTCTGCGCGGCGAACTGGACTACGAAGTAAACCGCCGCGCCGAATCGGAAATCCAGGGCCTGGCCGGAAAACTGAATATGCTGACCGACAAGGTCGGAGACGTCGAGGAATTGATTCGGGAGAAGCTGGCTACTTCAGGGGCGGGCTAACGATCTGAAAAGCTCAACATCTATAAATTGTTAGCAAGACAAGCCGAGAGTGTAGGCCATCCCGGATTGAACTGAATCCGCGCTTATATTGACCGTGGCCGGGAACCATCATACGATGCGCTTGTACGACGTGTTCCTATGGCTGCGACCCCTAGCCTTACCCCCGGGCAGCTCCTCGGCCATTTTCGCCTCATCGAGGAAATCGGTGCAGGCGGCATGGGCATCGTGTTCCGCGCCCGGGATACGCGGCTGGAGCGCGACGTCGCCGTCAAGGTGCTCAACGAAAAGACGTTGAGCGACGCCACCGCGCGCAAACGTTTTCGCCGCGAAGCCCTCATCCTCAGCCGGCTCAACCACCCCAACGTCGAAGCGGTTTACGACTTTCATACCGAGAAGGGCCTCGACTACCTCGTGATGGAGTATGTTCCCGGCTCCTCGCTCAACGAACGGCTGGAGGGCGGAGCGTTGCCGGAGAAAGACGTGCTGGCGCTCGGCATCCAGTTGTCGCGCGGCCTGGCGGCGGCCCACTCGCAACACATCGTCCATCGTGACCTCAAGCCCGGCAATCTCCGAGTGACCCCGGACAGCGTGCTGAAAATCCTGGATTTCGGCCTGGCGCAGTTGGCGGTGATGCCGGATGACGAGACCCTCACCGAGGACGTGGCGGTACAGCACTCGCTGGCCGGAACCCCTCCTTACCTCGCGCCGGAACAGGTGCTGGGGCACGAGCCCGACGCTCGCTCGGATATCTACTCGGCAGGCGTTGTTCTCTACGAACTGGCTACGGGCTCACGGCCGTTCCGCCAGCGTGGACAAGCGCTGCGCGATGCCATCGTCCACTCTCCACCCCCATCTCCGCGAAGCCAGAAACAGGACATCTCGCCCGGCCTGCAAGCCGTGATTCTGAAATGTCTGGAGAAAGACCCGAAACAACGCTACCAGTCGGCCGGTGAACTTCTGGGCGATTTGGAGCTGGTGGGCGCGGCCCATCAATCCCACAGGTACCTGATCTGGGCTGGGATGGTGCTGGTGTTGGGACTTGCGGCTGGAGCCCTCATCTGGAAATGGCAAACCCCGAAGCCGGCGCGCCAGCAAATCATGGCAGTGTTGCCGATGGAGACCGTGGGCCAGGACCCGGCGACCAGCGCTTTGGGACTTGGCTTGACCGAAACCGTCACCGCCAAACTGGTGGAGGCGAGTGACAGCGACAGGATCCAGGTGGTTTCGCCGCGCGACCTGCAGGACCAGGGCGTGAAAACCGCCGAAGATGCGCGGCGGGAATTTGGCACGGACCTGGTCCTGGAAAGCAGTCTCCAGCGCTCCGGGCAAACTATTCGAATCAACTGCTATCTCGTGGACTCGAAAACACGCCGGCAACTTGCCGCCAAGAGTATCGAGGCTGAAGTGACCGATCCTTTCGGCCTGCAGGACAGAGTAGTCAGCGCCGCGCTTGACATGCTGCCAACGCAGATCCAGCCGGAGGATCGCCGTAAGTTGAGCGTCAACCAGGACACCCAGCCCGCAGCCTACGAGGCTTACATCCGCGGTCGCGGCTACCTGCAGGCATTTGAGAAGCCGGAGAACATCGATAACGCGATTACCGAGTTCAAACGGGCGCTGAAAATTGATTCCAACTATGCCCTGGCCTACGCCGGTTTAGGCGATGCCTACTGGACGGAGTTTATCCGGCTGGACAAGGGCAACGAGCTGGTGGCCCAAGCCACTCAAAGCTGCGAGAAAGCCTTGTCGCTCAATCCGGATCTTGTCGAAGGGCACGTGTGCCTGGGCAATCTACTCAACGGTACCGGCAAATATGACAAGGCAGTGGTGGAATTCAAGCGGGCCGCGGAGTCGAATGGGCAAAACGATGAAGCCTTGCGCGGATTGGCCGAGTCCTACACCAAACTGGGGAATTTCGCCGCCGCCGAATCGACCTACAAGAAAACCATTGAGCTGCGCCCCAATTACTGGGGCGTGTATAGCGCGATGGGACTCTTCTACTTCGGTCAGGCGCGGTATCCCGAGGCGGCCGCGATGTTTGTGCGGGCGACCCAACTCGCTCCTGATAACTATCAAGGATATACAACGCTGGGAGGCGTCTATATCGCCGAAGCCCGTTACCAGGATGCGATTGGCGCGTTTCAGCGCTCCATCGATCTTCGTCCGAGTGGGGATGCCTATAGCAACCTTGGTTATACCTATTACTTGATGCATCGCTTCCCCGAGGCCATAACTGCGCAGGAAAAAGCGGTGCAGATGGATGAGGGCAATTGGGAGATGTGGGGCAACCTTGCCGATGCGCTCTACTGGAGCCGCGACCGGAGGGCCGACGCGGATGGCAAGTATAAGCGCGCCATCGTAATCGCGACTTCCAAGGTGCAGGTCAATCCACGAGACACCAGGGCGCTGGCTTACCTTGCCAACTACTCGGCCATGATTGGCGACCGCCGGGCAGCCATGGACTACATCCAGCGAGTGTTAGCAATCGCCCCTGCTGATGGTGAGGTATTGTTCCGGGCCGCTGTGGTTTACAACCACTTCAACCAGACCGAGCAAACCCTCAACTATCTCAAGAAAGCTGCAGATGTTGGCTACTCGCGAGTCATCATAAAAGACTCGCCCGACTTCGCGGACCTGCAGCAGAACCCGCGCTTCGTTGCGCTGGTTGGCAACGGCCCTTAAAAGAGCATCCCTATCTCATGATTATTCCCAGCGCGCCCGCGTTGATGCATGACTGACCATCGACAACCAGGCTCGTGTAATAGTAGGTCGTGCCCGCCGGACCGTTGGTTGGCCCGGATGTAATGGCCGATCCGTCAGAGCTGCTGAACGAGTCGAACGGGGACCCTCCGGTCGTAAAGTGCACCGTGAGTTGGTGGTTCGGGGCGATGCTGCTGGACTGCCAAATGATGGCAGCGCCCCTTGGCACGGAAATCACTTGGACGGCGCCGTTCTGCCCGCAAGTACCGCCGGTATAGTTGAGTACGATAGGCACCGGAGGGAAGAGCGTACGCGGCCCTGGGCCGCCTCCCATGCCGGGATGAGGTTCCGAAGGGGTTGACGGTTTGCAACCCGTCAGCGCGAGCAGCAAACATCCAAAAATAGCCAGAGCGAGAATACTTTGACGCGAAGTCATCGGATGATCCTCCCCAAGAAATATTCTGGTTATAAGAAAAGTAGTTGTTAGTTATTAGCCGGATATATCAAGCGACTTGCCGGACTTCGCAGCTCTACAAACGAGCCCGCAATGTCCGGCGCTGTATGGTAACCGTCCTTAAAAGTGAAACCAACTATCTCATGATTATGCCGAGCTGGGACAGGTTGTTGCATTTCTGTTTATCCACAATCAACTCAGCATAAGGATATAGGTCATCCTTCTGCCCACTCGTCGGTCCCGAAGTGATGGCCGAGCCGTCAACGTTGTCAAAAGTTTCGAACGGCGACCCTCCTGGCAGAAACCGAATTTTGAGGGTGTGGCCAGGGGCGATACTGCTGGATTGCCAAATCACAACAGCACCCATTGTTACGTTAACCGGTGCGGCGGCGTCGTTCTGCTGGCATGATCCATCCGCCATGAGTTTGAATACGATAAACTTCGGAGGGATTACGGCCGCCGCAGCCACGGATCCACCACCCGTATCGGGCGGTGCTCCAGCCGCACGTCCCTCTCGGCCAGTGGCCTGCTGAACGGGCTGAGTGCAACCCGTCAGCACCAGCAGAAGACATCCAACAATGGCGAGAGCGAGAGTACCTTGGCGCGAAGTCATCTGGTAATCCTCCCCCTACAGCAATCTTAAGTGGAGGGATGTTATCACCAAGCATCCAGATGTCAACAATAATACTCCCAAAATAATGCGATACGTCTGTTTTGTCGGCACTTTTGGGCGGCGTGATTGGTTGGTAAGTGGTGCGGCGGTTTCAATTCGCTCGGGCATCTCTACCCAAGTATTGGGATGGTCACGGTAGCTGCAGGGTAGTCTGCTGAAACAGGACGCTCACGCACCCCGCTAGATGCCGAGCTTCTTCACTTCTTCGTTGTAGTACTTGCGGTAAAGGATGTCCCACTCCTGCGAGCCTTCCAGGATGGTGCGACGCTGGCTTTCGATCTTCTGCCGGGCGGCAGCGTCGATCTTGGCCTCTTCAGCCATCAGCAACTCCAGCACCCGGCGGGATTCCTGCCGAATCGTGTTGCGGTCTTCAATGAAGTCCACGCTGTCGGTTTCCGCCAGGGCGTCGGCCACGGCGTGCGCCAGCTTGTTGACCTTCTCGCGGCTGATCCTCATAGCACGGCCTTGTACTTGCGCACCAGCTCGTTCTTGATCTTCTTGAACATTTCCTGGTAGTTGGCGCCGCTCTGCCGCATTTCGTCGGAGTAGGTCTCGAGAATGATGCGGACTTCGTCGTTGATGCGGTCTTCCAGGGTCAACTCGTCCAGCAACGCGGCCTGTACCCGCTCCCGCACCTGCTGCGGTTCGTGGGTCTCGATGAACTCACCGTCGATGAGTTTTTTTGTGACTTCGCGGGCCAGATAGCCCACATATTCTTTAGAGAAGTGCATGCTTGTTAGAATCGGCTGTCGTAACACCTGATTTTAACACAGGATTTCGGCCTCTTCGCTCAACCGCCAGGACAGGACTCCTAACCTGAAACTGGTCCCCGTCGTCCGTGCGATCCGCGGGCGCCTTTGCCTGGAGCCTTCTCCGTATCCTCCGTGTATCCGTGGTGAATTCGCCTTTTCTTGATACCCGAAACTTGAAACTTGAAACTGAAGTTCACGCTATAATGCAGCACACCTCATGGCCTTGACTCCTGGTACCAAACTCGGACCCTACGAACTTGTTGCATTGATCGGCGCCGGCGGAATGGGCGAAGTCTATCGCGCCCGCGATCCGCGCCTGGGGCGAGATGTCGCCGTCAAAGTTCTGCCTGCTTCCTTTGCCGCCGACCCCGACCGTCTGCGTCGCTTCGAGCAGGAGGCGCGGGCCGTCGCCGCGCTCAATCATCCCAACATCCTTGGCGTGCACGACCTTGGCCAGCAGGATGGCACGCCTTACATGGCTTGCGAGTTGCTCGAAGGCGAAACCCTGCGCGTCATCCTCGCCCGCGGCCCGCTCTCGCATCGCAAATGCATCGATTACGCCGTCCAAGTTGCTCACGGCCTGGCTGCGGCCCACGGCAAAAACATCGCCCATCGCGACCTCAAGCCCGACAATATCTTCATCACCCGTGAAGGCCGCGTCAAAATCCTCGACTTCGGTCTCGCCAAGACCATCGAAAAGAACCTCGACAGTAAGGACACGCACATCGCTACCATGACCTCCGATGTGCCGCTTACTGGCATCGGTACCGTCGTTGGCACTGCGGGATACATGTCGCCCGAGCAGGTGCGTGGTGCTACCGTAGACTGCCGCACTGACATTTTCAGCTTCGGGGCTGTTCTCTACGAGATGCTCAGCGGCGTTCGCGCTTTCCAGCGCGATACCACTGCCGAGACTATGACCGCGATCCTGCACGACGACCCGCCCGAGTCGCCGTCTGGAGGCCGTCCGTTTCCGCCAGCCCTCGATCGCATCGTGCATCACTGCCTCGAGAAGGCTCCGGAGCAGCGTTTTCAGTCGGCTCGCGATATGGCTTTCGACCTGGAGTCCGTCACCACGCTCACGGCGTCTGGCGGTCTTTCCGCTGCCAGAGCCAAGGAACGCAAGACTCGCACGTCCCTTATCGCTGCTGCCGCGGCTTTGGTATTGCTGGCAGGTTTGGCAGGTTGGCTCCTCTCCTCGGCTCGGCATCCCGCGACCGGTGCGCAATTCCATCAGGTCACCTTTCGACGCGGCACGCCGGGTACGGCGCGCTTCACCCCTGACGGACAAAACGTCATCTACACCGCTGCCTGGGAAGCCGCCGAGCCTGAACTCTACACCGTTCCAGCCGACGGAGTCGGTGGACATCCCATGGGCATCAAAGACGCGCGCCTGCTGGCAATATCCAGCAAGGGCGAGCTCGCTGTCGCGCTGACTCCGCAGTTGATCAGTACGCTTCTCGCGCCTGGCAATCTGGCGCGCACTACCGGAAGCAGTGCGCCCAAGCCAGAAATCGAGAACATTCAGGCTGCTGACTTTACCCCCGATGGCTCAGCTCTCGCCATCGTGCGTTACGTTCCCGCGGACTTCAAATGTCAGCTCGAGTACCCCATCGGCAAGGTGCTCTATCGCGAGAGGCTCATCGACGATGTTCGCTTCTCGGCCAACGGCAAGTACCTCGCCTTCATCAGTCACACCAATCCCAGTGACGATCGCGGCACGGTCATGATCCTGCGTACCACTGGCGAGAAAGTCGCCGCGAGCCCCTTGTACGAAAGCTCCCAGGGACTGGCCTGGAGCGTCGGCGGCGACGAAGTCTGGACCAGCTCTCCTCTCGAATCCGGAGAGGTCCACGCCTTATCGATTTCGGGCAAGACCCGCGAGCCGCTGGCCATGCCCGGCCGTCTGCACCTGCGCGACATCTCTTCCAAAGGTCAACTCCTGGTGGGGCAGGGCATCGCTCGCCGCGGCATTGTCGTCTCCAGCAATCACGGCGAGTCGCTGCGCGACCTCTCCTGGCTCGACTTCAGCTTCCTCCGCGACATCAGCGACGACGGCAAGATGATCCTCTTCGAGGAGGAGGGCTCTTCCACGACCAATTACACCGTGTACGTACGTGACGCGGACGGTTCACCCGCCGTTCCCATCGGCGAGGGATATGCGAGCGCTCTCTCGCGTGACAAGAAGTGGGCTCTGGCGATTAAGCTCACCGAGCCCAACCACGAGATATGGCTGTTGCCCGTCGGGCCCGGCGAGCCGCGTCGTGTTAATCCGCCCAACCTCGTTCCGGCGAATGTCCTTCCCCGGTTTTTGTCCGACGGCAGTCGCATCGTTTACTCCGCGACCGAAGTGGGACAAAAATTCCCTCGAATCTGGTTGCAGAACCTGAATGACGGCTCGCCCAAGCCGATCTCACCCGAGGGAGTCCTGGCCAGGAATGTTTCTCCTGACGACAAATGGGTCCTGGTATTCGTGAGGGACACCACGGGCAAAGGACAACCGGGTGTACTGCCCATCGAGGGCGGGAACCCAGTCGAAATCACCGGGCTGAAACCGGCAGAAAATCCATTGGGCTGGACTAGCGATGGCCAGCTTTATGTTGCGTCTGCGGATACCACCGGCGCAGGTGTCAAAGTAGCGAAGCTCAACCCGCACACTGGCGCCCGCACTCCGTGGCGCGTCCTCGCTACCGCTCCCATCGGAGGCGTGATTCCCGACCCGCCCATCATTACCCCTGACGGCAACTCTTACGGCTTCGACTACCGTGTCCGGTTGTCCGATCTCTACACCGTGACCGGCGTACGCTAAGCATTCTGCTCTCCGGCAGGGCGGCCGCGCCGGCAGAGTTGCACGACTCCACCCAGGTGAATCACGCCCACGCCCAGCGAAATCGTGGAGAACACGACGAACCGAACCAGGCCAGGATGCTTCAGTACAATCGGCATCTGCGGCATAACCAACAAGCCACGCAGCAGGTAGGTCGCCGTTACGGCGATGAGAACAGTTCGCAGCAACGGCAAGGGTCGAACCTTGCCAGCGCCCGACAGAGCGTACAGCCCGAAAACCGCCACGACCGCCGCAATAGCGAGACAGAGGACGGCATATCGAACCGGATTTGCAGTCCTCAATTCCGCCGGACCTCCGAAGTACTTGACCGCGCGCGCTGGCCACCCTATCGCACTCGCCTGAAAAACCGCGAATCCCAGCGAAAAATATCCGCCCGCCAGTAACCAGTAATTGTGGAGTGGGGCGTGCACTGGAATTGGCGGGGATGCGGTCGTCATCGAGCTACTCATGATCTCGCTCCTTTACTGAACAGGGAAGACGGAGCCGTCGCCGGGAAACATAGCACCGCAGGGCATGTGCCGTCTGTGATAGCGGATCGCCTCTGTCCCGCCTGACAGGTTGCCTCAGCCCTCCCGCTTCGGAGTATGATGAGCTTTCGCTGGGGCGCTATACGCATCGCGCCGCAGCCGTGAGCAACTGCCATGTCCGACGATCTCTCCGGCCTGAAAGACGACATGGTGGCGTTCATTCTTGGTCACGGCATGAGCCGCTTCCAGGGATACGTCACCGAAGACGTTCACAGCGTGATGTGGGACCCGCGCGACAATCCTGAAAGCTGGAAGGACTTTGTCGAGCTGGCCAAGAAAGCCGGTTGCGCCTTCCTCTCCATGGACGAGGAAGTGCTCGAGCGCGACGAGCTCGACTACCTGGTCCAGCGCCTGCAGCAGGCCACCTATCCCAGTGACGACGACATCGAGGAAGCCCGCTGGTTGCGCAGTTTCGTCGGCAAGACCGGGTTTCTCCAGCTAGGCTGGCCGCACCAGGGCATCATGTTCCTCTACGAAGTTTCGACTGAGTGGTACGAGCGCTATCAACGCCTGCTCGACCTGGTCGAGGACTTCGGCACCCTGGCCATCGACGAATCCGACCAGGACGAAGAACGCTAAGTGCGCTGGCACCTCCGCCAAGCTGATCCTCAGGACATCGAGCGGCTGACTCGCGAGGCCGGACTCTCTCCGGTCATCGCGCGCTTGCTCGTCGCGCGCGGAATCTCTACTCCGGAACAGGCACAGGAATTCCTGGCGCCTTCACTCGCCCACCTGCACGATCCCTACCTGATGGCCGGATTACGCACTGCGGTCGAGCGACTGCGTGCCGCCATCGAGCGCGGCGAGACCATCTTTATTTATGGCGACTACGACGTGGACGGCACTACCGCCATCGTGATCCTCAAAGCCGCGCTGGAGATTTGCGGTGGCAAGGTCGAGTACCACGTGCCGCACCGCATTCGCGAAGGCTACGGCATGCGCGATGAGGTGATTGAGCAGGCTGCTGCCGATGGCGTTAAGCTGATCATCAGCGTCGATACCGGCATCCGCGCTTTCGCCGCTGCGGAGGCTGCTGCGCGTTGCGGCATCGATCTCATCGTCACCGACCATCACTTGCCCCAGTCGGAAGGCGTTCCCAAGGCGCTTGCCGTGGTGAATCCCAACCAGCACGGCTGCGAATACCCCTGCAAGTCGCTGTGCGGAGCCGGCGTCGCCTTCAAGATTGCGCAGGCCCTCCTGGAAGGGAACGGTCGCGCCAGCCTGTTGCCATCGTTCCTGAAGATCGTTGCCATTGCCACCATCGCGGATGCGGTTCCGCTGATCGGCGAAAACCGCGTCTTCGCCAAGCTGGGCCTCGTGGGCTTGCGCGATCCGCGCAATGCAGGGCTGCGTGCCCTGCTGGCTAACTGCCAGCTCGACGGCTCGCGTCCGCTCAGCGCCCGAGACATCGCATTTCGCGTGGCGCCGCGCCTCAACGCTGCCGGACGCATGGACCTGGCTGAGCGCGTCATCGAACTGTTCACGGAGAAGGATGAAGCCCGTGCCGCCGAGATGGCGACGCAGCTCAACGTACTCAATGGTGATCGCCAGGTCGAAGAGCAGCGTATTCTCGATGAGATCTTCTGCCAGATCGACTCCACGCCGGAATGGAAGGACGCTTACTCGCTGGTTGTAGCGGGCGAGAATTGGCATCGTGGGGTGATCGGCATCTGCGCTACCCGCGTGGTCGAGCGCTACCACCGGCCGGCGTTGGTGTTCGCTTGCGACAACGGCGAAGCCTACGGATCGGGCCGCTCCATCGAGGCCTTCCACCTGCTCGATGCCCTGGAGTCCTGCCCCGAACTCTTCACCCGCTATGGCGGACACTCCCATGCCGTTGGGTGCGCGCTTCCGGTGGATCGGCTTCCGCAGTTGCGCGCGCGCTTGGAGGCCTACGCCCGCCAGGGGTCTACGCTCGCCAGCGGTTGGTGCCCGCGGACTTCGTTCCGGTGCTGGACTATGACGGCGAAATCGC
>OBLT010001465.1_pt1 | contig 15107 bp, 9 predicted proteins | sample 1518721 | NCBI WGS metagenome assembly OBLT01 (sample SAMEA3539307, study PRJEB22396) | soil metagenome | biome: tundra; feature: field; material: soil | place: USA | collected 2010-05 | depth 0.15 m | reverse complement strand
CTCTTCCGATCTGAGGTCGCGCAGACCGTGGCTCAGCACAGTCTGGACTTCATGCGGACCTTTTCAATCGAGACTCCGCCCGATTGGTTCGGACACTTTGCGATCGATGGCGAGTCACAACAGATGGTAGGGGTGTGCAGCCTCAAAGGTCCGCCGGATGGAGGCACGGTCGAGATCGCCTATTTCACGTTCCCCGGATTCGAGGGCCGCGGCATTGCGACCGCGATGGCAAGGTTCGTTCTGGAACGCGCCCGTAAGATGCCCGGAGTGAAATTGGTGATGGCGCATACGGCTCCGGAATTGAATGCTTCTACGCGTGTGTTGGAAAAAATCGGAATGCGCTTTGTCGGTGAAGAGGAAGAGGACGGCGTTCCCTTATGGCGCTGGGAGTCTCTGTAACACGGGCATTCTTGCCTGTGTTCGTTTCTCTTGAAGATGTGCGGAAGCACAAACCAACACAGGCAAGAATGCCTGTGCTACGACGGAATCACTACCGGCCGATCGTCGTTCGGGTCTGCCCAACGGGCGTTGGGGACAATCGGCGTCCATCCCGGACGGCCCGGATCCTGGTCGTACGGGTAGCCCCCGAGACGCTGGTAGAGTTCGCTGTACTGGCGCAGTTTGTCGCGATCCAGCTTCACACCGAGACCCGGCTTGTCCGGCACGCGGATCGCGCCATTCTCATACGGCATCAACCCACCTTCAATCACGTCGTCGGTCAGATGATGGTAATGCGCGTCGGCCGCGAACGAGAGGTTGGGAAGGACCGCGCCCAAATGCAGCATGGTAGCCAACTGAATCCCTAACTCGCCGGAGGAGTGGACGGCCACGCCCAGTTGAAAGGTCTCGCAGACCGCCGCCGCTTTCACGCAGGCACGAATCCCGCCCCAAAACGTAGTATCCAGCAGAATCACGTCCACCGCTGTATCGAGCACGTTGGCGGCGAGTTGCTCGAAGTTGACCACCACCGTGTTGGTGGCGAGCGGAACCCGCACCATCTGGCGGGTGCGCCGCATGCCGTTCAGCCCGTACACGGGATCTTCCAGGTAGTCGTTCCGCAGGCCCTCGATCGCCTGCCCAAAACGGATGGCCTGTTCGGTGGACCACACGCCGTTGGGGTCGAAGCGCAACGAATCTCCCGGGAAGGCGGCGGCGACGGCGCGATAGACATCGAGTTCGTAATCCTGCGGAAACACACCGGCCTTGACCTTGTGGGTAGTGAAGCCGAACCGTCGCTTCAGCGCTCGGGCGTTTTCGACCACCTGGTCGATGGTACGGACTTCCCCGGCCCCCGTCCGCGGGTTCGGGTAGCGGAAAAAGCAGTAAGAGGCAAACGGGACCTGGTCCCGCAATCGTCCACCCAGAATGTCGCAGACGGGTACGCCCCAGGCTTGCCCCAGGATGTCGAGACAGGCGAATTCCAACGCCGCCAGGATCTGCGTGCGATTATTGTAGAGCGATGCCGTGGGATTCGCGATGAGGAAACGCATCTCCTCCAGACAAGCCGGGTCGTGCCCTACCAGGTACGGCTTCATGGCGCGGAACACCGCCTCGGCGGATTCCCCGCCACCGCCCATCTCGCCCAAACCAATCAGGCCGTTATCCGTCTCCACTTCCACGATAGTGCGAACAAAGCGGCCCCAATGGCAGCCATTGGCATGGCGCAAGGGGGCTTCCAGGGGCACGGTGACCGTGGTCGCCCGGATATCCCGGATTTTCATATTTAGTTTCATGGTACAACAATATTCAGCATGAGCCCGATTCCTGAGAACCAACAACAAGCGCTGGTATCGCGCCTGATGAGCGCGTGCGGCGGCTCGTACAGCCCCGAAACGCGCCGTAAGTATTATATTTCCGGTCCGCAATGGGCGGCCGCCTACCAGGGGCAGGCGCTGTTCCACGCGCCCACGCGTCCGGCGATCGATTTCGAATCGGTAATCCGGAAGTACGCCGAAATCGGCATCGGGTACTGGAGCACACACGACACCGACGTGATTCCCACTGCAGCGCTGGGGAAGCCCGAGCAGGCGGAGATTGTGGGCCGTATCCAAAAGGCCCTCGCGGAGAACGGTCTTCAGTGCTCGATGGTGACCACCGAGACCTTCTACCACGCCGTTTGGGCCGCCAGCCCCGCGGCGGAGGCTCCGGGAGTCCGCCAGTACGCCAACTTCCGGGTTCAGAATACGGTCGAGATCGGGCACGAGATGGGCGCCAATTTCGCGGTCTACTGGCCCGGTTCGTTGGGGTATTACGTGCAAGGCGCCATCGAAGAGACCCAAACCCTGCGGTGGTATGCGGATGCCATCAACGCGGCCTGCGAGCGCGACATCGAAGTGGCTGCCCGGAAAGGCCGTCCCACGTTGAAGCATTGTCTGGAGGCCAAGCCTTTTGAACCCCAGGCGGAAATCCTGCTGCCCACCAGCGATGCCATGCTGGCCTTTATCGCCTCGGGCCTGCTGACCCATCCCGAGATGGTGGGTCTGAATCCCGAGTACCTCCACGAACTCATGTGGGGCGCCGCGCCGCGTGCCGTGCTGGCGCGAGCCCTGCTGGCGGGCAAGCTGTTTCATTTCGACATCAACGACGGCTATCGGCTGAAGCATGACGTGGATATCGGCGTCGGCCTGGTGAATCCGCTCGACTGGCTGAACGTCCTGGTTCTGCTGCGCAGCCACGGTTACAACGGCCCCTTCAATCTGGACTTCAAGCCGCCGCGCACCACCAGCCAGTTTGGCGTCTTCGAAGTCAGCTTCCCCACTGCCGTGGACCGCTTCATCACGCTCTGGGAGATGGCCGGCGAGGTCTTATCGGACCCCATCATCCAGGAGGCCACGGACGCGCTGAAGGCCGGCGGACCCGTCACAGACCCGCGCGATGCCGAAGCGTTGACGAACGCCAACCGTGAGCTGTTGACGCTGCATGAGTTGATTGCCCACCGTTTGGTTCAGATCTTGCTCGGTTTGCATCGCGGGCGCGTGTTCTCGATCGGGTAGGATGTGGATGAAGTCTGCCATGATGTGGACAGACGTGGCGCGGACACTCGTGTCTGCAAGCGCCGAGACTCGTCTCGGCGCTTTTCGCATCGAGCGCCAAGACGAGTGGAAGGGCGCCAAAGCGTCCCGATGAGTCGGGACGCGGCAGACATGAGTGTCTGCGCCACGGCGAAGGGAAAGAGTAAAATGCTGCCGGAACAATGGGAGACGTTTAAGCGAGCGGCTCGCCGCGAGAAGATGGAAAAGATTCCCATGGCGCTGATCGTCGATAGCCCATGGATTCCCGGATACCTGGGGATCAAGCACATGGACTATTACCTGGATCCCGAGCTCTGGTTTCAATCCAACCTCAAGATCATGCGGGAGTTTCCCGATATCATCTTCATCCCGTCGTGGTGGATGGAGTACGGCATGGCTGCGGAACCCTCGGTGCTGGGCTCCAAGATCAAGTTCTGGCAGGACAACACCCCCAGCGAGTACCACACGCTGCAGCGCCTGGAAGACATCGACAACTACCCCGAATACGAAGTGGAAGCGGATGGTTTTGCGGCCTTGACGCTGCACCGCATCGGCATGATCCGGCAGCGGATTCTCGACCACGGCTATATCCTGCCGATGGTAACCTCGCGCGGTCCCCTGTGTACCGCCGGATTTGTGCGGGGCACCACGCACTTCATGATCGACCTGGTGGAAGACCCGAAAGGCGCCCACAAGCTCATCGACCTCTGTACGCGGGTGATCATCGACTGGCTCAAGGCCCAGCAGAAGATGATGGGCGACACGGTGGAGAGCATCTTCATTCTCGACGACATTGTAGGATTCATTAACGAGGATCACTACATGGAGTACGCGCATCCCTACCTGAAGCGCATTTGCGATGCCTTCCCGAAGGATTGGGTCAAGGTCTACCACAACGATGCCGAAGTGGACGCCTGCCTGGACCATCTGCCGGACGCGGGATTCAACGTGCTCAACTGGGGCAAGCAGAAGCACATCACCGAGGTGAAGCGGCGGGTGGGCGACCGCATGTGCCTGATGGGCAACGTTAACCCGCTGGAGATTGCCGTCCGTGGCACGCCCGACGAGGTCCGGGACGAGACGCTCGATGTCTTGGAGGGCTCCGGCGGCGAAGGAATCATCCTCTCGGTGGGCGGCGGCGTCAGTCCCGGGATGCCCCGCGAAAACGTGGTTGCCATGCTCGAAGCCCTGAAGGAGTTTAATGCCAGCCGTGGATAAGATAGTGGGACAGACGATCGTTTTTTGTCGTCTGTCAGCCGGCGTAAGCCGGCAAGCTGCCCGACAGACGACAAAAAACGATCGTCTGTCCCACAAGCACCAAGGGGGTCCGCAATGGTTGATTACGCCCTGATGAATCAGTGTCTGTACGAAGGCAAGGCCAAGGAAGTCGAGCAGATGACCATCGATGCCCTGGCCGAAGGCCGGCTGGTCCAGGAAGTGCTGAACGAGGGTCTGATCGCAGGCATGAGCGTGGTGGGCGAGGATTTCAAGCACAACGTGCTCTACGTGCCGGAAGTCCTGATCGCCGCGCGGGCCATGAAGGCGGGCATGGCGGTGCTTAAACCCCTGCTGAGCGCCAAAGATGGCGGCAGCAAGCCCGTTGGGGTGCTGCTGATGGGTACCGTGCGGGGCGACCTTCACGATATCGGCAAGAACCTGGTCCTCATGATGGCCGAGGGCGCCGGCTTTGAAGTCCACGACATTGGAGTGGACCAGAGCCTCGACAAGTTCATGGCTGCGGCCGCAAAATGCCATCCGACCATCATCGGCATGAGCGCTCTTCTCACCACCACCATGACCTATATGAAAACCGTGATCGACGGTTTCGAGGCGGCCGGCCTGAGCCACATCAAAATGGCGGTCGGTGGAGCGCCCATCAGCCAGATGTTTGCCGACGAAATCGGCGCCGACGGGTATGGAGCGAACGCTTCCGCCGCCGTCGATCTGTTTCTGCGGCTCGCGCAGGAGATCAACCGACATGACCACCTACAGGATTCTCTATTGGCAGGAAGTGCCCTCTCAAATCAAGGCTGAGGATGAGGTGGACGAGGTCAATCTGCCGCTGCCCCCAAGGTTCATGGAGCGCATCGACCAGTTGGCCGGCCAGCGCGGACTGCAACAGTCCGACGATTACCTCGCCCAATGGAGATGGAGCGGCGAGGAAGAACGCGAGGGCTCCGCGCAGGAAGTAGCCGAAGCGGTCCGGGCCGAACTGGAATCCAACGCCAGTTGGTAAGGTCGGGATACGGACGCCTCCTTTGGGTCGAGACACCCCGGGTGTCACCTGCGGGGAGGGGCAACTTCTGCGAACCGGTAGACTGCCTTGAGCGGGCCTCATTCCTGCGGTGCCGTTTCGCAACCCGCCATATTTTTGTAAGCGCTATCAGGAATAGCTTCAGCCTCTTGGCAAATCTCCCTCCAAGAATTTACTTGACGGTACACATTGTTTTCGTGTACAACAAAACAACATAGTTTTGCTGTCGAACTTTATGCTTCCAGTCGTTCTGCCCTGTAGCAGCCTCACTCGATCGGTGGTCTTCTCCGGGCGCAACGGTGGACGTTGGGTCAAAACAGCTTCATCCAAAAGGAGTTCCAGATGATGCGGAAGACGACGACGATTTTGGTGGGGTACCTTCTGCTCGGTTTACCGGGGTACGCACAAAATATCACCGGCTCCATGGCGGGCCGCGTGGTTGACCAACAGGGATCGACGGTTCCAAACGCCACGGTAACCGTGACGGAGCCGGCGAGGAAAGTTACGGTTACCCAAAAGACCAGCGCCGTAGGCGATTTCTTGTTCGCCGGATTGCTGCCCGGCAGTTATTCGGTGGCGGTCGAGGCGGTCGGATTTAAGAAGCTGACGAAGTCGGATATCGCTCTGGACGCCAACGACAAACTGTCCGTGGGCGATCTCACGCTTGAAGTCGGAGCGGTCACGGACTCCATCGAGGTGACCGCGCAGACGGCGTTGCTGCAGACGGAAAGCGTGGAGCGATCCGCCACCGTCACGGCCACGCAGATTGCCAACATCGAAGTCAACGGCCGCAACGCGCTGGATATGGCGAAGTTGGTTCCCGGCGTGCAGTTTACAACCGGCACCAGCTATGCGGTCGGCAGCTCTTCCAACGGAGCCAACGACTTTACGGTCAACGGCGCACGCCCGTCCCAGAACCAGCTTTCGATCAACGGTATCGGCAACGTCGATACGGGCAACAACGGCGGCATGAACGTGGCCGTCAGCATCGATTCCGTGGCCGAGTTCAAGATTCTCACCGGCAGCTATCAGGCGGAGTACGGCCGTAGCGTTGGCGGGCAGATCGAGGTGGTGACGAAGAGCGGCACCGATCAGTTCCACGGCGGCGGCTACTTGTACCACCGGAACGACGGCTTGAACGCCAACACCTACATCAACAATGTGCGGGGTTTGCAAAAGCCTCTGTTCCGGTATAACAATCCCGGTTATCTCATCGGCGGGCCCATCTACATTCCGAAGGTTTTCGAACGCGCCAGGCACAAGGCTTTCTTCTTCTTCAGCCAGGAATATCAGCGGCAGTTGTCGCCCAATACCGTGAAGAACGTGCTGGTTCCGACCGCTCTCGAGCGCAAAGGAGACTTCAGCCAAAGCCTCAATAATAACGGCGCCAAGCTGACGTTCATCAACGATCCCCTGACCCAGACGCCTTTCCCGGGAATGCTGGTTCCCCAAAACCGCATCTATGCGTCGGGACAGGCTTTGCTCAACCTTTTTCCCCTGCCCAACACGAACCAGGTGACGAATTTCAACTACACGTCGCAGTTTCCCGGCCAGGCGCCGCGGCGCGAGACTCTGCTGCGGCTCGACTACAACATCACGGACCGCATTCGCGTCTTCGGCCATTTCATCGATAACCAACAGCCCACGGTGGCGCCGTACGGCTCGTTTGTCCTGGGCCTAAACGTGCCAATCACCAACATCGCCAATCCCATCCCCGGACGGAGCGTCGCCGCGGGAGCTACCTGGGTGATCAGTCCCACGATGACCAACGAGTTTAACTGGGGCTTCACGCACAACTCCATTCTGATCGACGAAACCGGAACCGTTCTGCGCACCAACACGTCCGGCATCAACCTGCCCGAACTGTACCCGAGCGCCGTCCAGAACAACTATCTGCCGGCCGTCAACTTTAACGGTACGCGCATCAGCGCCACCCCCAGTATCGGCACGGCCGACGCGCCCTTCATCAACTACAACACCACCATCGATCTCAGCGACAACCTGACGAAGGTCTGGGGCAGCCACACCATTAAAGGCGGCATCTACCTGCAGCGCAGCCGCAAGAATCAGACTTCGTTTGCGAGCTTCAATGGCAGCTACAACTTCGGCGACAATGCGTCCAACCCTTACGATACGGGTTCGGATTCTCCAACGCGTTGCTGGGCGTTTACAATACGTACCAGCAGGCCGCCAACCACATCAATGGGTTTTACCGGTACTGGAATATCGAGCAGTTCGTGGAGGACACCTGGAAGGTTACCCCCCGCCTGACGTTGGACTACGGTTTGCGCGCTGCCTGGTATCAGCCGCAGTACGACGCCTCGCTGCAAGCCTCTACCTTCCTTCCCAACACGTTCAACCCGGCCAATGCCCCTCGTCTGTATCAGCCGGCCATCACCCCGGGCACCACCAGCGGTAGATCGGCCTACGACCCGGTGACGAACACCTACCTCCCGTCCTTCGATGTCGGCCTCGAGGTCCCCGGCACGGGCCAACCGTTCCAGGGGATCTGCCAGTCATCGGCCTGCCCGGCCGGCAAATACCTGATGCAGGATCGCGGTTTGCAGTGGGGCCCGCGTTTCGGCTTCGCCTGGGACGTGACCGGCAAACAGAACCTGGTGATTCGCGCCGGTGGCGGCATTTACTACGATCGCATCCAAGGCAACCGGACCTTCGACATGGTCACCAATCCTCCGGAGGCCGTTGCCCCCACGCTGAACCAGAACCTGGTCTCCACCATCGACCCGAAGAACGTCCTGCTGGGTGCGTCTAGTCTGGACGCCGTCGATCCATCGGGCAAGGTTCCCACCGCCTACCAATACCAGTTCAGCGCACAGTACCGCCTGCCGCAGAACAGTTCTCTGGATGTGGCTTACGTGGGCTCTCTCGGGCGCCACGAGCAGGACAACCGCAACATCAACTTCAACCAATTCGGGCAATGTTTCCAGACGAAAAACCAGGATCCCCAACTGCTCGCCGCCAGTCCCAATGCGCTGCTGGGCAATAACTGCCTGAGCGCCAACTTCCTGAAGCCGTATCAAGGCTACAGCAACATCAACATTTACCAGAGCGAGGCGACGTCGAACTACAACGCCCTGCAGGTGCAGGTACAGCGCCGCTCCACCAAAGGCCTGTTCTTTGGAGTGGCGTACACCTGGAGCAAGGCCCTGTCGACCGCCCAGAGCGGGGGCACCAACGACAACTCGTTCGTCCGCCCCGATCAGTACAACAGGGAGGCCAACTATGGCCCGTCCAGCTTCGACCGGCGCCAGGTGCTGGCAATCAACTACGTCTATGCCCTGCCGAAGTTGACACTTGGGAATGCCTTCACCAAGCTGATCACCAATGGCTGGCAGCTTTCCGGCGTCACGGAGGCACTAACCGGGAGTCCGTTCACACCCGGCTTCAGCATCTCGGGTGCGGGCAACCAAAACATCACGGGCTCCAATACCGAAGGCGCCCGCATCGGCGTGGTGGCGGGATGCGACCCGTATACGCATTCGAGCGACCCCTTCAACCGTCTGAATCCGGCGTGCTTCTTCGCGCCGTCGGTGGGCAGCATTGGACTGGAATCGGGCATCAACTTCCTGCACGGTCCTCCCGTGCTGAACTTCGATATGGCGATCCAGAAGGAGTTTGTGGTGAAGGAGAAGGTGCATTTCGAACTCCGGCTGGACGCCTTCAACGCTTTCAACCACACGGAGTTCTCGGGGTATAACGCCACCCTGAATTTCAACTCGTATCCCAATACCAACGGAATAGTAACTGGCGCGCCGACAATTACGGCGACTGCTCTAGGGCGCAATGCCAACGGCTCGTTCAACGTGACCGGCTTCGGCACCGCGACCCAAACGGGACCGGGCGCACTGGGCTATTCCCGCATTCTGCAAATCCTGGTCCGCATCAAGTTCTAAATACCTCACCGAAAGCGCCGCCGCTGGTGGAGGCCCCCCTCCTCAGCGGCGTTTTTTATTTCCCGGCCGCTTGTGATAGACATGGGTTTAGTGGCTCAGCCCAGTCCCCATACCAAGAGCCGGCTAAAGCCGGCTGACAGACGACGGAAGGCGATCGTCTGTCCTACATGACGGCTTGATTCCATGCCTTGCGCTCGATACCTCTGGATCCTTCCGCTCGCGGCCGCCGTCGTCTTGCTGAGAGGACAGACACCCGGATCCACCGGGCAACCCGGGACCACCACGCGATCTGCAGCCCCGGGGCAAGTTTCAGCCGGCAATCCTTACGTCGACGCGCACCTCTGCGCCGGCTGCCATCCCAAGATCGCGCAAACCTATGCTTTGACCGGAATGGCACGATCCTTCTACCGCCTGCAACCGCAAGCCGCAACGGAAGACTACGCTCGGGGCAATCCTTTCTATCACCAGTTGTCCGGCACCTGGTACGCCATGGTGAAACGGTCGGACGAGTACTACCAAAGGCGGTGGCGCATCGGATCGGGCGGCAAGGAAGCGGACGTTCAGGAATCCCGGATCGACTACGTCATGGGCTCCGGCAACCACGCCCGAACCTATCTGCACCGCACCGCGCGCGGCGCGTTGATGGAGCTTCCGCTCGGGTGGTACCCGGAGAACGGTGGCATGTGGGGCATGAGCCCGGGGCATGACCAGGACTTTACGCTGCCGGTCCGAACCATCGCCTACGAATGCATGTTCTGCCACAACTCCTACCCGCAGATTCCCGGCGGGCATGACGAACCCGGCAGCGAGCCCCTGTATGCGGGCAGGTTGCCGGAAGGCATCGATTGCCAGCGTTGCCATGGGCCGGGCAGCGGCCACATCCGGGCGGCGCAAACCAAAGACGCGAGCGTGGAGGACATCCGCAAGGCGATCGTGAATCCCGCGCGGCTTCCCGCCGAGCGCCAGATGGAAGTCTGCATGCAGTGCCACCTGGAAACCACCAGCCGGCAGTTGCCTCACTCCATCGTGAGGTACGGCCGCGCGCCATTTTCGTATCGGCCCGGTGAGCCGCTGGGCAATTTCACCATCTTCTTCGATCGTGCGCCAGGCAGCAAGTCCGAGGACGACTTCGAAATCGTGCACTCGGCCTACCGGCTGCGCAAATCGCTGTGCTTCCTGCGGAGCAACGGCCGCCTCACCTGTACCACGTGCCACAATCCGCATGACATTCCGCGGGGCCAGCAGGCGGCGTTGCACTACAACGCCGTTTGCCGCGATTGCCATACCTCGGTCTTGCGGGAGGCCGCCTCGGACCCGTCTGCCTCCGGTAATTCTTCCTCGGGCCACCACACCGCCGGGTCCGATTGCGTGGCTTGCCACATGCCGAAACGAAGGACCCAGGACGTGATCCATGCCGTGATGACGGACCATCTGATCCAACGCCGCCCGCCTGCGCGCGATCCGCTGGCCCCTCTTGCGGAACGCCAGGACATCGATGCGAATCAGTACCATGGCGAGGTGGTTCCCTACTACCCGTCTCCGCTGCCGAAAACCGGGGACAACGCGCTGTACCTGGCGGTCGCGCAGGTTACGCAGAAGAGCAACCTCGCAAAGGGCTTGCCGCGGCTGAGTGCGGAGATGGACCGGCAGAAACCGGCGCGGGCCGAGTTCTACGTGGAACTCGGCCAGGCGTGGCTCGGCTTGGGCAACCGGGCCAACGCCATTGGGGCGTTTGAGGAAGCCGCCAGGCGGAAGCCGGACTCGCCGGTGGTGTCGCTGAACCTCGCCGATGCGCTGACGGAAGCCGGCCAACCCGCGCGCGCCATCGCGGTGCTGAATCATGCGGTGAAGGCTGCGCCCAATGACGCTTTGCTGTGGTATCAACTGGGGATCGCACATTCCGCCGTGGGGCAGGGAACCGAAGCCATCGCCGCTTTCCAGAAGTCGCTTGCCCTGGACCCCGATCTGGCCGAAGCGCACAGTCTCTTAGGCGCGGCCCTGGCCGGCAGTGGGGACCTGAACGGCGCCGAGAAGGAGTTTCGAAGTGCGCTCGGGATCCATCCCGATTTGCCCGATGCGCAGGGAAATTTGGGGCACCTGCTCGCAGCGCGTGGCGAACTCGCCGAAGCCGCCTCTTACTTCGCGAGAGCCGTCCACCTCAAGCCGAACGACGCCGACATGCGCACCAACTATGCCGTAACGCTCGCTGGTCTGAACCAGTGGGAAGAGGCGCAACGGCAGATCGATCGGGCGGTCGTTGCCGACCCGAAATCGCCGGAGGCCCATAACTTCAAGGGCAGTCTGCTCGAACGCGCGGGAAATCCCGGCCAGGCCTTAAGCGAATTCCTGGAAGCCATCCGGCTGCGTCCGGACTTTGGTATCGCGCACCTGAACGCCGCCAGGTTGCTAGCCGCGAAGGGCGACAGCGCCGCCGCGGAGCGCCACTTGCGGCAGTCGGCCAACAGCTCCGATCCCAACATCCGGAACAAGGCGGCGGCTGCGCTAAGGCAGATGGGAAGGCAATAGGGGTCGCGCCCCCTTGACACACGACCGCCACCCAACTATAGTTCGAATTGCGAACGAATGTGGGGCAGGCGCTTTCGCCTGCCAAAGCTGGAGGTGGCTGGCAAGCAGATCTCCACAGGGTGGGGCCGACCCCCCGGTCGGCCTGTCCGATTCTCCCGGAGGTCTTCATGTTTCGTACGGTTGTCGTTGCGATCGCCTGTAGCGCTTCTCTCTTCTCCCAGCCACTGCGCGATCTCGCAGACCAGCGCAGCATCCGCATCGGCACCGCGGTGAACCCTTCCCGTCTTACCGAGACGCTCTATTCCGGCACACTCTCCCGCGAGTTCAATCAAGTGGAGCCCGAGAACTCTCTGAAGTTCGGGTCCGTCCATCCGAACCCCTCCGAATACAATTTCGGCCCGCCGGATTCGCTGGCGGCCTTTGCCAGCGGGCACAAAATGGCAATGCGCGGGCACACGCTCGTCTGGCACCGGCAGAATCCCGCATGGGTGACGAACGGCGAGCACACCTCCGCCCAACTCGCCTCGATCCTGCGGGAACACATTCAGACCGTCGTGGGCCACTACACCGGAAAAGTGTATGCGTGGGATGTCGTCAACGAAGCCTTCAATGACGATGGCTCCATGCGAAGCACGGTCTGGTTCGATGCCCCCGGTATCGGTCTCAAAGGCACAGGCTACATCGAACAGGCCCTGCGCTGGGCCCATGCGGCCGACCCCAAGGCCCTGCTCTTCTACAACGATTACAGCGCCGAATGGGTGAATCCCAAGTCCGACGCCATCTACAAAATGGTGCAGGACTTCAAATCCCGTGGAGTCCCACTCGACGGCATCGGCCTGCAGATGCACCTGACGGCCGACGCGCCGCCTCTCCCCGGCATGGAGGCCAACATCAAACGCATCACCGATCTCGGACTGCAGGTCCAGATCACCGAGCTCGACGTCCGGCTGCCTCTCGATACCGGGGGAAAACCAGCCGAGGGCGCGCTCGCCACCCAGGCGCAGATCTACCGCGACATCGTGGCTCTCTGCCTGAAGTATCCGAAGTGTACCGCGATCCAGACCTGGGGGTTCACCGACAAATACTCCTGGGTCCCCGGCAGCTTTCGCGGCACCGGCGCAGCGCTTGAATTCGATGCCGCCTACCAGCCCAAGCCGGCCTACGACGCGATCCAGACCGCCCTTCGGCCTGCCACTCCGAAGTAATTTTCGTGGCGCGGGCAACTCGTGCCTGCCGCGCCGAGACTCGTCTCGGCGCTTGGCGCGTTGTAATCCACACTCGACCCCAGTAGCCCAGACGATTTGAGGTGTAGTGGAAAACCGGATTTCCGGGTCTTAGATCGGCTGCAACTGCCCGTGAGTGTCTCGTTCCTGATCGCCGGCTCAAACCCGGAGCCGGGTATCGTTACCTATGCCGGCCCTGCGCCGGGCTTCGTTGGACTTGCGCAGATCGATATCCAACTTCCAGCCAGCCGGCCTGTGCCACCCTATTTCTCATCCATCGATCCGCTGCTCACGATCGGACCGATTTCTGTGTTTTTGCCGTCGATTTCAGTGCAGTGACTCGCGAACCCGGAACCACTCCGCTTGGTGGGACGGACCCCTCCGTCCGCAGCCGACCCCCTGGCCGGCTTGTCTTTGCGGGAGAATGGCATGATGAGACGGAATCTGTTTGCGAGAACGCTGTGGTCCGGCCTTCTGCTGTGCTCACTTGCCATCGCGCAGCCTTCCGAAAAGCTGCAGGAAATGCTGCGCCGCATCTTTAATTCCACCGAGTTCATAGGCGGCGGAGGCGGCGGAGCGGCAGGGCGCGGCGGTGGAGGCGGCTTCCGCTGGATGGAAGACGGCCAATCCTATTCAGTCGTCGAGCCGGCTCCCGGTGGCGCGGGCCGCGAGCTTGTCCGCTACGATCCCGCAACGGGCAGGCGCGAAGTGTTGGTCTCGGCCGAGCAATTCACGCCTCAACAGACCGGCCAGCCGCTGGCGTTCGCCGAGTACACGTGGTCGGCCGACGGCCGGAAGCTAATGGTGGCCACCAACGTCCACCGCGTGTTGATCCGCAGGACGGCCGGCGAATGCTGGCTGCTGGACCGCCCCAGCGGCCGGTGGCGCAAATTGGGCGGCGACCATAGTTCGGAGTTGCTCTATCCGAGGTTCTCCCCGGATGCCACGCGCGTGGCCTACATTCGCGGCACCGATCTCTACGTGGAAGACCTGGCCTCGGGCGCCATCCAGCAGCTTACTTCGGATGGAACCGGCATGATCCTCAACGGTGTCTCCGACTGGGTCTATGACGAAGAGTTCCGTCTCGGTGAAGCCTACCGCTGGAGTCCCGACGGCCAGCGCATCGCCTACCTCCAATTCGACCAGCACAACGTTCCGGAGTACACCCTCATCAACTACACCGACGCGCTCTATCCCGAGATCCTCAAGTATCCGTATCCCAAGGCGGGCCAGACCAATTCCGCCGTGCGGTTGGGCGTGGTGAACGCCACCGGTGGCGTCACACGCTGGATGAAAGTGCCGGGCGATCCGCGCAACATCTACCTCCCGCGCATCGATTGGTCGGGACCTCGGGAGGTGATCCTGGAGGAGTTGAACCGGTTGCAGAACATCAACGACGTGCTGCTGGCCAACTCCGAAACCGGTGACGTGCGCCGGATGTTCCGCGATCGGGACGCGGCCTGGGTGGAACTCAACAACACCCTGCGCTGGGTGGACGGCGGCAAACGGCTCCTGTGGACCAGCGAAAGAGACGGCTGGCGCCACGCCTACACCGTGTCGAGAGACGGCGACATGCGCCTGGTCACTACCGCTCCGGGCGATGCTATATCCATTTCGGCGGTGGATGCCGAAGGCGGCTGGCTGTACTACATCGCGTCCCCCGACGATCCCATCCGCCGTTACCTCTATCGCACTCGTTTGGACGGAAGCGGCAAGGCCGAGCGGTTGACGCCAGCCGACTCTCCAGGCGTTCACACCTATGACGTCTCGCCCAACGGCCACTGGGCGTTCCACACGGTTTCGCGCTTCAATCAAACGCCCGCCACCGAACTGGTGCAACTCCCCACGCACCAGACCGTCCGCGTGATCCAGGACAACCGCGACTTAAGGCGGAAGATTGCCGAGGTGGTCGGCGACCGCACCGAGTTTGTGCAGGTGGATGCCGGAGACGGCGTGAAGATCGATGGCTGGGTGATGAAACCGCACAATTTCGATCCCGCGAAGAAGTACCCCATCATCGTGTACGTATACGGCGAGCCCGCCGGGGCCAACGTGGTGGACCAATGGTCGGGTAACCGGACGCTCTTTCATGCGGCCCTCTCCGACGAAGGATACCTGGTGGCCAGCTTCGACAATTCGGGAACGCCGTCTCCCAAGGGCAGGGCGTGGCGCAAGTCGA
>OBLT010001464.1_pt1 | contig 15116 bp, 12 predicted proteins | sample 1518721 | NCBI WGS metagenome assembly OBLT01 (sample SAMEA3539307, study PRJEB22396) | soil metagenome | biome: tundra; feature: field; material: soil | place: USA | collected 2010-05 | depth 0.15 m | reverse complement strand
TGTTGCTGGGCGCGCAGGTGATTGCGGAATACGAACGCATCGAGATCGGCGGGGCCCCGAAGAAGCCGGTGCCGGTGCACACCAAAGCCGCCTGAATCAGCCGCGCTACGGCCGCCAGCCGTCCTCGTCCTGGATGATGTTGATCATGGGAATCATTGGGGGTCAGCAACAATATTTCTTCTTCCCCTGTTGCTCTGCTCAGTCTGCCTGCCAGACCAGCGGGTCATCCTTACACAACTGGGCGGCTCATCAAGTATTGTATCTTTCCCGCCGTTAGGCATGTCGGGTCAACAATTCGATAGCCTGTTATAGTAAACGCTCCACGCTTCGCCTGAGGCAGACATGGCCGTCGAAACCGAACTCAAATTGCGCATCGTCCCTGAGCAACTTGCCAAGTTGAAACGGCATGTGCTGCTCAAGACGCATTCAGTAACACGTCCGGTCACACGCCGTCTTTACAATATCTATTACGACACCCCGAAACTTGATTTGCATAAATCCGAAATGGCGTTGCGTTTGCGCCATGCCGGTCGGCGATGGCTGCAAACCTTGAAGGGCGGCGGTTCGGTCAAGGCCGGGCTGCATCAGCGCAACGAATGGGAAATGCCGGTGAGCGGTGCGGCACTGGATTTTTCTTTGCCGCAAGCGGCGGAGTGGGAAGAGCATTTGCCGCAGCCGTTGCGCAAAAAATTGCAGCCGGTTTTCGTCACCGATTTTTCCCGCACCAGTCGGATGTTGATGTGGCAGGACGCGCAAATCGAGTTGTGCATGGATCAGGGCGAGGTAAGCACCGAGCAGCACAGCACACCGATTTGCGAGTTGGAATTGGAATTGAAATCCGGTGACCCGCAGCAATTGTTCGAGTTGGCGCTGGCGATACTGGAAATCGTGCCGTTCGAACTGGAAGTGGTCAGCAAGGCGGAGCAGGGATATCGCCTGTTGTCCGGATATATCGAGCATCCGGTTAAGGGCGTTGCGCCGACTCTTGCCAGGACGGACACGCTGGCAGATGTGCTGAAAACGCTGATCTGGTCTTGTCTGCAGCATTTTCAAAACAATCTGCGTGGCGCGATGGGTAGCGATGATGCCGAATATTTGCATCAGATGCGCGTCGCGCTACGCCGCTTGCGCGTGGTGCTGCGCATGGCTGGAAAGGTCAGTGCCGATGAGCAGTTGGCCGAATTGAGCAAAGATATTTCAGCTCTGTGCATCGCGTTGGGGCGTATTCGCGAATGGGATGTGTTCATCGCCCAGACAGTGCAGCCAATGTGTTCGCGGATGGGCGGGCATGGCGGTTTGCAGGCTTTGCTGGCAGCCAGCGAGCGGCAAGATGCAGCTTGTTATGCGGCACTGCGCGGCGCGGCGCAGGCGCGTGAATTGCAGCATTTGCTGTTGCGTTTCGCCATCTGGATGAACGGCCCATATTGGCAGCAGCAAACAGAGGCCGTGCTGCAGGCGCAAGATTTTGCGACCCGTCGTTTGCATAAGTTGGCCAAACGATTCGCCCGGTCCGGACAGCAACTGCATACCGTCGATGCCGCGCAATTGCACGCCCTGCGTATTGTCGCCAAGAAGCTCAGATATAGCGCCGAATTTTTCGCGGCTTTATACGACAAGCAGAAAGCCAAGTCTTTCCTTGCCGCGTTAAGCGAAGTGCAAGAGGTGCTCGGGCAGATCAACGATGTCGCGGTGGCGCATCGTTTGCTGGATGAGTTGGCGGCGGATGCCGCTTTGGCTGGGCATCAGGAGGCGGTCGTTCTGGCCAAGGGCTGGATCGCGCATGATCTGTCCCATCAGCTCAGTGTATTGCGCAAAACCATTCAACGCTTCAACAAACAATCCGCGTTTTGGGAAAAATAATTAGTCGGCGGTCATTGCCAGCGACGGCAATGCAGTTTATCGTGTGCGGGTGAACCAGCCGATGTTAATTGAACTGTGCGATTTGCTTGGGAAAGGAAGAACATGAACATCAAAAAATTGGTACCCGTTGGTATCCTGATCATAGTCGGTGGTATCGGAGCATATATGTTTTTGTATCCCCAGGAACAGAAAGTGAGCCACACTGTTGTAGCGCCTAAAGCACCACCAAGTGTTGCCGCGCCCGTGGCGCCGCCACCTGTTTCGGCTCCTGTGTCAGTTCCTGTTTCGGCTCCTGTGTCAGTTCCTGTTGCCGCACCTGCGGCACAACCACCCCTTGCTGCGCCTAAAGCAGCAGTTGCACCGGCTCAAGTGATAGCGCCTGTTTCCGCACCGCCTGCAGCACCATCTCGAATCGCTGCGCCTGTAGCACCACCGCCTGCAGCAACTCCTGTTGTTGCGGCACCTGTTGCAACCCCGGCTGTTGCGACACCGGTTCAAGCTCTTCAGCCGCCATTAAAACTCTCTAAAACTATCAAGACCGCAAATAAATCATCCCAATCCGGCAAGACCACTAGCAAGCCGACCACTAGCACACAGACGAAGAGACCAAAAGATTTAGATCTAAGAGATTGCCTGAAACTGGAGACCGACGCAGCTATTGCGAAATGCGCAGGTGAGTAAGAGTGGCAACTCCGCCGCTTGAGGCGCGGCACCAGCCGTCCGGATTGAACTTTCAGTTCAATGGCAGCCGGTTGGCGTTTGCGGATTATGTGGCGCGCAACCGAGACATGCTTGGCAGGGCACACTCCGGATCGGGTGCTGCCGATCTGGAAAAAATAGTCGATGGCAATGCGCCGTTCGAACTGAAGCCGCCAGCCGGTTTTTCGGCCGGGCAAGAAAAAACCTATCGTCGCGGCATGCTGCTTACGCATGGTCTGAGCGACTCTCCTTATTCCATGCGTCATCTGGCTGCGTTCTTTCAGGAAAACGGCTTTCGTGTCATGGCAGTATTATTGCCGGGTCATGGTACGCAGCCGGGGGATTTGCTTGAGGTAACCTGGCAGGAGTGGGCCAAGACCGTGGCCTATGGAGCTTATAAGCTGGCCGAGGAGGTTGATGAAGTCTATCTGGCGGGATACTCTACTGGCGCCACGCTGAGCGTTTACCAGAGTCTGCGCGACAACCGGGTGCGCGGTCTGCTCTTGTTTTCTCCCGCACTCAAAATAACGCGATGGGCTGCGTTGGCTGGTTTGCACAAGCTATATAGCTGGTTGATACCGTCAGCCAGATGGGTAGACATTAAACCCGATCTGGACATCTACAAGTACGAGTCCTTTCCGAAGAATGCCGCTGCTCAGTTGTATGCGCTGACCAAAGAGCTCAGCGCTCAGTTGCAGCAGCATGAGCTGGACATTCCAGTCTTCATCGCTGCCAGTGCAGATGACATGACCGTCAAAACATCGGTAACTTTGGAATTCATGGCACGCGTGCGCCACCCGTCCAGCAAACTGGTGCTTTACACCACTGAACCGGAAAAGTTTCCGCCCGGTTTTCCGGCGGCCAAATTGGAATTGATGAACAGCGTAGTTCCCGAGCAGAAAATATTAAGTTCCGCACATACGGCCATCGTGATACCACCCGAGGACAAGCATTATGGCGTGGCGGGGGAGTATTCCAATTGTGTGCATTATTATCCGGAAGAAATGGAAAAATACGCTGCCTGCCTCACGCATCCCGAGCAAGATTTTCAAGGTGAGTTGACTGAGGAAAACCTTAAAACCGGTATTCTGCGGCGCCTGATGTACAACCCGAATTTTGCAGCGCTTAAAGTTTCCATGCAGCGGTTTATTGATGAACTGCCATGATCGCCTTCGGGGAAGAAACAATACATGAGTCGCGCTAAACAATGCCTGATATTCGCCCATCGTGGCGCCAATAAGGAGGCGGCGGAAAACACCCGCTCGGCTTTCGACAAGGCGCTGGAATATGCCATCGATGGCATAGAAACGGACGTGCAACTCAGTCGCGATGAAGTTGCCGTGCTCTGGCACGACCGGTTTCTCGGCAAGGTAGGCTTGCCCAGCAAGCATATCGACGATTTCGATCATGCCCAGTTGCAGGCCATGAATTTCGCCGCGCATTATTCTTCGGGAGCCAAACCGGAAGGTATCATGAGCCTGAAAGAATTTCTGGATGCCTATCGCAAGCGCTGCCGCTTGCTGATCGAAATCAAGAATCGCGAATGGGAGCTATCCTATCGCCATGAGATCAAGATTCGGCAAACCTTGGGGATGGTCGGAGCGGTCAATGACGATGCCGTCATGGTTTCCTCATTCAATCTCCCCAGTTTGGTTTATGCACATCAATGCGCACCCGAGTTCCCGCTGGTTTACAACTTTGAAACTGACCAGACAGTTAAAGATGCGGAGCAGGTTTTGGCCGCGCAACCTTTTCTGCACGGACTATGTTTGCCCATAGCAACCCTTGATGACGCCATGGTCGGGCTGCTGCGCGGTCAGGACAAATACATCGCGGTTTACACCTGCAACAGCGACGCGGAAATCAATCTGGCGCTGGAGTTGGGAGTGGACATTCTCATCAGCGATCTTCCGCAAAAAGCCCTGCAGATGAGGGATAGATGAAACGCGATTTTTCTTTGCTGGCAGGGAGACACTTCGATCTGCTGGTCTGCGGCGGCGGAATCTATGGAGCGTGGACTGCTTATGACGCGGCCTTGCGCGGCTTAAGCGTTGCCATCATAGAGCAGGGCGACTGGGCCGCCGCGACCTCTTCCGCATCCAGCAAGCTGATTCACGGCGGCTTGCGCTACCTTGAGACTTACGATTTCAAGTTGGTCAGGAAGGCGATATTGGAACGACAGATGCTTTTGGAGATGGCGCCGCATCGTGTCTGGCCGTTGCGCTTCGGTGTGCCGGTATACGCGGACAGCCGCATTGGCACGCTACAGTTGAAGGCCGGTTTGATCCTGTACGATTTTCTGGCTGGCTTTCCCGGCCCGGACATTGCCCATCATCACTTCGACCGCAAGGCCTTTGCCGAACGTTTTTCCGCACTCGATAGCGAGGGTCTGAAAGGCGGTTTCACCTATGGTGATGCACAGACCGATGATGCGCGGCTGGTGCTGGAATTGATCGCGGGTGCCATGGCAGCCGGAGCGATGTGCGTGAACTATTGCAAGCTGACCGGATTGATAGAAACGAACGGACTGGTAAGCGGCGCGACGGTTCAGGATCAACTCAACCACAACAGCGTGGAGATTCATGCCAAACAAATCGTCAACACCACTGGCCAATGGACGGCAACATCGGAGCAAGGACGCGAGTGGTGCCGGTTGACCAAAGGCATACATCTGGTCATGCCTGCGGCACTGGCTGACGAGGCCTTGCTGTTGACAGCCAAGTCCGATGGCCGGGTGTTTTTCTTGATCCCCTGGTATGGCATGACGCTGGTCGGCACAACCGATACGGAATACAGCGACGATCTTGACCATGTCGCCGTCGAGCCGGAAGAAGTCGCCTATCTGCTTGCTGAAGCCAATCACTATCTCAAGACCGCCTGGACGGAAAAAGATATCGTCGGAAGCTATGCCGGCGTGCGTGTGATGAAGCGCAGCGACAAAGCCTCGCCATCAGCCGTCAGCCGCGACTGGGAATTGGAAACCGGGAGCAATGGGGTGCATTACTCCATAGGCGGAAAACTTACCTCTGCCCGGGAAGATGCCGCATGCATCGTCAACACAGTGTGCGCACAACTTGGCATGGATAAACCTTGCGCAACCAGGAGCCGCCGATTCCCCTGGGCACCCGAGGAAAATTTTTCCGCGTGGGCCATAGCCGCAAGCGCTCAGGCAAGTCAGCTTGGCATCGATCAGGAAAGCGCCAAGTGGCTTATCCGCCGCCAAGGTAAACGCGTAGGCGAGGTGTTCAGCATCATTGCAGATGCTCCTGATTTGGCCGAACGGATCGTGCCTACACTGCCTTTCATTTACGCGGATTTACTGTTTTGCGCCCGCACCGAAATGGTCATTCACTTGGATGATTTGCTGCGCCGCCGCATGCCGTTGTTGATACTGGCGCAGCTCACTGAAAATCCACTGCGCCGTATCGCTGAAACCGTTGCTGCCACGATGGGCTGGGATGAGGCCGCGATAGCTTCTGAAATTGAAGCTTGTAGGAGCGGGGCGTGCCTGTCCAGATGAAACTACTAGCCATTCGACTAGGCTATCAAAAGACGATAGCCAAGTCGCTGGTTATGAGCATGTCGAAGCGGCCCGCGATAAAGAGTCTCGCGGGAATGGTGAATTTAAATTGATCGCATCCATCGCACTTGACCTAGGTACCACGTCAATCAAGGCCGGGTTGCTGGATCAGGACGGTGTGCTCAGCAATATCGTTGCACGACCTGCTCCGAAAATCATCGTCACTGGCGGACGCTATGAAAGCGATGCCTTGGCCTATGCGGCAACTGCCGAACAAGTGCTTAACGAATGCCTTGCGCAGGCAGGTGATTGCAAATCGCTGGGTTTGTGCAGTCAACGCTCGTCTTTTTTGATCTGGGAGCGCACCAGCGGCCAACCGCTCACACCGCTCATTTCCTGGCAGGACAATCGCGGCGCAGCCAGCTGCGAAGCTTTGCGGGCGCACGAGAAATCTATCCGCAGTCTTACTGGATTGCCGCTGACACCTTATTATTTTGCTCCCAAGCTGCGCATCGTGTTGCAGGACAACCCGGAGTGGCGTGCACGACTGGAGAGTGGCGAATTGCGGGTTGGCACCTTGGATACTTTTCTGATTTGGCGATGGACCGGCGGCAAACATCATGTTACCGATGCATCCATGGCGGCGCGCACTTTGCTCATGGACATCCGGCAGCAGCAATGGTCGCCCGCACTCTGTGATCTGTTTGGCATACCCGCGCATATCCTGCCCCAAATCAACGCTTCCGCAGGATTGAATCTGCAACTGGACAACGGCCTGATCCTGCAAGCCAGTGTTGGCGACCAGTCAGCCGCGCTCATCGCCAGCGTTAGCGTAGACCCAGCGGAAGCTTTGGCCAATCTCGGTACCGGCTGTTTCGTCGTGCGCTATCTGCCGGAACAGAAGGCCAGGCCGGATGGTTATTTGCAGACTCTGGTGTATCAAGACAGTGCACAGCATGCCCACTTTGCCATCGAAGGCACGCTCAACTCCATTGCCGCTGCGCTTGCCCCCTATCCGGTTGGAGAGTACCGGTTCGAAGATCTGGCAGTGAACGATATTTTTTGCCTGGCAGAGCCCAGCGGCCTGGGCGCACCATATTTCAGAAGTGATATGGGCATCAGATTTTCCCAACCGGTCGAATATTTTCCGCAGCGCCGTATTGCAGTCCTGCTGCTGGAAGCCGTTATTTTCAGGGTGGCGCGGATACTGGAAGACTTTCACCGCGAGTGCGCGATCGAGCGGGTCTATCTTTCCGGAGGATTGTCCGAACTGATTTGTTTGCAACAGGGTATTGCCCAGTGTGTACCCTTTGATGTCTATCGCCTGGCGCAGGGTGAATCCAGCCTGAAGGGTGCCGCGCTGCTTGCAACCGGAATGGCATGCCACAGAAAAAGCGCAAGAATATCGATTGCAGGCAACCCTCAAGCGTTGCAGCGAAAATATTTGCGTTGGAAGGCGTGGCTCGACAATTTGTTGGTTTGATTGGTTGGCTTTCTGGCCATATGATCTAACGCAGGCAGTCAGATTGAATCACCATAACGAATGATTCTGTCTCAAGGATTGGATGGCAAGCCCGGATGGAACACAGTAAAATCCAAAGCTTCGCTTAACAGCCAGACCGACTCCAAAACATGATTGAAATAACGGCAATTATTCTGCTGATAGCCTTCATTCTGATCGGACGTCTCACCAAGCCGAGGCAACTGGAGAGGCCGGTGGTCATCGAACGTGGCGGTAACTATCGAGTCACGCTGGCACCCAGGCTCAATCTGGCGATCAGCTTTATTGAGCGCATCGCGCATAGCTTTCGCGCCCAGCCTGCATTGTCTGGCGAAAGCGCTACATTGTGCCTGGCGGTGAGCGATCCTTCATTGAAGCGCTATGCTATCGAAACTTATTTGCTCGCGATCACGTTGCGCCACGGCATGTTGTATTTTCAGGCGATGCAGCCGGTTCTAAAGGGCGACAGCCCCTACAGGCAACTCGACGAATTCGTCCAAGCGGCCAATATGCCGCCTGCCAAGCTGCCTGATGCACAACAGGATGAACGCCTCCTTGCCGCTGCCGAACAAACCGCAGCGGGCCACGATATCAGCATCCAGCGGTTGCTGGAATGATTCATGGCGAAACGATTATTGATGCATGATAATTCGCCACTTGAAATTCTTCAGGCCGCCCCCATCAACTTTGCCACTCTTTGTAAACGTAACTTAAGGGATATTGTATGACCGAGAATACTGTAACTAATCGTGAGACGATGGGGTTTCAAACAGAAGTCAAACAGCTTCTGCAATTGATGATCCATTCGCTGTATTCCAACCGCGAGATTTTCTTGCGCGAGCTGGTCTCCAACGCGTCGGATGCTTGCGACAAATTGCGCTTTGAGGCATTGCACAACGCCACGCTGTTCGAAAGCGATTCCGCTTTGCAAATTCGCGTCAGTTACGACAAGGATGCCGGAACGCTCACGATCAGCGACAACGGCATCGGCATGAGCCGCGACGAGGTCATCAATAATCTGGGCACGATTGCGAAGTCAGGTACACAGGATTTCTTCGCCAAACTGAGCGGCGATCAGAAAAAGGATGCGAACCTGATCGGTCAGTTCGGAGTCGGTTTTTATTCCTCATTTATCGTGGCCGACAAGGTTGCTGTCACAACACGTCGTGCCGGAGAGCAGGCTGACCAGGGCGTGTATTGGGAATCGGATGGTGGCGGGGAGTTCTCCATCGAGATGCTCGATAAGCCTGCGCGCGGCACGGAAATCACCTTGCATCTGCGCGCCGGCCAGGATGATCTGCTCAGCGGCCACAAGATTCGTTCCATCATCCACAAATATTCGGATCACATCGTCCAGCCCATCGTCATGAAAAAAGAAGAGTGGAAGGAGGGCGGCCAGGTCATCACCGTCGAGGATGAAACGGTCAATCAGGCTTCCGCGTTGTGGGCGCGCTCCAGGAATGATATTTCCGACGACGAGTACAAGGCGTTCTACAAGCATGTCGGACACGATTACGAAGATCCGCTGGCATGGACGCATGCGCGCGTGGAAGGCCGTCAGGAATACACGCAGTTGCTCTACATCCCGGCGCGTGCGCCGTTCGATATGTGGGATCGCAATGCCCGCCATGGCATCAAGCTATACGTGCGCCGTGTGTTCATCATGGATGATGCCGAGCAACTGCTGCCGGCCTATCTGCGCTTTGTGCGCGGCATCGTCGATTCCAGCGATCTGCCGCTGAACGTGTCGCGCGAGATCCTTCAGGAGTCGAAAGACATCGAGGCGATACGCGCGGGTTGTACCAAGAAGGTGCTGGGTCTGCTGGAAGAGTTGGCGGCCAATGAAAAGGAAAAATACGCCAAGTTCTGGGGTGAATTCGGCCAGGTGCTGAAGGAGGGCGCGGCGGAAGATTTCGCCAACAAGGAAAAGATCGCCGGTCTATTGCGTTTCGCCTCAACCCTTGCGGACACCGATGCAGCGATCGTCTCGCTGGCCGATTACATCGCGCGCATGAAGGAAGGGCAGGACAAGATTTACTACATCACCGCCGAAACTTTCAATGCGGCCAGGAACAGTCCGCATCTGGAAGTGTTCCGTAAAAAAGGCATCGAAGTGCTGCTGCTCTCGGATCGCGTGGACGAGTGGGTGGTGAGCTCGTTGACCGAGTTCGCCGGCAAATCGCTGGTCTCCGTCGCAAAAGGCGGACTTGATCTTGGCAAGCTTGAGGACGAAGCCGAGAAGCAGGAGCAGGAGAAGCAGGCCAATGACCACAAGGAACTGATCGAGAAAATCAAAAAGACACTTGATAAACGCGTCAAGGAAGTCAGGGTCACGCATCGCCTGACCGATTCACCCGCCTGCCTGGTTTCCGACGAGCATGACATCGGCGGCAACATGGCACGCATGCTCAAGGCCGCCGGGCAGAAGACTCCGTCGACCCTCCCTATTCTGGAGATCAATCCGAATCACCCGGTGGTAATGCGTTTGAAGGAAGAAGAAAAGTATTTCGATGATTGGGCCGCCGTCCTGTTCGATCAGGCATTGCTGGCAGAGGGCGGACAACTGGACGACCCGGCCGGTTTCGTCAAGCGGGTCAATCATCTGATGCTTGAGATGCGTGCCGGTTGATAAATGCATGGCCCCGACAATTGATGGATATGGGGCTGGAAAATCCGGCCCTCCAAGTCCGGCGGTAGCGACCGCTAAATGGCAAGCTTGCGGTACGCCTGTTCCAGCCGCGTAGCGAATGATTCGCTGTGTATGTTGTTGCAATGAACCATGGTCACCGTCCAATCCCGGCGGTCAAAACCGATCAAGTCGTTGAATATGATCGCACCCGCCATGCTTGCATCGCCACTATCCCGCCTGATACCCATGCTGTCCAAAATTATTGGTATTTGAACCAAGCGAAGATATTGCTCCGGGTTCAGCAGTATGGCATCAAAGTCTTCTATGTAGCTGCTTAGTTCCAGCGAGCTGATGGTGGTTTGCATGCTGCTCAGCATCTTGGCCAACTGTTCTTCCAGCGCGGGTCTGGCTTGGGCATTAGCCGTGCGCAAACGGGCCATCAGCAAATCCTTCTCCTGCAGTTGTGACTGCTTGTCCTGCTTGCGAAGCTCCACCCGCTTTTTCACCTTGCCCACCAGACTGTCGAAAAAACTCCAGGCAACCTGATCCCTGGCCTGTTGCTCACTGGGCGCGGGATTCTCAATGGTGTGACTGGTGAAATAAACTGTTTTTTGAACCACGTCCCGCTGTATCGTCTGGCCGGACAACTCCATCCCCACCACGGTCTTTTCATAGCGCCGCATACCCATCAAAGCGTATAACTCATCACCGGCGGGGAAGTCGCGCTGATAGTCCTGCAAAGCCACGCTGGAACAAAGCGCCTCCATAACGGAATCCATAGCCGGAAACAGCACGTGAACAAAAGCATCCTTGGCGTAGGATTCCCGATTGACCACCACCGGGCCGGGCACACTGGCCGCAAGACTGTGGGCATATTCCAGCGCAATGGCGACGGGTTTGCGGTAACTATTAGGATACCCGCCAATCTGCTTGAGCAGAGGCTCAACCCCGAAAACAGCCCGTTCGATGGCGGGCAGCAGCTCAGGCATATCCATTTTTTCATCATGACCGAATAAGTGCCCGAACACTCCCATTGCGTCTTTTCTCCGTCATGCCATTAAATCAAGGGGGAGTCAGTTTAACAGTTGGCCATTTTTGATGTGTTGATGCGCGTCGGGCAGTCAAAACCGGATTGTTTTTTTCCCAAGAAAAAGTAGTTCTATTGATCTTCACATAATTCATGACATCACCGTCATCATTCCGGCCCTTCGACAGGCTGATGTAACTACTGATATGACTACTAGCCATCTGACTAACCCAGCAAAATACGCTGGGTAAGTCATTGGTTATAGCCATTCGACTAGGCTGTCAAAAAACGACAGCCAAGTCGCCGGTTATCAGGGCGAACGGCTACCTTATGGCATCATCTGATAGGGTTCCATCGTCACTGATTCGATCCTGTCGCCAAGCACGATCAACTGGCCTTCGAGCCGCGTGTTGCCGGTTTCGCTGAATTCGAATCGGTAAGTGCGGCGCAACATCCTGCGCCCCGACTTGTCGCGCACCAGCGCAAACGCGATGCCGGCGACCGTGTCGTCGAGAAACTGAACATTCGCATCGTCGCAGGCACGCTTACCCGCATTCCGGGCGATCTCGAGGGCGCGCAGGCTGTCGAACCAGAACCACCCAAGCGCGGCCAGCAACAGCAGGAAAAGAAGACTTATTACGTCCATTCTCGGAAAACTCTAAGAGGTTAACTTTGAAATCTTAACTGATTCTGGTAAATGTATTAATAATTTACCTTGACGATACCACCTAAACCAGCGTACAAGGCACCTTGGTATTTGATTCAAAGTTTTTGCAGTACTGGTTTTCCATGTGCAATCTTCGATTCAAATAGTTTTGCGGGGGCTTTCCCCGTTTTTTTAGCAGGAGATATACACGTGGCAACAGGTACAGTTAAATGGTTCAATGACTCAAAGGGTTTTGGTTTTGTCACTCCCGATGATGGCAGCGAAGATTTGTTCGCGCACTTTTCCGCGATCAACATGAGCGGTTTCAAGTCACTCAAAGAAGGCCAGAAGGTCACCTTTGAAGTGACACAAGGCCCTAAGGGCAAGCAAGCATCCAACATCCAAGCACCTTAATCGGTTCTTGAGTTGGCAAAAAAGCCCGGCACGAAAGTGTCGGGCTTTTTGTTTGCCTAATGTTTATTGGTGGGCGGTACTGGGTTCGAACCAGTGACCCCTGCCGTGTGAAGGCAGTGCTCTACCGCTGAGCTAACCGCCCTGAAGAGGGCGCGGATTAGAGCACAACGCGATTGCCTTGGTCAATGACCACAGTCACAACTTTGTGCGCGCAATGCGCAAAGCCCGTAAAATGCGCGCCTCATTGTTTGCCTTCCCTGTTCAACTTATGGTCATTCGTACTCGTTTTGCTCCCAGCCCTACCGGCTACCTCCACATCGGCGGCGCTCGCACCGCTTTGTTCTCCTGGGCGTATGCGCGCAAGTTGGGCGGCACCTTCATTTTACGTATCGAAGATACCGATCTGGAACGTTCCACGCAGGAATCGATGCAGGCGATTCTGGACGGGATGTCCTGGTTGAATCTGGATTATGACGAAGGCCCGTTTTACCAGATGCAGCGTATGGATCGTTACAAGGAAGTGTTGCAGCAGATGCTGGACGAAGGCAAGGCGTATTACTGCTATACCTCGCCTGCGGGGCTGGATGCGATGCGCGAGGCACAGCGTGCGCGCGGTGAGAAGCCGCGCTACGATGGTCATTGGCGGCCGGAGCAGGGCAAAGTTTTGCCGGCTCCGCCGGAGGGCATCAAACCGGTGGTGCGTTTCAAGAATCCGCTGCATGGCGTGGCGGCGTGGGACGATATGGTCAAGGGCAAGATCGTTTTCGAGAACAGCGAGCTTGATGATTTGATTATCGCGCGTGCCGATGGCACGCCGACTTACAATTTCTGCGTGGTGGTGGACGACCTGGATATGGGCATCACCCAAGTCATTCGCGGCGACGATCACGTCAACAACACGCCGCGCCAGATCAACATCCTCAATGCATTGGGCGCGGCGCTGCCGCAATATGCCCATGTGCCGATGATTTTGGGCAGCGACGGCGAGCGTTTGTCCAAGCGGCATGGCGCGGTGAGCGTGATGCAATATGCCGAGGATGGATTTTTGCCGGAAGCGCTGATCAATTACCTGGCGCGTTTGGGTTGGTCGCATGGCGATGAAGAAATTTTCTCCATGCAGGAATTTATCGCGTGGTTCGATTTGCGTCACATCAGCAAATCGGCAGCGCAATTCAATCCGGAAAAATTGCGCTGGCTGAACCAGCATTACATCAAGCTGGCTGATAACACGCGTTTGGGCGAGCTAGTGCGCAAACATCTGGTGGAGCGCGGCGTAAAGATGAATGACACACCGCAACTGGAGGCGGTGATTGCCTTGTATAAAGAGCGTGTCGCAACCTTGCTCGAATTGGCGGATGAAGCGGAGGTGTTTTATATAGAAATACATGCTGAGCAGGAATTACTCGATGCGCACCTTGTGCCAGAAGTGCTGCCCGCGTTGCGCGAACTCGCCGAACGGTTTGCCGATGTTGCATGGGAAGCGCCCGCGCTGGCCGCACTGATAAAGGAATTGTTGGCCAAACACAATTTGAAGATGCCCAAGCTGGCGATGCCGTTGCGCGTGATGCTGGTCGGGCAAACTCACACCCCATCGGTGGATGCCGTGCTGGCTTTGTTTCCGCGTGAGACTGTGCTGGCGCGCATGAAAAAGTATCTGTAACTATTTGCATCGCCTTAAAGCAGACGGTGGTCACGGGCAGCAGCCAACACAAACCCGTCCTTCAATTTGCTCCGAAGCTGCCATTCGGTTTCCGCCTCAATTTCAATCAGTCTTGCATCAACAGCGCTTCAAACTGCCCTATTAGTATCTACCTCACCCGGAAGCAGGGTGTTTTTCAGTGGCGCAGACCGCAGCGTGGCGAACGGTATCGCGGTATGACGATTTGGCGCGCCAGCGGCGGAAGTATTTTGTATGTAGAGACACTAAGGGCTGTTTTGTTGGCTTGCATCAGGCATCGCAGCTTAATGCTGGTTGTTCAGAAACCCCCTGAGTGTGTTAGCGCACAGTCGGGCGAACTGAATGTGTATATCATTTTTTACATGGACAATTACATGGAGATCACTATGCATCCGCAATGCGTTTCAAACCTGTTTGACTCTATCGCACCAAATTTGATCAGGCCGCGGAGGAGGCAGCTCGATCGAGCCCGACGTTTTCTTAAGCAAGCATTGTTCGCCGCGCTTTTCGGCTTTGTGGGTGCGGCGCCTGTGATGGCCTCACCGCTCCAGCTGCCCGCGATTATCGAGCCTGCCAGCCAAGAGCATCACGTCGGCAAGGTGATCTTTGTTGAACTGGTGACGCCGGATCTCGCCGCCGCCAAGCAATTTTATGCGGGATTGTTTGGCTGGACATTTCGCGATATTCAGGCCGGTGGGACCGAGTACGCCGAGGCATCTCTCGACGGTCGTCCTGTCGCAGGACTGTTTCACAAGGATTTACCGTCGGGCAAGCATCGGCAGCCGGCGTGGCTGAGCTTCATCGCCGTGAAAGATGTCGACGCGGCAAAAACGATTGCGTTACAACATGGCGCGAAGGTGCTGTTTGAACCGCATAGTTTCCCAAACCGTGGAAGGGAAGCAGTCTTCGCGGATCCGCAAGGGGCCGTTTTTGCGGTCCTGGATTCCAGTAGTGGCGACCCGCCCGACGTCCTGGCCGCACCCGGGGAATGGATTTGGAGCTCGTTGATCACGACTGATCCGGACGACGATGCCGCTTTCTACCAGGCGCTATTCGACTACGAAGTCTACGAATTGCCTGCTGACGAGGGCGCCCAACATCTCATGCTCGCGTCGGACAACTATGCTCGCGCGAGCGCGAAT
>OBLT010001463.1_pt1 | contig 15116 bp, 17 predicted proteins | sample 1518721 | NCBI WGS metagenome assembly OBLT01 (sample SAMEA3539307, study PRJEB22396) | soil metagenome | biome: tundra; feature: field; material: soil | place: USA | collected 2010-05 | depth 0.15 m | reverse complement strand
GCTGTAATCGCCTTGGGGGTTAAAGCGCACGCGAAAGGCGGCGGGCCCTAGAATATAGATCTTGAGCACAGGCGCAGTTCCACCAACAGGCGCCGTACCGGTGAGCGTAAAGATCTCGTCCGCTTTGTCGTAAAGGCACTGAGTCACGTTGGCGAACGCTGTCCAACCAACAGCACTATTTGGGTTGAACCCGTCGACAGGGACATAACGATAGCTGGAAGTTCTGGAATCGAAATTCGTCATCGGCTCGTTTCCTGACTGAAATTGAAAAAGTGTGAGATGGTGATCTGCCGATCGGGATTAGGTCCGATGCGGGCTCTACTGGGTGCCTGCGGCGGTTCCCACATTCTGCTTGCTCGTCTCGATCTGGAGCATCCAACTGTAATTGGCGTGCGCCCACCTGCCGAACTGACCGTTTTCGCTGTCCGCGACTTCCTGTCCCTCTTTGGCTGGGTTCCATGGGAATTCGGGCCGCGCGCCATTCGGCAAAAAGATTTTTTCCATTGGCACCCAGAAACTCCAGAGCGGCTTTCCATTCGGATCGTCGAGAGTCGGCCCGGGCAGGCCGTATGCTTTCTGCGGCCAGTTCAAAGCCAGGAACGCCTGCCACGACAGGATGTCGAATTCGCGCTGAGCCACAATGACCCGCCCGGTATCCTCGGGGGAATACTCTCCCCATTCTCCGGGTGGACCAATCCCATCAGGCGATTGATCTTGGCCTCATCCACGTCGTAGGGGAGGCTCGGAGAAAGAACCGCAAGGAAACGGCCTCAGTTTCACATCCGCTGGACGACTCCCTGCAACTCTCGGAGTCTGAAATCCAGCGAGAATGACCACGGAGATCGCACTGCCACAGATGGAAAGAACCACCCATCGCTGCCTTTTCATGAAATGCCCTCCTGCGGATTTACCCGCATAGACAAGGTTGTAATGGGTCCGCGGACGTTGCGGATGGCCAACGGGGGTATTATCATGCCACACTTTGAGCTGAAAACGCCATCACATTCACGACGTGCTTCGCTGCGTTTCCCGTGATTCACGACTTCTTTACTAAGAATTGGCGGGTGGAGGTCCCTGGATCGACTTCTACGGATGGAGTAAGTACGAATCGGCTGGCCTAGAACCAGGTCGTAGCTACCGATAACGGACAGACTCAAACGGGTTCCGGAGTAATTCTAACGAGCGATGGGCTATATTCTCACTAGCGCTTATGTTTTCCGGGAAGGCTCTGTATCCGCTATCTATGTCGTCGGCTTGTAGTGACTGATCCCAGCACTTGGCATTCAATTCTGGGCGAATAACGGCTAAGCGGAAGTCATTCCCAGGACGACTCTCAACCCAGCCTGGCGAGAAGTCGGCTTCGAGGAGATCGCCATTGATCTCCTCGAAGCGCGTTTTTGGACAGCGTGTGGTTTTGGCAACAATCCACTTGCTACTCACCTAAGGACAAGGACGAGGTTTTAGCACCTCCGTCCACGTAGTGCGGGCCTCCATCAAATTGCTAAAGATCCTGATAGCGGCTCTCTCGCCCTCAGTGGCCTACTGAGTTTACCCGATCTTTGGGAAATCTAGTGGGAGACAAATCATGGTCGAGAAAACTTGTGCAGCATGCGACTGCAAATTGGACGAGGGTGCCATCAAGGTAAAAATCGGCGGTAAAACGGTCGAAGTGTGCTGCGATGAGTGCGCCCAGAAGCTGAAGGAAGCCAGTTCTTCGTCAAGGGAGGGCTGAGCTATGAACGTGAATCTACTACTGACGAGCGTTCATCGCCTGCGGCGTCGGCTAGCCCAGCCCGTCGCAGTTCAAAGGACAAACGCTCTAATCGCGGGCTTGTGCCTGAGCGTGGCGGTGTTGGGACATGCGTACGGAAAGGAAAACATAATGACTTCGAAACAAGGATTGAGTGCGACGGCGGCACCTGGAAACAAATCGTTGCCCGTCCGGCGCAGTGTGCAGACCGCGTCAGGCCGTATCAGCTATGTCGAGCAAGGCTCTGGAGCGGTTGCGTTATTCGTTCACGGAGTTTTGCTGAACAGCCATTTGTGGCGTCACCAGTTAGCGGATTTGTCGGATATCAGGCGCTCCATTGCTGTGGACTTGCTGGCGCACGGCGACACCGAAATCGCGCCGAATCAGGACGTGTCGGTCACCGCCAACGCGAAGATGCTCAAGGAATTTCTCGATGCTTTGAACATCGATCAGGTGGACCTCGTAGGCAATGACAGCGGTGGAGGCATTTCACAGATTTTCGCAGCACTGTATCCGGAACGGGTGCGGAGCCTCACACTTACCGACTGTGACACCCACGATAACTGGCCGCCCGAGGCCTTCAAGCCATTTCTCGCGATGGCCGCGGGTGGAGGCTTACGCGGAACGCTCGATGCGATGTTGGCGGACAAGAGTGTTTATCGATCGCCCCAGGCCTTGGGACCAGCCTACGAGCATCCGGAACAGCTGAGCGACGACAGCATCGAAACCTACTTGCGTCCGTTCGTTAAGAACCCCCAGCGAACGCACGACCTGGAACGATTCCTCGCAGCTTTCGGCAACAAGCACACTCTTGCCATTGAGCCACAGCTAAAAACGTTGAAGGCGCCAACGTTGATCGTCTGGGGCACGGATGACGTGTATTTCCCGGTGCAGTGGTCGCACTGGCTTGCGCAGAATATCCCGGGCACCCGGCGTCGTGCCGAATTCAAAGATGCCAGAATCTTCTTCCCGGAAGAACGCTGGCAGGAATTCGACAAGGAGCTGCGTGCACACTGGTTGCTAGTGGAAGAACAAGCATCGCAAAGGGAGCTGTCAGCGACTCATTGAGTGCTTCCGCCAAATCGCCGCAGCAAGAAATAGCGCAAGGGCCGCGGATGTACTCCGCGGTCCCGTGATTCTAGATCGGAGACAGAGTCAATGAAACGCCGAGACTTTCTGTTCTTTTGCGGCAGCGGGTGGGGTGCTCATGTCGCGAACTGTGGCCTTTGTAAAACCGGCGAACTCAAACACAATCGACGCCAAAGCTTTTCACGCATCGCGCCGATTCGCCGATCTGCCTCTCAGCCGTGTCGCCTACGTAGAACGCGGTCATGGGCCGGCGGCGCTATTCATCCACGGACATCCCCTCAACGGCTTCCAGTGGCGCGGAGCGCTGGGCGTGATAGCCTAGAATCTGGACTTCGCTTCTAGCACCCCAACGAAAACCGCTCATCCGTTTTGGTCGAGAGTATGGCGTTAAGAAACGAAACCAAACCTGTCCCCGAATTTGTTGTTGAATGTTTGCTGAGATCTCCAACCGTTACCATTCGGGACACGTACTGCAGGGGTACCTGCCCTCATCAGAGCGCCGAAGAGTGCACGACCACCACGCAATTGGTGTTTCCGTACAGAGGCGTATATGTGCGGCATGTTGGACATGACCAGGCCGTAGGCGAAGCGAACCAGGTGCTGTTTTTCAATGCCTTTGAAGGCTACCGGATCAGTCACCCTGTTCCGGGTGGTGACGCCAGTTTGACGTTGGTTATCAGCGAAGCGATGCTGCGTGAGTTAGCGCCGACTACCCTAATGCGCGATGGCGCGAACCTTTTGTTTCGGCAGCCGCGCCTGCGGATTGACGCACGGACACAAGCGCTGCTGGCACTGTTACGGCACAGTCTGCGCCAGAAAATCGCGGAACCCCTGGAAGCAGAGAGCTTATCGTTGACTCTCGTACAAAGGGCTCTGGGCCCGCGCACCACTCACGCTCCGGGGGCTACTTTCGGACGGCAGCGTTTGGTGGACCGAGTGAAGCTTGTGTTGGCGAGCGATCTGGCGCGACGTTGGACGTTGGCCGAAATTGCCGCTGAGGTGCGCGGTTCTCCCGTCTATCTCACACAAGTCTTCCAACAGGTAGAAGGGCTCCCCCTATATCGCTATCAGTTGCGCCTGCGGCTTGCACGGGCGCTGGACCTTCTCGCCCACTATGACGACCTGACGGATCTAAGCCAGGACCTGGGCTTTTCCAGTCACAGCCATTTCAGCGCCGCATTCCGCGAAGCTTATGGCCGCTCTCCTTCCGAATTCAGGCGGTCGGCATTGAGTCGCTGACACCTTTTGCTGCAAACCACGCAAAGGCAGATCACCCAACAACCCAAGAAGCATCATAAGGAGAGTCAATCAACCCCCTAGAGCAGGCCTCTTCCCAACTTCAAGTATGAAGTGTGCCTGTCGAGACCGGACCCAACCTGGAAGGGGCGCAGCGGGCACCTGACTGAGGAATTTGTCTCCCAGCACGTGACCGATCTGGATTCACCCACTTTCTTTCTCTGCGGTCCCAAGGAATTCATGGACAACGCACGCCAGATTCTGTCGACTCTCGGCGTAAACCAGGACCGGATTCTTCAAGAGAGTTTTGGAGAAAGCAAACGGTCCACGGAGTCTAGTCCACTGAAAGCCCACGCGGTCGAGACCGTCGTGTTCATGCACTCGGGGAAGGTATGTCAGGTTTCCGCCGGGAGCACTCTACTGGAGCTGGCAGAGAAAAACGGAGTGCAGATACCGTATGGCTGCCGCCAGGGCCTATGCGGCACGTGCTCTACGCGAGTCCTGAGCGGCACCGTTCAAATGGACGTTGAAGCCGGGCTGACGGCTGAGCAGAAAAATGCTGGATACGTGCTGCCTTGTGTTAGCCGGGCCGAGGGAACGGTTATCGTGGTGGCTTAATCTGGCTCCCCGCCGGGAATAAACACAGCTGGATCAGATTCTGCGTTCGAAGAAAGCTGTGTACACAGAAACGAGGGTTTATATGTTTGAAGGATTGTTTCAACCTATGCATCTGCTAGTTATCTTCGGAATTGCTCTGTTGGTGTTCGGACCGAAAAAGCTTCCGGAACTTGGGAAAGGAATCGGAGAGGGGAGCGAAGGGAGGGAGCTGCTGCCCAGCGAATTCAAATACATAGGTCCTTCGCTTCGCTCACGATGACAGACCATAGTTATGTCGCGAATTTACGGGACACGACACTAGGTAACGATTTCAAAGTCGAGTTCCCGACTGGATCGGGAGACATGAAGACGTTGTGGGACGTGGCGGGAGAGACTCTCGCGCCGGATGACAAACATCTTTCTTCGTGACAAAAACGGCCGCCGGCCGGTATTCGGCAACTTGGAAAAGTTCCAGACTGACCCTCATTGGCGCGACTTGCTTCTCTTTCACGAATACTTCCACGGCGACTCCGGTTTCGGAGTGGGCGCCAGCCATCAAACCGGATGGACCGGCGTGGTCACCAAGCTAATGCAACAGAGCGGCGAATCCCGCGAACGCGAGCAAACTGAAACAGCGGTTGCCGCTGTGCCAGCGAGTGGCAGTGGACCGCGAGACTTCGCTTCCGTACCTACATAGATGCGCACCCACGCTGGCACATTTCCATAGTTACCACCGGTGAAGGCAAGGACCAATTATGAGTCAGTTCGAACGGGAGACATGGAGTGATCTGGAAGTTGCTCTTCGGCGGGAGTGGCTGGAAACCAATGGGCTCCCGGCGGTTTTGCCTCATCAACAATTATTGGTTGAACACCCGCCGCTACCACGGGCTTCTCGTCGCCGCCACCAAGCCACCTGTCGGCCGATTGGTCCGCCTCTCCAAGCTCGAAGAGACGCTGTTGATCGATGGGAGGCGTTTCGATCTATCGGCCAACCGCTATCCAGGTGTTATTCACCCGCAAGGATTCAACTATCTCAAACAGTTTCGCCTCGACCCGTTTCCAGTGTTTACGTATGAAATAGAAGGCATCGAGATCAAGAAGTCCGTATTCATGATTCACGGCGAAAACAGCACCGTGATTCACTATGAACTAAGAAGAATCATCCGGAGTCACCGAGGAACGTGGGGCTGGAAATCCGTCCGTTGATTGCATTCCGCGACTACCACCGGCACGACTCACGAAAACGGCGCCATCAACCCAACGGTGCAAGAATGCTCCGGATTGGCAAGTGTCACTCCTTATCAAGGATTGCCAAGCCTGCACTTGGCGCACAACGCCATCGAGCTACGGAAAACCGGCGATTGGCATCGCAACTTTGAATGACCCGGCTCTCCGCTCACCGTTACCGGCGAAGTGAAGTTGGATTGCTGCTAAGACTCTCAGGCCAGGGTGCCAGCCCGCAGGTCACTGCGGAATCTGAAAGAGGACTTTGTAGCCGCGTTGGAAAGCTCTCAAGTGGGTGCGCATCGCTTTGCGCGCTTTGCCTGGATTGCGCTGCTTCAAAACCTCTAATATCGCACGGTGGTGCCTATAGGCGAGTTTCATGCCGACTGGCAAGAGCACGCTTTTCGTGATCATCTCGTGCAGCTCTTCTCTGATGTGCTTCAAAAGTTCGGCCAAAATGTCGTTCTTGCTGGCGGACGCAATGGCGAGGTGGAAGCTCAAATCGAGATCCTTGAATCCCTCGCCACCTTCATCGATTGCTGTCTTCATCTCACGTACGATTTGTTCCAGGACAAGGAAATCCTGTTCCGTAGCCCTCTGAGCGCAAAGGCCTGCCACCTCCGTTTCCAGCAGCAGGCGAGCTTCAGAAAAATCGTTCAGGTCCTTCTCGGTATTCAGCATACCTTTCGGCAGCAGTGGTCCGTCCATGTACTTGGACCGTTGTTCAGCGACGTAGCTGCCGCCACCCGCGCGCACTCGAATCATCCCAATGAAGGCCAGGGACTTCATTGCTTCCCGTAACGTGGACCTGCCAACATTGAAGATTTTGCAGAGTTCCACTTCAGAAGGCAGTTTCTCGCCGGGCTTCCAGCGTTTGGCCGAGATCTCGGAGGCGAGCTGCATGGCAACCTGCTCGCTGAGCGTGGTTCGGGAGACTGGTTTCAAAGTTGACATAGTGGCGCTCTTCACAGGTCCGACTCCTTAGCGATGGGCAAGGGCAGTTCGAAAACAGCCCGAGACCCTCTTGTGCTTGCCGCGGGCCAGACCGTTTTGATGTGGTCAGAATAGCAGATAAGTCGGAACAAGAAGCTATCAGACAAGCTGATAATATGCTTGACACATGATCGTTTCTGTGGCATAAATATTGGCGTCTCGTAAACCAACTCGTACGCACAGCTAGCATGTCGGGCGTACAGGAACACAAGCCTCCCCAAGATACTTGCAGGTTCCAGGAGGAACCCTTGACCTCTACAACTGCCCCGGCACCCAAGACTGCTCCCGCATCGGCCAACCCGGTGGCGTGGATAGTGGCACTCATAGCGGTGGTTATTGCCGCCGTACTGATTTTGAGGATTCCGCCTCTGGCCAAGCCTTGGGCGCAGAACTACGATCCCACCGGGAGTTGGTGGCTTTCGACATTGATCGCCGCGCTGCCGATCGTGGTACTGCTCGGGACGCTGGCGCTGCTGCACATAAAGGCCCATTTTGCCGCGTTGCTTGGACTGGGCACGGCGCTGGTGACAGCCGTATTCATCTTCCACATGCCGGCGCGTTTAGCGGCTACCACGGCCGTGTTTGGCGCTGGATACGGGCTGTTTCCCATCGGCTGGATTATCCTAAACGTCATCTTCCTGTACCGGATGACCCTGCTTACCGGCCGCTTCAAGGTCTTGCAGGAAAGCATGACAGGCATCACCCAGGACACGCGCCTGCAACTGCTGCTGATCGCCTTTTCCTTCGGCGCGTTCTTTGAGGGCGCATCCGGGTTCGGAACGCCGGTCGCGGTGACCGCAGCGCTTCTGATCGGCCTGGGCTTCAAGCCGCTGCAAGCCTCCGGCTTGTCGCTGATCGCCAACACGGCACCGGTGGCCTTTGGCGCACTCGGCACGCCGATCATTGCCCTCGCCGCGGTCACCGGCTATTCTGAGTTCACTCTGGGCGCACAGGTTGGCCGCATTCTGCCATTCTTCTCCGTGCTGGTGCCCTTCTGGCTGGTGTGGGCGTACGCAGGGTTCAAAGGGATGAAGGAAATCTGGCCGGCCGTTGCGGTGGCCGGGGTTACCTTCGCCATCCCGCAATTCCTGGTTTCGAATTTCCACGGACCGTGGCTGACGGACATCATTGCGGCCGTGGTCTCGATGTTCTGCCTTATCCTGTTCCTGAAGGTATGGCATCCGAAAACGATTTGGGGACACGAGCGACACCAGGAAGGTGAGCACCGCGCCGCTCGCGGTGCGCACGGTTACAGCCGCGCCGAGGTCGCTCGCGCATGGGTGCCCTGGCTCGTGCTCAGCGTATTCGTTTTCTGCTGGGGCACGTACACCGGCAAGAAGATCATGAATACTCCGGAAAAGGTGTTCACATCCATGAGCACCTGGTCGACGCCGCCGAGTAAGATCACCAACCCGCAGTTTCCCGTGACCGGTCTTAATCGGCTGTCCCAACGCATGCCCCCAGTGGTGGTGAAACCTACGCCCGAGGGCGCAGTGTTTGGCTTCAACTGGCTTTCCGCCACGGGGTCGGGGATCCTGTTCGCGGCAATCATCTCCGGCTTCATCATGGGCCTCTCGCTCCCGAAGATCGTTGCCATGTGGTTTCAGACCATATGGCACATCCGGTTCTCGCTCATGACGATCGCCGCCATGCTCTCGATCGGCATCCTGACCCGCTACTCGGGTGTGGACGCCACCATGGGCCTGGCGTTCGCGCGAACCGGGGTGATGTATCCGTTCTTCGGGACCCTGCTCGGATGGCTGGGCGTGGCCCTGACCGGTTCGGACACCTCGTCCAACGTGCTGTTCGGCAGCCTGCAGAAGATCTCCGCGCAGCAGATCGGGCTCTCTCCCATCCTGATGGGCGCCGCCAACAGTTCGGGTGGGGTCATGGGCAAAATGATCGATGCGCAGAGCATCGTCGTCGCCAGCACAGCGACTGAATGGTACGGACACGAGGGAGACATACTGCGCTACGTATTCTTCCACAGCCTTGCGCTGGCGGCTTTGGTGGGAATCATGGTGACGCTCCAGGCCTATGTATTTCCGTTCACCAGTCTGGTGCTGCGGTAAGGGTGCGATAAGAAGTGCAATAAGAAGTGCGGTGAAAAGTGCGACTCGCGAAAGGCATGACGTATGGATGCCGTCTTTGACACCTTCAAACTCCGCGCCGAGGCTGTAAGCGCGGAAGTCCACCACTTCCCCCACAAGAGCGCAGCTCTGGACTTCATACTTCACTATTTGCACGACGCAGGAGTAAGCGATGCTCCGCAGGCGTACGCGGTGTGGGCGCACTGTCCTTTCCTCGATGGAGTCGACCAAAAGCAACTTTCCGTCACACTGCCCGGCTTGATTTTCGACGTGAATCGCGAAGTCTCTGCCGTTGCGAAAGTGGGAATCAGCCAACTCGACTGGGCAATCGCGAACACTGGAACGCTAGTGCAGGACGCCACACGCGTCGACCAGAGGCTTGTTTCCACGCTTCCCCTGATTCATATTGCGCTGATTCGGAGCGATCGCCTTTTACCCGACTTGCCCTCAGCCCTGGCGAAGATACGACCGGAGCAGACGAATTACATTTCCTTCATTACCGGGGCCAGCCGCACGGCGGACATCGAGCGCGTGCTCACCATTGGAGTACACGGCCCGGAAAAGCTCATCATTGTGTTCTACGACGTCTTCTCCGAGCCGGGAAGCGTGAACTAATGGAAACGAAATTTCGCGAGTCCATCAATAAGGCGCTGCACAATCCCAACCTCACCGGAGCACTGGGGCGATTTTCCGAGGCCTACCGGATCAGCCGCCAGAAGGCTTATGAGGGTTATGACTTTGAGGCGCTGCGAACCCAGATTGCCGAACGAAAATCCTACGCGGCTTCGCATCTCGACGAACTTGCAGACCTCTTCACGAAGAACGCCGAAGCACGCGGGACGAAGGTGTTTCGGACCAACGATCCCGCCAAGGTACGCGAGTACATCCTGAATCTCGCCCAAGAGAACGGCGTCAAGAGCATCGTGAAATCGAAGTCCATGGCCTCGGAAGAGATTCATCTCAATAAGCATCTTGAGTTAGCCGGCATCGAGGTGGGCGAAACCGACCTGGGAGAATGGATTATTCAACTTGCAGGACAAACACCGTCGCACATGGTCATGCCCGCAATCCACATGACCAAAGAGGAAGTCGCCACGGTTTTCAACGAGCAGGTTGAAGCAGGCCAGAAGCCGGACATCCCGAAGTTAGTGAAGTTTGCGCGAGCTAAGTTGCGCACCAAGTTTCTCAACGCCGAAATGGGGATTACCGGCGCGAATATCGCAGTGGCGGAAACCGGAACGCTCGTCATTGTTACGAATGAAGGTAACGCCCGGCTGGTGACGACCCTGCCGAAAATCCACGTAGCCATCGTCGGCCTTGAGAAGCTGATGGAGAAATTCGAAGACGTGGTGCCTGTTCTGACCGCCCTGCCCAAGAGCGCTACGGCGCAGTTGCTGACCAGCTACGTCTCGATGATCAGCGGCCCCGTGCCCAACACCGACGGAACGCTCAAGCAACTGCACATCATCCTGATGGACAACCGGCGTACCGAGATGTCGCAGGATCCGAAGTTCAAGCAGGCTATGCAGTGCATCCGCTGTGCCTCGTGCCTCAACGTCTGTCCGGTGTTCCGCCTCGTGGGCGGGCACGTGTTCGGCAAGGTCTATACCGGCGGCATCGGCACCATTCTCACCGCGTGGTTCGACGCGCTCAAGTCGTCGGACGACATCCAGAGCCTGTGCATCCAATGCGGCAACTGCACGGAAGTGTGTCCTGGCAAGATCGATATACCGGGATTGATTCTCGAACTGCGGCGCCGCCTGGCAGTAGAAAACGGACAGCCCCTGGTGCAAAAAGCGATCTTCTCGGTGGTCAACAACCGCAGTCTCTTCCACTCGATGCTCCGGGCGGCGTCGCTGATGCAGAAACCGCTCCAGAAAGACGGCTTCATTCGTCACCTGCCCTTTTTTCTCTCGGAGATGACGGAATTCCGCAGCCTTCCCGCCATCGCCGAAGCGCCGTTCCGCGACACATTCAAGAAGATCAAGCAACCTGCGGGCAAAGAGAAGATTGCGTTCTACGCCGGCTGCCTGATCGACTTTGCGTATCCAGAGATGGGCGAATCGCTGGTGAAGATACTGAACAAAGCGGGCATCGAGGTCGTGTTTCCCGCAGGCCAGACTTGTTGCGGCGCGCCCGCGCGCTATAGCGGAGCCTATGAAGTCGCCGCGCAGAATGCGAACGACAACATCAACGCGTTGCTGGCTAACCATGTCACTTATGTCGTGTCGGCATGCCCCACTTGCACGGTAGCGTTGAAGCAGGAGTTCATAAGTACATTCGAAAGCCTCGGACAAACTGGTTCGCTGCCGCGAGCGCGCGAACTAGCCAATAAAGTTATCGACTTCTCCAGCTTAGTCAAGAAGTTGGTGGATGAAGGCCGCTTGAAGTTCAAAGAAGGGCAGCGGTTGGGAAAGATCACTTATCACGACTCATGCCATTTGAAGCGCACGCTGCACGTCAGCCAGCAGCCGCGGGAACTGCTCACCCAGGCGGGCTACGAGGTAGCGGAAATGTACGAGGCGGACATGTGCTGCGGCATGGGCGGATCGTATTCCCTGAAGCTGCCGGAAATTTCGGCGCCCATCCTCGAACGCAAGTTGACTAACATCAAAAACACTGGTGCGCCACTCGTGGTCATGGATTGTCCCGGTTGTGTCATGCAGATCCGCGGCGGAATGGACAAGCAGACCTCAACCATCAAGGTCGAACATACGGTACAGCGACTGGCGGACGAACTGGAATAAACCGCAGGTCCGACGGCAGCCCGGCCCGGAGAGCCGGGTGCGGGTTCGTTCTTATTGGGATCGTTCGTTTTTTATTCGGAGGAACAAGAATGGCGGTGGGCGAAGTAGCTCCGGTGCAGATTTCTTCGGAGGAAATCAAGGCTGGACTTGCTGCCTCAATCGACAGCCGGCACATCCTCATCCGTCCGATTGACCTCATCGCGTACGCTTCCGATGCCAGTTTCTATCGTCTGATCCCTAAAGCGGTGGTGCAGACCCAAGGGCTGGAAGAGATACGAGCGCTGTTTGCATTCAGTCAGCGACAGCGCATATCCATGACGTTTCGCGCCGCCGGTACGAGCTTGTCGGGACAGTCGATCTCCGACGGCCTGCTGGTGGACATCGCCCGGAACTGGCGAGCGGTCAGGGTCGAAGATGGGGGCAAGCAAATTCGGGTGCAGCCGGGAGTGATCGGCGCGCGTGCCAACCTGGCGCTGGTGCCTTATCGTGCAAAAATTGGGCCGGATCCAGCGTCAATCGCAACCTGCACCATGGGCGGTATTCTCTCCAACAACTCCAGTGGTATGTGCTGCGGCGTCGAGCAAAACGCCTATCACACCCTCAAGTCCATGAAGTTCATGCTGCCTTCGGGCACAGTCATTGACACGTCGCAGCCTGATGCGGACGCGGAATTTCATGCGCGCGAACCGGAGCTGGCACGCGGCGTTCTGGATTTGAAGCAAAAGCTGGAACAAAATGCCGATCTGCGCGAACGAGTGCGCAACAAGTACAAGCGAAAGAACACAACCGGTTACTCGCTGAATGCCTTCCTCGATTTCGACACCGCCGTCAACATTTTCCAGCACGTGCTGATCGGAGCCGAGGGAACCTTGGCCTTTATCGCAGAAGCCGTATTGAACACGGTCCCCGATTTGCCGGTAAAGTACACGGGACTATTGTTGTACTCCGATTTGTATGCGGCTGCCGATTCCATTGTCCCCTTACGCACGGCTGGCGCCAAAGCGCTGGAGATCATGGACCGGGCTGCACTGCGCTCGGTCGAGGATCAAGCCGGGATACCGGCCTCGATCAAAACGCTTCCCGACGGAGCTGCGGGACTGCTGGTCGAATTCCAATCCGCCGAGGAAAACAATCGTTCCGAGTTGGAAGCGCTGGCCAAGGATGCGGTCGCCGGACTCAAGCTGTTCGAGCCCGCGAGCTTTACGCACGCCGCGGCGGAGCAGGCATTGCTTTGGAAGATTCGTTCCGGAATGTTTCCGTCCGTCGGTTCAGTGCGTCAGAGCGGCACGACCGTGATTATCGAAGACGTCGCGTTTCCGGTGGAGAGCTTGGCCGATGCGGCGCACGATCTCAACCGGTTGTTTCGCAAACACGACTATTCGAATGCCATAATTTTCGGCCACGCCAAAGACGGCAACCTGCATTTTGTTATCACTCAGAGCTTCAACGATCAAGCGGCGATCGATCAGTACTCCCGCTTTATTGACGACCTAGTCGAAGTCGTGGTAGATCGCTACGATGGCGCGCTGAAGGCGGAACATGGCACGGGGCGCAACATGGCTCCGTTTGTGGAGACGGAATGGGGGAGCGACGCCTACGAGATCATGCGCCAACTGAAAAAGCTGGCCGATCCAGACAATCTGCTCAATCCGGGAGTAATCATCAACGCTGATCGAAAGGCGCACCTCGCCGATCTCAAGCGCTTTCCGTCGGTCGAGGCGGAGATCGACAAGTGCATTGAGTGCGGCTACTGCGAACCCAAGTGTCCCAGCCGGGAACTGACTCTAACGCCCCGTCAACGCATTGTTGTGCGTCGCGAGATGGCGAGACAGCAAGAGGCTGGTAACGGCTCGGAGCTCTGGAACGCATTGGATCGTGAATTCCCCTATATGGCGCTGGATACCTGCGCCACGGATGGCCTTTGCGCCACGGCATGCCCTGTGAATATTGATACTGGGAAACTGGTGAAGCGTTTCCGCAGTCTTCGAGCTTCCGCCGGAGCCCATGACTGGGCAGTCCGCGTTGCCAACAATTTCAGTTTCACGGAAAGCGGGTTACGCTGGGCGCTACGCCTTGGGCATGCGGCAGAAAGAGTAATCGGCGTCAGCGGCATGCGCGCGCTTACTCGTTTGATGAAACGCTTTGCCGGAGGGAACCTTGGCGAATGGATGCCGGATACTCCCTTCGCCGCAGGAAGAGTTCCCACCACTAAGAAGGAAGGGGCTCAGGCTGTTTACTTCCCGGCGTGTATCTCGCGCATCATGGGCCGGTTGCCCACCGAGCCCAAAGAAAAGGGCCAGTCTCTCATGGAAATAACCGTGGAGTTGGCCCGACGCGCGGGAGTGCCAGTGTATATTCCATCCGACGTCGCCGGAACCTGCTGCGGTATGCCGTTTTCTTCCAAGGGATTCACTCGCGCTCATGCGATCGCGGCGAATGCAGCAGTCGAACGGCTCTGGCGATGGTCCGAGCAGGGAAAACTGCCGGTCGTGATCGATACCAGTCCTTGTACCTATACCCTTAAGACGGCGCGAGATTATCTGACTCCTGAAAACCAGGGGCGCTTCGATCAATTGAGGGTACTGGATGCCATCGAGTTCGTACACGATGAACTGTTGCCCAAATTGACGGTGAAAGCGAAAGTCAACTGCGTCGCGCTGCACCCGGTGTGCTCGGTCACGAAGATGGGGATCACGGCAAAGCTGGAAGGCATTGCGAAAGCGTGCAGCCAGGAGGTATTGATTCCGGCGGATGCTGGTTGTTGTGCCTTCGCGGGCGATCGAGGTTTTTTGTTCCCCGAGCTGACACACTCCGCCACCCAGTCGGAAGCTGCCGAGGTCCGGGCAAAACACCCCGATGCGTGTTACTCCAGCAGCCGAACCTGCGAAATCGGAATGACCCGAGCCACGGGCCAAGTCTATCGTTCTTACATGTATCTGCTGGAGAAGGGAACACGCTGACCCTTGCTGTGTCTTTGGCTGAACGTGCAATAGAGGCACGTCCAAGGTTCCTGATGTTCGAACCCAGCTTTGGCCCGTGCCACGTGGGCCAGCATCGCGAACAACCGCTTTGGGCCCAGTACCAGGAGCCCGACCAAGAGCACGAACAGGATTTCGGTGCCAAACCCACGACTCACTCCTTGATTGGGACTTGCTCGTTGGCACGACTATGGGGTTACACTAGCCAAAGGCTGAGAAACCGCGTTGCCCGCTTTGTCATGCCAGAGTCCGAAGTGTCTCTCTGCGACCACCAACTGAAACCGAAGCGCCCCGACAGCAGCTCTTCGCTTGTGGGCGCCTCAGATACCGCCCTAAGACTTGCCGTTACCAATCTCAGTCCTACGGTCGGTAAGAAGGTAGGGTCCTTCGACTCCGCAGGGACTTCACTTCG
>OBLT010001462.1_pt1 | contig 15135 bp, 13 predicted proteins | sample 1518721 | NCBI WGS metagenome assembly OBLT01 (sample SAMEA3539307, study PRJEB22396) | soil metagenome | biome: tundra; feature: field; material: soil | place: USA | collected 2010-05 | depth 0.15 m | reverse complement strand
CGATTCCCGCTCCGCGGGCCCTTCCGGCATCCGCAACGGACCGGCAAGAGGACCAGGCGCAGGACCGGGACCAGGGGGGCCAAACCCGGGATCGGGGCCCGGACCGGCGCCGGGACGCTGGGAGATGTTCGCCCGCCATCGTGCGGGGTCACTCGAAACCGTGGTCACTCGCCTGCGATGGCGTAACCTGGCGGTTACCGCGGGGGTCCTGTTACTCATGTTGGCCAGCGTGGCCGCCCTGATTCGCTATACGCGGCGCGCGCAGAGACTCGCCCAACTGCAAATGGATTTCGTGGCAGGGGTCTCCCATGAACTGCGCACCCCGCTCACTGTCATTCATACCGCGGGGTACAACCTGCGGGGCAAAATGGCGCACAATCCGAGCCAGGTGGAACGGTATGGGGCGCTAATCCAACAGGAATCCGGGCGGCTCACCGACCTGGTGGAACAGATTATGAGATTTGCCGGCGCCGAGGCAGGCCGCGTCATTCAGGAACCCGAGCCGCTCTCCGTTGAGTCAGTGATTCAAGACACCATGGAGTCGAGCAAAGCGATCATGGAGCAATCGCACTGTGTCATCGAGCAGACCATTGAGGCCGGCCTGCCCCTGATTCTGGGCGATCCCACAGCGCTGCGGCATGCTTTGCAGAATTTGCTCTCCAACGCCGCCAAGTACGGCACCAAGGGGAGTAACTGGATTGGCATCTTCGCCTCCAAGGCAACGGACAGAGGACGCCGGGTGGTGGAGATTCGCGTGGCGGATCGCGGGCCGGGGATTCCGGAGGATGAGCAGAAGCACATCTTCGATCCGTTTTTCCGCGGACAACGGGCCGTCGAGGACCAGGTACATGGCACTGGGCTGGGCCTCAACCTGGTGAAGAAAATCGTGGAAGCCCACGGCGGTACCATACGGGTGAAGAGCGAACCAATGAAGGGGGCCGAGTTCATCGTGCGGATTCCCGAAGCCGCCAACGGGGTAGCCGGATGAGTGCCCGCATCCTCTTAGTGGAGGACGAGCCGGGGCTGGTACTCACTCTCTCCGACCTCCTCACCGTGGAAGGCTACGAAGTGGAGACGGCGACAGATGGGCCCACGGGTTTGGCCCGGGCGGCCGGCGAGTCATTCGATTTGATTGTTCTGGACGTCATGCTGCCCGGCAAGAACGGGCTGGAAGTCTGCCGGGAACTGCGCCACCAGGGCAAGGACACGCCGGTACTCATGCTGACCGCCAAGACGCAGTTGGTGGACCGCGTGGTGGGTCTCAAGATTGGAGCGGACGACTACGTCACCAAGCCATTCGAGGCGCCCGAGCTACTGGCAAGAATTGAAGCGCTGCTGCGCCGCTCGAAGCGGGAGAGACTGGCTCCCGTGGGGCGTTTTGAGTTCGGGAATGTCGAGGTCAATTTCGAGAACGGCCACGTGCTGAAGGGCGGCGTGCCCATCAGTCTGGCCGGGAAGGAACTGGAGCTTCTCCGCTACCTGATCGATCACCGCGGCACGGTGGTTTCCCGGGATGAGCTCCTGGAAGGCGTCTGGGAGTATCAGCCTGGCGTTTCCTCGAGGACCATCGACGTGCACGTCGCCTGGCTTCGCCAGAAACTGGAAGACAACGCGCAGACGCCCAAGCACATCCATACCGTTCGCGGAGTGGGATACCGCTTCTCGCCGTAGAGTGGTGTGGCCGAGCCGGTGAGGATTTCCCGAATCCGTTTGAGCCCCCGATCGGCGTGCTTGCTTGCTCCGGAGTGCCGGGCAAGTTTCCGATTCCGAGTTGCACGTCCTTCATCGACTATGATAGTGTCAACTTCACCTGCCGAAAAATCGTGGTTGAGGGTATCGAACCTCGTAGAGGAGTGCTGGGATGCTGCTTGCTCCCGTAATCTGGGTCCTGACGGTTGTAATTGCATACTTTTTCGTGGCAAAAACATGGTGGTTTCCGCCGCCCATTTCGGCGCATGGCATCAACTATGACGCCCAGTTCATGCGGACCCTGGTGGTGGTGGGGATCATTTTCATCCTGGCGCAGTTTGCGCTTGGCTACGTAATCGTGAAGTTCAGGAACGACGGCCGCCGCGCCGGTTATTCGCACGGCAACAATAAGCTGGAAGCGGTGTGGACCAGCGCCACCGCCCTGCTGTTCCTCGGCCTCGTGATCATGGGCACGCGCATTTGGGCGGGCGTGCACTTCGATGAGGCCCCGGCCGATTCCATCGTCGTGGAAGTGACTGCCAAGCAGTTCGCCTGGACTTTCCGTTACGCCGGCCCGGACGGAAAGTTCGGCCACACCGATCTCAAACTGGTCAACGATTCCGGCGGCAATCCTCTCGGCATCGACGACAAAGACCCCGCCGGCAAGGATGATATCGTCAGCGCCTCCCTGAAGGTCCCGGTGGGCAAAAGCATCAAGCTCACGATGCGCTCCCGCGACGTTATCCACAACTTCTTCGTCCCCGAATTGCGCATGAAGCAGGATATCGTGCCCGGCATGGATATCCCGCTGCATTTCCAGGCCGACCAGATCGGCATCTATGAGGTTCCCTGTTCCGAATTATGCGGCTTGGGGCATTTCCAGATGCGCACCACGATGCAAGTCATGAGCGAGTCCGATTTCGAACAGTGGAAACAGCAACAGGCTCAAAAATGATACGAACGAGCGCCGCGGGAGGGCCGCCTGAAAGGCGGCTGCAGCCGGGATTGGCTGCCCCACAGTCCCTTTTCCAACTATCGGAGGTGACCTTATGTCCTCATCTGTAGCCCACACCCACGCGGCGCATTCCGCGCCCACGGGCTTCATCCGAAAGTATGTCTTTAGCCTCGACCACAAGGTGATCGGTATCCAGTACTACTTCCTGGGTCTGTTCTCCGTCTTCATCGGGGTGACGCTATCCCTGCTGATGCGATACCACATGGTCAACCCCAACGTCGCGGTGCACTGGATGTCCTGGATTTGGCCTACTGCCGCGGCCGGCGGCGTGATGACGCCCGAACTTTATCTCTCGCTGATGACCATGCACGGCACCATCATGGTGTTCTTCGTGCTCACCACGGTGCCTCAGAGCGGCTTCGGGAATTACTTCCTGCCGATCCAGATCGGCGCCGAGGATATGGCCTTTCCGGTGCTGAACATGATGTCGTTCTGGACCACCTTTATCGCCCTGGTCGTGATGGTGTCGGCGTTCTTCGTCCAGGGTGGCGCGCCCCTCTCCGGTTGGACCGCCTACCCGCCCTTGAGCGGCGCCGGCAGCGTCACCGGGCCGGGCGAAGGGATGGGGCAGAACCTCTGGATCCTGAGTATCGCCATATTCTGCGGCGCGTCCCTGATGGGCGCGATCAACTTCATCGCCACCACGGTCGACCTCCGTTGCAAAGGCATGACCCTGATGCGCATGCCGCTCACCTGCTGGACCTGGCTGGTCACGGCAATCCTCGCGCTGCTGGGTTTCGCCGTGCTGCTTTCGGCCGGCGTCCTGCTGCTGCTGGACCGCACCGTGGGAACCAGCTTCTTCCTGCCCTCGGGCATGATGATCAGCGACCACATCCTGACGGCGCACAAGGGTGGATCGCCGCTGCTCTGGCAGCACCTGTTCTGGTTCTTCGGACACCCCGAAGTCTATATCGCCATCCTTCCCGGAATGGGCGTGACGTCGCAGTTGCTGGCCACCTTCTCCCGCAAGCCGATCTTCGGGTACAAGGCCATGGTGTACGCCATCCTGAGCATCGGCTTCCTGGGCTTCCTGGTTTGGGGGCACCACATGTTCATGAGCGGCATGAACCCCTACTCGGCCATGGCGTTCTCCATCCTCACCATGTGCATCGGGGTGCCATCGGCAATCAAGACCTTCAACTGGATCGGCACGCTGTGGAACGGCAAGATCCATTTCGATACCGCCATGCTGTTCGCGCTAGGCTTCGTATCCCTATTCGTGACGGGCGGCGTGAGCGGCATCTTCCTGGGGCAGCCGGCGCTCGACCTGTACTTCCACGACACCTACTTCGTGGTGGGCCACTTCCATATGATCATGGGAGTCGCGGCCATCTTCGGGATGTTCGCGGGCACGTTCTACTGGTTCCCCAAGGCGTCCGGACGGATGATGAATGAGACGCTCGGCAAGATCCACTTCTACCTCACGTTCATCGGCGTCTATGCCATCTTCACGCCCATGCATTACCTGGGCCTGGCAGGCAATCCGCGGCGCTATTCGGCCTTCACCGATGTGGAGTATCTGGCCAAGCTGATTCCCGTCCACGTGTTCATGAGCTACGCGGCTTACTTCACCGCGGCGGCGCAGATCATTTTCGTGATCAACCTGTTCTGGAGCATGAAGAAGGGCGCGAAGGCCCCCGACAACCCGTGGAATGCTACTACGCTGGAGTGGTCCATACCTTCTCCGCCGCCCTTCGACAACTTTGCGGGCGTGCACCCGGTGGTGAACCACGGTCCGTATGAGTACAGTGTTCCGGGGGTAGAGGCCGACTTCGTTATGCAGAACGACCCTCCCGCGGGCGTCCATTCGGTGAAGTGACACATCCTATGGATATGGCTGGATCTCTCACTCATGACATCGGCGTCAACCGCCGGGCGTCGTTCACCGGGTTATTCGTGCTGCTGGCTGCCAGCACCATGGTGTTTGCAGCCTTCAGCAGCGCATTCGTGGTGCGCCGCGGCTTGTCCGACGACTGGGCCACCATGCACAAGCCGCCGGTCCTCTTCGTGAACACGGTGGTCTTGCTGGCTTCGAGCCTGGTTCTGGACCAGTCCCGCCGCTCGTTGCGGTCGGGCGACCGCAGCGGGTTCAATGTGTGGTGGACCATCGCCACGGTACTCGGGGTTCTCTTTCTGGCGGGCCAGGGTGTGGCCTGGTATCAGTTGAAGGAAGCCGGCGTCTACGTGTCCACCAACCCGAGCAGTTCCTTTTTTTACGTGTTGACGGCCGCGCATGCCTTCCACCTGACGGGCGGTGTGGCGGCGCTGCTTTACGTCGACGTGCAGGCCTTGCGGTTGAGACTTGGCCCAGCCAAGCGGACGGCCATCGACGTCACCGCCATCTTCTGGCATTTTCTGGATGGCATCTGGTTGTATTTGATGATTCTATTTTACGTTTGGGGGTAAGGGATGTCGTCCCAAGTCAGCGCCGCGGCCGCACCATCTTTGTGGGATGGTGGTCAGTCGCCATACGCGACCAACTCGAAGAAGTTCGGAATGTGGCTGTTCATCATTTCGGACTCGCTCACGTTTTCGGCCTTGTTGTTCGCTTACACCTATAGCCGGGTCACCAACCCGGATTGGCCCAAGCCTTTCGATTTCACGCCGGCCATCATCTTCTCGACCATCATGACGTTCTGCCTGCTCTCCAGCAGCTTGACCATGGTAATGGCCGTCCAGGCCATGAACAAAGGCAATCGGAAGGCGACCGCCGGTTGGATTCTGGGGACCATGTGCGGTGGAGGCGCGTTCGTGGTGCTGCACATGAGCGAATGGCTGAAACTGATCAACGTGGAGCATGTGACGGCGTTCGACAACCCCTGGGGGGTCCCGCTGTTCGGCGGCACCTTCTTCGCGCTTACAGGACTGCACATGACCCACGTGATCATCGGGTTGATCTACCTGGCGATCATGGGCCAAGGGGTGCTTCGCGGGAAGTTCAAGGCCGAGGACGTGGAAGTCAGCGGCCTCTATTGGCACTTCGTCGACCTGGTGTGGATGTTCATCTTCCCGCTGGTCTACCTGATGTCGGCAAAGGTTGGATAGGAAGAGGACTCATGAGCGAGCACACCGAAGAAACCCAACATGCAGGCGCAACCACCGTGACCTTCGCCAAGGTCTGGATCGTACTGCTGGCCCTTACGGGCGTCGAAGTCCTGCTGGCGTATGAGCAAGTGCCCACCATGATCATGCTGACCGTACTGGTCGGCCTCTCGATCGTCAAGGCCGCGCTGATCATCGCTTACTTCATGCATCTGAAATTCGAGAAGCTCAGCCTGTTCCTGACCCTCTTCCCGATGCTGATTTTCTGCATCGTGCTGATGCTGATCTTCCTCGGCGACGCCGCCCGTATCCCCAACATGAGGCCCCCGGTATGAAACGGCTTTTTCCGATCGCGGCTCTTTTCACGGCATTGTCGTTGCCCGCGGGCGCGCAATGCGTGATGTGCTACCGCACCGCTCACGCGCAGAACGAGGCCCGTTCCCGCGTGATGAACTGGGGCATCCTGATCCTGGGCGCTCCCCCGTTCTTGATCCTGGCCGGCTTCGTGGCGTTTGTGTTCAAAAAGAACGAGGTCTGTGGCGGCGTGGACGATCGGTTTGAGGCGTCCGATTGGCAGACCACGCTGAACGACGATCAACTCCGCTGACCCTGGCGACACGCGGCTTTGCCGTAGCACCGGAATCAATGGCGAGCCATGCAGGAGGGTGCAAGCGACCCGAGATTTCCGAAGCACTTTGATGGAAAGCGCTTCTACAATCCGGATGCTCCGCAGGCGCCCGGGCTTCTTGATGCCCTCCGATGGAAGCTGACCAGCCGGCCGGAACGGTCGTGTCCCGTCACTTGAACATCGGTAGCGGATCGATGGCGGTTCCTTCCCACCACTTCTTCTCCGGTCCCAGCTTGAACACGGCGAAATGTAAATGGGGCGCTTTGGCGGACGCGTTGCCCGTGCTTCCCACGTATCCCAATACCTCGCCCGCGCGCAGCAGGGTGCCATCCTGGATGCCCACCGCGTACCGGTCCAGGTGCGCGTAGTAGTAGCAATAGGTCCGCGAATCGTCGAACTGATACACCGTGAGTCCGCCGGGCTTGCTGGTGAACAGCTTGGCCACGTTCCCTTGGGCCACTGCCAGCACCGGCGTTCCGCGGGGGGCGGAAATGTCCAGCGCTTCGTGTTTAACCGCGCCCCGTGCATCGTTGAAGTTGTCCGCCAGTTTGTTGGGGTCGATCCCGGTAAGCGGCATCGCAAGGTGCGGCAGACGCGTCAAGTCCGGTGCGATTCGATCGGCCTCCCCGTGGGCGACGGGAGGACGCGGGCCGATGGGCGCGGCAGGAAGCGGGCCGATCGGCACTGGCTGGCCACCAGGTATCGCCGCCCCCGGAGGCGCCGGCTGCGAAAGATCGAACGGCTCCATTGCCGGTGGTGACGGCGGTGGTGGCGCCTGTTTCTCCAGATCCGCGATCAGTTCACTGAGATTCACCGTGGCCGGGGCCGGGAGGTTCACCGCAGCCGGCGCAACCGCCCTGTTCCATGGAGGCGCCACCGTCACCAGCGCTCCCGATCGCCACAAGGCCACACCCAGGCACAAAGCGCCCATCGCGAAACCAAACGCGAAAGCCCCCGCCATTCTCGCTCGCATAGGGTTACTCCTTCAAGATCGCCGGCGTCCCCGGTTTCACCATGGCCGCCAGTTCCAATGCGTCCCAGTTCGTGAGCCGGATGCAACCATGCGAAGTAGTGTGCCCGATCGTCGACGGCTCGGGCGTGCCATGAATTCCGTAGTGCTCCCTGGAGAGGTCGATCCATACCGATCCCACTGGACTATTCGGTCCGGGTGGGAGCACCGCCTTCTCATCCGGGCTCTTCGAGTCCCAGAAAAGACTGGCGGTGTAATGAAACTCCGGATTGCGGCTCACGCCGCGGATTTTCCAGTCCCCCACCGGAAGCGGGTCGTGCTCGCTTCCGATGGTCGCCGCGAAGAAGGCCAGTAGCTTGCCCTCGGCATCATAGGCCCGGACGGAACTCTCCGATTTCGAAACCACCACGTTGGCGGCCTTCCCTGGCGGCATGCTGAGGACGTTTGGGACCGTCACCGTCACTTCCGCCTTAGTGAAGTCCGTTCGGGCATTCAGCGCCTGGAGCAGTCCCGGACTCGCGTGGAAGCGCTCCGCCAGTTCCTCGATCGGCGACGCATACCCCAGTGCGGGCAACTTCGCCTGGTCCATCAAGTCCGCCGGGACTGGAACGAAGGGACCTTGTTCGTCCTCGGCGGAAATCCTGTAATCCATCAGCGCCGGCGCGCTATCCGCATTGAGCGCCGCCCACGTCGCCCGGTCGACGATTCCGCTTGCCGGTAACTGGCGCTCCTGCTGGTAAGCCGCGAGGCTCTTGCTCAGGTTGGAGCCGAAATTGCCGTCGATCTCGCCCGACGAGAAATGCGCGCGGCCGAGCAGAATTTGCGCCCGTACCACCCCCGATCCGGTGTTGCCTGGCGCCACATTGGGCTGGTTGGGGTTATCGATCGAAGCGGCGTCGAACACCGGCCGCCGCTGTAGCACCGCCCGGTCCGCGTGACCTTTTTGTTTGCCTGCGTTCGCTTCCGCACCGAAGGCGGCCGTCGCGATGAGTGCAAATGTTGCCCAATGAAAACACATCTTGGCTGTGTAGAGGCACGCCCCACGCCCATGTACCGGCCAGCACAGTGGGGGGAGAGAACCGTTGAACTTCGGGGGCAGGTGGCAAGGCGCCAAGCGTCGACATGAGTGTCGACGCGGCAGGCAAAAGTGCCTGCGCCACGGAAAAGGCAAGTTACAATACTCGCTTGCGGTATGGAGGCATCGGCGCGTTTTTTCTGCTCCTTGCCGGAGTGCTCGATCCGGCAACGGCGCCCCAGTCCGTCTCCTTTGACGACGTGTCCGCGCGTGCGGGTCTCGATGCCGTGCTCCACAACGGCGCGACTCCCGAGAAACACCTGATCGAGGCCACGGCCGGCGGCGTGGCCGTCTTCGATTACGATGGCGATGGACTCGTCGACATCTTCATCACCAACGGCGCGCGGCAACCCGGGCTCGACAAGCCCGATCCGAGTTGGTGGAATCGGTTGTACCGCAATCGCGGAGACGGAACCTTCGAGGATGTCACGGTAAAGGCCGGCCTTGGCGGAGAGGGCTTCTCCATGGGTGCGGCCGTGGCGGATTACGATAACGACGGCCACCCCGATCTCTTCGTCGCCGGCGTGAAGCGCAACTTTCTGTATCACAACCGCGGGGACGGCACGTTCGAGGATGTGACGGCGAAGGCCGGCCTTCACAACGAGCCGTGGTCCGTGTCCGCCGGCTGGTTCGACTACGATGGCGACGGACTCCTCGACCTGCTCGTGGTCAATTACGTGAATTGGGATTCGGACCACGAGCCGGTCTGCCAGGATCCCCATTCCGGGCAGCGCGCGCACTGCGACCCGCGGCTGTACACCGGCCTCCCCAACACGCTTTACCACAACGATGGGGGAGGAAAGTTTACCGACGTTTCGTCGGCAGCCGGGATCCGGCAACACATTGGCAAGGGCATGGGTGTAGCCTTTGCGGATTACGACGGCGACGGCCGGCTGGACGCCTTCGTGGCGAATGACACGGTGCCGAACTTCCTCTTCCACAACGACGGCAACGGCCATTTCACGGAATCCGCCATCAAGGCCGGGGTGGCTTTCAATGACGATGGCCGCGCGCTCTCCTCCATGGGCGTCGACTTCCGGGACGTGGACAACGACGGACGCCCGGACCTGTTCCTCACCGCCCTGGTGAACGAAACCTATCCGCTGTATCGCAACCTGGGAAAAGGGCTGTTCAGCGATTTCACCTATCGTTCGCGGGTGGGAGCCGCGACCATTGCCACCACCGGATGGGGCAACGGAATTTACGACTTCAATAACGACGGACGCAAGGACCTCTTCAGCGCCAACGGCGACCTGAACGAAAATGCCGAAGCGATCTCCGGGCGGTCCGCGCGGCAGACCAATACCGTGCTCGTGCAGCTTCCCAACGGGACCTTCGACGCGCTGGCGGTGGGGCCCCGGGCGCGCTATCGCGGCGCGGCTTTCGGCGATTTCGATAACGACGGCCGCGTGGATGTAGTCGTCTGCCGCCTGGGAGAACGGCCGCTGGTTCTGCACAATCAGTCGCCGGGAGGTAACCATTGGCTCGGGCTGAAACTGGTCGGGCGGGCTGGGGCGAGGGCTGGGACGCGGCGCGACGATGGGTCCGACGGTCAGAAGGGGAGGAAGAATCAAGATTCGCAGGCGGAAGCGCCTGCGCCACTTTCACCTTCACCTTCACCTTCACCTTCACTTTCTGAAGGGGGCAGCAATCGCGACGGGATTGGCGCACAGGTACACATCCGGACGAGCGCTGGCGAGCAGTGGAACCAAGTGACCACGTCGGTAGGATATGCCAGTTCCAGCGATGTCCGCGTCCACTTCGGGCTGGGAGCCGCCGGGCGGGCGAGCGTGGAGATCCGGTGGCCCAGCGGGCGGGTGCAGCAGTTGGGGGAAGTCGCGGCAGACCGTTACTTGACGGTCAGGGAGCCCTGACGCAACTGCTCTACGCCGGCCGCATCTTTGCCCAGCCGCAGGTAGACTTTCCCCAGTAACAGGTGGGAACGGCCGGATTGGGGGTCCAGTGCGACGGCGCGTTCCAGGTGCGCCTCCGCTTGGGGCAGCCGGTCCAAGGCCAGCAGAACGCAGCCCAATTCCAGATGAGCCCGCCCGGCGTCGGGATGGCGCTTCAGGACGTTTTCGAGCGGCTCCACAGCCTGTTCGGCGCGGCCCTGGCGGTACAGGAAGACGCCGTAATCGATCCCCGGATCATCGTTGGGCGGCGACCCGCGATTCGCCTGCAGCGCCTTCTGAAATGCCGCTCCGGCTTCGGCGGTGTTGCCAAGAGCCTCCAGCGAGAGCGCGATCAGCCTGTGGATCTGCGCGTTGTCCGGTTGGTTCTGGAGCGCACGGCGGAGCACCTCTAGCGCCGGTTGAAACCGGTTCAGCAAGTAGAGCGTACGGCCGTAGTACAGGCATGCGTCGGGCAATCGGGCTTGCAGTTCGCAGGCCGTGCGGAAGGGCTTTTCGGCCCGCTCGTAATCGCCCTGGGCGGCGGAGACCACGCCGAGGGCCTTCCACGCGGCCGCATGATCCGGCTTCAGTTGGACGCATCGTTCCAACGCCTCGGCGGCGGGAGCCGGCTGGTTCTCCGAAAGGAGGCGAATCCCCACCCGGTAAAGCTCATCCGCGTCCTGAGCGAGCACTGCCAACGCGCCCGTCAGAAGGATAGCGGCCGCCGCGCCTCGGTTCATTAACCCGATCATACTAAGGTGGGGCATGCTTGCCCAGCCCACTTTTGACCGGGTTGCAGATTTCGCCGGGATTTAGTTGCATTGGCGAACAAAGACCAGCGGAAGTGCTGGATAGAACACGGGTTAAACCAAATCAGGTAAGCGCGTACAAAAACCTTGTATACTTTCGAAGCACCCGATGATACAATCCTCCCACGGCTACGTATTCCGCCCATGTTTAGACGAGAATTTAGTGAAAGGGGTTTCACTTTGAGAGTTAGACTCGCGACCATGACGTTCCTCTTGTGCTTGCTTGCCTTTATGGCGCCAGCACAGGAATTTCGCGCCACCATTTCGGGCCACGTGCTCGATGGTACCGGGGCCGCCGTGCCTCAGGCCAAGGTCCAGGCGACCAACCAGGACACCAAAGAAGTCTCCAACGCAACCACCGACAATTCCGGCAGCTACACGATTCCGCTGTTGCGTCCCGGCCAATACAAGGTGACCGTTGCTGCCACCGGCTTCAAGCAGTACGTCCTCGACAACGTGACGCTGCAGATCGGCCAGACGGCCGGAATCGATGCGACGCTCACGTTGGGCGATATCACCCAAAGCATCGAAGTCACCAGCCAACAGCAACTACTCGAAACCGAAAACGCCAACCGCGCCGGCCTGATCGATTCCCGGTCGGTGGCCGAGTTGCCGCTAAACTCGGGCCGCAATCCCTTCATGTTGGGATTGACGGCGTCCGGCGTCACCTTCCGCGGCGCGTCCATCTGGCAGCGTCCGTTCGACAACGGCGCCATCGCCCAGTGGGTTGTAAACGGGAGCTGGCAGTCCAACAATGAATTCCTGCTGGACGGCGCCCCCAACAACGCGCAGATGGGCGGCAACAACATCGCTTACGTGCCGATCGTGGAGACCGTCCAGGAATTCACGATGATGCAGAACACCTACGATTCGGAATACGGCCACAGCATGGGTGGCATTCTGAACACCGTGATGAAGAGCGGAGGCAGCCAGTTCCACGGTGCCGCCTGGGAATTCCTGCGCCGCACTCCGCTCGACGCCAACACCTTTCAGAACAACTCCACATCCATTCCCCGGACCGAACACTATCTGGACGATTACGGCTTTCAGGTGCAGGGTCCGATCTACTTCCCGAAGCTGCTCAAGAAGGATGGCTACATCAAGCTGTTCTACATGGGCGCCTATCAGGGCTATCGCGAAGGCACACCCGATCCCGTCCTGGTCAGTTATCCGCAGCCGGAAATGCGCACCGGCGATTTCAGCAAGCTGGTGAATGGCTCCGGAGTTCCCATCCCCATCTACGACCCGCTCACCGCAACCTATGACGCCTCCGGCAACATCCTTACCAACCGCCTGCAATTCCCGGGGAACATCATCCCGGCCAGCCGGATCGACCCCGTCGCCAAACTGGTGACCAAGTACATGCCGCTGCCCAATATCACCACGCCGGGCCAAACCTATAGCCAACAGGATTTTACCCTGGCCGGTCAATTCGACGCGGACAAGTACTACAACCTGACCATGCGGTTCGACTGGAACATCGGCAACAAGAACCGCGTTTTCATCAGCGAGGCCTCCAACGACCGCACCGAAAACCGGCCGACCAACGGCATTATCGGAGTGGCCGAAGACGGCCAGCAGCCGTTCCAGCGGATCAATGACCGCTATGTGGTCGACTGGACCTCCACGATAACCCCGACAACGGTGGTGGACATCCGAATCGCGAACAATCGCTTCATCGAGAAGGGGACGGGCGCAGCCAACGCTGGATTCGACCTGACCTCTCTCGGTCTGCCCAAGTCCCTGGTCAGCCAGCTTCCGCAACCGCAGTACTTCGGCAATTGGACCTTCGGCGGCTACACCGAACTGGGCCGCTATGCGAGTGTCAATATCACCAACTACTATGGCCTGGAGGCCAACATCACCAAGGTGATGGGCAAACACACCTTCAAGGCCGGCGTCGATCTGCGTCGAAACCAGTACCTGGTCGATGACACCGGGAACATTCTGCAAGTCGGTTCGGGTACTACCTTTACCCGGTACAACTATACGGGCGGCAACAATCCACAGGGCCAGGCCGGCGGAGATGGTTATGCCAGTTTTCTGCTGGGATACCCCGACGGTGGTTCTTCCAACTACCCGGCTTACCCGTTCTACCGCCAGTGGTACGCAGGCATCTATTTCAAAGACGACTGGAAGGTCAACAACCGCCTGACTATCAATTGGGGACTGCGCTACGATATCAACGCGCCCCCGGACGAGAAGTATAACCGCCTGAACGGGGCATTCGACCCCAATGCGGCAAGCCCGCTGGCTTCTTCGGTGCCCGCCAACATCGCCAAACTTGGGCTGAATATCCCGGCGCAGTACGCATCGCTTTATTCGAGCCTCGCCAACCTGAAAGGCAGCATGACCTTTGCCGGCGTCAATGGCACCCCCACCAAGGCGGCCAACGTCGACTGGTCGGCCTTCCAACCCCGCATCGGCGCCGCTTACCGGCTGAACGACAGACTGGTGGCTCGCGGTGGCTACGGTATGTTCGTCCCCAACCCCACGAATGACTGGCTGATCAGCAATGGGTTCAGCACCAGCACCTCGATGATCACCAGCAACGATGGTAACCGCACGCCTGTCGGGAACGTATTGGAGAATCCCTACCCGACCGGGATCAATCCCCCTCCCGGATCTTCCTTGGGTGCGCTCACCTTTGCCGGCAAGGGCTTCAACTGGACCCAGCCGAATGTCCGCCTGGCGCGTTCCCACCAGTTCTCTTTTGGCCTGGAACTCCAGACCACCAAGAGTTCCACCTTGGAGGCGTCCTACGTGGGTAACCGGGTGTCTCACACGCAGACGAATTACCCGTGGGATATCGTTCCCTCCTCGTTCTACAATTCGTGCTCGGTTAGTTATGGCGCCAGCACGCCAGCCGGCTTCGCCAGCCCCGCGGCGTACTGCCAGCAATTGCTGCCCAATCCGTTCCAGGGCCTGGCTCCGTTCCTGGGAACCAGCATGTACACCAGTTCCACCATCTCGCTCTACCAGTTGATGCGGCCATTTCCACAGTTTACCGGAGGCACACAATACGGGTTAAGCCAGGGCCACGTGTGGTACAACTCGATGCAGGTCAATTACAACGTCCGCATGCGCAACGGTATCACCCTGCTGGCCAACTATACCCTTTCGAAGCAGAACGAAAAGTGGGGCTATCTGAATTACTATCAGAACCCCATCCAGTACCAGGAAGGTCTGTACTACGCCGATCGGCCGCAGTTCATCAAGGTCACGCTGGTCTACCAACTTCCATTCGGGAAGGGTCAGAAATTCCTGTCCGGTGCGCATGGCGTGGGCGGCAGGCTGGTCAGCGGATGGGAGATCAACACATTCGTCACGGACTCTCCCACCGGCGAGCCGGCCAACCTGCCGAACGGTGTGCTGCCGCTCAAGAACCCTGCCAATTCCAATGTGCAATGGGGAGCGAATACCGTCCACCTCTGGAACAATTGCGTGTTGACCCAGGCCGATAACGGGGTAGTCACACCTACGTCGACCAGTATCGGTCTCGGTTGCTCCGCAACGGATTTCTCCAATTACGACTGGCTGATCATGGCACCGAGTTTCCGGCCCAATCAGACCAACTCGTATCGCAGCCCGAACATTCGCGTGCAGGGCACCTACACGGCGGATGCTTCGATCACCAAGATGACCGCGATCACGGAACGCCTGAAATTCCAGTTCCGCGCCGAGGCGTTCAACGTGTTCAACCACTACAACTACATGCTGGGGAACGTCGATACCGGCGCGACCAGCGTGACTTTCGGAGCGATCACTCCGCATACGCTGTCCACCCAGGCCAGCACGAATCCGCGCTCCATCCAGTTAGGCTTCAAAGCCATCTGGTAACACGGGCGTTGTGGTCTTCAGTTAAGACCCGGTAGTACGAAAGGCGGCCCGGACCCGAAAGGGAATCCGGGCCGCCTTTTTTTTCGGCTGTTGGCAAGCGACCCGATGTGCCCTTGGCTGAGCAGGTCGAGGACCTGCCCCACGTTTCACTGCCGAGATCGGAAGAGCGTCGTGT